>Ga0164243_10000153_pt1 | contig 170658 bp, 156 predicted proteins | sample OricompcompostOP_FD_108781 | JGI IMG/M metagenome (GOLD analysis project Ga0164243, IMG submission 108781) | Organic Plus compost microbial communities from Emeryville, California, USA - Original compost - Organic plus compost (OP) | ecosystem: Engineered > Solid waste > Mixed feedstock >...
GAAGATGTACGAGGCGGAGCAGACCGGGGTGATTGCCGATCTGCGTGGGGTGGTGACCCATCCGGAGTTCGCGGGGCCGCCGGCGCCGCCGCACCCGATCGAGTTCACCCCGCTGGTACGGAACCAGACCGACATCGCCGCCGGCAAGAAGTAGCGTCAGCGGGACAGTCGGGCGAACAGCTGCGGCAGCGCGGCCGTGATCGTGGCAGCGGTCTCCTCGAAACCGTCCTGGTCGCCGTACCAGGGGTCGGGGACACCGCTGCCCGGTTCGGCGCCCGGGATGAAGTCGGTGAGCAGGACGATTCTGTCGGCGAGGTCCGCGTCGTCGGGATCGAGTCGCAGCACCCGATCGGCGTGCAGTCTCTCCATGCAGACGAGCAGTTCCGCGGCACGGGCCTCGTCGGCGGTGATCCGGTGGGCCCGATGGTCCGCCGTCCGTGCTCCGAGCCGGCGCAGGGTGGCGGCCGCACGGCGATCGATCGGATTGCCGGTCTCCTCGGCAGAGACGCCGGCGCTGGTGAACCGTACGTCCGCGAGGGCCGCAGGGTTCTCGTACGAGCGAACGGCCAGCTCAGCCATCCGTTCGGCCATCGGGGATCGGCAGATGTTGCCCCAGCAGACGAAGATGACGTCTCGACTCCGCTCGACGTCCGCACCACCGGGGTCAGTCACGGCGCTCGCGATCACGTGACCCGGGCAGGAAGACGTCCAGCAGGAAGCTGACCACGGACACGATCAGTGCGCCGAGAACAGCGGTCCAGAATCCCTCCACGTGCCAGCCCAGGCCGAGCAGCCCGCTCAGCCAGGAGGTGAGCATCAGCAGCAGGCCGTTGATGACCAGCAGGAAGAGGCCCAGCGAGAGCCACACCAGCGGGGCGGTGACGAACTTGAACACCGGCTTCACGACGGCATTGACGACGCCGAACACGAGGGCCACGAAGACGATCGTGACCACGGTCCGTACCGGCTCGTGGGTGCCGACGGTGATGCCGGGGACGAGCCAGGTCGCGACGCCGAGGGCAACCGCGTTCAGCAGCAGTCGGAAGATGAAGCGCACCTCCCAAGTGTTCCACGCGGCCCTTGGGGCGACCCCGGTACTATTCGTGCGGCGCGACCTCCGTTGCGTGCCGACATCAGCCGAGTCATCGACCGACCGCCGACACCATGAGGAGAGGCCGTGTCCACACGCCGGGCCGCGGGCAGTGCCCGCTACAACGACCGACCGAGCGCCCGCGCGCTGGGTGCCTTCATCTTCGCGAGCCGGTGGTTGCAGGCACCGATCTACGTCGGCCTGATCGTCGCCCAGCTGGTGTACGTGATCGTCTTCGTCATCGACCTGTGGCACCTGATCACCGATGAGGTGATCGGCGAGCTGATGGCACACCACTCCATCGACGAGGCGAACATCATGTTGGCCGTCCTCGGTCTGATCGATGTCGCGATGATCGCCAACCTGCTGATCATGGTGATCGTCGGTGGTTACGAGACCTTCGTGTCCAAGATCAATCTGGAGGACCATCCGGACGAGCCGGAGTGGTTGAGCCACGTCAATGCCAACGTCTTGAAGGTGAAGCTGGCGATGGCGATCATCGGCATCTCCTCGGTGCACCTGTTGAAGACCTTCATCGAGGTCGCCAACATGGTCGACGGGACGGCTCCGGGCAAGGGGGATGGCGGCCATGGGTCGACCGTGACCTCCGAGGGTGCGATGTGGCAGGTTGTGATCCACCTGGCATTCATCCTGTCCGCGATCGCCCTCGCGCTGATCGACCGGATGCAGATCGGCGCCGAGATCCGGTTGAAGTCGGTGCAGCACCAGATCGGCGAGCCGGGCGTCGCTGATGTGGGCTCGGTCCCGGAGTCAGCAGGGGCCGAGCGGGCTGCTGCTGCGGACCCCTCACGCTGAGCGAACTTTTCGGGACGCCAGTTATATGACTTCAGGGTGTCCGTGATGACAACCGCTGGGTAACGACTCGCACCGACCGGTTGACACGCCCGGATCGCCTATCCAGACTTTGCAGCAACGAATGAAACGTTGAGGCGGCGCCGTGGTCCAACCGACGGGCTGCCGCCTTGCAGCCGAGGTGGGAGAGGCAGCACATGATCAACAGACGTCAGTTGTTGGCGTTCGGAGGAGCGGCCGCCGCCGCGGGTGTCGGTCTCGGCCTGGCCGGGTGCGCGCCCGAGGGGGGCGCCGGCAATGGCGACGGTGGGGCGCCGTCGGGCAAGGGATTCACCAAGCCGACGTACAAGGCCTACACCGGTCTTCCGGCGACGAAGCCGGCCCTGGACAACGGGACCGGGCCGTACTTCGATGCCTTGCCGAAGGAGTTCCCGGCCTCGACGACCGGGGTGCCCGGCAAGGGCGGACCGGTGGTGTGTCACACGTTCTTGAACTCGACGCCGGCGGCGGTGGACAAGAACAAGTGGTGGCAGGCGATCAACGAGGCGACCGGGGTCGATCTGCAGCTGCAGGGCGCGGCGATCGGTGACTACCCGTCGAAGTTCCAGACCGTCGTGGCCGGCGGGGACCTGCCGGACCTGATGGCGGTGCTGCCGGACTCCACCCCGGAGCTGGCCAAGCTGCTGAAGGCCAAGGCGCAGGACCTGACCGATTTCCTGGCCGGGGATGCGATCCTGGACTACCCGAACCTGGCCAACATCCCGCAGTACACGTGGGATGCGTGCACCTACAACGGGCGGATCTACACCCTGCCCATCCACCGGTTCGCGCTGACCCATGGGTACGGACTGCGGACCGACATCGCCGAGCAGCGCAACGCTCCGACGAAGCCGAAGAGCGGTGACGAGTTCTACCAGCTCATGAAGAACCTCTCCAACAAGAAGGAGAAGTGGTTCGCGACGAACAACGTCGTCTGGCTGGTCGAGATCGTGGCCGAGATGATGGGCATCGCGAACGACTGGGGCGAGTCGGGTGGCAACTTCACCAAGGACGTCGAGGACGAGCGGTACCCCGAGGTCCTCAACTTCGTGAAGAAGTGCTGGGACGAGGAGCTGATCCACCCGTCGTGCTGGGAGGCGAACTTCTCGCTGCAGTCGCAGGCGCTGTTCAACAGCGGTGACGCCCCGCTGATCCTGGGTGGCCTGACCTGGGTGGGCAACGGCTCGAACGCCCGCCAGCAGGAGGATCCCAACGCCCAGACCGATTCGTGGCAGATGTACAAGTGGGACGGCTCCGGCCCGGCTGATCGCTACGTCGGTGGCGGTGCGCCGTACCAGACGATGATGAAGACGGCCAGCGAGGACCGGGTCAAGGAGCTCCTCGGGGTGGTCAACTGGCTGGCCGGCCCGTGGGGCACCAAGGAGTGGATGTTGTTCCGCTCCGGTGTCGAGGGGGTGCACTACACCCGGGACGCCGACGGCAAGATCGTCTCCAACGCCGACCAGGCCAAGGCCGACAACATGGGCCCCCTGATCTACATGGGTTCGGGCCCCCAGGTGCACTACAACTCCTACGCCGACCTGGCCCTGAAGGAGTACGAGCACGAGGCGCAGGCGATGGATGTCCCGCTGTACTCCGCTGCGCTGGGTCTGGAGTCGCCGACCGGGCAGACGAAGAATGCGCAGTTGAACAAGCTGCTCACCGATGCCCGCGCCGACATCATCACCGGTCGCAAGGACATCTCCAGCTGGGCGACGACCCTGTCGGACTGGAAGTCCAAGGGTGGCGACAAGGTCCGCCAGGAACTGCAGGAAGCCAAGCAGGCCAAGGGCTGATCTCGTACGCCCGTTGAGTTTGTCGAAGCCCGGTCCCGCACTGCGCGGGGCCGGGCTTCGGCGTTCTGGAGTACGGGCGAACGCCTGCTGGGGCAGACTGGACAGCATGTCCCATGAGGTCACCAACCAACCTCCGCCGCTGGTCGGGCACGATGCCGCCGATGATCCCGTGCTGTTGGCCGGACTGGAACGCGAGGGTGCCGGATGGGTCGCCGACGAGGTGCACCGACTCGGGCGGCTTGCTGGCAGCGCCGAGGCTCAGCAGTGGGCCGACCAGGCGAACCGGGTCGAGCCGGTGCTGCACACCCATGACCGGTACGGCCACCGCATCGACGAGGTCGAGTTCCACCCCGCCTACCACCGGCTGATGGAGGTGGCCGTGGGAGCCGGCCTTGCCGCGGCTCCCTGGGCCGACGTGCGAACCGGCGTCCATGTCGCCCGCGCCGCAGGTTTCATGGTGTGGAGCGGCCTCGAGGCTGCCCACGGATGCCCGGTCTCGATGACGTACTCGGTGGTTCCGGCCCTGCGGAACCAGCCAGACCTGGCCGCGGCGTACGAACCGCTGCTCACCTCCCGCAGCTACGACCCCGTACTGCGCGCGCCGCTCACCAAGCCGGGAATCCTTGCCGGCATGGGGATGACGGAGAAGCAGGGCGGCACCGACGTCCGCGCCAACACGACGCGCGCCGTGCCCGCCGGCGACGGAACGTGGCGACTGACCGGGCACAAATGGTTCACCAGTGCGCCGATGAACGACGTCTTCCTGGTGCTGGCGCAGGCACCCGCCGGGCTGTCCTGCTTTCTCGTGCCACGGATCCTGCCGGACGGGTCTCGCAACGCCTTTGCCATCCAACGACTCAAGGACAAGCTCGGCAACCGGGCCAATGCCAGCAGCGAACCCGAGTTCACCGACACCGTCGGCTGGCTCGTCGGCGGTGCGGGCGACGGGGTCCGTACGATCCTCGGCATGGTCGCCGCGACCCGGCTCGACTGCGTGCTCGGGTCGGCGTCGGGGATGCGGGCGGCACTGGCCCAGGCCGACCACCACGTACGGCATCGCTCCGTCTTCGGCGCCCTGCTCGTCGACCAACCACTGATGCGCAACGTCGTCGCCGATCTCTCCCTGGAGTCCGAGGCGGCGACGACCCTCGCGCTGCGGCTCGCCGGTGCCGTTGACCGCGGGGAACGTGACTTCGCCCGGTTGGCCGTAACCGTCGGCAAGTACTGGGTCTGCAAGCGTCAACCGTCCTTCGTGGCCGAAGCGCTGGAATGCCTTGGTGGCAACGGCTATGTCGAGGAGTCGGGAATGCCGCGGCTCTATCGCGATGCACCGCTCAACGGCATCTGGGAGGGCTCCGGCAACGTCCAGGCCCTCGACGTGTTGCGCGTACTGGGTCGCGAGCCGGCCGCCGTCGCCGCGGTCAGCGACGAGATCTCGGCGGCGCTGGGTGCTGACCGGCGACTCGACGCCGCCTGGTCCGGGCTGCAGGCGAGGCTGCACCGGGTCGCCGGCTCGGAGCCGGAAGTGGCCCAGCTCGAGGCCCGTGCCCTGACCGAATCCTTGGCGCTGGTGCTGCAGGCTGCGCTGCTGGTCCGGCACGCACCCGCTGCCGTCGCCGACGCGTTCTGCGCCTCGCGGCTGGAAGGTGCCCACTCCTCGTACGGGACCCTGCCCGCCGGGGTGGACGTCGCCGCGCTGCTGGACCGAGCTCCTGTCGGCCTGCGGGCCTGACCTGCATCTCCAGGTCCCGTTCTGGGGTCGGATCTTCTTCGAGGTACGGCCCTGCGACCGGCGAAGAGCCGGAACCGGGAGCCGGTGATGGAACACCTCGTCGGCTTCTGTTGCGAGGCGATACGATCGGCCGACCCATGACTATCTCCACCAGCACGGCGCCCACACAGATCACCGCCCGGGCGCACCGCCGTGCACATCCAGCTGTCCTCGTCCCCGGTCTCCGGCGCCTGCTGATCGGCTCCTGGGAACACCGGGGATGGTTCGGTCTCGCCGTCCTCGGTGCGATCGCCTTCTCGGTGCTGCAGATCGCCACGGCAGGAGTGATCGGCGACGTGACCGAAACCGTTGTCGTACCGTCCTTCGCCGACGGCAAGCCGCTCACCGGCGCCCTGGTCGGTGGCGGCCTGGCCATCATCGGGCTGGCGCTGCTCCGTGCGGTGACCGTGGCGATGCGCCGTGCACTGGCCTCGGCCACCCAGTACTCGCTGTTCCGCACCTATCGGGATCGACTGATCGAGGTGTACGCCCGGGTTCCCCTGTTGTGGCACCGACGGCAGTCGACCGGCACCCTGCTCAGTTCGGTGTATGCCGACGTGGAGGCCACCTTCTACGCGATGGGGCCGTTCCCGTTCGCCATTGCGACGGTGTTCATGGTCGTCTATGCCACCGTCGCCGTGGCACAGATCGATGCGGTCATCCTGTTGGTGATGGTCGGCATGGTGGCATTGCTGATCATCCTCAACATTGCCCTGCAACGCTACGCCGCCCCCATCGCCATCGAGTCACAACGGCTACGGGCCAAGGTGGCCGAGATCGCCCATGAATCCTTTGACGGCGCGAATGTCGTGAAGTCGCTCGGCCGCGAGGACATCGAGGAACGGCGGTTCAGCGCCACGGCCGATGCGCTGCGCGACAACGGCATCCGGTTCGGTTACGTACGCGGCTGGTTCGACCCGGCCATCGATGCCCTGCCGAACCTCGGCATCCTGTTGGTCGCGCTGCTCGGGGCCTGGCGCATCTCCACAGGGCACCTCACCACCGGCCAGCTGGTCGAGGTGTCATACCTGTTCACCCTGATGTCGCTGCCCATCCGGTCCTTCGGCTGGGTGCTCGGGGACCTGTCCCGCACGGTCGTCGGCGGTGGCCGGGTGCAGAAGATCCTCGACGTCACCGAACGACGCACCTACGGTGACCGGCCGCTCGCCGACGGCCCGGGGGTGCTGCGCTTCGAACGCGTCGAGTTCGAGTACCACGACGATCCGGCCACCCTCGTCACCGGCGGCGTGAGCGGAGACGGCGGTCGAGTAGGAGCGCAGCGACGTGTCGAGACCGCTGAGCACGGCGTCCGCCGGGTGCATGCGGTGCACGACATGTCGCTGGTCGCCGATCCGGACGCCGGGTCCCGTACGGTCGCCATTGTCGGCCCGACCGGGAGCGGCAAGTCGACCATCGCCATGCTCGCGGCCCGCCTGGTCGACCCCACGGCCGGCAGCATCACCCTCGATGGCGTGGACCTGCGTGACCTGACCGACGAGGCGCTGACCACCGGGGTCGCGCTGGTGCTGCAACAGGCCTTCGTCTTCGACGACACGGTGCGACAGAACATCACGCTCGGTGAGGACATCGACGACGCAACGATCTGGTGGGCGCTCGAGGTTGCCCAGGCCGACGGCTTCGTCCGTGCCCTGTCCGAGGGCCTCGACACCGAGCTGGGCGAGCGGGGTGGCTCCCTGTCCGGGGGACAGCGGCAGCGCATCGCGCTCGCCCGCGCTCTGGCCCGCCGGCCTCGGCTGCTGATCCTCGACGATGCGACCAGCGCCTGCGACCCGAGCGTCGAGCTGGCGATCCTGGACGGGATCCGGCGCGAGATGACCAGCTCGACGTTGCTCGTGGTCGCGTACCGCAAGTCAACAATCTCCCTCGCCGACCAAGTGGTCTTCGTCGAGCGGGGCCGGATCGTGGCCGACGGCACCCACGAGGAGCTGCGCCGCACCACCCCCGGTTACCGGGCCCTGGTCGACGCCTACGAGGAGGCCGCGATCTCCGAATCCCTGCTCGAGCATCACGAGCAGGACGACGAGCTGGTGGAGGAGGGAGCCTGATGAGCACCACCACGCCCACCAGGCGAACCTTCTCCCGGATCGGCGGTGAGGAGAAGACCGACGAGAGCACCCTGGCCACCATCCGCCGCGGACTCTCGCTGACTCCTGAAGCGCTCCGGGGCGTCTGGCTGACCCTGCTGCTCGCCGGCATCGCCACCCTCGGCAAGGTGGTCGTCCCGGTCGCCGTCCAGAATGTGCTGGATCAGGGGATCATCGCTCCTGAGGTGCCCGACGTCGGGTTCGTCGCCACCGCCTGTGGGCTTGCCGCTCTGGTCCTGGCGCTGACCGCGATCTGCAACATCGTGATGAACCGGCGCCTCTTCCGGATGGCCGAGACCGCGCTGGCCACACTGCGCAAGCGCGCCTTCCGCCACATCCACGACCTGTCCCTGCTGACCCAGGGCACCGAGCAGCGGGGGGCACTCGTGTCCCGGGTCACCAGTGATGTCGACACCGTCAGCCAGTTCATGTCCTTCGGCGGCATCATGCTGGTCGTGATGAGCCTGCAGCTGGTCATCGCCACCGTCGTGATGGTGCTCTACTCGCCGGTGCTCGCCCTGGTCGTGTGGCTGTGCTACCTGCCGATCCTGCTGGCGATGAGCTCCATCCAGAAGCGGATCCGGGCGCGCTACCAGAAGGTCCGCAGCATGGTCGGGCGGTTGCTCGGCTCGGTCTCGGAGTCCCTGGTTGGTGCGGCGACCCTGCGGGCGTACGGCATCACCGACGCCGACCGGGATCGCAACCAGGCCCGGATCAAGGACGTCCGGGACGCCCAGTTCCGGGTGCTGCGGCCCCAGATCGCCTCGTTCACCCTGTCCGAGACCGCCGACGGGCTGGCCACCGCGGTCGTGATCGTGGTCGGGGTGTACCTCGGCACGGGGGCACTCGGGATCGAGACCGGCATCACGGCGGGGCAGTTGGTGGCCTTCGTCTTTCTGGTGTCACTGTTCAGCCAGCCGGTACGGATGGGCATCGAGATGCTGTCCGAGGCCCAGAACGCGGTCGCCGGCTGGCGACGGGTGCTCGGCATCCTCGACACCCCGGCCGATGTCACCGACCCTGGCGGGGCCATCGACCCGCAGACCGGTGAGCGGCGTCCCCCGATCGAGGGCGCCACGGTCCTGCCGCCGGGTCCGCTCGCGGTGTCGTTGCGCGACCTGCGTTACGCCTACCCCGACGGCCCCGAAGTGCTCCACGGCATCGACATCGAGGTCCCGGCCACCAGCCACATCGCGATCGTCGGCGAGACCGGCAGCGGCAAGACCACCCTGGCGAAGTTGATCACCCGGATGATGGATCCGGTCAGTGGCTCGGTCCTGATCGGGGGTCGGCCGGTCGATCGGGTCACCTTCGCCAGCTTGCGCGATCGCGTGGTGATGGTGCCGCAGGAGGGCTTCCTGTTCGACACCACGATCGCCGAGAACCTGCGGTACGGACGTCCCACGGCGACGGCCGACGAGATGACCACCGCCCTCAACGAACTCGGTCTGGCCGACTGGCTCGCCCAACTCCCGCTCGGCCTCGACACCCCGGTCGGGCAGCGCGGCGAGTCGTTGAGTGCTGGCGAACGGCAGCTGGTGTCGCTGGCTCGCGCCTACCTGGCCGACCCGGACGTGATCGTGCTCGACGAGGCGACCAGTGCGGTCGACCCGGCAGCCGACGTGCGGTTGCAGCACGCCATCGAAGGGCTCGCTCGCGGCCGGACCACCATCACGATCGCGCACCGGCTCTCCACCGCCGAGCGGGCCGACGCGATCCTGGTTCTGGACCACGGAAATCTGGTCGAGCACGGTACCCACGCCGAACTGGTCGACCTGCCGGGCGGCATCTATGCCGGGCTGCACCGGTCGTGGGTTGCCCATCGGGTCGATTGAGGCGCCTCAGGCTGATGCACGATGCCTCCGCCGAACAGCAAGAGGAATGGCGCAGAACAGCGTGACAGCGCCGAGGGCTGTTGCCGTTCCGGGCCATCCAGCGACGCTGTGGCCGACCGCGGCAATGGACGCGCCCGCAAAGGTGCCGACGGATTGCGCCAGCCCGTTCATCGCCAGTGCCGCCGGCCGTGCCGGAGAACCTACTTGCGCGAGCCGCGTGGTGACGGCCGCCGCAATCATGGCGTGACCCGCGGCGAGGACGGCAGACCCCGCCAGCATGGATATGAGCGGCACCGAGAGGAACACCAGCCCCAGTCCACCGATCGCCGCGACGATACCTGCGGCCAGGATCGTCACCGATCGGTCGTACTGGGCGGCCAGGGCTCGCCCGGTCAGCCAATTTGCCACGAAGAAGGCAGCTCCTGACAGTGACCAGACCCAGGTGAAGGCCTGCCCGGTCATCGCGTGGCGCTCGGCGTACACGGCAGCGAGTACTGCGAGCGTGCCCATGAAGGCGGCCGTGCGCAGCAACGAGATCAGCAGCAGCGGCCCGGTGGCTCGATCAGCGATCGTAGCGAGCCGGCCTTGCCGCTGAGCGCCGGCCGCGCCGCTGCCGTCGGTGGCACTGCGAGACGAAGCCGCTCGACGGAGGATGACGGCCAGAAGCACAGCAGCCATTGCACTCAGGCCGAGCAGCCCGCGCCATCCCACCACAAGCGAGAGCCCGCCGAGCACCGGTGCGGCCAGCAAGGCCGTCAGCGTTGTTGTTGCGGTGACCATGGTGGCAGCTCGGCCCTGGTCAGCCGGAGATCGGAACCGTTCGGCGGCCGCCGTTTGCAGGGCGGGGTTCAACAGTGACGTGGCAGCGCCGATCCCGAGACACGAGATGACGACGCCCCAGAATGAGCCCACAGTCATGACGAGGCTCCCGACGGCCAGAGCCAGCAGTCCGCTGCATGTGGCGACACGTACGGGCAGCCATGACGCCCCCAACGCGTACCCCGCCCCCACGGCCACGGCCGCCGCTCCCCCGAGCCCCCGCAGACCGCCCATTGTGGGGGCATCGACGGCCGTGGTGGCAGCGATGTCCACAAGGAAGGTCGAGAACACCGTGAAGGGGATGAGGCCGACAGCTGCTGCTGCCAGGATGGGCAGCAGCTGACGGCCGATCACTGTGTCCGGGCTGCTCACCGGTTCTCAGAAAGCCACTGGGCGAATTTCTCTGCGCCGTCGACGTTGCGTGGCCCGGAGATCAACTCGTTGTAATCCATGACGTAGATGCGATTGTTCTTGATGGCGGACACCTCTGCCAGTGCGGCATTGTTCCGCAGCGCTGCGATCTTCTCCTCGGCGGGTTGGTCCCGATACTCCATGATGATGATCACCTCAGGGTCGGCTGCCACCACTGATTCCCAGGACACTTCGGTGTATCGAGCCTCGAGATCGTGGAAGACGTTTCTTCCCCCTGCCGCCTCGATGATCTCGTCACCGGGCACCTGGTTGCCGATCGTGTAGGGCTTGTCCGTCCCGGAGTCGTAGAGGAAAACAGGCACCCTCGGTTCGCTGCTGGGCACGGACTCCTTGACCGCCTCCATGCGGCGGCGGAGGTCTCTGGTCAGCGCTTCAGCGCGGTCCTCGACCCCGAAGATCGTGCCCAGACGCTCGAAATCCGCATAGAGCGCCTCGAACGGTCGCATCTTTTCCGGGTATCCCGGGTAGTTGAAACAGCTCTCCGTGTGCATGAAGCTCTGGATGCCGAGTTCGTCGAGGATGGCTGGGGTGATGCCGCGCTTCTCGGAGAAGCCCGAGTTCCAACCAGCGATCACCATGTCAGCCTTGTTCTCGACGACGACCTCCTTGTTCAAGAGTTGGTCGCTGAGAAGTGGCTTCTGGGCATAGAGTGTGGCGTAGGGCGAAGTGCTCGGATCAGGGTTGGTTGGGGTCATCACATAACCGAGCACCTTGTCCTGGAGTCCGAGTGCAAACATCTTGTCGGTGCTGCCGGCTTCGTAGGTGATCACTCGCTGAGGGGTGGTGTACTGCACCGGTTGCCCACACCGCTGCACGGAGACTGTTCGCGTTCCGGTCGCAGAGCCGTTGTCGGTGATGACGGCACCACAACCTGACGAGAGCAGCACTGCCGCGGCGGCGAGTACGAACCCAGTGATGCGGGTGGTTGGCAGAGCGGTCATGGGTTTCCTTCCGATGATGAACAAGCAGAGCGCGATTCGAGTTCGTAAAGCACTTGTGGGGCACCGGTGAAGGGATGCCTGACGACATGGACATCGACGTCGAAAACCTCTCGGATCCGCTCGGCGGTCAGCAACTCGGCAGGAGAGCCCTCGGCCACGACCTGTCCGTCGCGGACGAAGATCAGGCGGTCGCACACCGAGGCTGCCAGGTTGAGATCGTGCAGGACCACCAACACGCCACATTCCAGACGCCGCAACAGTGAGGCGAGATGGATCTGGTGGGCGAGATCGAGGTGGTTGGTGGGTTCGTCCAGGACCAGCAGTTCAGGTTCCTGAACCAAGGCTCGCGCGATGAGTACCCGCTGACGTTCTCCGCCGGAAAGGCCGAGCATCCCTCGCTCGCGGAGGTGGTCGATCCCCATGGCGCTGAGCGCCTGCCAGCACAGTTGATGCTCCCGTGGGCTCAGCCGGCCGCCATTTCCGTGGGGGAGCCGTCCCATGGCGACGGTCTCCTCCACGGTGAAGTCGAAGTCGCTGGTGGACTGTTGGGCCAGGGCTCCGATCACTTGGGCCGAACGGCGGTGCGAGGCCAGGAGTACGTCGAGTTCACCGATGAAGATTGTTCCCCGACGTGGACGAAGGGCGCGGTAGATGGTTCGCAGCACTGTGGACTTGCCGCAACCATTCGGTCCCATGAGGCCGACCACCTCGCCCTGACAGACGTCGAGCTGGGCCAGGTCGACGACTGTGCGACCGTCGAGGTCGACCGCGAGATCGTTCACCTTCAGGATTTGGCTGCTGACCAGTTCCTGTGGGGCGTCGGCAGGGGGCGGTGCGGGAGTCATGCGCCGAGCACCCGTCCGCGATGACGTAGCAGCACGATGAACACCGGCACGCCCACCAGCGCGGTGATGGCGCTCAACGGGAGTTCCCGGGGTGGGAAGAGGCCACGCGCCGCGACATCGACCCACACCATCAGCAGCGCTCCCAACAGCGGCGCGACGAGGAGGACACGACGATGGGAGGCGCCGACGAGCATCCGGGCGATGTGGGGGATGATCAACCCCACAAAGCCCACCGCGCCGCTCGTTGCGGTTGCCGCCGCCGCAGCAAGTGACACCATCGCGAACAGCCGAGCTCGGGACGCCCCCGGTGCGACGCCGAGGGCGGCGGCGGTCTCATCCCCTTGCGCGAGTATGTCCAGCGTGCTCGCGTGGAGCCGGAACATGGTCAGCGAGATGACCACGACGATCGACACCGGTAGCAAGGGTGTCCACGCGGCCGCACCAAAGGAACCCATCGTCCAGAACAGGACGGTGGCCGTCGACTCGGTGTCCGGCACGGCGTAGATGAGGACGCTCATCAGAGCTTGGAGCCCAGCCGCGATGACCACTCCGGTGAGCACCAGGCGGATCGGACTTGCGCCGGCTCGGCCGTGGGTGGCGATACCCCAGGCGAGCGCACTGGCCATGAGCGCACCCAGGAACGCCCCGGCCATCACCAGGATCGTGCTACTGGCGGCGGCAAAGGCCGCGAGTCCGAGAGCTCCGAAACCCGAAAGGCTCAAGGAAACACTGACCGCGCCCACTGATGCGCCGGACGACACCCCGAGAAGGAACGGGTCTGCCAGAACGTTGCGCACCACAGCCTGGATGACAGCTCCGGAGGCGGCCAAGGCTGCTCCGACCACCGCCGCCAGCAGGACCCGTGGGGCTCGGATCTGCCAGACGATCTGGTACTGCGGCACCTCGGCCCGGTCGATCTCACCTCCGAGCACCGCCACGCGAAGGTAGCGCAGTGTGTCGGACGGTGCGATTGACGTGCCGCCGAGAGAGGTGCCGAGCAGGAGGGACGCTGCCACGAGTATGGCGAGAGCGGCCACCAGCAGTGCTGTGACGACGCCACGTCGCTCGCCCAAGGTGCGCCCCTGGCTGACTGGCGCCCGATGCTCCGGGGTCGCTTGGGTGGCTTTGAGACGGAGCATCCGCCGAGGCTATATGAAATTGATTGTCAGTTGCAATTGGGTGTTGCGCCCAGCGTTCACCAGGTGGTGGAGGACTCCTTCTCGGCGCCGATGGTGGTGTCCTCGCCGTGGCCGGTGTGCACCACGGTCTCGTCCGGCAGGGCAAACAGCTTGGCGCGGATGGAGGCCTCGATGGTGGGGCGGTCGGAGTGACTGCGGCCGGTCGCGCCCGGGCCGCCGTGGAACAGGGTGTCCCCGGTGAACACCACGCCCAGGTCAGGCGCGTACAGACAGATCGCGCCGGGGGCGTGGCCGGGGGTGTGGATCACCCGCAGCGTCGTGCCGCCGACCGCGACCTCCTCCCCGTCGGCGAGTTCTCCGTCCGGCGTCACCTCGTGGACGAGGTCCCACAGCACCCGGTCGTCCGGATGCAGCAGGATCGGCGCGTTCACCAAGGTGGCGAGTTCGGGCGCCACCCGTACGTGGTCGTCATGGGCATGGGTGCACACGATCGCCCGTACGGTCCGACCTCCGACGAGCGCGGCGATCGCGTGGGCATCGTGCGGAGCATCAATGACCATGCACTCGGTGTCGTCGCCGACGACCCAGACGTTGTTGTCGACATCGAAGGTCTGGCCGTCGAGGCTGAAGGTGCCCGAGGTGACGGTGTGGTCGACGCGGGCTGCCATCGCGATCAGCCCTCCATCACGACGACGGAGCGCAGCACGTCGCCGTGATGCATCTTCTCGAAGGCGGCGGCGATGTCGCCGATCCCGATCTCCTCGCTGACGAAGGTGTCGAGTGGGAGCCGCCCCTGCAGGTAGAGGTCGATCAGCATCGGGAAGTCACGTTCGGGAAGACAGTCGCCGTACCAACTGGACTTCAGGGCGCCGCCACGGCCGAAGACGTCGAGCAGCGGCAGTTCCAGCGTCATCTCCGGGGTGGGGACCCCGACCAGCACGACGGTGCCGGCCAGGTCTCGGGCGTAGAAGGCCTGGCGGTAGGTCTCCGGCCTGCCGACAGCGTCGATCACGACATCGGCACCGTTGCCGTCGGTCAAACCTTGGATCGCCTCCACGGCATCGGTCGATGCCGAGTTGACCGTGTGGGTGGCGCCCAGCTCGCGCGCGGTGGCCAGCTTCCGGTCGTCGATGTCGACGGCGATGATCTTGGCGGCCCCGGCCAGGCGGGCTCCGGCGATCGCGGCGGCGCCGACCCCGCCACAGCCGATGACGGCGACCGAGTCGCCGCGGCCGACGGATCCGGTGTTGATGGCAGCACCCAGGCCCGCCATCACGCCACAACCGAGCAGACCGGCGGCGGCCGGACGAGCAGCCGGATCCACCTTGGTGCACTGCCCGGCGGCGACCAGGGTCTTCTCGATGAAGGCGCCGATGCCGAGTGCGGGGGACAGCTCGGTCCCGTCCTCGAGCGTCATCTTCTGCTTGGCGTTGTGGGTGGCGAAGCAGTACCAGGGACGGCCGCGGCGGCAGGCGCGGCACTGCCCGCACACGGCACGCCAGTTCAGCACCACGTAGTCGCCGGGCGCGATCCCGGTGACGTCGTCGCCGACAGCCTCGACGATGCCGGCCGCCTCGTGACCCAGCAGGTACGGGAAGTCGTCGCCGATGCCGCCCTGGACGTAGTGCAGGTCGGTGTGGCACACCCCGCAGGCCTGGATCCGTACGACGGCCTCACCGGGGCCGGGGGCAGGAACATTGATGGTGACCAGCTCAGGGGCGGCGTCCTTGGCGCGGACGATGACGCCCTGAACCTGCTGGGTCTCGGTCACGAATCCTCCTTGGTGGCGGGCCTGGCGTCAGCCTAGCCCGGTCGATCGGAGCGTGACTCAGGGGCATGCAGGATCGCGATGGACGGGATTGGGATACGGAAACGGCTTGGAGCTGCGGCCCAGTTGGGGTTGGATGGAGAGTGCCACCAAAATTCTTTAGCTTGAGCAAGGATCAACCATGACCGCCGAGGTTTCGGCACCCGAAATACCCTTCGAACCTTCCCACGCAACCAAGGACGGCAGTGACGACCCGGGTCTCGTCCTGGACCGGCCGCCGCGGATCGCCCCGCCCCTGCCCGAGGGAGCCAAACGCAACAGAGCCACCTCGCTGTGGCGGCTGCGGCCCTACATCCGCCCCTTCCTGTCCCGCTTCGTGCTCAGCTTCTTGCTGGCGCTCGGCGGCATCGGGCTGACCCTGTCGATCCCGCTGCTGACCCGTGCGGTGATCGACGGACCGGTGGCGAACTCCGATCAGCCAGGCCTCTTCATCCTCGGCATCGCCGCTCTCGGCCTCGGCATCGCCGAAGCGGCCGTGCAGTGGGGTCGTCGCTGGGTGGTCAACATCGGCACGGTCGGGGTCGAGACGCTGATCCGCAAGGACCTGTACGCGAAGCTGCAGCGCCTGCCGATGTCCTTCCACGGGCAGTGGGAGGGCGGGCAGTTGCTCTCGCGCATCATGAACGACCTGAGCCGGATCCGCCGGTTCGTCGGGTTCGGCCTGACGTTCCTGATCGTGTCCACGCTCCAGATCATCGTGGTCACGATCATGTTGCTGAACATGTTCTGGCCGCTCGGTCTGGTGGTGCTGATCTCGGTCGTGCCGATCGTGTGGATGTGCCTGGTGAACCAGAAGCACTACACCCGGTTGTCACGCAAGATGCAGGACCAGACCGGCGACGTCGCCTCGACCGTCGAGGAGAGCGTGCAGGGACTGCGCGTGATCAAGGCCTTCGGCCGCGGCGGCCACATGTTCGCCAAGTTCGATGAGCGCAGCACCAAGCTGTACGGCGTCTCGATGGAACGGGTCTGGCTGAGTGCCCGCTTCTGGACCTTCCTCGAGGTGATCCCCACCGTCACGCTGATCATCGTGCTCGGCCTGGGCGCCTGGGCCACCGGCCTCAACATGATCTCGATCGGCACCCTGGTGGCGTTCATGACCCTGATGCTGAGCCTGGTGTGGCCGATCTCCTCGCTGGGTGCGCAGTTGGCGATGGCCCAGGAGGCGATGACCGCGGCCGACCGGGTGGCCGAGGTGCTCGACCAGGAGAACACCATCACCGACGGTGAGATCGACCTCGACCTCGACCACGTACGGGGAGCGCTCGCCTTCCACGACGTCCGGTTCCGGTTCGCCGACTCCGACACCGATCTGTTGCACGGGGTCAACCTCGACATCGCTCCCGGCGAGACGATCGCGGTGGTCGGCGGGACCGGTGCCGGCAAGACGGTGCTGACCGCGCTGGTGCCCCGGCTGCAGGACGTCACCGGCGGCAAGGTCACCATCGACGGGATCGACATCCGTGACCTCAAGCTGGACCAGCTCCGCCGTGTCGTTGCGACCGCCTTCGAGGAGCCGACGCTGTTCTCCATGTCAGCAAGGGAGAACCTGACCCTGGGGCGGCCGGATGCCAGTGAGGAGGACATCGCCGAGGCGCTCGAGGTGGCCCAGGCGCAGTTCGTGCACGATCTGCCGTGGGGACTCGACACCCGGATCGGCGAGCAGGGGATGAGTCTGTCCGGCGGGCAGCGGCAGCGGCTCGCGCTCGCGCGCGCCGTGTTGACCCGGCCGCGGATCCTGGTGCTGGACGACACGTTGTCCGCCCTCGACATCCACACCGAGGAACTGGTCGAGAAGGCGCTGAAGCGCGTCCTCGTCGGGGTCACCGGCATCGTCGTGGCGCACCGCGCCTCCACGGTGCTGCTGGCCGATCGGGTCGCGATGATCAGCGACGGCCGGATCTCCCACGTGGGTACGCATGCTGAACTGCTCGCCTCCGTGCCGGAGTATCGCGAACTGCTGTCGGCCGAGTTCAATGCCGAGGCGGAGATGACCGGAACGGCTGAGAGGACGCCACGTCAGCGCGAGGAGGACCTCAAGGAGATCGCCGACCGGCTGGGCGACCAGGTGGCCGAGGAACTGGCGCTCGACGAAGCGGCTGAGGAGTGCGAGCGGGACGACCAGAACTCCGAGGTCGTTCGGGAAGGGAGCGCGCGATGAGCAAGCAGTCCGATGCCGAGCTGTTGAGCAAGCGGCTCCGGGGCAAGGAGGCTGTCGCCTCCGACGATGCGGTCGCGCAATGGCGCGGCGTCGGTGCCGAGGACAAGCAGGACAGCGAGATCCAGGGGCGGGGGACCGCCTTCCTCAAGAAGCGCAGCCGAGCCCTGCTCTGGAGCCTGTTGAAGCCCTACCGCTGGGTCATGCTGGCCCTGGTCGGACTGGTGCTGATCGAGAACGGCACCCGGTTGTCCGTGCCGTGGTTGGTCTCGCACGGCATCGACATCGGCATTCCTCCTCTCCAGCAGTTCGGCGATCCGGGTGAGCTGCTGAAGACGCTCGGGTTGATGGTCGGTGCTGTGGTCCTGAACGCGATCACCCGCATCGCGTTCCTCCAGTTCTCCGGCAAGCTCGGCCAGGACGTGCTGCTGGAACTGCGGCGGCGGCTGTTCACCCACTTCCAGAAGCTCGATGTCTCCTTCCACGAGAAGTACACCTCCGGCCGGGTGATCTCGCGGCTCACCAGCGATGTCGACGCGATCATGGAACTCCTCGCCACCGGGTTCGACGGGCTGATCACCGCGGTGCTCACGCTGGTCGGCGTCGGGGTGCTGCTGCTGGTGCTCGACCTGCACCTGGGCGCGGCCGTACTGCTCTGCTTCCCGATCCTGATGCTGCTGGTGCGCTGGTTCTCCCGGGCCAGCACCCGCACCTACCGTCGGGTCCGCGAGTACGCGGCGATGGTGATCGTGCACTTCGTCGAGACCATGGGTGGCATCCGCGCCGTCCAGGCCTACCGTCGTGAACACCGCAACCAGGCGATCTTCTCCGACTTGGCTGATCGGTACGGTGCGGCGAACGTGACCGCGATGCGGCTCAACGCCCTGTTCAGCCCGGGCGTGAAGCTCGTCGGCAACCTGACCATCGCCGCCGTGCTGATCTACGGTGGCTGGCGGGTGATGCACGGCGACATGACCATCGGCGTGCTTGCCGCCTTCCTGCTGTACCTGCGGCAGTTCTTCGAACCCATGCAGGACATCAGCCAGTTCTACAACACCTTCCAGTCGGCAAGTTCGGCGTTGGAGAAGCTGTCCGGGGTGTTGGAGGAGGAGCCGACCGTCGTCCAGCCGACCGAGCCGACGCCGCTGCCACGGGCCAAGGGAGCGGTGCGCTTCGACCACGTCGACTTCTCCTACGTGGAAGGATCCCCGGTGTTGCCGGGGCTGGACCTGGCCATCCCGGCGGGCCAGACGGTAGCCCTCGTGGGCACCACGGGTGCCGGCAAGACCACGATCGCCAAGTTGATCGCGCGGTTCTACGACCCGACCGGTGGGCGGGTCACCCTGGACGGGATCGACCTGCACGACCTCAGCGACGACGACCTGCGGCGGGCCGTTGTCCTGGTCACCCAGGAGAACTTCATGTTCGACGGCACGATCGGGGAGAACATCGCCTTCGGGCGTCCCGGTGCGAGCGAGGCCGAGATCGTGGAGGCGGCCCGCGCCGTGGGTGCCGATTCCTTCATCGAGGTGATGCCGGACGGGTACGACACCAATGTCGGCAAGCGTGGCGGACGGCTGTCGGCCGGACAGCGGCAGCTGATCGCCTTCGCACGGGCCTTCCTGGCCGACCCGGCCGTGCTGATCCTCGACGAGGCCACCTCGTCGCTGGACATTCCGAGCGAACGCCTGGTGCAGCAGGCACTGCGCACCATCCTGGCCGACCGGACAGCGGTGATCATCGCGCACCGGCTCAGCACGGTGGAGGTCGCCGACCGGGTGCTGGTGCTGGAGCACGGCAAGATCCTCGAGGACGGATCCCCCGCCGAGCTGATGGGTCAGCAGGACGGGCGCTACGCCAAGCTGCACGAGGCTTGGATCCACTCGCTGGCCTGATCGCGGTGGTGGACCGGCACGGTGGTGGAGCGGCACGGTGGTGGGCGAGGGCTCAGAGGATCTCGACCTCGGTGACGGCCAACGGCTCATCGAAGGTCGAGACCCGGGCGCCGAACCGGATCTGCCACTGGCCGTTGACCGGAATGGCCACGGTCCCTCGGTAGGTGCCGTCGGCCGGGTCATGTCGCAAGGTCATCGGCAACGGCCCCAACTGCTGCGCCGGCAGGGTCCAGTGCGCCGACGCTTCGGCGATCTCGACCGGTCGGCCACCATAGGTCAGGGTGACCACGAGTGCAACGGTGCCCGCTCGCGCAGGGGACAGGGTTCCGTCGACGGTGAGATCCTGGTCCTCGACGTGGATGTGTACCTCGTCCGCGGTCGTGGCCGGGGTGACAGGAGCAGGCCCCGCCCCGGGGCCGCTGTGCGGTGGGGGTGCCGTGTTGACGAGCAGCCCGGTGACCGCCACGACCGCCACCAGCACAGCGAATTCCCGTACCAGCAGGCGCCGCAGCCGCCCTGTGGCCACGGTGGCATCGCCCCCGGCCACCACCGCGGGGAGGCCTCGCCACCGGTTCCAGGCGGCCATCGCCAGGACCGGCAGCACGAGTCCGGTCTTGAGCAGCAGGGTGCGTCCGTACGTGGACTCGACGAGCCCCTGCCAGGAGCCGATGACGAGCACCGCCATCACGGTTCCTGCCATCGCGATGGCCAGGACGCTGATGGCCGCGGCAGTCGAGAAGCGTGCCACCGTTCGGGAAGCCGCCGAGGGCGTGGCGTGGCGCAGGGTGACGGCGAGTCCGACCAAACCGCCCAGCCACACGGCTGCGGCGGCGAGGTGTACGGCATCGGAGGCCACCATCAGCCACGTGGGCCCGATGCTGCGGGTGTGACCGGTGAGCACCGGCGTCCACACCAGACCGGCGGCGCCCACGAGGGTGAGCACCACTTCGGTACGGCGAACCGAGCGGCCCAGCATCCAGCGCAGCAGCACGGCCAGGACGACGGTGACCGCCGCCGCGACAAGGGCGCCCGCCTGAATCTCGGGCAGCCAGGCCGGCACGTCGGTGATGGTCTCCGCGGCGGCCACGGCGGCTGACACCGGGATGAGGAGCACCGTCGCCGTGGCGGCCAGGACGGTCGCTGCCGAAGCGGCCCGCCGTAACCTCTGTGGTGCCGCGTCACGGCGGCCCGAGATGATCCGGGCGAACACCGAGAGGCCTGCCAGCACAAGGATCCCGAGGTAGGCCGCCGCCGTGAGCGCGGTCTGCGCCGTCGCCGTCGACGGGGACGCGATGTCCCCGGACGCAGCCGACGGGGCGGGATCGCCCGGCTCGACGCCGATGCCGAAGGTGATCACGCCCGAGACCGGATGGCCGTCGGCCGACAGGACGCGGTACGACAGCGTGTAGCTGCCATCGGCGAGTCCCGTCGGGAGGTCTGCGGTCACCCGAGCGTCAGAACCCTCGGGAGACAGGGAGACGACAGTCTGGTCCGGGCCGAACAGTCGTACGCCGCCGGCCACCACCTGCACGGGTTCGTTGAAGGTGAGTTCGATCGCGGACGGAGCCGATTCGAGCCGGGATCCGTCGGCCGGTGTCGCTGTCAGCAGCTCGGCGTGGGCCCAGGCCGGCCGGGTGATCCCTGTCGTCAGGAGAATCCCGAGCAGCAGGCCGATCACCGCGACCGCCCCGGCGGGTCGGGTGCGCGATGCCGTTGCTGTGACAGCGACCCGGGTCATTTCCGGCGGCCTCGTACCAGCGCCGTCACGCCGGCGGCCAGTCCGGCCAGCCCGACCACCAGTGAGGTGACAACCAGGGGAGTCTGGTCCGCAGCCGCCGTGACGGGTGTCGACTCGGAGTGCTGGGCATCGGGACTGGCCGAGGAGCCCGCTCCATGCCCTGCCCCATCCTCAGCGGCCGGTCCGACGATCAAGGAGGGCGCCGGATGCTCCAGGTCGTCAGAGCTCTGACCTGAGGCGGGCTTCTGCACCCACCCGGTCTCGCCCTTCTCACAGGTCTGCACCACCGGGAAGTACAGGGTCTGACCCGCGGCGTCCTGGGGAATCTGCAACGACAGTTCAAAAGCGTCGCGGTACCCGTCGGGCAGTGGGGTGTCAGCGGTGTAGACCACTGACCCGACCCGCTCACTGACCTTGTTTCCGTGCGAGTCCTCGATGGGGGTCTCCAGCTTCTCCATGGCCTTGTCGACCTGCCAGTTGGCATTCCGGGTCGGCGTCACCGCGTTGATCCCTTGCGGGATCTGGATCGCCACTCTCGTCGTGGCCGAACCGTCACAGCCGTGCGGGACGCTGAATGTCAGCACGGCGTAGGCGCCGGCCGTTGCCGTCGCCGAACTGACGGTGACATGCGCCTGGGCCGGCAGCGCGGTGGCGCCCACCAAGGCGACAGCACCGAACAGTGCGGCCGCGGCGACGACCCTCGGACGTGGACGTACGGACATGACTTCTCCTTCTGTGGTTGGAAAGCTGAAGAGCTCAGAGCGTGGTCATCGCCCAGCACATGACGGCCATGGCATAGGACATCACCGGTGAGGCCGCCCTTCGGAGAATCCCGGTGAGTCGCGGTTGCTCCCGTCGTCGCTCCACCACCTCGACGGTCAGCAGTGTGGCGCCGGCCACCAGCGTCACGGTGCAGGCGACACCGAGCAGGGCCATCGGAGTGGACAGCATGCTCATCTCGGGACCGCTGATGTGCCCGCCGCCGTGGTGGTGATCCCCGGCCGCCATCGCCGCCGCCATCCACACCATCGCCAACATCATCACCGTGTGGTGCACGAGGTGTCCGACCGTGCTCCATCCGGTGTGCCTGGCGGCCTGGCGGCGTCGGGGCACGCCGGCGCACCACACGGCGAGAAGGGCGAGGTACCAACTGGTCCCTGCCGCGAAGACGGCGCCGTGCATCCAGGCGGGGATCGGTGACCATGTCGTCGCGAGGTTGCCCATCTCGAGGGCCATCAGGACCATGTCCACCGCCATCAGGAGGTGCAGCAGATGTCCGACCACCGCTGTGGGCGACGTCCTGTCGCGGACCGCAAGCACGCCGGCGTGTCCGGCGAGGAGTAGGAACAGCACACATGGCGCCCAGGTGACAGTGCTGGCCATGGCGTCCTTCGTGGTCAGGAGACTTGATTCGACAATACGTAGAACGGGGTCGGTGTCGACAGAGTTCCCGATCGGCGTCAGTGATCGTCCGCGGTGGCGGGGATGCTGCTGTCGCTCGGCGTGAAGTTGCGCAGGCGCAGGCTGTTGGCGACCACGAACAGCGATGAGAAGGCCATGGCGAACCCGGCGATGATCGGGTTCAGCCAGCCGGCGGCTGCCAGTGGGATGGCGGCCACGTTGTAGCCGAACGCCCAGATCAGATTGCCGCGGATGGTGCGCATGGTTCGCCGGGAGAGCTCCACCGCATCGGCGATGACGCCGACCTGGCGCCGTACGACGATCACGTCGGCGGCGCGCATGGCGAGGTCGGTTCCGGTGGCCACGGCGATGCCCAGGTCCGCGGTCGCCAGGGCTGCGGCGTCGTTGATGCCGTCCCCGACCATCGCCACCCGCTCACCCCGGCCCTGGAGTTCCTCGATCGCCGCCGCCTTCTGGGTCGGCAAAACTCCGGCGAGGACCGCATCGACTCCGATCCGGTCGCCGATCTGTCGCGCCGGAGCCTCGCCGTCGCCGGTGAGTAGGATCGTCCGCAGCCCGAGTCCGCGGAGCCGGCGCACCATCGCTGGTGCGGAGTCGCGCAGGGTGTCGCGCAGGCAGAAGAGACCAACCAGGTCGTGGTCCACCGCCAGCGGCACGACCAGGAAGCCGGAGTCCGCCTTGTCCCGTACGAGAGTCGTCGCCCCGGCGTCGATGACGACTCCGCGGCTGGCCAGCCAGTCGAGAGAGCCGAGCTGGACGGCCCGGCCCTCGAGTCGTGCGGCGATCCCGTACCCGGCGAACACCTCGACCTCGGAGACTTCTGTACTGGCAGGGCTTTCGGTGACCAGGGCAGCGATGGCGCGGCCGACCGGATGCTCGGAGTCCCGCTCTGCCAAGGATCCGAGTTGTTCCAGCAGGGCTCGGTTGTAGCCCTTCGCCAACGGCAGCACCTCGTGCACCCGCAACTCGCCGGTGGTCACCGTACCGGTCTTGTCCAGCACCACCGTGGTCAACTGGCCACTGGTCTCGAAGGCGTCGGGGCCCTTCACCACGATGCCGAGCTGACCCGCGCGGCCGATGCCGACCATGATGGCCGTGGGCGTGGCCAGGCCAAGGGCGCAGGGGCAGGCGATCACCAGGACCGACAGGGCGGCGCTGACCGCACGCGGCAACTCGCCTCCGAGGACCAGCCATCCCACGAAGGTCAGCGCCGCAATACCCAGCACGACCGGGACGAAGACCGCGACGACCCGGTCGACCAGACGCTGTACCTTCGCCTTGCGGGCCTGGGCCTGCTCGGCGAGCAACGCCATCTGTTCGACCTGGGTGGCGGACCCGACCTGCAGCGTCGTGGCCTCGAGCACGCCGACCAGGTTCATCGTTCCGGCATACACCCGGTCTCCGGTGCTGACCTCCTGCGGTGTCGACTCCCCGGTCATCGCCGAGGTGTCGACCGTGGACCCGCCGGCGGTGACGATGCCGTCGGCTGCGATCACTTCGCCGGGACGGGTGACAATCACGTCGCCGGGATGCACGGCAGTCAAGGGGAGTACGACGTCGCGACCGTCGTCCCGGCGCACCCGTGCCTGTTTCGGCGCCAGGGATCGCAGGGCGCCGAGGACGTCGGAGGCGGCACCGCGGGCCCGGAGTTCGAAGTAGCGACCGATGAGCAGGAAGGTCGTCACGGAAGCGGCGGCCTCGAGATAGAAGGCATCGGCGCCGGCGGGGACCTTGCCCCAGCCCAGCCAGTACCCGTCGCCCGCCGTGCCGTCACCGAACAGCAGGGTCCCCAGCGCCCACAGGTAGGCGGTAGCGACCCCGAGCGAGACCAGGGTGTCCATGCTGGTCGAACCGTGCCGCAGGTTGCGCCAGGTGGCTCGATGGAACGGCCACGCCGCCCACACCACCACCGGTGTGGCCAGGGCCAGGCACACCCATTCCCAGCCGGGGAAACGCAACCAGGGGACGACCGCCAGAGCGATGGTCAGGTTCGACAGCGGCAGGGTGAGCAGCGCAGAGACCAAGATGCGGAGTCGCAGCGAGCGCAGCCTGGCCCGGCGATGCTCGTCGGCGGTGGTCGAGTGCCCGTCGGCGTCCAGGGTGTCCGGGACCGCCCGGTAGCCGGTGCGTTCAACGGTCGCGGTCACCCGTTCGACCGCATCCGGCCCGCCGAGGCCGGTCACGACGGCGCGCTCGGTGGCGAAATTGACCACGGCCGTCGCCCCGTCGAGGGCGTTGAGCTTGCGCTCGACCCGGCTGGCACAGGCGGCGCAGCTCATCCCGAGGATCACGAACTCCAGAGCGGCGCCCGCGGCCTGCGGCGTGTCCCGGACGGTCGTCGCGCCGACCTCGGTCATCGCGGGCCTCCCTGGTCACGGCGAGCGAGTTCGGCCAGGAGTTCGTTGTACGCCTCCAGTTCGGCGTCACCGTCACGGGCTGCCGCTCGATCGGCACGGTTGGCGGTGACGGTGTCCTGGCGGAACCACTGTGCCAACAGCGCCACCACCACGACCAGCATCGGGATCTCGCCCATCGCCCAGCCGATCTGCCCGCCCAGCTGCTGGTCCTGGGCAAGATCAGCAATCCACGGCACGTCCAGGGTGGCGAAGAACTGTTCGCCGATCCCGGCCCCGGACAGTACAGCGATCGAGAAGAACGAGTGGAACGGCATGGCCGCGAAGATCAGGCCGAGTCGGGCGACCGGCGGGACGTCCCTCGGCGGCCGGTCCACTCCGATCCCGGTGCTGTAGAACAGGTAGCCGATGACCAGGAAGTGATAGGTCATCAGCTGGTGGGCCCAGTGGTAGCGCATGGCCCCGCCGAACAGCGGAGTGAAGTACAGCACGTAGAACCCGGCGACGAAGACGACCCACACCAGGACCGGATTCATCACCACCGCAAGGAAACGCGAGCCGATCACTGCGGCGACGGCCTGCCGGAGCACCGGTAGTGAGGCGGCGCGAACCGCCGGAAGGGCGCGGAGCGCCAAGGTCGCCGGCCCGCCGAGCACGAGCAAGGGTGGCGCGACCATGCCGAGCGCCATGTGGATCCCCATGTGCCAGCTGAAGGTGATGGAGGAGTACACCCAGGCCTGACTGATCGCGGTCCACAGCACCAGCAGCCAACCCGCGACCCAGGGGCCGGTGCGGGCGATCGACCACCGGTCGCCACGGCGACGCAGTCGGACCACCCCCACCAGGTAGACCGCGATCATCACGATCGCCGTCGTGGCGAGCAACAGGTTCGGCCGGCCGACCAGGAACGGAGTGAGGACATCGGGCGGGCCCGGAAGTTCGTAGCCGAGATAGTTGACCGCACTCGACTGTGGCAGCAGGAACCGAGGCGGGACGAGGTTGACCAGCGCTGCCTGGATCCCGAGAGCCACCCACGTGGCAACCGCCGCGGCAGCCGCAGCCGTGCCGGAGCTGCGGAGTGCGAGCAGCACCAGGACGATCCAGACGAGCCCCAGGGCGAGCAAGGTCATCCCGTACGGCGTCTGCCACGGTGCCGTACCGGCCAATTCGTACCAGGCAACGCCGATCCGGAGCACCAGGGCGATCGTGACGGTGACGACCATGATCCGACGCGAGCGCAGGCGTGCGGCTGCCGCACTGGACTCGTCGCCGGTCACCGACAGCGCCGCCCAGCTGGCGGCCGCAGCGAGCGTCCAGGCAGGGGTGAGCAGGACCGACAGGTCGGTCGCCAGGTCATGGTCGGCTCCCACCGACACAGTGCCGGTGACCACGGCGGGCAGCGACAGCGCGACACCGAGCACCGTCACCAGCACCATGGTGGCCCAGCGGCGCGGTCGGCGAGCCAGTACGGCGATCACGAAGGCGCCGACGGCCGTGACCAACCAGGCCTGCGCGGTCTGCACCGAGCTGAGGAAGGTGAAGGGATCAGCCAGGACATAACTGATCGGGAATCCCTGGGCCGCTGCGGCGTTCACCACGGCGGTCAGCAGTGACAGCACCGTCCAGGCGACGGCGGGTCGGGTCAGGCGCGACCAGGCAGCGGTACGGTCCGCGGCCCGCGCCGGAGTCAGCCATGCGGCGCGGAGTGCAGCGGCGACGGTGGCGGTGCCGGCGCCAAAACTGGCCACATAGAGCAGTGCGGAGAGGATGACGGTGAAGGCGTCGGTCTCCCCACGTCCCGGCAGTGGGGGCTGTCCCAGGGTGATCGCCGCACCGGCGACCGACAGGGCAGCGGCGACGACGGCGCCGACGACCATGAGGGTTCGCACGCCTCGCACTGTCACTCCCCACCCTCCTTCTTTCGGGCCCAACCCTAGACCCGATTCGTCAACAAGTAGAATCCGCGGGTGTCCGGTCGTATCGGGGATTCAAGGGGGTCGTCCCCCTTGCTGGAAAGGAGGCGTCGTGGGACGGCAGCGCGGGCAGCTCGAGTCGGAGCTGATGGAGGCGTTGTGGGATGCCCCTGCGGGGTTGAGCGCACGCGAGCTCGCTGACCGGCTTCCTGGCGGATCGCCGACCCTGACCACCGTGCTCACCGTGTTGGAACGCCTTCGGGGCAAGGATCTTGTCACGCGCAGCGGACGACGGGGAACCGGCTTCACCTATCGTGCCCGGTCCTCCCGCGAGGAGGGCGTGGTTGCGACGATGATTGCCTCGTTGACCTCGACCGGGGATCGGCAGGCGGCGCTCGTACGGTTCATCGGTGAGTTGGACGACGAGGACGCCGAACTGCTCGAGCAGGCCCTGCGAACCCGCGAGGCGCGCGAGGGTGTTCGGGGGCGGCGATGACGCTCATCGTGTGCCTGGTCCTGCTGGGTGTCGCGCTCGGGGCGATGTTGCTGGCCCCGGTGGTGCTGGAACGGGGGACCTGGCGGGTGCACCACCCTGAGCTGTGCCTGGCGCTGTGGTACCTGGTGTTCGGCTCGGGGGTCGCTGCGGCAGTCGTCGGTGTCGGGATGGCTGTGGTGGCGGGGATCCGGGCCCGGATGACCGGCGAGGCCGAGGGCTGGTTGTCGCCCGTGGTGGACCAGTTGGGTGCCTGGGGCGGTCTGGCGGTTGCCGGTGCCGTCGGCTCCTTCGTCGGGGCGCACGTGGTCGGCATGGTCGTGGCGGAGCGACGGCTGCGCACCGATTTCTCCCGTCTGGCCGCCGGCGCTCGGGAGCGCGCGGCCCGGCTTGATGGCCTCGTGGTCCATGTGGTCCAGAGCCAGGAGCCTTTCGTCTGTGCCCTGCGTCGGGGGCGTGGTGAGGTGATCGTGTCGAGTCGCATCGTGGAGCAGCTGACGCCGCAGCAGTTCGCGGCGGTACTGGGTCACGAACGAGCCCACCTGCGCAGTTTCCACGACGTGGCCCTGCGGATCGCACGCCTGAATGCGGCCTGCCTCCCGGGGTGGCGGGGACCCGTGGCGATGGAACGAGCCACCGGGCTGCTCACCGAGCTGATCGCCGATCGGGCGGTGGCACGGCGTTTCGGGGCCCAGGTGGTTGCCGACACCCTGGGGGCGTTGGCCGAGTTGGGTGGTCCGGAGCGGGCGACGCTGCGCCTGCGCGCTCGACTCCTGATCACCTGATCAGAAGGCCGGCGACCGTTCGCGCCGGGGTGCCGTGTCGGGTGGTCCCCTCCGAATCCTGCTTCCTCGACCATTCCCCCGCGTTGAAGTGTGTGGCGCGCGCTCGCCCAGGCCACGGCCGGGCTCGGCATCGGCGCTGGCTGGATCGCCGAGCACGTCGATCCGTGACGGATGGACACGAAGTCTGGTGGCGAGGAGATGTTCTACCTCTCGACACCGTCGGCCGCGCTCTGGTTCACCCGGGCACGGATCGACGGGCGTCTCAACGGCTGAGGCGCGGTGGGCTGGCCACTGGACACATCAGTTCTGGTAGGTCAATAATGTCGCCATGCCCTGATTGGGACAGGTTTCCTAGGGGCTTCGGGGGACATCGATCACGACAACGCCAAGGAGCGTCATGTCCTCCCTGCCTGTCCTGCTGCGCCGTGGACACGGGCGAGCCCTGCTCGTCGCGGCGGTCGCGCTCGCCCTCACTCTGACAGTGCTTCCGGTACGTACGGCAGGAGCCGCCCAGGCCGGTTGGGCCGACTTCACCTTCACGGGTTCGTCACGGAACTGGTCGGGCACGATGCAACAACCGGCGGCAGGGTTCCCCGAGGCGACGGTCGTGTCCAACTCGGTGGGTGGCGCCAGTGTCGGAGTGCAGACCGGTGCGTCGACCTACCTCGCCAGCGGGACCGCGGTCGGCACGAAGTACGGCAGCAGCCAGGGGCGGCCGTACCTGAACCTGCGCCCCAACAACCAGAACGGCGCCCCGCCATCGGTGACCACCTACACGTTCGAGCGGCCGACGCCGGGCAGCGGGTGGACCTTCGTGCTGGGCGACATCGATGCCGATGAGGTCACCATCTCGGCGACGGATGCCGACGGTCGCCCGGTTTCCCCGTCCGCGTTGGGATTCCGGTCAGTGTTCAACTATTGCGTCTCCGGTGTCTGCACGCCGAACAACGACGTACCGACCTGGGATCCCGACACCGGCCTGCTGCGCGGCAATGAGGCCGCTGCCGACACCAACGGTGCAGCCGCCTGGTTCGAGCCGACCGTGGCGCTCAGCTCGCTGACCTTCACCTTCGCCCAGCGGGCCGGATTCCCCGTGTACCAGACCTGGTTCTCGGCGCTCTCGTACGACCTCAGCGGGACGGTGAGCGCCCCGCCCGGCCAACAGTCCGGCATCACGGTCGACCTGTACGACCCGGCCGGCAACCATGTCGGCCAGACCACCACCGACGCCGACGGCGACTACGCCTTTCCCGGGCGGGCGACCTATGACGGCTACCAGGTGTCGGTCCGGCGTCCGTCCGGACTGACCTCGGACGATCCGCTCACCCGTACCGTGGATCTCAGCCAGGGCGACCAGACCGCCGACTTCACCCTCCGTGAAGTGGTTCCGGTGGCGGCCGGTGGGACCATCCGTACGCCGGATGGCGATCCGGTCCCCGGCGTCGAGGTGACGCTCCGCGATGCCGGCGGGGCCGAGGTTGCGACGACGACCACCGATGCCAACGGCGAATACCTGTTCGACCAGGTCCCGGTCGGGGATGGCTGGACCGTCACGGCGACGGCGCCCGAGGGTACGAGTGTGACCGACCCGGTGACCTTCGATGTGCCGGCCGACTCGGAGGAGCCGGTCACCGACCTCGACTTCGTGGTCACTCCCGTCCCGACCGGATCGGTCTCGGGGCTGGTCACCGCGCAGGGCTCTGGTGCCCTGTCCGGAGTGACGGTCACCGTGACCGGTCCGGGAGGAGCGACCTGGGTTGCGACCACCGGGGTCGACGGATCATGGCGGGTCGCAGACCTGCCACCCGGTGACTACACGGCGACCGTCACCGCTCCTGACGGCACGACGGTGGTCGGTCCCGACTCCCGTGACTTCGTCATCCCCGCCGACGGCGGCGCCGTCACCGACCAGGACTTCGTGCTGGCGGTCGAGGAACCGGCCACCCATGCCGCGTCGGGAACGGTGACCGGACAAGGCCGGCCGCTGGGCGATGTGACCGTTGCGGTGACTGCGCCTGACGGGACCACGACGCGCGTCGTCACCGACAACGACGGGGCCTGGAGCGTGGCGGACCTGTCCCCGGGGCAGGGCTACGTGGTCGAGATCGTGGTGCCGGACGGATGGGACGTCGACGGCGATGCCCGGCGCGTCTTCGACGTCGACGATGCTGACGTCACGGGACTCGACTTCACCCTGGTCACCGCCGCGACCGGATCGGCGACACCCAGTGCGAACCCGTCCTCCAGTGCCACGCCGACGGCCACGCCCACGGCCTCTGCCACGGCAGCGTCAAGTTCGGCGAGCCGAGCGGCGGGAGCGCCCCCGGCGATCGCCGACACCGGTGGGCCGAGTCCGATGCCGTTGCTCGGCTCGGCGCTGCTGCTCGCGGCCGGCGTCGCGGTGGTGCTGTGCTGGGCCGCGGCCCGCAGATCGGTCCACCGCCACCGCGGGTGACCGACGCTCAGCGGCGGGGTCCGGGTGGACCAACGGGACTAGAGTTGCCGGATGTCGTCGAGCACTCCGATGACCGGTGCGCCGGGGCGCACGGACGTGCCCGGCCGGCTGATGGACGCTGCCGAGCGCCTGGTTGCCCTGCACGGCGATGCCGGCGCCTCGTCCCGTGCGATCACGCTTGCCGCCGGTCAGCGACACAACTCGGCAATCGCCTACCACTTCGGCAGCCGGGCCAGCCTTCTTGAGGCCGTCTGGGACCGCGGCAGCCGTGAGGTCAACGACTGGCGCCGCGACCTGCTGACGGAACGGCCCGACGGCCCGTTCGGCATCCCGGAACTCGTACGGATCTATCTCGTTCCGTTCGCCCGGCACCTCGACGCAGGCGCCCCCAGCTACTGGGCGCGCTTCAACGAGGAGGCGTTGCGTGGCTACCCGTTGGACATCCTCCCGATGCTGCGGAACCTGCTCGGACGGCACGGCCCTGACATCCCGATGTTCACCCTGCTCGGGGTGCTGGAGGCGTTGGCCGACCTCACCCTGGGTGGTCGCCAGCCCGCCGCGAACCTGCGCGTCTCGGGGGTCGTGCGCTTCGTCATCAGCACCTTCGCTGCGTGGGAGCGGGATGCCGAGACCGGGACAGCGGGCTCGTCAGCGGTCGAGCTCGGTCATGATCTGGTGCCGGTGGTCGTCGCGATGCTCGAGACGAACGACTGACCCGATCCTCGTCACCGCACCACGATCGTCTTGGTGTCGGCGCCCACATCCCTGGCCCGACCCGACATGTCCGGCGCGAACACGGTGACCAGATAGGTGCCGGCCGGCAGCGTGGTGGTGAAGCTGAACTCCTCGTAGGTCTCCATGGAGCCGCCCATGGTGTGGCCTTCGGCCGCCACCGAGCCGTCCGGGCGCGTCACCGTCCACTGCACGGTGCCCTCGAATGCTCGCGAGGTGCCTTTCACCGTCAGTGTGCCGGTGCTGACCTGACGGCCCTCCTCGAGGTCGATCCAGACCGCTGACCGGGCGTCGGCATCGCGCCGCACGGGCGCGCCGACGTCCACCAGACCCCACGCCTGACCGGGCTTGCCGTCGATCAGGACGGTGACCGACCCCTGGGCCTGCACCGCGGCGGTGACCGTCCAGACCAGCTGTTGGACCGCCGCCATGGCTTCCGCACGCGACACCGGGGCCGAGGTGTCGAAGGCTGCGGCGGGAAGGTCGACGGTCAGGTCCTCGCCCCGCTGGGTGACGCTGATCGCCGTCGAATCGCTGACCGATTCCGCCCACGGGCCCCGGCGGTAGTCCGGGTCGGCCGGCGCGCTGCCGAGCATCTCCCGTACGGCGGTGAGGGCCCGCCCGCCTCGGTCGGGCACCGTCACAAACTCCCGGAAGAGCTTGTCGCCCGGCCCGATCCAGTACACCGGCAGGCCCGTCGCCACGCCGGCACTGTTCGCGGACGTCGAGGGCGTGGTGGGAGGGGTGGCGGACGCCGGCGGAGCCACCGATCCGGATGAACTTGCCGCTGGCGGCTCGCTCGCGGTTCTCGCGTTCGCCGGAGCCGCGGTGTCCGCGCCGCCACCCGAGCCGTTGCGCAGCAGGACCGTCCCGAGCACGCCACCGCCGACGACGAGCACCAGGGCGGCGGCCACCAGGCCGAGGACGGTACGCCCCACCGGTGGTGACCCGCGCCGGGCCTGGGTACGGATCGCGTCCAGCCGGTTGCCCGGGTGGACCGCGTCGGCCTCCCGCCGCAGGGCGTCACGCAGCCGCTGCTCGGTCTCGGGATCCTCGGGTCCGTGCAGGGTGATCGGTCGCTGGTCGTCACTCATCGCCGGTCTCCTGTCCGTCAAGGGCAGCGCGGAGCGCGGCCACTCCGCGGTGGGTGTGCGACTTCACCGCGCCCTCGCTGATGCCGAGCGCCTCGGCGATCTCCTTGCCGGACAGCTCCGACCAGTAGCGCAGCACCAACACTTCTCGTTGCCGCTGTGGCAGGGTGTCGAGCGCGGCCAGCACCGTACGGTCGCTGTCGGCGCGCACGGCCAACTCCTCCGGGCCGGGCGGGGCCGCCGGGGGTGGCGGCTGCAGCCGTTGCACCACCTCGCGGTGCCGCTGCACCGATCGGACGCCATTGACCACACAGGTACGGAGGTAGCCGACGGCGTCGTCGGCGGTGGCGAACTTGTGGAGCCGGCGATAGATCTGCACGAAGGCGTCCTGGGCGACCTCCTCGGCATGGTCGGTGGAGCGCAGCAGCAGGGCAGCGAGCCGCACCATCCGGGCCCACTGCCCCTCGTACAGCTCCTCCAGGAGCTTGTCGGCACGGGACACAGCGACACTCTGCCAGTTCTCGGGCCATTCGGCTGCCCAACGAGCCGGGGCGCCGAGGCGAGAGGTGGTCATGGTCGTCACATCCGGTGTCACGCGTACCTCGATCGGATGGTTGCCACCGAACGGCTCGAAGCCGTGCCGCCAGGGCCGGATCCACCTGTCGAAATCGACAGGGTCGTCCGACGGCCGCTTGTCAGATCGAACAGTAGGGCTTCCGAGCATGCCGTGTGCAGCCGGAACGGGCGGTAGCGTGACGCGTGCCCCGGGGGTTGACCCGGCGGCCCGCACCCGGGTGAGAGAGGATGTCGCCATGAGCGAACACAGTGGTTCCCAGGGAGGAGCCGGTGATCCCGGCGACCTGGTCCAGCTGCTGACACCCGAAGGCGTACGGGTCGACCACCCGGACTTCTCCTTCGGCGGCAGCGACGAGCAGGTGGCCGGCTACCTGCGCGACATGATGATGACGCGGCGCATCGATGCCGAGGCGACGGCCCTGCAACGCCAGGGCGAGCTGGGTCTGTGGGCGTCCTGCCTCGGGCAGGAGGCGGCGCAGATCGGCTCGGGCCGGTCGTTGAAGCAGCAGGACGTGGCGTTCCCGAGCTATCGCGAGCACGGGGTGGCGTGGTGTCGCGGCGTGCCGCCCCTGCAGCTGCTGGCGATGTTCCGCGGCACCGACCTCGGCGGGTGGGACCCGCACGAGAAGAACTTCTTCCTCTACTCGATCATCATCGGATCGCAGACCTTGCATGCGACCGGGTACGCGATGGGCATGGAGGCCGACGGTGTCGTCGGCAATGACGACCCGGACCGTGACGCAGCGGTGATCAGCTACTTCGGCGACGGTGCCACCTCCCAGGGCGACGTCAACGAGGCCTTCGTGTTCTCGGCGTCGTACCAGGCCCCAGTCGTGTTCTTCTGCCAGAACAACCAGTGGGCGATCTCGGAACCGAGCGAACGGCAGTCCCGGATTCCCTTGTACCGCAGGGCTTCCGGGTTCGGCTTCCCGGGTGTTCGCGTCGACGGGAATGACGTGCTGGCGGTCCGCGCCGTGACCGAGTGGGCGCTGGACCGGGCCCGTTCAGGTCAGGGCCCGACACTGATCGAGGCCTACACCTACCGCATGGGCGCCCACACCACCTCTGATGACCCGACCAAGTACCGGATGGCGGCCGAACTCGAGCACTGGCGGTTGAAGGACCCCATCGAACGGGTACGGGCCTACCTGCAGCGCAGCGGCGGGATCGACGACGACTGGCTGGCAGCGGTCAACGCCGAGGCCGACGCCTTGGCGAAGGACCTGCGTTCCGGCTGTCTCGCCCTGCCGGACCCGGACCCGGTGGCCAGCTTCGGTTGGGTGTACGAGGAGCAGACCCCTTACCTGGCAGAACAACAGGCCCGGTACGCCGAGTATGTTGCGTCGTTCGAGGGAGAGCACTGAGATGACACGGATGACTCTCGGCAAGGCGCTCAACGCCGGCCTGCGTCGCGCCCTGGATGCGAACCCGAAGGTGATGTTGTGCGGTGAGGACATCGGCAAGCTCGGCGGCGTGTTCCGGATCACCGAAGGACTGCAGAAGGACTTCGGGGAAGGGCGGGTGATCGACTCACCGCTCGCCGAGTCCGGCATCGTCGGTACGGCGGTCGGGCTGGCGATGCGGGGGTATCGGCCGGTGGTCGAGATCCAGTTCGACGGCTTCGTCTACCCGGCCTACGACCAGATCGTCTGCCAGGTGGCGAAGCTGCACAACCGTTCCCGGGGCAGGATCACCATGCCGATGGTGATCCGGCTCCCGTTCGGTGGCGGGATCGGAGCGGTGGAGCATCACTCGGAGTCGCCCGAGGCGTACTTCTCCCACACCGCGGGCCTGAAGGTGGTGTCGTGCTCGAACCCGAATGATGCGTACTGGATGATCCAGCAGGCGGTCGCCTCCGACGATCCGGTGATCTTCTGCGAACCGAAACGTCGCTACCACGAGAAGGGCGACGTCGACGAGGAGTCGACGCCGATGCCCCTGCACCAGGCCAAGGTGGTGCGTCCCGGTCGCGATGCGACCCTGCTGACGTACGGACCCATGGTGAAGACGTGTCTCGACGCGGCTCTCGCCGCCGAGGACGAAGGCCGCGACCTCGAAGTGATCGACCTGAGAACCCTGTCACCGTTGGACATGGCGACCGTGGCCACCTCGGTGGAGAAGACCGGCAGGGTTGTCACGGTGCACGAGGCCTCGGTGAACCTGGGTCTCGGAGCCGAGCTGGCCGCACGAATCACCGAACAGTGCTTCTACAACCTGGAGGCGCCAGTGCTGCGGGTCGGCGGATTCGACACCCCGTACCCTGCTTCGCGGATGGAGGAGGCGTTCCTGCCCGACCTGGACCGCATCCTCGATGCCGTCGACCGATCCCTGGCGTACTGAATTGAGCAAGGGGGACTGAGTGGAGCAAGGGAGACGACCCCCTTGGACCCCCGATACGAACCACCTCGCCCGACAGGCGACACGAACGACAGACCGGAGGCTTGATCATGCAGGAGTTCCGACTTCCCGACCCCGGCGAGGGCCTGGTCGAAGCAGAGATCGTGACCTGGCGCGTGGCCGAGGGAGACACCGTCAAGATCAACGACATCGTCGTCGAGGTGGAGACCTCGAAGTCCTTGGTGGAGCTGCCGATCCCGTACGAAGGGGTGGTGGCCAAGCTGTTGGTCAGCGAGGGCGACACCGTGGACGTCGGTGCGCCGATCATCCTGGTCGATGACGGCACCGCGGACTCAGGCGACGACACCGACGGCGGGCGGGTCGCGAACCTGGTGGGGTACGGACCGCGTCAGGGCGAGACGAAACGACGTGCCCGCAAGGGTTCCGAGGGAAACGGCGACCAGGCCGACGCCGAGACCCGGGACCGGATCGCTTCGGCCTTCGGGGCGGTCGAACCCGTGTCGCGGCCGACCGACCTGACCGCATCACTCAGCCCTGCGACGAGCGGGAGTGGTGAGGCATCGAGTGCGCCGCTCCCGTCGCCGGGAGTCGCCCGCACCGAGCCCGGCATCGCCAAGGGTGCGGTGCTGGCGAAGCCGCCGGTGCGCAAGCTGGCCAAGGACCTCGGCGTTGATCTGGCTGCCGTGGTCGGGTCGGGCGACGGCGGGACCGTGACCCGGGACGACGTGCTCGCCGCGTCCGCAGCCGCCGAAGCAGCTGAGTTGGCTGCCCGACCGGATCCGCTCCGTGCCGAGGGACATGTGGCCACCCTGGCGTCGCGACGTGAGCCCATCAAGGGGATTCGCAAGGTGATGGCCCAGGCGATGGTGAACTCCGCGTTCACCGCGCCGCACGTGACTGAGTGGCTCACCTTCGACGCCACCGGCACGATGGAGTTGCTCGAGCTGCTCAAGTCGCGCCGCGAGTTCCGCGACGTACGGTTGTCGCCCACCCTGATCGCGGCGCGGGTCGTGTGCCTGGCGCTGCGGCAGTTCCCGGACCTGAACGCATCCTGGGACGACGCTGCGCAGGAGATCGTCTACCACGGGCGGGTGAACCTCGGCATCGCGGCGGCGACCGATCGAGGGCTCGTGGTCCCGAACATTCCCGACGCCGACAGGCTGTCGTTCGTCGAGTTGGCCGCCGCGATGGACGAGCTGGTCGCCGTGGCACGAGCGGGTCGGACGGCACCGTCGGCGATGACCGGCGGCACCTTCACGATCACCAACGTGGGCGTCTTCGGGGTCGATGCCGGCACTCCGATCCTGAACCCGGGTGAGTCCGGGATCCTTGCCCTGGGGGCGATCCAGCGCCGCCCGTGGGTCGTCGGCTCAGGGGCGGAGGAACGGATCGAGCCACGATCGGTGATGACTCTGGCACTGTCCTTCGACCACCGGATGATCGACGGAGCGACCGGTTCACGCTTCCTCGCCCTGGTCGCCGATCTGTTGGCCAACCCCGGGCTCGCGCTGCTGCACTGAACGATGGGCGGGCAGGAGCTCGGTCCAGCGCTGGTGCCAGTGCGCGGAAGGACGTTCGGCTGACCAGCCGCCTGGGTGGATGACATCCTTGCTGGACAAGGATGTTGCGAGATCTTCGAGGTGTGTCTGCCATCCGGCGGTGTAGAAGTGCAGCGAGTCGGCCGGGAGTCCGCGCTCCTCGATCACCAGCCGGGTTCGCGAGCCCTCGGTGGTGAGCCACGCCTCGACCTCGGTCCGCTCCGTCGTCGACCCCGGCTCCATGACGACCAGCAGGTGGTGCGGAGCATCGCAGACCTCGATCCGGCCCGTGGTGTCCGCGGTACTGGTGAACAGTGCGGTGACAGTCCCTCCGACACGCAGGTCTCCCGAGACCTCAGCGACCCATCGGGCCAGTCGGTCCGGGCTGGTGCACGCCTGCCACAGATCGTCGATGTCGGTGTCGAACAGGTCGTCGACCGTGACCGCGCCACGCCCGTCGTCCAGGGTGCGCGTCGTGCTGTTGATTGTCATCGTCGTGCCTTCCTTCCTCGTGCAATCTCGGTGTGCAGGGCATCCAGACGGTTCTGCCAGAGGAGGCGATAGTTGCCCAGCCAGTCGTCCAGCTCGACCATCGCCTCGGGGCGCAGGTGGTAGATCCGGCGCTGCGCGTCCTGCTGCACCGTCACCAGGCCCGCCTCCCGCAACACCTTCAGATGACGTGAGACCCCGGGCCGTGCGATCGGGAGGGCGTCGGCCAGTTCCCCGGCCGTGGCCGGATGGTCGCGCAGAATCTCCAGCACGGTGCGTCGGCTCTCATCGGCCAAGGCGTGCAGCACTCCGTCCATGAACCCAATGTAACTGATCGGGTACGTAACCGCAATGGTACAGAGGTGGACGTGAGGCGAGCAGTCATCCTTGGTCGGGCCGGTCGGTCACCAGCGTGGGCAGCTGCCGCGCCCCGGCGCGGTCCCCGGGGCGGAAGCTGTGGACGCAGGCCAGGCGGAGCAGGGCGGCATGTTCGTAGGCAGCCAACCGTGCCGGGTCGACTGCGGCTTGTTCGGCCACCCGGTCAACGGCCGAGGCCACGATGCGGGCGCTGTCCGCGGGCCACCTCCCCTGCCGGTGCCGCCACCGGGCATGGGCCCGGAGGTTGCCCAGGTCGAGGGCCGCTTCGCCGAGACAGGCGGTGTCGACATCCAACACACCCGGGCCGAGCGCCGGATCCCAGAGCAGCTGATGATCATGGAGGTCGCGGTGGCAGGCGACCACCGGCGACGGGATGCCCTGCAGCAGCTCCGTGACGACCTGCTCCACCAGCGACGCCAGTCCGTCGGCGGGGAGGGCGCCGGCCCCGGTTGCCGCCTCCACCCAGCGACGCAGCACGGCCACTTCCGCTGCGGCATCGTGCACCCGATGGCTCGTGCCGTCACCGGGAAGTGATGTCTGCGGTGTCATGACCGTGGTCCGCCAGGCTGCCAGGGTGTCGCTCCAGGCTTGCCGCCAGACCTTGGGCGACCAGCCTGCCGGGCTGTGCAGCGGTCGGCCGGCGAGCTCGGCGAAGATCACGGTCGACGGCGTCGACCCGAGGACCTCCGGCATCCGGAACGACGCCGAGAACGCTTGTGCCGCAGCAATCCCGGTCAGTACGGTGCCGGCGCGGCCGGGACGGAGGACCTTCACGAAATGACCGTCACCGGTGCGTACCACCGCTCGCTTGCCGGGGCGATGGGAGATGACCACGCCGTGCTCCGCAGGTCCACCGGCGGCACGTGCCTCGGCAAGCGCCGGGAGGCGAGGGTCGACCCCGGGGTCGAGGATCTCGCAACCCCCACGACGCCAGTACCCGCCGCGCACCGCACCGGCGCCGAGGCCGAGCTCGACGGCGATGCTGTCCTCGTCGTCGGGCCAGGCACGCTGCACCTGCCACCTCACTCCTCGGTGGACGACGGTCATCGGCGGCAGCGAACGAGAAGGGCGGCTCACGACGACTCCGATGCCGTACGGATGCCGAGGACCTGGGCGGCGAGGTCGAGTCGCTCCCTGACGGCTGACCTCCAACCGGGTCGGCCCCGGCGAAACGGTTCGAGCGCTGAGGCGACCAGAGCGCGCGCTTGCCACGCGGGGTCCTCCGGTGGTGTTGCCAACTCGCCGTAGCCCTCGAGGAAGGCTTCGGCCAACTCCGGGTGGTTCCGCAGGCGACAGGCCGCCAGCCAACTGCCGACATCGAGCCCCGGAGGGCCGCTCCCGGCGCGCTCCAGATCGATGATCCGGACCTGGTCACCGGCCCACAACACCTGATCGGGCGAGAGATCTCCGTGCACCATGACGGGCGGAGTCACCGGCGCGAGCCGGGTCCGAAGGGTCTCGGCGATCTCGGTGATGAGCCCGCGCGACAAGGGAAGTAGCTCGTGGAGCGCTGTGGTCACCGGCGGAGCTGGCACCCGGAACGAGCCGGAGGTGCCGCTGGCACCGGCCGAGGTCCGATGGAGGCGTGCGATCGCTCGGCCCGTGGCACGGGCGGCGTCACGATCGGGACGTACGGCGAGGTCCCCGTCGCCCCACCAGGGCGATTCCACCGCCGTGCCTCGCCGGCCGAACGGCGCCATTGGCAGGGTGGGCACGCCGAGGTCACGCCAGGTTCGCGCCGTGGCCAGCAGCTGCCTCTGCTGGTGCGCGCCGACGCGGAGGACCTTGGACGGCTGCTCCGCCGAGCCGTCCGGACCGACGGCGAGCACCAGCCGTCGGCCGGGGTTGTACGCCAACACGCGGACCCTCGCTCCGGCTGGCAGCTTCCGGCGAACGTGGGCCAGGTCCCTGGCGAGGCGAGGATCGGCCACCGACAGGCCGGAGAACACCAGGGCTGTGGACTCCTGGTCGAGACGACGGTCATCCAGGCGGTGGATCGTCACGGCGGTGCCGGCGTGCCGGACGCGACGGAGCAGGTTGTCGATCTTGTCCGGATCGGTCAGGATCGCAGCCCACCCGAAGTCAGCGAGTTCTGCACGGCCGCTGTCGACCGTCTCGGCACTACGCCATCCGACGAGCGCACTGCGCCCGGGCTTCACCCGGAGGCGATGCAGCTCAACCCGTCGGTCGAGCAGCGCCGAGAACGCCACCGGGTCGAGCAGCACGCCGAGATGGGGCAGATCTGCCCACGCCAGCACAGCGGCGTCAGAAAAGCCTTGCCTGGTTGGGTTCATCGCCGTGCCACCCGCTGGTCCTCGGCCGCTCCGTCGGAACCGTGGCTGAGTTGGGTCGCAACCCAACGGGCGAAGCGGGTGGTGGGATCAGCGGCCAGCTCTGCCGGCCTGCCGTCCTCGATGATGCGCCCGTGCTCCAGCCAGACCACGCGGTCCAGCGCTGCGATCATGGCGAGGTCGTGCGTGATCGCCAGGGTCGTCCGGCCACGGGTGAGCGTGGCCAGGGACGCGCCGACGGCGGCCTTGGTCGCCGGGTCCAGTCCCGTCGTCGCCTCGTCGAGGATCACGACCGGGGCGTCGCGGACCAGCGCCCGGGCGATGGCCAGGCGCTGGCGTTGTCCGCCCGACAGGGTGCCGCCGCCGGGACCGAGTGTGGTGTCGTACCCCGCGGGCAGGGCCGTGATGAAGTCATGGGCACCGGCACTGCGGGCGGCCCACTCGATCTGCTCGTCGCTGGCGCCCAACCTGCCGTAGCGGATGTTCTCCCGTACCGTTGTCGCGAACAGCACGGAGTCCTGCAGCACCATCGCGAACTGCCGACGCAGGCTCACCATGGTCAGTTGCCGCGTGCTGTGGCCGTCCACCAGGACATGGCCCTGATCCGGATCGGCCAGCCGGAGCAGGTAACTGACCAGCGTGCTCTTGCCCGCCCCGGACGGCCCGAGCAGTCCGACCCGCTGTCCGGCGGGGATGTGCAGATCCAGTTCGGAGAACAGCGGACGACCACGGCCGTCGCAGGCCGTGACTCGTCGAAATGTCAGGGCACCCGAGGCCCGGGACAGTCGGAGCGCACCAGGAGGATCGGTGATCTCCGGCTCGACATCGAGCAGATCGGCGATCCGCTCGCCGGAAGCAGCGGCGCGGGCAATCCGTCCGGTGTACTTGGCCATGTCCCGCAGGGGTTTCATGGCGATCTTGAGATACATCAGGAACAGCACCAGGTCCCCCGGAGTCAGTTGCCCCCGGAGCACGAGCCAGCCACCCAGGACCAGGACGGCCGCCTGGCCCGCTCCGACGAGCAGATCCGTCGAACGTTCCAATCGGGCAGCCAGCCTGCGTGCTCGAACTCCGGCGCGCATCGCGCGACCGTTGCCGTCGGCGAAACCCTCGGCGGCCGCCTCCTCCAGCCCGAACGCCTGGACGACAGGGATCGCGGTGAGCACCTCGGTGGCTGATCCCACGAGCGCCCCCTCACCGCGGCGCGTGGATCGTGAGGCGCGGGTGATCGCGGGCGTTGCCCAACGCGACAGCAGCAGGTACCCGCCCGCCATCACGACCATGACCACGCCCAGCCAGGGGTCCAGCAGCACCATCACCACAGCCAGCACCAGCAGGGTCACGATGTTGCCGACCAACGGCAGCCCGGCCGTCACCGCCACCTCCTGGAGACGTCCGACATCGCCGACCAGACGTTGGGAGGTGTCGCCCAGCGAAGCGCGCGAGTGGTATCGCAGGGAAAGCCCTTGTACGTGGGCAAACACCCGGGAACGCAGCTCGGTGGCCACGCGTGCACCGGCCAGGGCGAAACAGATGGTGGAGAGGTAGTTGGCCGCCGCCCGCCCAACGATGATCACCGCCAAGCCGATCGCCGTCGCGACCAGCACGGTCCCGGTGTCGGTGCCGATCCCCACCCTGGTGGAGATCTGCGCACCCAGTGCGACAGAAACCGCGTCGAGGGCGATCTTGACCGGCCATGGTTCGAGGATGCGGAGCGCCACGTCGGCGAAGAGTGCCAACAGTCCGCCGAGGGCAAGCAGACGATGCCGACGCAGGTGAGGGCGCACCATGCGCAGCGTCCGGCGCAGCGGGCCCGGCACGGCACGACGGCCGTCGCCCGATGATGTCGGCTCCGCGGACCGGACGCTCATGCCACTCGAGCCGTTCCTGCTCGCGACCTGGTGGTGCGGCTGTCGAGCTGCTCGAGGATGTCGCGGCAACGACGCTGCCAACTGTGTTCAGCCACGGCGAGTCGGCGGGCCCGGTGGCCGAGTTCGGCTCGTCGGCCCGGATCATCGACCAGTGAGCGCAGTGCGCTGGCGAGTACGATCGGATCGCCAGGAGGGACGAGGACGCCGACCTCGCCGTGGTGCAACAGTTCCGGCAGCGAGCCGATGGCCGAGGCCACGACAGGAAGCCCGGCCGCGAGATACTCGTACACCTTGAGTGGGGAGAAGTAGTGATCCCCGGGAGGGTACGGCGCCACCGCGATGTCGAAGTCCCGCAGGAGATTCGGTACCTCTGACGGGGGCACCGCGCCGTGGAAGCGGACATGTTCGGTGATGCCGAGCTCATCCGCCAAGGCCTCCAGGCGGGGCTGCTCAGGCCCTGTGCCGCAGATCTCGATGCGAGCTGCGTCCAGCAGACCAGGTGCCGCGCGAAGCAGCAGATCCGTGCCGTGCCAGGGTTTCAGCGTACCCACGAAGCCGATCACGACTCGGTCGTGACCATCATCGCGGCGACCGGGGCGGACGCGGCTGGTGTTGACGCCGTTGGGGACGATCGTCACGGTCGATCCGTCGAGCGGAAGGCTGGCCCGGACCCAGGCAGCCACCACCTCGCTGACACATACGACCAGATCAGCACGGCCCAGCAGCCGAGCGGTCATCTCACAGGCGCGTTCCTCGGCGACGAGATGACGATGACGACGCTGCTCGTCGACCAGGGGCGCATTCACCTCGACCACGAGCGGGATCCCCAGGCGATCGGCCAGATCGGCGCCTGCCGAGCTGAACAGTGAATAGCGCTCGTACACGAGATCGACGTGGTGGCCAGCCGCGGCGGCGGTCAGTTGGTCGGCCGCCGCCGTGATGGCCTCCTCCCGAGCCCGGGTGTCGTGGTGACGCGGTACGGGGACGCAGTGGACCTCGACGTCAGTCAGGTCAGCGGGGATGAGGTCGTCGGTGCGGGTGCAGAAGATCACGACCTCGTGCCCGGCGAGCCGAAAGGCTCGGACGATCTCCTGGACGTGCACCGAAGCACCCTTGGATCCGAACACGCCGATGCCGGGATCCACCAGTAGGTATGCGATTCTCATGACCCGCCCTTTCCGTTGGCCGCCAGTTCGCGGAGTCGCGTCGCCTGCTCGGTGCTGTCATGACGGGCCACGACCCAGTCACGGGCTGCGTCGGCCCGTCGGCGACGCTCCTCGGCCGAGGCTGCTGCATCGGCGACGGCGTCCACCAGCGCCCCCAGATCGCCCGAGGGCACCAGCCATCCCGTGACACCGTCGATGACGACTTCGGGCACAGCGGTCACGTCGGCGGCCACACAGGGTGTCCCGCAGGCCATCGCCTCCAGCAGGACGGTGGGGAGCCCGTCGGCGTTGCCGTCCTGGGCGACGACGAAGGGCGCCACGAACAGGTCATGATCCGAGATGAGTTCTTGCACCTCGTCCTGGGTGCGGGGGCCGAGCAGCCGGACCGTGCCGGTCAGCCCCCGCGCCTCGATGGCCGACTGCAGGTCAGCGCGCAGCGGTCCGTCGCCGACGATGTCGAGGGTGCACGCGACACCGCGGTCCCTCAGTCGTCCCACCGCGTCGATCGCGAGTGCGAAGCCCTTCTTCTCCACCAGACGTCCCACGGCCAACAGCCGTACGGCGTCGTGCCGGTGGGGGCGCACAGCGGTTGCTCGGAAGGGAAAACGTGCCAGTTCGATGCCGTTGCGGACCAGATGGAGCCGTGCGCAGGCAGCGTCACCCATCACCGCGCGCAGATGTTTGAGGTTGTAGTCGCTGATGGTGACCGCGTGGTGTGCATCCGCGAACTTCCGTGTCAGATCCGCGGGATCAACCTCGGCGTGGAAGATGTCCTTGGCGTGGGCGGTGAAGGAGTACGGCAGCCCGGTGATCCGGCCGGCCAGCCGGGCGACCGTGGTGGCAACAGAGGCGAAGTGGGCGTGGAGATGACTGATGCCGTGCTCACCGGCCAACTGGGCCAGCAGGACGGCCTGACCGGCATCGTCGTGGTTCGCGAGAAGCAGGTCCGGGAGTGCTGCGGCCACGCGGTCGGTCAGCGCGGGCCGATCGGTGAGCTGTTGCCATGTCTCCCACCAGTGCCGCGCCGAACTCGGGCGGGCCACCTGGATCACCGGTGCCTTCACCCGGGCCAGTTCGGGATGGAAGCGCGGATCGGTTGGCGGGCGCAGGGAGAAGATCACGATCTCCTCACCGGCAGCCTCCCGGGCCAGGATCTCGGAGACGACGAAGGTCTCCGAGAACCGTGGATACATCTTCGTCACATACCCGATCGGTCCCGGAGTCGCCTGCTGTGGTTGCTCAGCCGGCATGGGAGTCCACCTCGTCACGATGCTGGATCGGCGAGGCACCAACCTGCTCACGATGTCGCTGGAGGAGCGCGGCGGCCAGTTCCGGAACGCGGGACAGGCCCTGCCGGTCAATGTGGGAACGATCGACCCTGCGGCCGATGCTGGTGGCGAAGAACTGGGAGATCTCCGCGGTGGTGAGGTCGTCCAGCCGCCGGGTGTCCACCGCCCTTGCCGCTGCGAGGGCCTCGGCACGCCGTGACTGCTCCTTTCTTCGGTGATGCCGTGGCACCACGAGTGCCGGGGTGCTGGTGGCCAGCACCTCAGCCACGGTGTTGTAACCACCCATGCAGACCACAGCGGCCGCATCCTCGATCCGGGAAGGAAGATCGTCGATGTGGGTGAGGACCGTCGTTCCGGTCGGCGCCAAGCGGCGGATCTGTTCGACCTCCGGGCCTGACATCTGTGGGCCGGTGACCACGAGGTGCCGGTGACCGGCCGGCGCCTGCGCCTGGACGCTGATCCGAGCCAGTGCACCGCCGTCCGCCCCGCCGCCCAGCAGGGTGAGCACATCGCTGCCGGACTGGCACTCCGAGCCACCGGACTCGGGCCGACCCAGCGACAGGTAGCCGGTGGTTCGTGCCAGGCGGCGCAGCGGCAGCGGGACCTCCCCGGTGAGCCGAGGGTCGTACACCTCTGGATCGCCATAGATCCACAGGGCGTCGTACGCGGCGGCCACCGACGCCGCGCCCCCGAGTTCGCGCCACTCCTCGGCGATCGTGTGCGGGTCGTCGAGCACCTCGCGCAGACCGAGCACCACACGACAGCCTCGATCGCGCAGCCACGGGAGGGTGGAACGGAGTTCTCCCGCCACCCCGAAGGCATGACGGTCGACGATGAGGAGATCCGGGTTGAGCGCGGCCAGGGCAGCGTCCATGACCGCACCTCGTACGGCGACGAGTTCGCCCAGGGACATGGCCAGGTTGCGGGGCCGATGGTGACCCGGGTCGGCCGGAGCGACTCCTGGCAGCACCAACCAGTCCCATCCTGTCGGCAACGGGTCTCGTGCCAGATCGGGATGACCGGCGATCAGCACACCACCCACGGGTTCACCCATCAGGGCGGGCAGCTGATCAGCGAGGGCGTGGGCAATGGCACGATTGCGCCGGCCGTGTCCGAGGCCGGTCGAGTCATGCGAGTACAGCGCGATCGTGACGCCCATTCCCAGCTCCTCACTTGGCGGATGTCACCAGCATGGGCAACGCCGATGAGGGATGCATGAAGCCTCGATGAGGATCTCTTCATCCTGACTCCGTCAAGATCTCCTCACCGGGCCGAACGACCTATGCTGCGAGGAAGGGCATTCCGGCCGGGGTGCCGCAGGGTTGTCGGTCAGGAGGTCGAGTCGTGTTCGTGATCGCGACGAGCCGTCGCCGGGTCTGGATGCACCCATGAAAGCCGCACAGCGCGGGGCGCTTGTGGCCGGCATCGTGCTGGCCCCGTTCCTGCTTGCCCTGTTGTTCATCTCGCCGACCGCAGCACCGACGCCACCGAGCGGGGTCGACCTGACGGCGGTGCCGAGTCCGCAGGGCAGCCCCTCGGGACCGGGAACCCCTACCGCTGACCCGAGTCGGACGACCAGCGCACGTCCCGGAGCAGGCCAGTCATCGACCACCAAGAATGTCCGGCCGCCGGTGAACACCGCCGACGATGACGACGATGACGACGACCCCGATGACGACGACCCTGACGATCCCGACGACGACGCCGATGACGATCCTGACGACGGCGGGTGACCAGATGCGTGGCGCTGTGGACGGGGACGGGCCTGACACCGGAGCCACCGAGCGGTCCACGCCCGGCCCGTCGCGGCGGTCCGTCCCGGCCCGGTGGCGGATCGTCGCCTGGATCACGGTGTTGGTGGCCGCCGGACTGGCCTCGGTGATCGTCGTGGTCGACGCCACACTGCGGACCTCCATTGATCAACAGGCCAACACGCAACTGACGCGCAGCCTGTCGGAGTTCGAGCAGTTCGTGAGCAACGGTGGCGTCGGACCATCCGGACGGGCACCCACCAGCGTGCAGGAGATGATGGAGTCGTACCTGCGCCTCAGGTATCCCCAGCGTGGAGAGGCACTCCTCGGTTTTCCCGCCGGTTCGCCTGTCACCTTGGTGAACCGCGGGCCCGAGACGCCGCCGCAGGATGCGACCGGCCTGCTGGATCCGGCAATCCTGACAGCCATCACCGAGCAGCCGTCCGGAGTGACCTCGACCCGGCACGGCACGATGCGGTGGGCTCGCAGCGAGATCCGTACCCCGGACGGGGTCGCCGGCCGACTGGTCGCTGTCGTCTTCACCCGCCCGATGCTGGACGACGTGGCGCGCACCCGCCAGCTGTTGATCATCGTGTCACTCGTCACCCTGGCTGCCTCCGCGGCCGCCAGCTGGTTCGTCGCCGGTCAGATCCTGAAACCGGTGCGGCTCGTCCAACGCGCCGCCGCAGAGATCACCGAGAAGGACCTCACCCGGAGGATCCCCGTCCGCGGCACCGATGACGTGGCCGAACTTGCCACCACCTTCAATGCGATGCTGGATCGTCTGGATGCCGCTTTCACCACCGAGCAACGCTTTGTCGACGACGCGGGTCACGAGCTGCGCACACCGATCACCATCATCCGGGGGCATCTTGAGTTGATGGGCGACCATCCTGAGGAGCGCAGCGCGACGGTCGCGCTGGTCACCCAGGAGCTCGATCGTATGAGCCGGATCGTTTCCGACCTGCTGGTGCTGGCCAAGGCCGAACGACCTGACTTCGTGCAGGTGGCCGGCCCGGTCGACGTCACCGAGCTGACGGTCGAGTTGGACGCCCTGGTCGCTCCGCTGGGTGATCGGCGCTGGCAAGTGTCCGAGGTCGCCGAGGGCGTGTGTCCACTCGATCGACAGCGGATCGTCCAGGCCGTGCTCCAGTTGGCCCAGAATGCGGTGCAGCACACCGATCCGGGTGGTCGGATCGACCTTGCCTCCCGCTTCGTCACTGGCACCGACGGGCACAGGCTGTTGGAGTTCAGCGTCACCGACGACGGTCCAGGGGTCGCTGCCGACGACCGCCGGACGATCTTCGAACGCTTCACCCATGGCGTTCGCAGCGGTAGCGCCCAACGGGGTGGTGCCGGACTCGGACTGGCGATCGTGGCGGCGATCGCCGAAGGACACGGCGGTCGCGCGACGGTCACCGATGCCCCGAGCGGCGGCGCACGCTTCACCATCACCGTACCGGCGGGGGATCCGGTCAGATCGCTGCGACAGCAGGAAAGTTCACCCGAGCCTCGAGGAGGAGTGACGTCATGAGCACCATTCTGCTGATCGAGGACGAGGAGCGGATCGCCTCCTTCGTGGACAAGGGCCTGCGCGCAGCCGGCTATCGCACGGTGATCGCGCAGGACGGCCGCACGGGCCTGTCACTCGCGCGGGCCGGAGGCTACGACCTCATCCTGCTCGACCTCGGGTTGCCCGGGATCGACGGTAGTCAGGTCCTTGAAGAACTGCGTGGATCGGGCGATCGGGTGCCGGTCATCATCCTCACGGCGCGTGACTCGGTACGGGACACCGTGGCCGGTCTCGATGGTGGTGCGAACGACTACCTGACCAAGCCCTTCCAGTTCGCCGAGTTGCTGGCACGCGTACGACTTCGGCTCCGTGAGGACCAACGAAGCGACGTCCGCTCGGCCGCGGTCGTCTCCGCGGGAGCTGTCAGTCTGGACCTGCGCACCCGCCGCGCCAAGGTGGACGGCAGCGAGGTACTCCTGACCTCGCGCGAGTTCGCGCTCCTCCAGGTGCTGATGGACCATCCCGGCCAGGTGTTGTCCCGGGCACAACTGCTGGGCCTGGCCTGGGACATGGACTTCGACCCGTCCTCGAACGTGGTCGACGTGTTCGTCAAGACCGTGCGCGACAAGATCGGGGCGGAACGGATCGAGACGGTGCGGGGCGCCGGCTACCGGTTCGTCGGTTGAGACCGATCACCAACCGGGCCACGGAAGTTGGGTGGGTGCAGCCGTGAGCTGCCGGCACGGCAGTGCGGGTGGGTCGAGACGTGCCGCCCCGGGCCACAGCACTCGTACGGCGGTCCAGCCATGGTGGGCGGACAACGCCGGTGTGAGGTCGCGGACCCACAGCTGATCGGCGAGTACCGCCACCGGATCGACCGAGGGAGGTGGTGCTGTGCAAGCCGGAGTGAGCCGTTGGCGCAGCGCCGCTCGGAGCCGGGGATCGAGGCCGCACTGCAGTGCGAGCAGGGGATCACCGAGGGCAGGTCGCGGTCGCACGGTGGCTCCCGCGACGTCGACGGCAGGCGCCTCGTCCAGCATCATCCTGTCGCTGCGCCAGGGAAGCAGGGTCGCCCCGCCCCAGCCTGGTGCGGTGCGACGCAGCACACCGTCGGCGAGCGCCAGGTCGGCGAGCAACGTCGCCTGGTGCCAGGCCAGTGCAGCCGCACGCCGGGCGGCGCGTTCGGGATCGGCGTCGACATCGACACCCACACAGGTGATCTGCGCGACAGGGTCGTCGACGACGGCGAGGATGGCCGGGACGCCGTGTGGCCCCGGCAACCACAGCAGGGTGGTGTGAGGATCCTCTCGGTGCCAGAGCACCGGCGGCGCAGCAGTCGGGTCGGCCCACCAGGTCGCGACGACGTGGTGGGCGACGACGTGACCGGTGGCCGTACGGACCGCCTCGGACCGCGTGCGACCACCGGCCAGGCCCACCAGGTTGACCGCCCCGACCGGCGCCGCCCGCGGATCACCGACGGATGAGCCACACAGACGTGGCACCGGGCCGGTGTGGACAGCCGCGAGAGGAACCCACTGCGGGTGGTCGTCGCTGAGCCGGTGGGCCGGGACCCACCACATCACCGGTTCTGATGCCAACGGCAGCAACGGACTCCGCGGGTCCGCCGCGATCGCCTGGTCGACAGTGATCACCGAGGCGGGGTCGAGGACCGGACACCCGGAACGCCTCAGGGTCGTGAGGTCACACCGTACGGCGTCGCCGTCGTCGGTCCGTGACCACGGGCCGGCCAGATGCGCGATCGCTGCTGCGGCCAGGGCGTCGTGCCGTTCCTCCGGCGAGCTGGCCAGCACTGGCGCCGGGGCGAGCAGGTCGGGTTCCCAGCCGGGGACGAGCACCGCACAGCGGGGCAACTCGGCCTGCGGCAGTTGGAACTCCTGTGGTGCCAGGGGATGGGTCGGTCCCTCGTGCACCTGGATCCACAACGGCAGCAGCTCAGGCATGGGGCAGCGGCACCACGTTGAGCTCGTCCTCGGCCAACGGCGTGGCGCGCCAGCCGAGGTCGACAGCCCGCTGCTGCACCACACCCTTGCCCAGGAACGGAAAAGCAGCCGGTGCGTTGCCGATCGTGCCCGGAACGATCACGCGGACCACGCGCATTCCCGTGGAGGCGACATCGGGCGAGGTGATGTCGACGACGATCACCTCCTGACCGAAGGCTTCGATCCGTTCCCGGTACGCCGACACCGAGCGATCGGCGACCCGCGGCGCGGTGCTCAGGTCTCGCGACTGCGGTCGATCCCAGAGCTCAGCCACCAACTGCTGCGCCCGAGGGTCGAGGTGCACCTGTTGCTGCACCATCAGGTCGTCGCAGTCATGGAAGTCGGGTCGGAAGTCGTCGAGGTAGCGTCGGTCGGCCCGCCACGGCTTGAAGGAGCGGCCGTTCAGTTCGCCGCGCGCCATCGCCTGCCAGTGCCGACCGTTCCGTGGCACCAGGTCGCGCGAGCCCTCGGCAAGTGTCAGCGCCTCGGTCCACGCCTTCGCAGCTGCCTGTTCCATGGTCGGCCGTGCGGAGAACCCGATGTTCAGCAGCTGCTCCTTCGGATTCACCAGGACTCCTGCTGCGACGGGGATGTGGTACTCGTTGTCGAGGCCGATCACCGACCACTGGCGGGGCCAGACAGGATCTGGATCGGACCACAGCGACGCCAGTTCCGGCGTCGGTGCATAACCGTCCAGCGGCTGCCGGTTCAACCACCACAGCATGGTGGCGTGCCGTTCGACGACCTCCTCCAGGGCGCTGGTCGTGGCGTGCTCCAGATCCGTTCCGGCCGCGATCCCCGCAAACGGGCAGAAGTTGGTGACCGGGGCTCCGGCCTGTCCGGCGGTGAACCAGTTGACGTAGACGAGCGAGGCGGGCACCCAGACCGGCTCGTCCCGGGTCAGCGAATGACCCGGGACCCAACCGATGTCGAGATCATGGGTGAGCCGGACGAAGGGAAAGCCGGGCGCATCGTACTGGCGGTCGGAGTACAGCACGACGTCATCGGGGTCCAACACCCTGCCGGGGATGTGTCGGCGAACCGTTCGGTAGGAGCCGGTTTCGACCGGCAGGGTGTCGAGCAGGTTGCCGCAGTAGCGTTCGATCGCCTCCCCGATCGCGGCACGTCGTGCGTTCTCCGGGTCGTCGAAGACGCTGCCCTGGCAGGAGGTGTTGTTGGCCCATCGGCTGACCCGGCGGATCGTGCAGACATCGGCCTGCACCGTTGCCAGATTGACAGGAACGGCAGGGTGGTGGGTGATGCGACGAGTGCGACGCACGATCCCGGTGTGGGGATCGACGAGATCGGTGATCGGGTGATGGCGTGCGGGCAGAGCCCCGGGCGCGGGCAGTGGTAGCACCGGATGGGCGACGGCCCGGCGGCAGGGCCCGAGCTCGATCGCGAGGTCGCCGGCGACGAGACGAGGGTCGCCCAGGATGGCGTGGATGTCCGTGCCCCAGCCTCCCACGGTGTCGGGACCGGAACCGCAGTCGGGCCCGAGGGCTGGTTGCTGGAGGGCGCGGTGGACCTCAGGATCGACGGCATTGCTGAGAAGTCGGGCGGAGAGGTCGTGGTGGTTGGCGCCACGTCCCGGGTGCACCCAGGGGCCGATCCAGGTGCGGTTCCGCTGCAGGTGGACCGGGATCCACGGCACCCGGGCATCGGCGCAGAGTTTGTCGATGTCGGCCAGCACCGATCCCGGGGCGCCGCGGTGGCACACCACCAGCGGTTGGTTGGCAGCGAAGGCGGCGTGCACGGCCTGCCGAGCAGGGCCATCGATCCACGTCAGCCTCGCCCCGCCCGGATCAGCCGCCAACGTCGCGACCATGTCCCGGTTGCCGGTGATGTGCAGGGCAGTGGTCGGACCGGGCTGGGCCAGCCACGGGTCACCCTCGGGTGCCGGACCCGGCCCCTCGTGTTCGGCCAGCAGCGTTGCCAGGTGGTGGATCGCCTCTTCCCATCCCTCGTGGCGACCGGCTGACGGGCCAGGGTGGTCGGCAGTGTCGGTGAGGGCGTCGAGCAACCGGACGACGGTGTGCCCGTCGACATCAATCGCGAAGTGCTGGTCGTCCGGGGTGCTGAGCAGCGTGCGGTCGTCACCGAGTGGCCGGACCTCGACCGTCATCGTTCTGTTGGCGTTGCTGGTGGTTGCGGCGGTCACGGTGCGCCTTTCCTGAGCGAGATGGATTCGGGTCGGGGTGGATCATGGGGGAGGGCCCACTGCCGGTTCAGGCGGCAGTGGGCCCCGTCGCCCGTGAGGGCGTCAGACCGCCCCCGGAGGGGTGGCCCCCACTGGGCTCAGCTCCACGCAAACGCGGTGCTGACGTGACCATGGTTGTGCGAGTTCGGTGCGAGGACCTTGTCCTCGACGACCTCGACGTTCACCTGGGCGATCGTGATCTTCTTCATGTGTGTTCACCTCCTTCTGCTTCTCGGTCTGGTTTCCCGAGCCGAGAGGGCTCGGGTGGTCCGGCGTCAGGCGGGATGACCGCTTCGGTCCGCACCCAGCAAGGCGCGATAGCGCGGCTGCCGCAGAAGCTCGTCATGGCGGCCCTCGCCGGCGAGACGTCCGCCGTCCAACCAGACGACGTGGTCGGACTCGCGGATCGTCGACACCCGGTGGGCGATGACGATCGTGGTGCGGCCGCGACGCAGCCGACGCACGGTGCCGTTGAGGTGGGCCTCCGAGAAGGCGTCGAGGTGGGCGACGGGTTCGTCCATGACCAGGACTTCCGGGTCGCGCAGCAGTGCCCGAGCGATCGCCAGTCGTTGCAGCTGTCCACCGGACAAGGTGTTGCCGCCCTCGCCGAGTTGCGTCTGGAGTCCGTCCGGGAGAGCGCGAACCTCATCGGCGAGCGCGACGTCGTCGAGGACCTGCCACAGGGCGGAGTCGCTGGCCTCCGGATCGGCGAGGCGTAGGTTCTCGGCGATGCCGGCCCGTAGTGCCTGGTTCTGCTGCGGGACGAGGACGACGTGCTGGCGGAGCTCGTCCTCGTCCACCGTGGCGGCGGCCCGTTCGCCGTACGCGATCGTTCCGCAGTCGGGATCGACGAAGCGCACCAGGAGATGTCCGAGCGTGGACTTGCCGGCTCCGGAGGCACCCACCAGAGCTGTCGTGATCCCCGCGGGCACCGTCAGGTCGAGTTCGGCCAGGGCGGGGCGGTCCGCTCCGGGGTAGCGGTAGCTGACCTGTTCCAGCCGGATCGCCGCACCGGCGGACGTGAACGGGGTGTCGATGACACGCGCGGAGGAGGCTGAGGCCGGTGCCTCGGCGATCTCGTGCACCCGTCGCGCCGCTGCGGCCAGTTCGCCCAGGCGTTGCCACATCGGCAGCACCGTGGTGAGTGGGGCGAAGGTGTGGAACACCACGACGGTGGCAACCGGGACGGTCTCGGCAGCCAGGAGCCCTTGCTGCACGAGCATCGCCAGTCCGGCCACGACCGCGACGGTGGTGGCGGCGAGCAGGCCGTCTCCCCAGGCAGCCTCTGCGCCGGCTCGCAGCACGAAGGTGCGGCGCCTCCGCTGCAGTCGGTCGGTGAGCTCTGCCAGCCGGTCGATCCAGCGATCGGTGGCCTCGATCGACACCAGGTCACGGATGCCCTGAGCGCCCTCCAGCGCCTCGGCCTTGAGTGACGACAACTCGACCCGGATCTGCTCACCCTGTCGCGCCTGCACCGGGGCGAGCAGCCACAGCGGCACGATCAGCAGCGCGATCGGCACCAGCAACAACAGTCCCGCAGGTCCGATCAGCCCGACCATGGTGGCCACCATGAGGGCTGGGACCATCACCGCGCTGATGGATGCCGCCGCAGTGTGGGCGTAGAACCACTCGAGCTGCTCGACATCGTTGAGCGCGGTTCCCGCGACCTGCCCGGTGCGCCGACCATGGAGCCCGGCGGGGGCGATCCTCCCGACCGCCGCGTGCAGCACCATGCGGAGCCGGGCCAGCACGCGGTAGGCGAGGACGTGGGACCACCAGGATTCCTGCCACACCAGGACTCCGTAGCAGAGCAGGACGGCCACGAGACCGACCAGCAGAGGCGTGAGGTCGCCGAGGGCGGTGCGAGCGACCAAGGTGGTGCCCCAGGACGTCAGGATGGACACCGCCGCAGTGGCGAGCTGCAGCCCGATGATCAGCGCCAGTGAGGCCAGGAACATCCTGCGGTGGTTGACCAGAACCGTTCGCAGGGCGGCGACCTGTCGGATCATGGTCCGTGCATCGGAGGTTCGATCGGTGCCGGTGGGGTCGGTGCCGGTCATGAGAGTGCTCCTTCGATCGCGGGAGTGCTCAGCACCTCGCTGGCGTCGGTGTTCAGGCGATCCTGTTGCTCGGCGACCATGTGCGCATAGAGACCACCGTGGGCGACCAGCGTTGCGTGGTCGCCGTCCTCGACCACCCGGCCCTGATCCATCACGACGATGCGTCCGAGGTCACGAACGGCGCTGAGGCGGTGAGCCACGATGATCATGGTCACCTCGGGCAGCAGTCTGCGCAGTTCAGCCAGCAGATCGTGTTCCGCAGCGGGGTCCAAGGCGCTGGTGGCCTCGTCGAGGATGAGAGCCCGGGGGCGCCGCAACAGGATTCGGGCCAGTGCCACCCGTTGACGCTGGCCGCCCGACAGTTTGGCGCCGCGTTCGCCGATGTCGCGGGTCAGTGCTGTCGACGCCGTACCGTCCTCGGCCAGCTGGCACAGGCCGGTGGCCACGACGACACGATGGAGCTCGGCTTCCGAGGCCCGGGGCGCGGCGGAGAGCAGATTGGTGCGCAGGTCACCGTGGAACAACACCGGGGTCTGTGCCACCAGTCCGACCTGCCGGACGCAGTCGGTGCGTCGGAGGTCGGTGGTGGCAACGCCGTCGAGCGCAACGGTGCCCTCGCTCGGGAGAACCAGTCGGCTGAGAAGGCTGGCCAGGGTGGACTTCCCGGAACCGCTGCGTCCCACCACGGCGAGCTGTTCTCCGGCCGCGACGTGCAGATCGAGCCCGGCGACGGCGGGATGCTCGGTGTCGGGATAGCGGTAGCTCACGTCGGAGAGATCGATGCGTAGAGGGGCGGTCGCATGACTCTCGACAGGCGTTTCGGGCTCCGGGTCCAACGGGGTCGAGAGAAGTTCGCGAACCCTTCCCCCGGCGAAGACGCCGAGGTAGCCCGCGTGCCAGTGGGCCGAGAGCTCCTTGAAGGGCCGGAACAGCTCGAAGGTCAACAGGGCAACGGTGAACACGGCGGCCGGAGCCAGCGCTCCGCTGCCGACGCGGGCCGCGGCGACCGCGAGAGCCAGCACCGGGCCGCCGACGAGCGCGACGGCGGAGATGCCCGACTCCGCGAGCGAGACGCGCATCTGGCCGAGGGTTGCGGCCAGCAGGCCGTTGGAGGCGTCCTCGAGGCGTCGACGCTGCTCATGCTGGGCGTTCAACGACTTCAGCATGGTCATCGCCTGGATGTTGTCGACGACGTCGCTGTGCAATCGTGCATAGGCGTCCCAGTGCTCGGTCCCCCTGGCGGTCAATGCCTTGTCCCACAGTCGCGGGATCAGCGGCAGCACGATGGCGCATCCGCCGACCACCGCTGCGACCACCGGGTCCACTGCGACCAACAGCACCACGACGGCGATGGAGTTGATCATGGTGATTCCGAGCTGCGGGATGTACCGGGCGTAGTACGGTTCCAGGTTCTCCACACCCTCGACCAGCACCGATTGCAGCTCCCCGCTGCGACCCCGCGCCGCGGCGACCGGGCCGCGACGCACGGTGTGCTCGGCGATTCGGCGCCGCAGGTCGGTCTTGATGCTCGCCATCACCCGGACGGTGACGAGCTCGCGGACCAGGGCCAGAGCAGGCCGCAGCAGTACCAGGAGGACCAGCATGACCAGTGGTGTCGTCAGGTCGCCGGGATCCGGCGAGAAGAGCATGGTGAAGATCTCAGCGGTCACGACGGCCTGGCCGAGCATCACCGCACACAGTCCGAGCCCGATGGCCAGGGCAGGGGTCAACAGCCATGCCTGTCGGCCCATCAGGGCGACCAGTTGCAGATGGGTGCGCACAGTCTCGCTCTCTGTCTCGACTCACAGTCCGCCGGCGGGATCGTCCAGTACGAGGACACCCGGTTCGACGCAAACATGAAAATGATTATCATGCGCATGTGACTCAGGCAAGCGACATCTCACCGCCGATCGGCGCCCGGGCCCTTGTGCTGCGCGTCAGGACGAGGTGGGCAACTGTGCTGGTGGGGCTGCTGTTCCTCGGCCTCGTCGGTTCGATCGTGCTGACGGTCGGCATCGGCTCGGTCGCCGTGCCGCCGAGCCACGTGTGGGGCGCCGTGGCCGACCGCATCGGTGGTCCGACCTGCCACGAGTGCACCATCGCCGAGCTCAACATCGTGTGGCTGTTGCGGATGCCCCGGGTGCTGATCGGCGTGCTGGTCGGTGCGGCGCTGTCCTGCGCCGGTGTCGCGGTCCAGGCGCTGGTGCGCAACCCGCTGGCCGATCCGTACCTGCTGGGCATCTCCCAGGGCGCCTCGTTCGGGGCAGCGGTGCAGATCCTGTTCGGGGTCAGCCTGGCCGGCGGGGGTCTGGTGCTGGGAGCATCGGCGCTGGCCACCAGTGCCTTCGTCGGTGCGCTGATGGCGATCGCCCTGGTGCTGGCCGTCGCACGCATCGGTGGCCGCCTGGTGTCGTCCAGACTGGTGTTTGCCGGGATCGCCATCGGGTTTGCCCTTGCAGCGTTGACGAATCTGCTGGTGTTCCTGTCGGACTCCCGCGATGCCGTCCGCGCGGTGATGTTCTGGACGCTGGGGTCACTGGGTCAGTCCCGGTGGGACCAACTTCCCGTCGTGGCGATCGTCGTGCTGGGGTCAGGACTTCTGCTGTGGTGGTGGTCGCGACGGTTTGATGCCATCACCCTGGGGGATGACACTGCCCTCTCGTTGGGGACCGATCCCACCCGGTTCCGGACTGCTGCCGTGATCGTGGTGGCAGCCCTGGTCGCGGTGTCGGTATCCGTGTCGGGTGCCATCGGCTTCGTCGGCCTGGTGGTACCGCACATCGCCCGCCTGCTCGTCGGCGCCACGCACCGTCGCGTCCTTCCGGCCGCCGCGCTGATCGGGGCGCTGGTCCTGGTGTGGGCCGACGCACTGGCCAGGACCGCCTTCCAGCCGGTGGAACTGCCCCTGGGCGTGTTGACCGCCCTGCTCGGCACACCACTGTTGATCGTCCTGGTCCATCGCCTCCGAGTTGCCTGACCCCTGACCTCCCACAGAGCTGCACGCCCACCCACAAGGAGAAGGAGATTTCCATGTCCACCCTCGAACCACGATCCGCGCGGCGACTCGCTGTCGGCATCGTGCTGGCCGTCACGGTCGCTCTCGGTGCCTGCACCACATCCACGCCGCCGGGACCAGGAGCCTCACCCGGGTCTGCGGCGGGCGGAGCGGCCACCCAGGCCGTGAGCTACCCGTTGACGATCTCCGACTGCGGCAGGGAGATCACGTTGCAGAAGGAACCCACCTCGGTGCTCACGGTCGGCACCGATGCGGTGGGCCTGCTCGCAGCCGCCGGCGCGGTCGACAGGATCACCGCGCGCACCGGTGAGTTCAACGCCCCGTTGCCCGACGACCTGGCAGCAGTCCCCACTGCCCCCGTGGTTGATCCGGGCGACCCGACGACGGAGGCGATCATCGGAGCCGGCGTGGACACGGTGATCGGTTACGGACTGTTCAAGGCGGATGCCAAGGCCCTCGAGCAGGCAGGAATCACGGTGTTGACAATCGCCGGCGAATGCGGCCACGACAGTGGCGGCAGCACCGCCGTGACCTTCGACCTCGTCTTCGACGACATCCTTCGGTACGGGAAGATCTTCGGCACGACGGCTGCCGCTGAGGAGTCGGTCACGGCGCTCCGCGAGCGTGTGGCCAAGGCGACGGCCACCGTCGCAACGGCCCGCCGGAGTGCGGTGGCGCTGTACCACTTCTCCTCCACCGCGGCGATGAGCGCCTACGGCGGCGGTGGCGTGCTGAGCGCCGGCATGGCGGCCATCGGACTCGACAACGTGTTCGCCTCCGAACCGAAGGCGTACGTCGAGGTGAGCGGTGAGCAGGTGCTGAAGTCCGATCCGGACGTGGTGATCCTGGTGTACGGCATCTACGGCGAGACCCGCGAACAGGCGATGGCCCAGTTGCTCGCGGAGCCAGGGGTCAAGGACATGCAGGCGATCCGCGCCAACCGGGTGGTTGCCGTGCTCGGCAACCAGACAGCTGCTTCTCCTGCAGCGGTGGCCGGTCTGGAGTCGCTCGCGGGCCAACTCGCGGCGCTGGGCTGAGGCGCACTCCGTGATCACGGTCAGTGACCTGGAGGTACGTTTCGGCGCGGCCGTGGTCCTGACCGGGGCGGAGCTGACGCTCCGTCCCGGTCGGGTGACCGGGTTGATCGGGCCCAACGGTTCCGGCAAGTCCTCCTTGCTGCGGGCGATCATCGGCGCGGTCCGGAGCACAGGAGCGCTGACGGTGGACGAGTCCGATCTGCGTGCCCTGTCGGTGGCCGAGCGAGCTCGCCGCATCGCGGTGGTGGCCCAGGACGATCAGCCGGCGATGGCGTACACGGTGACCGAGATCGTGCAGTTGGGACGCAGTATGTGGGGACGACCCTGGAGCCGGTCGTCGGACCGTGACGCCGAGCTCGTCGCCCGAGCCATGGAGCAGACCGGTGTCGCCCACCTGGCCGACCGCAGCATCCTCGAGCTTTCGGGCGGTGAGCGGCAACGCGTCCTGATCGCCAGGGCGATCGTGCAGCAGAGTTCCTATCTCCTGCTGGACGAACCGACCAATCACCTCGATGTCCACTACCAGCACGAGATCCTCGGCCTGGTCCGGTCGCTCGGCGCGACCAGCCTGGTGGTACTGCACGACCTGAACCTGGCGGCGCGCTACTGCGACGACCTGATCCTGCTGGAGGCCGGGCACGTCGTCGCCACAGGTACGGTGGCGGACCTGATGTGCGCCGAGGTGCTCGAACCGGTGTATCAGGTGACGGTACGACGGATCGAGGACGGCGGTGTTCCTCAGCTGATCCTCGGGCCTCCGGAACGCCGGGTCAGAGCCCGTCCTGGTCGTGCCAGTGGTGGTCCCACCGCCAGTCGATCGGATCACTGACCCGCTGGTACCGGATGTCGGTCGAGAGCCGTAACCTGCCATGGCTGTCGACATTGTCGAGTGCGGCGTGGATCAGATGGGCCGAATGCACCACGACGTCGCCGGCGTCGTAGTCGGTCACCAGCCACCGCGTGTCGTACTTCTCCGCCAGGGTGGGAAGATCCGGTGTCATCGAGCGTGCTGGTCGCAGGTTCGCGGCCTCGGCAGCAGTCTCCTCGGCCATCACCGGGACGTGGCTGGCCTCCAGGTAGCACAGTCCGCCACGTTCCAGCGGCACGTCGCCCAGCGGGATCCACATCGACAGCACGCGGTCGGTTCCCCCGCGGAGGTAGAGCAGGTCGTAGTGGGCCTGGGTCGCGGTGCCGATGCCGGTCTGGCCGGGGACGGTGTGGCGCAGGATCTTGCGCCGGTGCAGGTGCACCTCGTCGTCCAGGAACCAGGCGAACCAGTCCCGGATCGCCGGCTGGGTGCAAAAGGCCTCGTACTCCGGTCCGGGCACGATGGTCTCGTACAGCACTTCCCGCAGCCGGGCGCGATCGACGCCCGGCCCGGCGATGCCGAGGACCGGGGCGGCATCCGGCGCGACGAGCCCGGTCCGGACCAGGTTCGCGAAGTAGTACTCCCGGAAACCCAGCACGACGGCCGGGTCGAGAAAGCCCTTCAGGTACAGGTAACCCTGGGTACGGAGCCGGTGCCACAGCGCATCCCGGTCTTCCCGCTCGACGGCCGGGGTCGGTATGAGTGGCCCGAGTCGACCGGGGCGCTCGTCGAGGACGTAGCCGTTGGACGTCAACACACCTCGATCGTGCCAGATACCGGTGCCGGTGGGCAGCTGTTGTCCATCACAGGTCTCTTCGGGTCGCGACCTGCGGAGGATGTCGGAGGTCATTCCCCGGCACGACGATGGGTCTGCGGGCCGAAGGACGGCCGGGAAAGGACGGATCTGATGGCCAACGCAACCGGGTGGGTCGCCGCGGTCGTCGGCGCTTCCGGCTTTGCGCTCGTCGGATCCGGTGTGCTCTCGGGGCACGTTGCCGCCGACATCGTCGGGGCCGCGAGCACGCTCTCGCTGCTCGTCGGGTCGGTGCCGCTACAGCGCTCAGTGACGGCAGGCCGCCTGCCCCATTGGGGTTTCCGGTTGGTACGGATCGGTCTCGGTTGCGCCGTGCTGATGCACGTGTTGGCGATGGTCGGCCCCAGACTCCCTCCCTACGCGGCAGTGGTGGCTGCGACAGCGGGCCTGCCCCTGATGATCGCCACCCATCTCGCCTACATCGGGACGAGCCTGATCGGCGTCGCGCTGCTCCGCAGCCGGTGGTGGCATCCGATCGCCTGGCTGCTCACAACAGCGACGCCGGTGATCCTGGTCGGCGTGCCGGCGTCGTTGGCGATCGGCGATCCCGGTTGGTCCGCGCTCGTTGCATGGCTCGTGACCGAGGGGCAGCTCGCGCTCGGCTGGATCGGGCTCGCGATCAGACCACCTGTTCGTACGGCAGGAGGATCGCAGTGTCGTCGGTCCGGCCATTGGCCGTGTAGCTGATGTCGGCCAGTTCGGGACTGTCGGGTTCGACGGCACCGGCGGCACTGCGCAGGGCGTGGTCGAGGATGCCGCCGGCCAGCAGGGTGCGCTCGATCGGATGCAGTGGCTCACCGTTGATCATCAGATGCTCGGCGGCACGCGCCAGGTGGATGAAGTGGCTGAACGGATCCCCCTGGAGGTGCAGTTCGGCAGCCACCGTGCCCTCGGGTCCCTCGGCTGCCACCGAGAACGAGTGCAGGCTGCGGGCCATCACCATCGTGCCGCGGAGTCCGTCGGCCCAGGTGATGCGGACCAACAGCTGCAGGTCCTGCTTGGCCTCCTCGACGCCGGCGGCGTCGACACCGTGGGCGGCGATCGCGGCATCCACCACGGTGCTCGGGCGCTCGGCGAGTTCACGGACGGCCGCCTCGTCGCGCCACGCCTCGACAGCGATGACACCGGTCTCTCCGCCTGCGCGGCGCTCGGTGAAGGCCAGCATCCCCTCGAGCGCGTGATAGCTGTACGCCTCATAGCTGCCGTAGCCGGCGGCGGCGACCTCGGTCATGGGCGTGTCCATCGGCCACTGGGTACCCTGCGGCACGCGCCAGGTGATCGGCACGGTCGACCCGGCGCCCAACGGCACGCCGAGCCGCCGGGCGTTGTCGTACATGGCGCGGGCGTCGCGGGCGTCCCAGGCCAGGTGCTTGTCGTTGAACACGGGGATGAAGGTCTCGGTCGCGATCATGGCGGACAGCACCGAGTCGAACAGTCGCCGCCGTGGGTAGAGCTTCTGCTCGTACTCGTTCAGCTCGAAGTCGCCGTGCTCGCCGATGATCACCACCCCGTCCACGTTCACGCCGGGACTGCCGGCGCCAAGTGCTTCCGCAGGCGTCGGGTACAGCGGGATCCCCGCCTTGGTGGCGATCTCGACGCCGATGTCCTCGCGCCCGCCATTCGTACCGAAGGCTCCGACACCGAGCTGCTCGAGATACATCGAGACCACCTCGACCCGCGACGCGGTGTGCTCGCCGCCGATCCATGGGTAGCCGTTGATCAGTCGCGTGCCGAGTACGTCGGCGTGCGAGTTCACGAAGTAGGAGGTGACGATCAGGGCGATGCGCGGGCGGGTCATTGACTTCTCTCTGCTGTCGGTCAGTTGCTGGCGTGCACGTACGGCTTGAGGTACACCCCGGTGTCGGGAATGTGTTCGGGCACGGTGTAGGCGATGTCCAGGTGAGGTGTCTGGTGGTCGACGACGCCACGGGCATTGCGGATCGCGTGGTCGAGCACGCCACCGGTGAACAGAGTGCGCTCCACCGGGTAGGGGGCCTGCCCGGTGAGGTACATCGTCTCGGCAGCCCTGCCCAGGAAGAGGAAGTGACTGTGGGGCCAACCGGGCTGCAGGTGCATCTCCGCGGTCACGGTCGCCTGCTCGGGCCCGGTGGCAGCGACGCCGAAGCTCTTCAGGCCGTCGGACAGCACCATGGCCGACTCGAGACCGTCGGCGTGCCTGATGGTGACCACGTGCTTGATCTGGGCAATGGCGGCAGAGATCGCGTCCGGACTGACCTCGGCGCCATCGGTTGCTCCATCCGCTCCCGAGGTGAGTGCCGCAGCCACGGCGGCACGCAGCAGCTCCGGATCGATGCTGGCCACCCCGCCGGCGGCCTGGTCATCAGCGAAGCCTCGCACCTCGACCGCGCCCGACTCCCCGCCGGCACGTCGTTCGGTGAAGGCTTGCAGTCCTTCCAACGCGTGGTAGCCGTAGACCTCGAAGCCGGAGAACGCCGCACACACGGCCTTGTTCATGGGTGCGCCGTACGGCCACTCCGCACCCTGGGGTTTGCGCCAGGCGATGGGGATCGTCGAGCCGGCCAGCAGCGGGACGCCGAGCCGGCGGGCATTGTCGTAGTCAGCCTTGGCATCGGTGAAGTTCCAGGCCAGGTGCTTGTCATTGAAGACGGGCACGAAGCGGTCGGCGGCGATCATCGCCGACAGGCAGGAGTCGAAGAGTCTCCTGCGAGGGTAGAGCTTCTGGCCGTACTCGTTGTCCTCGTAGTCGCCGTGCTCGGCGATGATCAACACGCCATCGACATTGACCCCTGGTGCTCCCGCGCCGAGTGCCTCGGCCGGGGTCGGATACAACGGCACGCCGTGCTGGGCAAGGAATTCGACACCGACGTCGGGCTTGTGGCGCCCCTTCTGGGAGATGCCGCGCTGCTCGAGGTAGGCCGAGACCACCTCGACGCGCGGCTCGCTCAGGCCGCCGTTCCAGTCGTAGCCCTTGACGAGTCCGGTGGCCAACACGTCGGCGTGCGAGGCCTCGTACCAGGTGGTGATGACCAGAGCGATCCGTGGGCGGGTCATGTCCAGTGTCCTCTTCGATGGTCGAGTAGCGAGCGAAGCGAGCGTGTCGAGACCAGGCCAGCGCCTGTCAGTTGTCGGCGTGCTCGTACGGGGCCAGGTACACCCCGGTGTCCGGGATGTGTTCGGCAACGGTGTAGTCGATCCCGAGATGGGACGCCTCCGGCTCAACGGCTCCACGGGCGTTGCGCATCGCGTGATCGAGGATGCCGCCGGTCAACAGCGACCGTCGAGCACCCGGGAACGGCGGTGCGCCGTCAATGATCATCTGCTCGGCAGCCCTGCCCAGGAATCGGAAGTGGCTGTGCGGATCGCCCTGCAGGTGCAGCTCGGCCGCGACGGCGTGCTCCGGGCCGCGGGCTGCGATCGCGAAGCTCTTCAGGCCCTCCGAGATGACAGTGGCCGAGCGCAGTCCGTCGCGATGGACGGCGGTGATCACATACTTGATCTTGGCGATGGCCTCGTCGACCTCGTCCGGCTCTATGGGATGGGCCGCCACCGCCAGGTGCAGCAGATCGGGATCGATGGTGGCGAGCCCTTCGGCGACGCGATCCCCGTCGTACCCACGCACCTCGCTCACTCCGACCTCGCCGCCGGCCCGGCGTTCGGCGAAGGCCTGCACACCTTCGAGGCCGTGGTAGCCGTAGCGCTCGAACGGGCCGTAGGTGGCACAGACGATCTCGGTCATCGGTGCCCCGTACGGCCACTCCGCAGCCTGCGGTTTGCGCCACGACACCGGGATCGTGGAGCCGGCCAGCAGCGGCACGCCGAGACGCTCGGCATTGTCGTACATGGCCTTGGCATCGGTGAAGTTCCAGGCCAGGTGCTTGTCGTTGAAGACGGGGACGAAGCGGTCGGCGGCGATCATGGCCGACAGGCAGGCGTCGAAGAACCGGCGGCGGGGGTAGACCTGTTGGCCGTACTCGTTCTCCTCGTACGTTCCGTGCTCACCGACGATGATCACGCCGTCCACGTTGACTCCGGGAGACCCGGCGCCCAGGGCCTCCGCCGGCGTCGGATAGAGCGGAACACCCTGTTCATTGAGGAACTTGAGGCCCACGCTGGGCTCCTGGCCTTCGGGGCCGACGGTGTCGGGTTGCTCCAGATAGGCCGACACGACCTCGACCCTGGCCGGACCGAACTCCCCGTTCCACTCGTAGCCCTGGACCAGGTCGGTGCACAGCACGTCGGCGTGCGAGCCGCGAAACCAGGTGGTCATGATCAACGCGACGCGTGGTCGTGCCATGGCGGGTGTCCCCGATCGTTCTCCGTAGGGCTGCTCCGAGGATGGAACAGCGGTGCCAGTTGACGGTATGCGGTAGGTCCCAGGTCGTCAACGGAACCGGGAGAGGTCCCACATGACGGGCTCAGTCAGGCAGCAACGGGACGCTCCGGTCATCCTGGTGGCCCAACAGCGCGGCTCGGGTGACGGCCGCCGTCCCGAACCGTTCCCGGAGCCCGTCGAGCGTCTGGTCCAGGGTGTGGTCGACCCTCGGCCCGCGTGGTTCCTCGTCGAAGGGCAGCTCGCTCTGCAGACCTTCATCGTCGTCGAGGTTGCTCATCGACAACCCGATGAGGGTGACGCCCTTCTCGCGGATCAGCGGCATCGCGTCGGCCAGCAAGGTCTGTGCAGCATTCCGGATCTGCTCGGTGCGATCGGTGGGCCGGCCCAGGGTGTGCGACCGAGTGGCGCGGCTGAAGTCGTCGAAGCGGAGCCGCAGGATCACCGTACGGGTCAGCCGGTCGGCGGTCCGGAGGCGACGGGTGATCCGGTCCACGATGCCGTTCAGCATCGTCTCGAGCTCCTCGGGGGTGCGGCGACCACGTCCGAGGGCGCGCTGTGAACCGATGGAGCGGCGCCGCCGCCCGGTGTCCACGCGGCGAGGGTCCCGAGCCCAGGCGAGGGCGTACAGGTGGTGCCCGGCGCCGGAGCCGAGCACCGTGGTCAGGAAACCAGGATCGGCGTGGGCGAGCTGACCGACGGTGGCGATCCCGCGGTCGCGCAGCTTCTGGGAGGTGACGGCGCCGACACCCCAGAGTCGCTCGATGGGCAGCGGGTGCAGGAAGGCGAGCTCGTCTCCCGCCGGGACCTCCAGCAGGCCGTCCGGCTTGGACACGGCGCTGGCCACCTTGGCGAGAAACTTGGTCGTGGCGATCCCGATGCTGATCGGCAGCCCGACCTCGTCACGGACCCGCCGCCGCAACGTCCGAGCGATCACGACCGGGGCGCCCGAGATCCGCAACAGACCGCCGACATCGAGGAAGGCCTCGTCGATGGAGATGCCCTCGACCAAGGGGGTCGTGTCGCGGAAGATCGCGAAGACCTCCTTGCTCGCCTGGGAGTAGGCCTCGAATCGGGGGCTGACCTCGACGGCCTCGGGGCACAGCTGCCGGGCGAGCCGGCCGTTCATCGGCGTACGGACACCCCTGGCCTTGGCCTCGTAGCTGGCGGCCAGCACCACTCCGCCCCCGACGATGACCGGACGTCCGCGCAGGGCTGGATCGTCACGCTGCTCCACCGAGGCATAGAACGAGTCCAGATCGGCATGCAGGATCGAGGCCGTGGGCCTGCGTTCCTGTGAAGTCGTCGCTGTCTGGATTCGTCCCACGGGGCTCATGCTGACAGGTGCCACTGACATCTGGCGGGCCGTTGGCGGCTCCAGTCTCAGCGCCAGCTGGTCGTTGTCGCGGCGTCGCATCGATGAGGGGCGGCTCAGGCCGACGTTCGCGTCGCCGAGCCTGCTACTGACGCAGGAATGGCGTGGCCGCGATGATCCGGCTGGCCGCCTCGGCAGGGGTGAGCTCGTCGACCGGCAGCGTCAGGTCCCAGCCGTCGTCAGCGACGATCCCGTAGTGCCCGCGTGCGTTACCGAGCTTCTGCCCACGTGTCCGAGCACGTTCTCGCTGTTCCACCACCGGCAGCGGCGCGACCAGATGCACCCAGAAGCTCTCCGACGCCCGCAGCTCGCTGCGCCATGCAGGGACGATCGTCTCGTCCAGCGGCATCTCGTCGAGGATGACGTCGTTTCCCGCCTCCAGCAGGGCGTTGACCGCACCCCGCATGCCGGCGAGCATCCTGCGGCCGGCATCTCCGTAGCGGATCCGGGTTCGAGGACTGCCGTCGGGATCGATGGCATCCTCGTACCACATGCCCGGGCCCGGCTCGAAGCCTTGTCCCTGCCACCGTTGGGGGAACATGTCCAGGAAGTGGTCCAGCCCGACGTGCAGGAATGGCTCGGTCAGCTGCAGCTGCAGTTCTGCCGACACCGAGGTCTTGCCGACGCTCGACACTCCCACCACGATGATCGCTCGCCCACTCATGGTGGGGAGTCTGCCAGCGAACTCAGCTGTCGAGGAACTCCACCTCGACGCCGATGGCTGAGTAGGTGCGACGGGCACGGGTGTCGGCGGTGATCAAGGTGAGACCATGATTCTTGGCCACGGCGGCAACCAGACCGTCGTAGGTTGCACCACCCCTGAGGTCAGCATCCACCAACCCGATGACGATCCTTGGATAGGTTCCCGCGGTCGCTGGCAGCAGCGTCCAGCCGAGCCTGGATAGGGCATCGGCAGCTTCGCGAGGGTGGACGCGGAGACCGGCTGGTAGTCGGGTCAGCACGCTGAAGGTCTCGAGGTAGACATGGCCGGGCAGTGAGGTGACTCGCTGCCGGATGGCGTGCAGCGCTGCCTCATGGCGTGGGTGCGCGCCCAGCAGGGCCGGCACCAGAACGCTGGAGTCGCAGGTGAACTTCACAGCGCACCGAGATGGCTGATCCGCTCGGATCGGAGGCGATCGATTGTCTCGGCGACGACGTCGTCGTCCAGTGGAACGTCAGAAGACTCCACCGGCACGATGACGGGGAAGCCGTCCTGTTCTTCGACGATGTGAGCCCCGGCGGGGATGTCGACCACGATCTGGCCGTCGACAAACATGATGTCCACCTTTCCGCCGTCGCTCAGTCCCATCGCATCACGGACGGCTTTGGGGATCACCAGACGTCCTGCCGCATCGATGGAAGTCTCCATACCAGAAGCCTACCATTCGGTGCTTCGGCATGAGGGCAGACATGACGAAACGCCCCGAGCCGACTGGGCTCGGGGCGTCCGCGCTTCTCTCGGGAGAGAGTGTCTGGGTCAGAAGGCTGCTTCTGGCAGCTCCATGACGTCCAGACCTGTCCGCTCCGCGATCTTGCGCTCGGCGGTCAGCTTGGGGAGCACGGTGGCGCAGAACCACCGCGCGGCGGCAACCTTGCCCTCGTAGAAGGCCTTGTCGGCCTCGGAAAGGTCGCCGTTGAGCCGCTCAAGAGCGATCTCGGCACTGCGCAGCAGCAACCAGGCCACGACCACATCGCCGAGGCACATCAACAGCCGAGTGGTGTTGAGGCCGACCTTGTAGATGTTGCGAGGATCGCCTTCTGGTGCCCCCGGTACCGAGCTCTGCAGCTGCTGGATCATCAACCCCACCAGGGTTCCTGCATCGCCCAGGCCACGCTCGAGCAGGCCTCGCTCATCCTTCAACAGCGGGTTGGCGTTCTCGTCTGAGATGAACTGCATGATCTGGGTCGACATGTGACCGAGTGCCTGTCCGTTGTCCTTGACGATCTTGCGGAAGAACAAGTCCTGGCCCTGGATCGCCGTCGTGCCCTCGTACAGGGTGTCGATCTTGGCGTCCCGGACGTACTGCTCCACGGGATAGTCGGTGAGGAAGCCCGATCCGCCATAGGTCTGGAGACTCTCGGTGCCCAGCAGCACCCAGGACCGCTCGGAGCCGTACCCCTTGACGATCGGCAGCAGCAGGTCGTTGACCGCCTCGGCCACCTCATCGCGTTCGCCTCGCGCCTGGGCCAGCTGCACCTGGTCCTGGATGGAGGCGGTGTAGAGGACGAGCGAGCGCATCCCTTCCACGAAAGCCTTCTGGGTCATCAACGAGCGTCGCACGTCGGGGTGGTGGGTGATCGTCACCCGAGGGGCAGTCTTGTCGCCACCGGTGGCCAGGTCGGCGCCCTGGACACGGGTCTTGGCGTAGTCGAGGGCATTCAGGTAGCCGGTGGACAGCGTGGCGATGGCCTTGGTTCCCACCATCATCCGGGCGTACTCGATGACCTGGAACATCTGCTTGATGCCGTTGTGCACCTCGCCCAGCAGCCAGCCCTTGGCAGGGATGCCGTGGCCGGAGAAGGTGATCTCACAGGTGCTGGACACCGTGATGCCGAGCTTGTGCTCCACCCCGGTGACGAAGGCGCCGTTACGCTCTCCGGTCAGTTCGCCGGTCTCGACGTCGAAGTGGTACTTCGGCACGAGGAAGAGGCTGAGTCCCTTGGTGCCCGGCCCACCGACCCCTTCGACGCCCACGGGGCGTGCGAGCACCAGGTGCATGATGTTCTCGGTCATGTCCTGGTCGCCGGAGGTGATGAACCTCTTGACGCCCTCGATGGTCCAGGTGCCGTCATCGTTCCGGGTCGCCTTGGTACGGCCCGCGCCGACGTCGGAGCCCGCATCGGGCTCGGTCAGCACCATGGTGGCGCCCCACTTGCGCTCCACCATGTGGCGGGCGATCTTGTGGTCACGATCCTCGGTGCCGTTGGCCCAGACGACCTGGCCGAACTTCGGTCCGGCGGCGTACATGTGGATCGGTGCGTTGGCGCCCAGCACCAATTCCGCCACCGACCAGGTCAGTGACGGCGGTGCCGGGGTGCCGCCGATCTCCTCGGGCAGCTCAAGGCGGTAGAACTCGGCATCGGTCCAGGCCTGGTACGACTTCGCGAACGACTCGGGCACCGTGACGCTGTGTTCCTTGGGGTCGAACACCGGCTGTTCGCGGTCGTGGTCGGAGAACGAGTCGGCCAGCTTGGTGCGGGCCAAGGTCTCGACCTCGGCCAGGATCTCGCGCGCAGTGTCGGCGTCGATGTCGCCGTACGGGCCCGTGCCGAGCACCTCCTGTCGCTGCAACAGCTCGAACAGGTTGAACTCGATGTCGCGCAGGTTCGACTTGTAGTGGCTCATCTGTGGTGATCCTCCTCATGCCCGTTCTCCGGGGGCGCTACCACCCAGTAACCCATTGTGCTACTGGTCAGTAACAAAGGCAAGTGGTCATCCAGCGCACTTGGCCACAGGACTCACCGGCAGAGCTCGTGTCGCAGCGCCACCTCCAGCGTCGGATGGCGGAAACGTTGCCCCCAGGAGATGGCCCTGTCCGACGAGAGCCGCTGGCTGACCAGGGCGAGCTCCTCGGCGCCTTCCTGACCCAGCAACAACGCCGGTCCGAACGACGGCACCCGGAGCGCATGCGGACGGCGCAGGACCCTGGCCAGTATTGCGGCGTAGTCATCGCCCCGTACGGGTTCCGGTGCGGCCGCGTTGACCGGGCCGGCGAGGCCGGGCGTCAGGGCGGCCAGGGCGTACAGCTCGACCAGGTCGTCGAGGGAGATCCACGACATCCACTGCCGGCCGTTGCCGAGCGGGCCGCCCAGTCCGGCACGGAAGAGTGGCAGTTGCAGGGCGAGCTGCCCACCGGCCGCCGACTGCACGATGCCGGTCCGAACGTGCACCGTACGGACCCCAGCGGCGCGGGCGGGGTCGGCGGCAGCCTCCCACTGGCGGCACACCTCGGCGAGGAATCCCTGTCCGGCAGGGAGATCCTCGGTGAGGACGGTGTCGCCGGCGCCGGTCCCGTACCAGCCCATCGCTGAAGCAGAGACGAGGGCGCGTTGCCGGCCGTCACTGGCAAGACTGGCGAGTGCCTCGGCCAGCAGACGTGTCGGGCCGGTACGACTGCGTAGTACCTCGTCCTTGTGGGCGGCGGTGAATCGCTGCCCAATAGGCTCCCCGGCCAGATGCACCACCACATCGACATCGCGGAGTTGATCATGGTCGAGCCGTCCTCCGGACGGATCCCATGCGATGCCGTCACCGGTGGGCTCGTGCCGCACCAGCCGGCGGACCGTGTGACCGCCCGAGGAGAGCAGGGCACAGAGTTGGCGACCCACCAGTCCTGAGGATCCCGTGACCGCGATGGTGCGTGGCGTGACGCCAGCCAACGCCATCCGAGTGTGGAAGCCGAGATCGCCCTCGAGCTGCCGCGAGCGGTAGCCGAACATCTGCTCGATCATGGCCGCGACACGATCATCAACGCCACGCGGCGTCGGGACCGGGAGGCTCCAGGTGACCTCGTCCCGTACCGTCGCGCCACCGTCCACGTCGGCGAAGGTGTGCTCGTGCCGCCAGCTCGCGAACGGTCCGGACTGCTGCTCGTCGACGAATCCGTACGGGTCGGTGGTGTTCGAGGTGTGGACCGCCGTCCACGGGAGGCCGGGACCAGGCCCCACCCGGAGTCGGGTGCGCGATCCGACGGCAAGCCCGTCGGACGGTCCGGCCGCCACCGACCCCAGCACCGCCGGCGTCAGCCGGTCCACCGCCCCAGGCCGGGCGTGCCACGCATACACCTCCGCCGCGGTGGTGTCCGCGAACCGGACCTGATGCGTCTGCCGCCGTTCCCGTGCGTGCGTCGTCATGCGCCCAGCCTAGAAGCGCCGAGCGAACGGGTGCGATGATCACGCCATGACAGCCAACGACGGGCGCCGGGCCCATCTGCTCCCCCGGATGGCGGCCGGTGCACCCTGGTGGCTGGCTGCCGGGCTGGGCGTGGTCGCGGTGGTGCTCGGCATCCTGCTGACGACCCGACCGTTGAGTTCTCTCGCCGTCCTCGCGGTCTACGCCGGTGCCAGCTGCATCGCGATCGGGGTGGCCGAGTTCTTCGCCGACCGGATTCGGTTCGGCAAACTGCTCGGCCTGGCGTGGCTGGTGCTGGGAGTGGTCGTCCTGGCGGGTGTCGGGCGCAGCGTCGCTCTGCTTCCCGTTGTGCTGGCGATCGCGCTCCTGGTGTCCGGCGTGCTGCGGATCGTCCGTTCTGCACCGGTCGGCACCTGGGATGCGCGCGTGGCGGGGATCCTCCTCGGCCTCGCCGAGCTCGCGCTCGGGGCGCTGGTGCTGTGGTGGCCCGACGTCACGCTCGTCATGGTCGCCGTCGTCTTCGGTGTCCGTACGGCGGTGCTGGGGGTGTGGATCGCTGCCACTGCGCTCCGGCAACGATTCTGGCCGGCAGCAGGGGAGCCCGGCGCGCCACGGCAGCGCGGTCGCGGTGCCGTGTCCCGAGCGTTTCGGCTCGCCCTGTCGGTGCTCCTGGTGCTGGCGGCCGTGGCGGCGCTCGGGATCAGCGGCCGGCTCGTCCCGGGCACGGCAGCCGATCAGTTCTACGAACCACCGTCCGGCTGGTCGATGACACCGGGCACCCTGTTGCGGAGCGAACGGGCAGCCGAGCAGACACCCGGCGCGACGACATGGCGGATTCTCTACACCACCACCGATGGCGACGGTACGGCCAGGCCGGCCAGCGGTCTGGTGGTGATTCCCGATGACGGCGCCGCCGAGCATCCGGTGATCGCGTGGGCGCACGGCACGACCGGGTATGCCCAACAGTGTGCACCGAGCCTGCTGGACAACGGACTGGCCGCCGGAGCCCTGTTGGTGACCGACCAGGTCATCGCCAAGGGTTGGGCGCTGGTCGCCACGGACTACGCGGGACTCGGTACGGCCGGCCCACAGCCCTACCTGATCGGTCAGGGAGAGGCGCGCTCGGTGCTGGATGCCGTCCGTGCCGCGCGGCAACTCAGCGAGGCCGGCGATGCCGCGGCCAGGGCGGCGGGGGCGACACTGTCGGACACCACCGTGGTTTGGGGGCACTCCCAAGGTGGTCATGCGGCGCTGTGGACCGGGCAGGTGCAGCCGTCGTACGCACCAGACGTCCCACTCGCCGGCGTGGCGGCGATGGCGCCGGCGTCCGATGTCGTCGGTCTCACCCAGCACCTTCCTGCGGTGACGGGTGGCTCGGTGTTCGGGTCCTACGTGATCGAGGCGTACCGCCACACCTATCCGGACCTGGATGTGGATGCGGCGCTGCGGCCCGGCGTGGCGACCCTGGTGCGCGAGATGTCGACACGTTGTCTGTCGGAACCAGGCGTCCTCGTGTCGGTGCTGACCGCACTGTCGCTGACACGGGATCCCGACATCTTCGCCGGCGACCCGACGACGGGCGCGCTGGGTGCGCTGCTGCGCGACAACGTTCCGACCGGGCCGATCGACGTGCCACTCCTGCTGGCGCAAGGGGCAGCCGATCCTCTGATCACGCCGGACCTGCAGGGCAGTTACGTTGCCATGGTGAAGTCGCGCGGGCAGAAGGTCGACTACCGTACGTACGAGGGCCTGGATCACATGGGCCTGGTGACACCCGGCTCGCCGATGCTTCCCGAACTGTTTGCCTGGACCACGGAGCGGTTCGCCGCCAAGAGCTGAGGACAGTAGCGCAACCCCGACCGGGAGTAGCACAACAACCGAGACCGGTAACAATACAAGGGAAAACCTCGACCAGAGACGGTATCGCTGGCTACCGTGACGACCATGTCCGTTGCGCGCGCCACCCCGGCTGAGCCGGCTCGTCTCGTGCGTCATGAGCATCTGGCACTGCAACTGCGCGCCGAACTGGCCCGTGGACGCTGGGATGTCGGCAGCAGGCTGCCGACCTTCCGAGTGCTGGCGCGGCAGTACCACGCAAGCATGGCGACCGTACGACAGGCGATCGCCGAGCTTGGCCATCAGGGCCTGGTGCAGAGCCGGCAGGGTGTCGGCGTCTTTGTGGTCGCGCTGCCGGCCGAACGTCAACCACGTCCGTTCCGCCGTCTGGCGGTGGTGCTGCCGAATCCGGAGTTCTTCGATCGTGTGAGCGCCGGAATCCTCAGTGTTGCTGAGCCCCGCGGGATCGACGTGACGGTGTCCATGACCCACTATCAACCGGACGAGGAGATCCGCCGTGTCCGTCAGGCCCTGCGTCAGGGCGCCGAAGCACTCGTGATCGCACCGTTCCGGCAGCCGGCCGAGGACGACGACCATTGGCAGCAACTGGTCGCTGATCTCCGTCTCCCGACCGTGCTGATCGAGCGCGTGCCGCCCGACAGCACGTCGGCGCCGATCAGCCACGTCACGACGGACGTCGCCCGGGGCACCCTCGATGCGGTACGGCACCTTATCGGCCACGGCGCGCGCAGGCTTGCGCTCTACGCGCCCGGTACGCGAATCCTGTGGCCGACCGTGCTGGACGGATTTCTCGCTGCCCTCCACGGCGCCGGGATCCCGGTGGTTCCCGAACTGGTGGTGTGTGAGGAGGGCGCCAGCGCGATCGGGTTCGCCCGCCGCTGTGCCGACTTCGGTGCCGACGGCATCTTCGTCACCCGAGAACCATCAACCCTGGAACTCCTGCCTGCGTTGCGATCTGTCGGTCTCCGCATTCCGGATGACGTTGCGATCATGGAGTTCTGTGACCGCGAAGCCGCAACGGCCGAAGTGGCCCTGAGCGGGATCGTGCAACCACGGTTCGAAGTGGGGGCCATGGCGATGCACCTGCTGCTCCGCCGCTTCGAGACAGGTCTCGACGAGGTGTGTCACGTCTCGTACCGCCCTCGCCTGGTCCTCCGCCACTCCTGTGGCTGCCACGACTGAGCATCATCCACTCTCGACATCATCACCCTGCAACGAAAGGAACACGTCCATGCCGTCATCGTTGACGTCCTTGCCCTCCCTGAGCCGTCGCCGCCTCCTGCAGCTGACGGGTGCCGGGCTCGCCGCCGGCGCCGTCGCCGGCGCAGCTGCCTGCAGCCCAGGCGCCACGCCCCCGGAGGATTCCCCATCAGGCGGGACGCTGACGCTCCCGTCCTACCGGGCGATCGACACCATCAAGCCTGACCTTGCGGGGGACGATCCGGAGATCCCCGTGGCCTTCCTCAACTATCCGGCGGAGCCGGTGAGGTTGATGAGCAACGGCGCGCCGCTGACCGGTGGGACCGTGACGGCCATCGTGGAGGCATCGGGCGCTGTGCCCCCGCCGGCCGCCTCCAACCCGTACTGGCAGGAACTGAACCGTCGCCTCGGGACGGACCTGCAGATGTCGGTCATCCTGGCCTCGGAGTACATCGCAAAGTTCCAGGCCACGGTCGCCGGGGACCAGCTGCCCGACCTGGCACAGATCAAACCTCTGACACCGAAGTTGTCCGGTCTGCTGGACGCGAAGTTCCTCGACCTGACCGACGTCCTCGGTGGTGACCAGGTCCTGAAGTATCCCAACATCGCCGCCATCCCCACCTACGCGTGGAAGGCGTGCGTGCTGGACGGCAAGCTGCGCGGGGTGCCGTTCTCGCAGCCGCTGATCTCGAGCGGATTGGCAGCCCGCATCGACATCGTCACCAAGGCCGGGCTCGACCTCGACCTGCGCGACGGTGATGACCTGCTCGACCTGTGTCGCCAGTTGACGAGTGCAAAGGACCAGCGGTGGGCACTGCAGAAGCCGGACCGGGTCATGCAGTACGTCATTGCTCCGATGATGGGAACGCCCAACACGTGGCGGGTCGACGGGGACACGTTCGTGTCCTACTACGAGACCGACGAGTTCGCCGCCGCGCTCGCGATGACCGCCCAGATGTGGTCCGAGGGCCTGTTCCACCCGGAATCGGTGTCCAGCCCGAAGGGGACCTGGCTGACCAACGGCAACACGGTGATGGACCAGAACGGCCTGACGGCATGGTCCCTGGGCAAGTCCCAGTCGCCCGATCCGGATTTCGACCTGCGTCTGGTACGGCTGCCGAAGTGGGACGGCGGCGGCAGTGCTTCGGTGCACCAGCTGAACGGCATCTACACCTACGCGGCGCTGAAGAAGACCGATGATGCAGCTCGGGTCGACGAGCTGCTGAAAGTGGTCAACTGGCTCGCGGCCCCCTTCGGGTCGGAGGAGCAGTTGTTCCGCTCGTACGGGATCGAGGGCCGGCACTACACCCTCAACGGCAGCAACCCCGTGCCGACCGAAGCGGCGTCGGAAACCAGGCTCCCGACCTCCTACCTGGGCCGGGGAGCCCCGTTCATCTACACCCCGGGCCTGGCCGACCAGGTGAAGGACCAGTTCGACTACCACAAAGAGTTCAAGCCGACGAGCCTGCCGCTGCCGACGGTCGGGCTCACCTCCGAGACCGACACCAACAAGCGTGCCGTGATCGGCCGTGACATCGGTGACACCATGATCCGGATCATCACCGGCCAGTCGACGATGAAGGAATGGCCGGAAGCCGTGTCGCGATGGAAGGCCGCCGGAGGAGACGTCATCGCCCAGGAGTACGCGGAATCCAAGCAGGCCAACGGCTGAGGCCCCAACACTCTCCACCAGGAAAGGAATCATGGCGAACACGCCAACCGCTACCGTCGCCGTCCACCTCGACACGACGTCACCACCCGTGGAGGTCCGCACCGTCCACGGGGTCAACGGGGCCGGAGTCTCGGGCAACTACTGGCTGGATCTGACACCGTGGCTGCGGCACTGGCGTGTCCCCATGGTGCGGCTGCACGATGCGACCTTCGACGCCCACGACACCGTCGATCTGCACCACCTCTTTCCCGACCCGTCCGCCGACCCGGACGATGCCGGCAACTACCGGTTTGAGCTCACAGACCTGTTGCTCACGCATCTGCGAGAGGCTGGCCTGGAGATCTACTTCCGGCTGGGGGAGAGCATCGAGCACCAGCCCCTGTTGACCTGGAACACCCAGCAGCGTTGGGATGTGGGGATCCTGGCCCGAGTGTGCGCCAACATCGTGCGGCACTACAACCAGGGGTGGGCCGACGGTCATCACTGGGGCATTCGGTACTGGGAGTTCTGGAACGAGCCGCACGGGCCGAAGAACTGGGACGGCACTCCCAAGGAGTTCTTCGAGCGATACACGGCAGTTGCCCGGGCGGTCAAGCAGGTCGATCCAAACGTGAGGATCGGGACGGCCGGGTTCGGGATCGGCTTTGTCGAACCGGAGTCAGCCTGGGGGCAGGGTCTTGTACGCCTGGCGACGGAGGGCGTGCCGATTGATTTCGTGTCCTGGCATGCCTACCTGTGTGACTGGGCAACCCTTGTGAGTTCGAGCCGCGCGGTGCGTGAGTTACTGGATCGGATCGGCCTGCAGGACGCGGAGAGTCATCTGGGGGAGTGGGGCTTCCGTCCGGTGCACGGCCCGGACGGTACGCGCAACATCTTCGCCGCCTACCGAGGCGGCCGGTACGACCATGTCGCACGACTGACCGCGGAGATGTCCGGACCGTCAGGACTGGCGCACGTGTTGGGATGCCTGCTGCTCCTGCAGGAACTTCCGGTGGACCTGGCGCAGTACTACACGGCGAACACCTCGCCGCGGTGGGGGCTCTTCGACGCCAGTGGTCAGCCGACCAGGAGGGGACTGGCGTTCGACATCTTCGCCGAGCTGCTCCGCGTCGGTGCCTCACGATGGCCGCTGAACACCGACCGGGACGATCTGGTTGTGTCCGCATTCCGGCTGGACGGCGGTCTCCGGGTGCTGGTCGCGAGCCTCTCCGAGGACATCGATGCGGTGCAGGTGTCGATGTCCGCGGACGGCCCCCTGAAGGCCGCGCGGGCAGTCGTCCATGATGGCGTTGACCGGCTGGCGGTGTTGCCGCCGGAGGTGATCCATCGCGACGGCATCACCGAATTCGTGGTTCAGCTGTCAGGTCCGGGGGTCGCGATCGTTGACCTGGCGCCGGGGGAGTCGCGACCCGGCGAACCCACTGCTGCCACCAGATCGGTGGCGTCGGGCGACTGGTGAGAGCGCGGGTGGCCGCCGGGCTGGACGAGGGCATGGCGGTGGCGATCCTCCCCGAATCGACCAGTCAGTCCCTGCGGGAGCTCCCCGCCGAGCGTGACACCGCGCCCGAGTTGTCGTTGACCGGTCGATTCGAGGGCTGACGGGGAGCACGAGGTCTCAAACGCTCGTCTCGCTCACCAGGCCAGTTGGAGGACTGGGTGCTATCATTTGAAGTGGAGGTGATAGCGGATGGCCGATATACTGGTGCGTAATGTCGACGCCGACGTGGTCGCTCGGATCGACCATGAGGCGGAGCGTCTTGGTGTGTCCCGATCGGAGTACCTGCGCCGCACGCTTGAGAGCGTTGCCTTTCCTCGCGGGCGCGCAACGGACGCAGACTTCGAGCGGTTTGCTGAGCTTGCCAGCGACCTGCTCGATGACGAGGTGATGGCGAAAGCCTGGGACTGACGATGGCTGACACGTCCGGCTGGCTTATTGACAAGTCGGCGTTGGCGCGCTTGGCGCACTGCTCGGAGACCGAGTTGTGGCGGCAGCGGGTCATCCATGGACTGATCCACATCTCGACGGTGACCCTGCTGGAGGTGGGGTTCTCGGCTCGATCGGAGTCGGATTGGATTGCACTGCAAGGCAATCCGCCGATCACAGACATGCCGACCGAAAGTGTGACGCCGCGCGTCGAGACGCGGGCCCTTGAGGTGCAGCAGTTGCTTGCTCGCGCTGGTACCCATCGTGCGCCTGGTCCGGCAGATCTCCTCATTGCGGCGATCGCCGAGATCGCCGGGCTGTCGGTGCTTCATGTCGACAAGGATTTCGAGCTAATCGCTGAAGTCACGGGGCAACCGATGGATCGCCTTCGGGGTAACTGGTAGACGTCTCAGCCTTCGGGTGCGTCCTCGAAGAGTGCGGCCCGGATCCGGTGTGCCTCACTGGTGATGGTGTGCTCGCCGGTGACGTGGGCGCGGGTCGCCTCCTCGGCTGCATCCGCGTCCTGATCAGCGATGGCGGCAACGATGACGCGGTGCTCGGCCAGGTCGGAGGTCGCAAGCTCGTGGGAGATCGGCAGCACCGCGCGGTAGCGGTTCACCTTGAGCAAGGTCCGGTCGATCAGTTCGGCGAGCACCGGCAGTCCGGCGCACTCGGCCACGGTGAGGTGGAACCGTCGGTTGACCTCCAGGAAGTCGTGCAACTGCCCGAGAGCCAATCTCCCCTCCAGCTCCTCCAGGTGACCATGAAGGTCCTTGAGTTGGTCCGGTGTCCGGTTGGTCGCTGCCAGACGAGCGGCCGCGGGCTCAAGGGCGCCACGAGCAGCACGGATCCCGGCGAGTTCCCGCCACGACAGCGGTGCCACCATGGCGCCCGCGTTGTGACGGTAGGAGACCAGGCCCTCCGCCGTGAGCCGCAGGAGTGCTTCTCGGACCGGGATCTTGCTGATGCCGAGGGTGCGGGCCAACTCGTCAGCGTTCAGCGGGCTGCGGGGGAGGTACTCGCCGGACAGCACCCTGTCCCGGACCCACAGGTAGGTCTCGTCGGCCTTCGACGCCACGAACCGCCTCCTCCACTCGAGGCCGCCGCGTGCGGCCGTCACTGGCGGAAGCGTAGCGAGCCGGGGCTCCGATCACGCGGTGCCGTCCAGCACGGCGCCGGTCCCGCGAAGTTGGTCCCGCAGCTCCACCACGTCGAGTTCCCGGACATCGGTGAGGCCCCGCTGGGCGACCAGGGCGCCGGCCAGGCCGGCCGCCTGACCGGTGGCTGCGCACGACCCCATCACTCTGGCCGATCCGTTGGCGCCGCGCTCGCTCGACAGGCAACGTCCGGCGGCGAGCACGTTCGACAGCTGTGGCAGCAGCGTTCCCCAGCTGATGTCGTACGAACCGCCGTTGGCCACCGGGATGCGGAGCTGGTCGGTGCCAGCACCGTGGATGTCGACATGGTGTGATCCCTTGCCGATGCCGTCGGATCGCTTCCTTCCGGTGATCACGTCCTCGTCGGCGAGCCGGTCGTCACCGACGATGCGTCGTGTCTCACGGATGCCCGGTCGTGGCGCCACCGCAGCCAGCTGGACGTTCTCGAAACCCGGAAGATTCTTGCGGGCAAAGGAAGTTCCGGTGTGGACCTGCTGGACGAGTTCGGGCCAGGCGGCGTTGACCTGGCTGGTGTCGGTGGCATCGACCCCGGCGATCCGGGTGGTGTTGAGCCCGACCTCACCGCGAGCGATGTTGGTCGGCCAGGTGAAGACAAAGGTGCACGGGTACATCTCGCCGGTGGCGATCGCGCCTGCCAGCAGCGGGCCGTCGCAGCTCAGTGCGACGTGGGGGAGACCGATCTCGTACGCCTTCGCCGCGGCCTGGGCAGGTGTCAGTCCGATCACCGGGTTCTCGGCCAGCAGGAACTCCTCGGGGTGGTCGCGGACGAACGACATGTACGCGTCGAAGTCGACTCCGGCGAGGCGATACACCAGGCTGATCGGCTGCAGCAGGCCACTGCTGTCGCTCTTCTCCACGCCCGCCCCTGCCCGCGCCACGATGTCGGCGTGGCCGGAGCAGTCGATCACCACCGGGGCAGTGAGGCGGAGCCGGCCGCCGCGGGTGACCGTGTCGAGTGCGATGACCCGTCCGGTGCCGTCAGTGACCACGTCATCGACGATCGTCTGGAGATGAAGCCGTACCGAGGCCTCGGCCAGGGCGTCGACGATGACGAGCTTGAACAGTTCCGGATCGACGCAGACGGCATACATGGTGCGCCAGTCGAACACTGGGCCGAGGTAGCCGCCGGCATCGTCCAGTCGCCCGAAGAGGTCGCAGATGACCCCTCCCTGGATCCATTCGCCACGAGGATTGACACAACTGTCGAGCGGCAGTCCGCACACCAGTTCGCCACCGGGGAACGGGGCGGCATCGACCAGCGCCACGCGGGCTCCGGCCTGCCCGGCCGCGAGAGCGGCGACCGTCCCGGCAGCGCCGGCACCGACCACGACAACGTCATAGGACTCAGTTCGCATGCCGTTGATCGTATACGATCACACCATGTCCAGCTCAATAGGTCACCCTGTGCTGGGGTCGCCCAACGGAACTCATCGCGGTGTGGTCGACAAAGAGCATCCCGGCATCGCCGTGTTCCGAGGCATCCGCTACGCCCAACCGCCGACGGGGCAGCTGAGGCTGCGTCCACCGCAAGAGATCGCGCCCGACCCTGATCGCGTGGTCGATGCGACACGATTCGGGCCGTCGCCACCGCAGAGGCCACCCTCCTACCTGACTGACGTGGACGATCTCGACGAGGACTGCCTCAGCCTGAACATCTGGACCCCGATGGTGACCGACACGGGGTCGCTCCCGGTGCTGGTCTGGCTGTACGGCGGAGGGTTCCGGTCGGGCGCAACCTCGACCCGGCTGTACGACGGTGCGACGCTGTCCAGCCACGGTGCGGTCGTCGTCTCGGTGAACTACCGGGTGGGAGCTCTCGGTTTCGGCACCTTCGCCCATCGGGGGGACCACCTCGCCGGCGTCAGCAATCTCGGACTGCGCGACGTGATCGCCGCTCTGCAATGGATTCGCGACAACATCACAGCGTTCGGTGGTGATCCGAGCCGCGTCTGTGTCGTCGGTCAGAGCGCCGGTGCCTTCCTGGCTGGTGCATTGCTGGGCGCGCCATCGGCAGATGGTCTGTACGCCGGCCTGGTGCCCATGTCAGGAGGTCCGTACAAGATCATCGACGCGGAGACGGCGCGGCTCCAAGGCGACGACATCCTTGCTTCGGTCGGGATCGCGCCGACGGACCCGGTCGATTGGGAGCGACTGCAGCAGGTTCCGGTCGCGGACTGGGTGACGGCAGCGGACGGGATCACCGAGCCGGACGTGGGAGATCGCAACGCCGCACGGATCCAGGGCCTCGCCGTTGTCGACGACAGTGATCTGCCCGACGGGGTGTTGGCAGCTCACCCGATGGAGCGCGAGATTCCCACTGATACACGGATTCTGCTGCTCGCGACCACTGAGGAAGCGGTCTTCTGGCAACGTCAGGGAGCCCCGCAGTTCCGCTCCGTCACGAGCAGCAGCGATCTCGAGCGGGACCTGGTGCGGTGGGGCATCGGCGACGCGGCAACTCGCCGACGCATTCTCGACCACTACCTGGTCTCCACCAGGACTCCGGATCAAGCGCGACAATGCATCCTGACCGACTGGATCTTTCATCTTCCCGAAGCCAGGGCAGCGCTCCGTGCCAACGAGTGCGGTGCGGCCGGGTGGTTGGCACTGGTCTCGGTGCCCGGCCTCCCGGCGACGGGGCATTTCGACGACACGCCCCACTTCTTCGGTACGGCGCCCGACGTCTCACCCGGGCAGAGGGATTTCGGGGCACGGTACCGCGAGATGGTGGTGGGCTTCGCCGCCACCGGCACCCTTGACTGGGAGCCGCTCACCATGGCCGAGGGTGCGATGCGGCACCTGTCGGGCAGGATCGAGGATCGTTGCGGCGAACTTGCGCCCATGCTGGCTGCTTGGGAAGGCATCCTTCGCGGCTGACCGCGGCCGCATCGATCAGAAGAAGGTGTCGGAGTACGGGGGTGTCGCCAGGTCTGTCAGCTCGGCGAAGGCCTCCACAGCCGCCGGGTCGCCGGAGAGTCGGCCGGCCCCCTGCAACTGGGCGACGGTCGCACCGCCGAGCCACAGCCCACCGAGTGCGCTCACGTCCAGGGTGATCTCGGGCATTGCCTCGGTGGCGCTGATCTGTGCCTCACCGCCGGAGGACTCGATGCGGTACGTGCCGTCGGCGAACCCCATTGGGTCGACGATGCGTAGCGTCGTGGCTCCGTCGGCCTCCCAGGGGCGGGCTGACAGGCACCGTACGGGATCAAGGATGCGGGACCAGATCCTGTCGCCGCTGCCGACCACCTTGTAGCCGCGACGGTCCGACATCGCCCAGGGGAGGGGGTCGTCGAGCCGTGCATTGCCGAACTTCACCGTGCCGACGAGGTCGATGCCACCGAGGAAGTCCCAGAGTCCCAGGTGTGCCTGCGGCGTCAGCGCGACCATGTCCTGCACGTTGATCACGTGGGGTCGCGGATCGCGGTCGTAGCTGAAACACACGTACCCATCGATCGTGCCGTCGGCTGCCAGATGGATGGCGTGGCGGAGCTTCTTGTCCGGGCCGTCGCCGTCCCAGTCGTACGTGCCGGAGAGCCAGTCCTGGTAGAAGGTGGGGCGGGCGATCGAGCCGCGCTGTGTGGTGTGGAAAGTGTCGAAGACGTTGTTGATCGCCTCGATGCCGGCAGTGGGCGAGACCATGCGTACCCGGCCGTGGTCCTGCAGCGCAGCGGGCAGGATCGCGAACCGCTCGGTGGTGTCGACCTCGATCCGGTTGGCGGTGGTCGCGACGCCGAAGCCGAACCTGCCGTAGATGGTGGCCTCGGTGACCGTGAGAGTGGCGACGGGCACGCCGCGTGCATGGGTGGCGGTGAGGGAGTCGGTCATCATGCGGCGCAGCAGGCCGCGTCGTCGCTGGTCCGGACGCACTGTCACGTCGGTGATCAACGAGGCCGGAATCACCTCGCGGCCAGCGTTGATCGTCTTGTCGAAATCAGTGAAGGTGGCGACTGGCCAGCCGTCAGTGTCGTCAGGGTCGGCAACCTGGCGGAGGACGGGTTTGTCGCTCCTGGCATCGGCGAGCCAATGTTCGAACTGGCTGTCGCTGATCCGGTTGCCGTGGAAGCCGAGATGGACGGCCTCGAGCCAGGCGCGAACGCGGGTCGGGTCGCTGTCGGCGGTCAGAATGTCGATCTCGGCAGTGCTCACCGGGTCACGTTATCGGCTGCTGCGGTCGGCAGCCAACGGTTTGTGCTGGGCTCGGGTGGTGGTCTCGACACGCTGCCCGCAAGCGCGCAGCTATTCGACGAGCGTCTCGACGGTTCCCGAGCGGAGTCGAGGGGTCGCTCGACGGGCGTGGGATCAGGAGACGAAGCCTTCGCCCTTCAACCAGTTGTAGGCGACATCGGCGGGCTCGTCACCGTCGACATCGACCTGGGCGTTGAGCTTCAGCAGTTCCTCATTGGTGAGCTTCTCGGTCACCGGCGCCATCAGTTCGGCGAGTTGCGGGTACTTCGCCATCACCGGACCGCGCACCACCAAAGACACGTTGTACAAGGGGAAGTAGGACAGGTCGTCCTCCAACACGGTCAGGTCCAGCGCGAGGATCCGGCCATCGGTGGTGAACACCTCGCCGAAGTTGCAGGCTCCGCTGGAGGTCGCCTCGTAGACCGCGCCCGTCTGGTAGGTGCGGAGATTGCTCTCGGGTACGCCGTCCGGGTCGCCCAGCGGAATCCCGTACGTCTCCAGCATGCCCGGGAGACCGTCGGGGCGGTTGGTGAACTCCGACTCGACGCAGAAGGTTCGTTCCGCGACGGGAACATCCTTGAGCTGCGAGAGCTTGGTGATGCCGTACTTCTCTGCCACGGCGCGAGTGACGGCGAAACCGTAGGTGTTGTTCATCGGCGCCGGTGGCAACCAGACGAGATCGTTCAGCTCCTTGTCCTCGTCACGGGTCGCCTCGTACTGGGCCTGGCGTCCCTTGACCGGCTCGTCGTGGCCGAGATAGGTGATCCAGCCGGTCCCGGTGTACTCCCACATGATGTCGATCTGGCCGGCGAGCTGAGCCTGGCGGGCCGCTGCGCTGCCGGGGATGTTCGTGAGGTCCTTCACCTCGGCGCCGGCTGACTGCATCAGGATGACGGCCATCTTGCCCAGGATGATGTTCTCGTTGAAGTTCTTCGAACCGACCGTCACGGTGGCGTCGTCCATCCGGACGTCCTTCACCGGTCCGAGCAACGTTCCCGTGGGCACGTAGCCGCCTGCTGTGCCGAGTCCGCACCCGGCCAACAGCAGCGTCAGGCACGTGATCACTGCTGCGACCGCGGCTGCACCTCGGGTGGAACGTAGGGTTCCCTTGCGGTAGGGCACGTTCAGATCCCCTTCGGTCGGGTCGCGAGTTCCAGCAGTCGGCCGGCCCACTCGATCAGCAGCGCCAGCAGGGCGATCAGCAGGGCGCCGGTGACCATCAGGGAGAACCGGAACAGGCTGATGCCGGTCTGCAGGATGACGCCGAGGCCACCGGCATCGATGAAGCAGGCCAGAGAAGCCGTACCGGCGATCAACACCAGCGCGGTCCGTACGCCGGACATGATCACCGGGATCGCCAGCGGGAGCTCGATCCGCACCAGGGTCGACGCGGAGGTCATACCGACGCCACGGCCGGCCTCGACCAGCGTCGGGTCGACACCCTGGATGCCGACGATCGTGTTGCGCAGCACGGGAAGCAACCCGTACAGGGTGAGCGCCAGAACGGCGATCCAGAAGCCGGAAACCACCACCCCGAACGGCGGGTAGCTGCTGAACCAGATGAACAGCAGCACGATCAGGCCGACCGACGGTGCTGCCTGCCCGGCGTTGGCGATGCCGACGACGATCGGAGCGGCCCGCCGCAGCCGACCACGGGTCAGCAACACGCCCAGCGGTACGGCGACCACCACCACGAGGACGGCGGAGACGAGCGTCAGCAGGATGTGTTCGACGGTGCGCTGCTGGATCTCCGACCAGCGCAACTGCTGCGCCTCGACCGAATCCAGCTCCGCGGTCTGGCGCCAGATGACGAAACCCAGGAAGGCGATCACCACCAGGACGGGCGGCAGGATGATCATCGTCACGGTCTCCCGCGAGATCACTCGCGCCCTGGGTACCCGAACCGCGGCCGCCTCCGCTGTGGGGCCGGAATCGGTGTCGGTCTCGGGCTCGACGGTTGCCGTGCTCATGCCAGACCTTCCGGCTCGACGCCGTTGGTGGCTTCGGCGGCCGCGCGTTCCAGGGAACGCATGTGTTCGACGACCCGGTCGAAGTCGACCAGTCCGAGGTACTGGTCCCGAGCTCCGGTGACGATCGCGCTGGCATGGGTCGCCGTCAACATGGTGTCGAGAGCGTCGTTCAAGGTCGCCCGGTGGTCCAGTGTCACCAGGTCCTCGCGTGGCCGGTCGGCAACAACCTCGGTGGCGGTCACCTGGCGCAGCGTCGGCCAGGCCACCGGTCGCTGCTGCTTGTCGAGCACCACGATCGCGTCGTCACCAGCCGCCCGGGCTCGGGCGACGGCCTCGCGGCTCGACTCGCCGATCTGCGCGGTCGTCGTGGTGGCGAACTCGAGCTGGTCCACCCGGGCGAGCGACAGCTGCTTCAACGTGGAGCCGGCCCCGACGAAGTCGGTGACGAAGTCGTCGGCGGGCGCGGCAAGGATGTTCTCCGGGGTGTCGTACTGGGCGATGTGAGCGCCTTCGCGCAGGATCAGGATCCGATCGCCGAGCTTGATCGCCTCGTCGATGTCGTGGGTGACGCACACGATGGTCTTGTGCAGTTCTCGCTGGATGCTCAGCAACTCGTCCTGCAGTCGCTGACGGGTGATCGGGTCGACCGCGCCGAAGGGCTCGTCCATCAGGATCACGGGCGGGTCGGCCGCCAGGCCACGGGCCACGCCGACGCGCTGCTGCTGCCCGCCCGAGAGCTGACGTGGGTACCGGTCACGGTAGCGGGCAGGGTCGAGTCCGACCAGGTCGAGCAGTTCGTCGACCCGCTCGGCGGTGCGCTTCTTGTCCCAGCCGAGGAGACCCGGGACGACAGCGACGTTGGCACCGACCGTCAGGTGGGGGAAGAGGCTGCCACCCTGGATCACGTAGCCGATGTTGCGGCGCAGTTCGTCCGGGCTGGAGCTGCGGATGTCGTTGCCGCCGATGGTGATCGTGCCGCTGCTCGGTTCGATCAGCCGGTTGATCATCTTCAGCGAGGTCGTCTTGCCGCATCCCGACGGTCCGACGAACATCACGATCTCGCCGGCCGGAATGGACAGCGTCAACTCGTTGACCGCGGCCACTCGTTGCCCGCCGTAGCGCTTCACGACCTTGTCGAGGCAGATTTCTGCGCCGCTGACGTCGCTCGCGTTGACCTCGGTGTTCGCTGTGGTGGTGGACATCTCAGGCACGAATTCCCTTCGAGATCGTGAGTCGACCGATGCCGAGCAGCACCAGGTCGGCCAGCAACGCGACGATCACGATGCCGACGGTGCCGACAACGGCCGCCGGAACGGCGTTCTTGCCGCCGACCTGGGAGAGGCCGGTGAAGATGTAGCTGCCAAGGCCCGGGCCCAGGACGTACGCGGCGATGGCAGCGATGCCCATCGACATCTGCATGGAGGTTCGGATCCCGGCGTGGATCACGGGCCAGGCCAACGGGATCCGCACTCGGACGAGTGCGCCCAGACGGCCCATTCCCATGCCCCGTGCGGATTCCAACAACGTGGCATCCACGCCGTTCAACCCGACGACCGCATTGCGCAGGATGGGCAGTACGGCGTAGAAGGCGACACAGGTGAAGGCCGTCAAGGTCCCGATGGCGGTGAGCGGGATCAACAACCCCACCAGGGCGAAGGACGGGATGGTCAGTCCGATGGCCGACACCGCATTCGCCACCGGCTCCAGGCGTGGCACGCTGACCACGATGATCGCCAGGATGAGGGCGATGGCCGTCGCGAGGATGACAGCCTGGAAGACCAGATTGGCATGCTGGAAGGCGTTGTAGAGGATCTGGGACCATCGCTCGCCGAGGTACTCCAGCACGCTCCCGCTCAACTCCCATCGGCTGCGGAGCACGCCGGGTGCGGGCTCCTGGCAGAGGTGGCCGACCGACGGTGGGACACCGGTCGACCACCTCACCCAATCACAGTCACTGCGATATGTCATACGTTGACGTGGTCCCGAAGGGTGTGACGGACGTCGTTGTCGCTCAGGAAATCTTCGATCCGGGGACCCGGAGGATCGAACTGGATCGGTGGCTCACCGCGCTTGGGTGATCACTCCAGAACTCTGCTGTGCAAGGAAAATTCGTACCGGGTCGTCACGTGCGTCCGAGTTCTGCAGCGGGATGTGCTGTGCAGGAAGAGATTCCCCAACCGTCCCGAGTTCCGGGGGTGAGATACCAGTCGAAAATTCCTGTCCACCCTGGCGTGTCGCCGGGTGGTTCGGCCTGGACCGGCCGATTCAGCGCAGCACCCAGCCGCCGTCGACGTTGACGATCTGTCCGGTCATGAAGTCGCTGTCCGCGCTGGCGAGGAAGACGAAGGCTCCGGTCAGGTCGTCGGCATAGCCGCGTCGCTGCAGGGCCTGCTTGGGCAGGATGTTCGCCGCCACGCGATCGGCGTCGGGGGACAGCTGCTCCTCGTGCTCGGTGCGAATCGCGCCCGGCATCACCGCGTTGACACGGATGCCCTCGGCGCCGACCTCGCGGGACAGGGCTCGTACGAGGCCGATGATTCCGGCCTTGCTCGCGCTGTAGTGGACCGCGCCCGGTTGTCCGGTTTCGGCCATCACGCTCGTCACGCCGATGAACGAGGGGTGCTGGGATTGTTGCAGGTACGGGTAGGCGCGCTGTGCCAGCAGGAAGGTGCCGCGCAGGTTGACGTGGTGGATGCGATCCCACTCCTCGACCGTCATCTCGTGCCACACCACCCGCGCCTCCGCCGCCGCGTTGGCGACGACCACGTCGAGACCTCCCAACAAGTCGGCGGTGGTCGTCACCAGGTCGGCGATCGCCCCGGGGTCGCTCAGGTCGGCCGCCACCGCATGGGCTGTGCCTCCGGCAGCGGCGATGTCGGCCACCACCGCGGCTGCCTCGGCCGCGCGGTCCTCCCGTGGCTCGTGCCCGACCACCACGGTGGCCCCTTCGGCGGCGAACCGGCGGGCCACGGCTGCTCCGATGCCGCGGGAGGCGCCGGTGATCAGTGTGCGGTGTCCTGCCAGTCGTTCAGCTGCCATGGTCCGTGCTTCCTCGTCGAGGCCGCCGTTCCAGCAGCCGAATCAGTGATGCCATCGTACGGTGCTCGGTGTGGCCGTCGGCGATGATGAGACCGTGATACCAGGGGTGAACCTCGGCACGGGTCCGGACCTGCCCACAGACCCGGTGGAGCGGACGCAGCTCTTGCTGGAGCGTTCCGGCGGACGGCGGGTCATCGTCGGCGTCGCGGGCAAGCCGGGAGCCGGCAAGACGACGCTCGTCAGCACCCTTGCCTGTGCCCTCGGCGAGATCGCGGTGGTGGTGCCGATGGACGGCTTCCACCTCGGCGACACGGTGCTCGACCAGCTGGGCCGGCGAGACCGCAAGGGTGCCCCGGACACCTTCGACGCCGCTGGTTACGCCGCCCTGCTGACCCGGCTCCGCCAGGAGACCGGCACCGTCTATGCTCCCGGGTTCGAACGAGACCTCGAGCAGCCGATCGCACAGTCGATCATGGTGACTCCACGCCACCGCATCATCCTGACCGAGGGCAACTATCTGCTGCTCGAACGACCCGCCTGGTCTGCGGTACGCCGGCACCTTGACGAGGTCTGGTGGGTCAGCACCGACGAGACGCAACGCCGTACCCGATTGGTCGCTCGGCACGTGCAGTTCGGCAAGGCCCCGACCGCAGCCGAGGAGTGGGTCGCGCGGGTCGATGACACGAACGCGGCTCTGGTCGCTGACGGTGCCGATCGGGCGGATCTGGTCCTGTCGCGATGACAACCCTGTTGGTGCCGTTCCGGGCGGCACGGCACAATGAGACCTAGCCTCACATGGCAGACCAGCGAACAGGAGGTGCGACAGATGGCACAGCACGCCAAGGGCCCCCAGTCGACGAGCGGAGCTCCGGAGAACCCTGCCGATGAGATCAAGCGCCGTATGAAGGAGGCGTTGGAGCGCAAGAACCAGAAGTCCCACGCCACCGTCGAGGCAGCGGTCTCCGACGGCAACGAGAAGATGCACGGCGTCGCTGGGCACGTCGACACCCAGAACTACCGTCGCAAGTCTGGTGGCGGCGGCGCCTGAGGTCTCGACGGGCTCGACCGGCGGTCTCAGCGGTCGATGGTCCCCATGTCGCCGTACCGGTCCCCGGCCACGGCGTCGCGGGGTACCGCCGCCTCCAACGCGGTGAGCACGTCGGGATCGAGCGCAAGGTCGGCGGCGGCGACGTTCTCCTGCAGGTAGCGCACGCGCTTGGTCCCGGGGATCGGCGCCACGCCGACCCCGTCGCGACCGTCATGGGCACTGACCCAGGCCAACGCCACCTGGCCCGGGGTGGCACCGAGCCGCTCGGCGATCTCGCTGATCCGCGCCACCAGGCCCAGATTGGTCGACAGTGCCTCCCCCTGGAAACGGGGGAAGTACGCGGTCGTCCGCGAGTCCCCGGCCGGCAGGTCGGCCGCCTGGGTGATCGCCCCGGTGAGCAGGCCACGCCCGAGCGGCGAGTACGGGACCAGCCCGATGCCGAGTTCTGCCAGCACCGGCCACACCTCGTCCTCCAGGTCCCGGGTGAACAATGAGTACTCGGTCTGCAGCGCCGTGATCGGGTGGACGGCGTGAGCACGCCGGATGGTGTCCGGACCGGCCTCCGACAAGCCGAGGTGGCGAACCTTGCCAGCCTGCACCAGTTCCGCCATCGCGCCGACGGTCTCCTCGATCGGCACCGTGAAGTCGACCCGGTGCTGGTAGTAGAGGTCGATCACCTCGACCCCCAATCGCTGCAGTGAGGCGTCGCAGGCCGCGCGAACATATTCGGGTCGGCCATTGACGCCGAGACGTGTCCCGTCGGGGAGACGCTCGTTGCCGAACTTGGTCGCGAGCTGGACGCCGTCGCGGCCCTGTGCGCTGGTGGTGATGGCGCGCCCCACCAGTTGCTCGTTGGTGAAGGGGCCGTACATGTCAGCGGTGTCGAGGAAGGTGACTCCGAGGTCGAGTGCGGTGTGGATCGTACGGATGGCCTCGGCCTCGTCGGGGGTGCCGTAGAACTCCGACATTCCCATGCAGCCGAGCCCCTGGGAGGACACGGTGAGGGAGGCGTCTGCGGAGCCGAGGGTGACGTGGTGGATGCTCATGTGACCAGTGAACGTCTTCGAGTGCACGCGAAGTCAAGGTCTCGACAGGCTCGACCGGCGTTGGGAGCGCAGTCTCGACCGGCGGTGGCTCGTGCTTGGATGTGGTCATGTCTGGTGTTGCTGCTCGCCTGTTGCCTCTCCCCACGAGTGTCGCCGAGCACGACGGTGAGCTCGGTCTGGGCTCGGGTCTCGCCGTGGCCGGTTCCCCGGGGACGGCCGAGCTGATCCGTACCCTGCTCGGCGAGGGCCTCGGGTTGTCGGTGCTGCCACGCTCGGCGGCGAGCGACGGAGCCGTGGTGCTCACGGTCAGCGAGGGGCATCATCCTCGTGGTGGTTACCGGCTGGCGGTCAGCAGCCATGACATCGAGATCGACCACGCCGATCCCGAAGGTCTGGTCAATGCGGTCCAGACTCTGAAGCAGCTGATGCCCGACAGCGTGTACGGCCGTGGATCCCTGCCCTCACAGGTGATCTCGCTCCCCACGGTGACGATCATCGACGCTCCGGCACTGGCCTGGCGTGGGGTTCACCTCGACGTCGCGCGTCACTTCCAGCCGCTGTCCTTCCTGTACGACTTCGTCGACGCGCTGGCGTTGCACAAGATCAACATCTGTCACCTGCACCTGACCGAGGACCAGGGCTGGCGGTTCGAGGTGAAGAAGTACCCGAAGCTCACCCAGATCGGCGCCTGGCGCACCGGGACCCGCTTCCCTGACTGGGAGGCCTCCGACGAGGTGCCGCACGGTGGCTACTACACCCAGGACCAGCTGCGGGCGCTGAACCACTACGCGAAGGTGCGTGGGGTGACGATCGTCCCCGAGATCGACCTGCCCGGTCACACCGTGGCGCTGCTGGCTGCCCATCCGGAGTACGGCGAGCCCAGCAACCTTCCGGACGCGGTGGCCACGACGTTCGGAATCTTCACCGAGGTGCTCCACCCCGACCGGCACACCGTGGAGATGGTCACCGACGTGCTGGCCGAACTGCTCGACGTCTTCGACTCACCCTGGATCCATGTCGGTGGTGACGAGTGCCCCCGCGAGCAGTGGCGCAACAGCGCTCGAGCCGCTGAACTGGCCGATGAGTACGGACTGGAGTCGGTCGACCATCTGCAACGCTGGTTCACCGAGCAACTGCGTGTCTGGCTCGCCGCTCGTGGCCGCACCCTGGTCGGCTGGGACGAGATCATCGACGAGGCCGAGGTGCCCGGTGCCGTCGTGATGTCGTGGCGGGGAATCGAGCCAGGCCTGCGCGCCCTGGAGGCCGGTCACCAGGTGATCATGGCGCCGACGACACCGCTCTACCTCGACTTCTACCAGTCCGAGGATGCTGCTGAGCCTCGCGCCATCGGTGGCCTGAACACCTGGCAGGACGTCGCGGCCTACGACCCGTACGCCGGCATCGGCGAGGACCGACGGGGTCAGCTGATCGGGATCCAGTCGCAGCTGTGGAGCGAGTACCTGGTCGACTCCCGGCGAGTCGAGTACGCAGCCTTCCCGCGGGTGAGTGCGATGGCCGAGGTGGCGTGGCGAGGAGCTCCGGCCGAGGTCGCCGAGTTCGAGTCCCGGTTGGCTGTGCATCTGGGCCGGCTCGCCGCGCGCGGCGTCAGCTTCCGCCCCCTGGCCGGGCCGCATCCGTGGCAGGCCGGCGGTGGGCGCTACCGTCGTGTGGCCTCGCCCGCGGTCGCGGAAGGGGACGGGCACTGATTGTCCTGACCGCCATCCCCGGGCTCGACCTGGAGAGGCGTTCGCTGGAGGTGGCGCCGTTGCTGCTCGGTGCGAGGCTCTCGTACGGCGGTGTCACCCTTCGGCTGACGGAGGTGGAGGCGTACGAGGGGCTGGACGACCCTGCCTCGCACGCCTGGCGCGGTCCGACGCCGCGGTCGGCGATCATGTTCGGCCCTGCCGGGCACGTCTACGTGTACCTGTCCCACGGTCTGCACCACGCCATGAACCTGGTCTGCGGGCCGGACGGTACGGCGTCGGCCGTGTTGTTGCGCGCCGGTCGGGTGGTCTCCGGACTGGAGCTCGCCCGCGCCCGGCGGCCGGGTGTCCGCGATGATGCCCTGGCCCGAGGACCGGGCAATCTCACCCGCGCGCTCGGGATCGACCTGTCCCTCAACGGAGCGGTGTTCGAACTCTCGGCAGGTGTCGTCGAGGTCGGCCAGGCACCGCGGATCCGTCAGGGTCCACGGGTCGGGGTGAGCCGGGCCGCTGAACGCCCGTGGCGATTCTGGTGCGACGACGAGCCCAGCGTCTCGGCCTACCGGCGATCGGGGCGGATCGACGGGAAGCATCCTTGACTGGGACGTTTGTCCAAGAGTAATCTCCGTCTTTGGAAAGTGCTGTGGTAGTTCGGGGGAGCTGCCGCATGGAACCGGCGTGCTCCGTTCGTCAGAGGAGGGGAACGGAGCCGTCCGGATCCCTCGGTGCACTTTCCTGGGCCGGCCAGCAGCGGCCCTGCGACGCGCCGTGGCACGTCGCGGGTTGCCTGCGCTGGCGTGGTTGTGCAAGGTGGACACTGCACCGATCCACCGGACGGATGCCCAGCGCAGGAGCGGTCCATGGGGCCGAGTGGGGAGGCCGTCGCCCGTGCGACGAAAGCCGGTTGAGCAACGGCGTCAAGAACTCATCGCGGCAGCGACCGAGGTGATCGGTGAGGTCGGGATCCAGGGTGCGACCACCCGCGCCATCGTCGCCCGTGCCGGGATGCCGCTGGCCAGTTTCCACTATGCCTTCGAGTCGCGCGAAGCCCTGTTCGCCGCCTGCATCGACGTGCTCATCGACCAGGATGCAGTGCTGCTCTCCCAGGTGCACATCACCGAGGCCGACGTGGACTCGGCGACCGAGGCCGCACTCCGCTCCTTCGCCAACCTGGTCCGCGAGCAGTGGCGGGTGCAGCGCGCCCACTACGAACTGTCGTTCCACGCCCAGCAGCATCCCGATCTCGTCGCCGTCGCGGCCCGCTACCGCTCGCAGGCCAACGTCCTGGTGCGCCGGCTGCTCGGCGAACTGAAGCCCGGCTGGCCCCTGGACGCCCCCGCGGTGGCCGACCTGGTCACCCTCGTCCTGACGGTGACCGATGGCATGACCTCGGCCTACATCCGATTCCAGGATGACGCGGAACTCGAACGTGCCGTCCGGATCGGTGCTGCAGTCATCGTCCGGGCCATCGACGAAGCCGGGCACCAGCTCAACGCCACCCGGCGATGACGAGCACCTGGGAGCGACTCGACCGGGCGACCCGTGACCTGCCGGCCCCGTTGGCCGCGGTCGACCTGGCCGCCTTCGCCCGCAACGCCGCCCGGCTCACCGAGAGAGCCGCGGGCGTGCCGATCCGGCTCGCCACCAAGTCCCTGCGCTGTCGCGAGCTGATCCGTACCACCCTTGCCCTGCCGGGCTTCCACGGGCTGCTGGCCCATGACCTTGCCGAAGCGATCTGGCTCCACCGCACCGGGACCGGCTCCGACCTGGTGGTCGCCTATCCGAGCGTGTCCCGTACGGCCCTGGCCGAACTGTGCGCCGACGCTGCTCTCGCCGAAGCCATCACGATCACCGTCGACGATCCCGCACTGCTGGATCTGGTCGACTCGGTCGTGCCTCCTTCCCGCCGCCCGCCGTTGCGCGTCTGCCTCGACCTCGACGCCGGCTCCCGGCTCGGGCCGGTGCTGTTGGGCGCCCGGCGCTCGGGCATCCGTACCCCGCAGCAAGCAGCCCGGTTGGCCCGGCGCATCGCGAACCGCCCGGGATACCGGCTGGTCGGAGCCCTGAGCTACGAGGGCCAGATCGCCGGCGTGGTCGACGCTGACGGTCGCACCCCCGTGGAGCGGCTCACCCGCCTCGGCGTCGCCGCTGCCAAACGGTGGTCCGCCGGTGAGCTCGCCGTACGCCGGGGCGCGGTCGTGGCGGCGATCCGCGAGGTGGCTGACCTCGAGTTCGTCAACGGGGGCGGCACGGGGTCGATCGAGTCGACGATCGCCGACCCCAGCATCACCGAGCTCGGCGTCGGGTCCGGGCTGCTGCTGTCGCACCTGTTCGATCACTACCGTGCCTTCTCGGCCGAGCCGGCCTGTGGGTTTGCGCTCGAGGTCACGCGGCGACCGGACCGCGGCCACGCCGTGGTGCACGGCGGTGGATGGATCGCTTCCGGCTCTCCCGGCCCTGACCGGCTACCGGAACCGGTGCATCCGGCCGGGCTGGCCCTGACAGGCACGGAGGGGGCGGGCGAGGTGCAGACTCCGCTGACCGTCCCGGGCGAACTGGCCGACACGCTGGCCATCGGTGCCCGGGTGTGGTTCCGTCATGCCAAGGCCGGGGAGGTCGCCGATCACGTCAACGAGCTCCACCTCGTCGGCGACGATGCGCGGGCCGAGCCGATGGTGGCCAGCGCACCGACCTATCGTGGCGAGGGAAAGGTCTTCGTGTGAGTGGGGACCAGGCAGGATCGGCCCCGGTCTGGCGGAACTGGAGCGGCCGGCAGCAGGCGAGCCCGCGCGAGGTCGTGCAGCCCGCCACCGGGATCACGCTGCGGCACGCCGTGGCCGACGCCGTACGGTCCGGGCGCCGCATCAAGCCGGTCGGCGCCGGGCACAGCTTCAGCGCCATCGCCTGTGCCGACGACGTCCTGCTCGACCTGCGGCAGTGGACCGGGGTGATCGCCCACGATGCCGTACGGGACCGCGTCACCGTCCGCTCCGGGACGCGGCTGTGGCAACTGGCCCCCGAGCTCGAACAACTCGGCCTGGCGATGCCGAACCTCGGTGACATCGACCGGCAGTCGGTGGCCGGAGCCGTTGCGACCGGCACCCACGGGACCGGGATCGCGTACGGCAGCCTCTCCTCGCAGGTCGTCGGGCTGACCGTCATCGACGGCCACGGCGACGAGCACGTCGTTGACGACAGTGATCCGGAGCTGCTCAACGCCCACCGGGTGGGGCTCGGCGCCCTGGGCGTGGTCACCGATGTGACCCTGCAGTGCGTCCCGGCCTTCGACCTGGCCACCGTGGAGGCCCACGCCCGATTCGATGAGGTGCTCGAGCAGTGGGCGAGGGTCCGTGCCGCCCACGACCACTTCGAGTTCTACTGGTTCGGCCACAGCGACGACGTCATCACCAAGTCGACCAGCCGTCAGCCACGTGACAGTGGAGTGTGGCCGGGCACGCCACGGAGGTTGGCCTCGGTGCTGGAGGCTGAGCTGGTCGACAACGCCGCGCTGGGCCTGGTGTGCGAGCTGGGCCGGTTCAACCCCGGTTGGGTTCCCGCCCTCAACCGGCTCGCCACCCGCGCCTGGAGCGGGCGTCGGGTGACCGACCGCTCGGACCGGATCTTCACCTCGTCGCGCCGGGTGCGCTTCGTCGAGATGGAGTACGGCTTCGCCGTCGACGAGGTGCCCGGGGTGCTGGCCGAGATCCGTGCGCTGTTTCGTCGCGACGATGTCCGGGTCACCTTTCCGATCGAGGTGCGGGTGGCCGCCGCCGACGATGCGTGGCTGTCGACCTCGTACGGCCGGACCACCGGCTACGTGGCGGTGCACCAGTACGCCAAGGAGGATGCTGGCCCGTACTTCCGTGCGGTGGAAGAGATCTTCGCTGCGCACGGCGGTCGTCCGCACTGGGGCAAGCAGCACACCCGGACCGCCGCGGAGCTGGCGGACCTGTATCCCCGGATGACGGATTTTCTCGCCGTACGGGACCGTCACGACCCGAACCGCCTGTTCACCAACCCTCACCTCGACCAGGTGCTCGGCTGAGTCGCGACCGCTGCCGAATGGGCGGTCGACTGGCCAAGTGACCCGAGGACACGTAGAGTCCCGTCCAGCTTTGGTAACGGTTTGGTCTCAGGGGGGCGCAGGTGGCACAGCAGGAAGAGCACGTGGGCGACACGGCCCGTGCAGTGCCGGTCTCACGATGGGTCCACCGCATCGGTCCCGGTGTCGCAGCCCTCGCCGTGCTGTGTGGGATCGGCGTTGCCGCAGCTCCGGGGGGTGCCTTCACGGCTGACCCCGTGGCCAGCAGCCCCACCACTGCGGTCCCGGAGGCGGTCGGCCAGCGCGACACCCGCGCCAACCGCGGGGCCGACCGCAGGCCGGTGGAGACGCCCTCGGAGGAGAAGTCATCGTCCTCGCCGTCGGCCCTTCCGCGCCCGAACGTCGGGAAGCGTGGCAATGGCTCGGTCAAGGCCGCCATCACCCCGTCACGCCCGTCCACCAGTGCCAGCTCCGGTGGGTCCTCGTCCGGCAGCGGTTCGGGGGGCTCCGCCGGCAGCGGCACCAGTGGTTCGATGGCGCCGTGCCCCAGCGGGTCGGCCGTCGAGAACGGCCTGCGACCCAATGCGATCAAGGTGCACCGTGACGTGTGCCACAAGTTTCCGCAGCTCACCTCGTACGGAGGTGTGCGAGCCGACTCGTTGCCCGAGCACCCCAGCGGCCGTGCCTTGGACATCATGATCAGCAGCAACGCGACCGGGTGGGAGGTGGCGCGTTACCTGCGCGCCAACGCCGGACGGCTGGGGATCTCCCAGGTGATCTTCGACCAGCAGATCTGGACCGTGCAGCGCTCGGGCGAGGGCTGGCGCATGATGCCCGACCGTGGCGGAACGACCGCGAACCACCGCGACCACGTCCACGTGACCGTCTACGGCTGAGTCCGACACACCCTTCAGCTCCCGGGGTCACCGCCTCCGGTGTCGCGGAGTTCTCATGGGTGTACCCCGGCCGTCGATCACCCGCCACAGCGCGGCCCACTGTTCCGCTGTGAGGTCACGAGGTGTGCTCCTCGCGGCCTCGGACGCAGCGACGCCCGCAGCGTCGAGGGCCCGGGTCAGGGTGGGGCGGTCGACCAGGCGGTTGAGGATCCCGCGCAACCCGGCCCCCGGGCCGGTGAACACGGAGCGTACGAACGCTGCGTAGGCGCTCCGGCGGCGTGCCGGGACCAGCGGAACGGCTCGACGGTCAATGGTGAGAATGCCGCCGTCCACGCTGGGCATCGGACGGAATCCGCGCGCCGGCACCCGGCCGTGCAGCGCGAAGGCGTACCAGGGTGCGGCCTGGGCGGTCATCATGGTGCCGCCTCCGACACCGGCGCGCTTGCGGGCCACCTCCCACTGCACCACCAGGACGGCGTGATGCCAGTCAGGTCCGCGCAGCAGCGCCCGGAGCAGCGGTGTGGTCAGGTGGAACGGCAGATTGCCCACCACCACCGGTCGGTCGTAGTGGATCGCGAGGGCATCGGCGTGTTCGACGGTGACCTGGGGCAGCCGGGCGGCGAGTCGCTGCGCCCGGCGAGGATCGATCTCCACGGCGCGGATGTCGCGCCCGAGGCGGACCAACTCCCGGGTGAGGGCTCCGTCGCCCGGGCCGATCTCGAGGATCGATCCCGAGGTCTCGCCGACGAGGCGGCGCAGGGTGGCGAGTGCTGGACGATGGTGCAGGAAGTTCTGGCCGAGTTCGTGGCGGCCGGATTGGTGTGAGGAACGAGCAGGGTGGGGTCGCAAGGGAGTTGCTCCGCGGGTCGGGTCGGAGCACCCGGTACGTCGTACGCGTCACGGGTGCACGGGCATCCGGAGCGAGGCGCAGGACGACATCAGGCCGGCGACCGAGCAGGAGCGGTCACCGGATGCGGTGCGCCTCAGGCGCGACGATCACGCACGATGGCGTGCAACGCGCCTGAGCGCAGGTTGGTCGAACTCCCCATGGCGGGGGAGCCTAGCCGACGGTCTAGTGTTGTGGCGAACGGTTTCCGCAGCTGAGAGGTGTCGCCATGGCCACGACCGAGCAGGCTCCTGTTGATCCGACCATGACGGCTGCCTGGGCGCGTCTGGCCGAGTTGTTCGAGGACTTCGAACCGGAGCTGCGACAGTGGTTTGCCGACGATCCGCAACGGGCCGAACGGTTCACCCGCACCGCTGGGGACCTCCACGTCGACCTGTCGAAGAACCTGCTCGACGATCAGGTGCTGGCGGGGCTGCTGCAGTTGGCGGACGAGTGCGGAGTGCTGGCTCGCCGTGACGCCATGCTGGCCGGCCGACACATCAATGCCAGCGAGGATCGTGCGGTGCTGCACACTGCGTTGCGGCGACCGTCGAGTGACGCATTGACCGTGGACGGGCAGGACGTCGTCGGCGATGTGCACACCGAACTGGCGAAGATGTACGACTTCGCGCGGCGGATCCGCTCCGGCGCATGGGTGGGCGTGACCGGCAAGCAGATCCGTACGGTGGTCAACATCGGCATCGGTGGCAGCGACCTTGGTCCCGTGATGGCGTACGAGGCCCTGCAGCCGTACGTCCAGGAGGGACTGGAATGCCGGTTCATCTCCAACATCGATCCGACTGACTCCTACGTCAAGACCCACGGTCTCGACCCGGAGACCACCCTGTTCATCGTGGCCTCCAAGACGTTCACCACGGTGGAGACGATCACCAACGCGCGCCTGTGCCGGACCTGGCTGCTCGAGGGTCTCCGCGCTGCCGGCGCCATCGGCGACGACGAATCGGCGGCCAAGGAAGCGATCGCGAAACACTTCGTCGCGGTGTCGACAGCCCTGGACAAGGTGGCCGACTTCGGCATCGACCCGGCCAACGCGTTCGGCTTCTGGGACTGGGTGGGAGGTCGGTACTCGGTCGACTCGACGATCGGAACCTCTTTGTGTGTGGCGATCGGTCCGGAGAACTTCGCCGACTTCCTGGCTGGCTTCCATGCCATCGACACCCACTTTGCCACTGCGGCACCCGAGCAGAACGTGCCGCTGGTGATGGGACTGCTGAACCTCTGGTACACGAACTTCTTCGGGGCCGAGACCCACGCCGTGTTGCCGTACAGCCAGTACCTGCACCGCTTCCCGGCCTACCTGCAGCAGTTGACCATGGAGTCCAACGGCAAGGGAGTGCGCTGGGACGGCACCGAGGTCACCACCGACACCGGTGAGGTCTTCTGGGGCGAGCCAGGCACGAACGGCCAGCACGCCTTCTACCAGCTCATCCACCAGGGCACCCGGCTCATCCCGTGCGACTTCATCGCCTTCGCCAACCCGGCGCATCCGTTGCAGGACGGCGATGTGGATGTGCATGACCTGTTCGTGGCGAACTTCTTTGCCCAGAGCAAGGCGCTCGCCTTCGGCAAGACCGAGGAGGAGGTGCGCGCGGAAGGTACGCCAGATGCGATCGTCACCGCACGCGAGTTCACCGGCAATCGGCCGTCGACCTCGGTGATGGCGCCGTCGCTGACCCCGTCGGTGCTCGGACAGCTGATCGCTCTGTACGAGCACATCACTTTCGTCCAGGGGGCTGTGTGGGGCATCGACTCCTTCGACCAGTGGGGTGTGGAACTCGGCAAGCAGTTGGCCAAGGGCCTCGCCCCGGCGGTCGACGGAGATGCTGATGCCTTGGCAGAGCAGGACTCCTCGACGGCGTCGCTGATCAGCTACTACCTGTCGCACCGGCGCTGACCTCGGTCAAGTAGCGCGAATCGGCGCTGGTCGAGTAGGAGCGGAGCGACGTGTCGAGACAGCACTGGGCTGAACGACGCGACTGGGCGGCCTGGTTCGCGTCCTCGGCCTTCCAGGACGAGGCTGAGGCCTGGGCACGAGAATCCCTGTCCCGACTGGGGTTCCGGCCGCTTCTGGACAGCTGGCAGGTGCGGCGGACCAGGGCGTGGTCCACCCAGGCAACCCTGAAGGCGGTCGATCCCGACGGGGTGCCATGCACGATCTGGTTCAAGGCGGGCAACCCGGGCCAGGCCTTCGAACCGCGGCTGCTTCTGGTGTTGGCCGATCTGGTTCCGGGGCACTTCCTCACGCCGCTGGCCGTCGACGGCGACCGCGGCTGGATGTTGACCAAGGACTTCGGGCCGACTCTGTTCGACCAGGGAGTGTCGGACGAGGACGGCGGCGCAGCCAGCCAGCTGGTCGCGCGACTCGGCGAGGCTCAGCTGGCGGCGGTCGATCACCGGGATCCCTTGCTGGCCACGGGCCTGGACGAGATCACCCCGACCCTGCTCGAGCGGGCCGTGTCAGCGATGATGGCTGACGCCACCGCCCTCCCGGAAGATCATCCGGGTCACCTGCCTGGCGCAGAGGTGGCCCGGACCCGTGACGGTGTGGCGGCCGCGGCGGAACTCCTGCAGCAGCTCGCCGGCGGTCTCGTTCCCTTCACGCTCGATCACAACGACCTCCACACCAACAACGCGTACGGTTCACCGTCGGCACCCCGGCTGTTCGACCTGGGCGATGCCCTGTGGGGCCATCCCTTCGTCGGGTTCGCCTGGCTCACCGAGCTGGGCCCGGCGAGGCTCGCCGCAGCCACGGCACGGTTCGAGCAGTACGGGTCCGGCGAGGAACTGGCCCGGGAACTCGAGATGGCGCTCCGGCTCCAACCGGTCCACCGGCTGCTCGCATGGTGGCGTGTCCTGGCCCCGGTCACCCCTGACGCGTGGCCCGAACACGCGGCGTCGATCCCGCACTGGTGCCGCCGACTCGGTGAACTGGCCGATTGAGCGTATCCAGGCCTCGCGACGCGACAGCGGGCCGGCATCAGCGACCTGTCGCCCGGCGTTGATCAGGCTGCCAGCGGGTTGATCCAGGTGACTTCGCTGAAACGGGCGAAGTCGGTGTCGGTTGAGGCGACGGCAATGCCGTGCTCGATGGCCATGGCCGCGAGTTGCCCGTCGGGGACCAGATTTGCGGTCAACCGGTAGGTCCGAATCAGCCGGCTGAGGATGTGCGCCGTCTGTCCGCCAGCTGGTGGGACCCAGACGTTGGGCAGGGCCAGCCAGTCGTCCACCACCCCCGCGATCGTCGAGGCATCGAACGGGGCCGTCATGATCTTCGGATGAGTCGTGATCCGTACAACCGCTCCGATGGTCTGGAGGGGCAGCGCGACTCGCTGGTCGCCGTTGAACACGTCCTCGACCCATGTTGCTGCGCTGGCGTGATGGGGCGACTCGGTGTCGAGCGCGTAGATGAGGAGATTGGCGTCGATGAGCACCCGACATCAGTCCTGGTCGAGCATGTCCAGCACGTCGGCGATGTTGTCGAGTGGCATCCGTGCGCCGAGTGCGGAAACTGGCAAGCGGTACCTCTGGCGTCGCGAAGATGGGGCGGTCAAGCCGCTGCGAGCCAGGTCGTTGATGGCTTCACTGGTGCCTTGGCCGAGTTCACGTCGCCGACGCCGTACCTCGGCGGCAACATCTGGCGCCAGCGTCACTGTGGTCCTCATGACCCAAGGCTAGCATCGTGATGCTATGTGCAGAGCATCACGATGCTACCCTCGATCGCGCTTGTCAGGCTGAGACGCCATCGCGCCGGGGTGGCAGCACCCAGCCCGGCCGCGGGAAGTGGCAGGTGTAGCCGTTGGGGATCCGCAGCAGGTAGTCCTGGTGTTCTGGTTCGGCCTCCCAGAACGGTCCGGCCGGCTCGATCGTGGTGACGGCCTTGCCGGGCCAGAGTCCGGAGGCGTCGACATCGGCGATGGTGTCGCGCGCGATCTGTTCCTGCTCCGGGGACAGCGGGAAGATGGCCGACCGGTAACTGGTGCCGATGTCGTTGCCCTGCCGGTTCAGCGTCGACGGATCATGGATCTGGAAGAAGAACGCCAAGATGTCGCGGTACGTCGTCACGGCGGGGTCGAACACGATCTCGACGGCCTCGGCGTGGCCCGGGTGGTTGCGGTAGGTGGCGTGGTCATTGGTCCCGCCGGTGTAGCCGACCCGGGTGCTCAGCACCCCGGGCTGACGCCGGATCAGGTCTTCGGCGCCCCAGAAGCAGCCGCCGGCGAGGACGGCGGTCTCGGCGCCTTCGGTACGGGTGATCTGACCGGTGTCGTTCGGGCCGCTGGTCATGGCGTACTCCTTCGGGATTGGCGTCAGGTTCGACTGTAGGCGAGCGCCGCAACGCGGCCCGCTCCGTAGTCAACAACACGTCGACCCGATTTGGTCCCGACTCAGGCCGACGGTGCGATGTACTCCTCGGCAGGTGTTCGAGCGCTGTGACAGAAGTCCAGCACCTGCGGTGGGCAGGTCACGAACATGTCGGCCAGGTAGTCGGTCACGACTCATTGGTGTCGTAGGGCGCCACCGGAGCCCCCAGCTCACCCGGAAGATCAGCCAACTCCACGATCCCGTCGATCCTGGCCCCCTTCTGTTTGGAGGCGATGAGGTGACGCAGAGCGAGGTCGATGACCGCGCGGTTGGACGGCTCGCCGGTGAGTTCCCTCGCCCGGTGGATCAGTTGTGGGTCGACATCGACGCCGGTGACGGCCACGATCGCCTCCTGGAGTCGATTGTATCGACGATTACACAACGGGTCGTTGGCACGTTCTGGTCGGCGCTGGCTCACTGCCGTATCAGATCGATGATCAACTTCCAGTTCGCGGGAACCTCCCGAGCGACACCCCACCACCAGGTCTCTGGCCAGTTGCGTGCCGTGGTGTCGCCGATGCCGCTGGCATCGAGGCCGAGCATGCGGCAGGCGGTCACCGCTCGCGGGACGTGATAGTCCTGTGTGGCGATGATCAACTTCGTGACGCCGTACTCGTCGCGAGCCCGGCGACAGGAGGCGAAGGTGTCGTTGCCGGCCGGGTCCATGACGATGGCATCGGCCGGAACCCCCTTGGCGACAAGGTACTTCTTCATCACCCGCGGCTCGTTGTAGTCGTCGGTCCGGCCGTCGCCGGACACGATGACCTGGTGTGCCTTTCCTTCCTTCACCAGGGCGACGGCGATGTCGAGTCGGCCGGCGAGGAAGGGGGAGGGCTGTTCGTTCACCACCGAAGCACCCAGCACCAGGACCGTCGGTGCTTCCACGGCATCGGCAAGGGCGGTGGTGTGCGGCGTCGCCACGGCCAGCACCCACAGGGTCGGCGCCAGCAGCAGCAGGACGAGCGCCACCCCGGTGACGAGGACGGCGCGCAGGGCGCGCAGGATCGGATGTCGCGACCTGGGTCGCGACCGAGCGGTTCGGGTCATCGCGTCGGTCCGGTCGTCCCGACGTCGTCCGGTTCGGTCAGGATCTCCAGCACGCTGTTGTCGGCGGTCGTCGGGCGCTCCCGGGTCAGCAGCTCGCCCACCATCTTGAGGTTGGCCAGCACCTCACGGGCCTGGCCGCGGCGCCAGCAGCGACCCCAGCGGCTCGCCGACGAGTCCCCGACACCGTACGCATCGAGCCCGAGCGCACGGGCGGTCGAGATGGCCCGTGGCAGGTGGTAGCTCTGGGAGACGACGATGGCCTCCTCGAGCCCGTAGACGCCGACAGCCCGGGCCATCGTGGCGAAGGTGTCGTGCCCGTCCGGGTCGCACACCACGACGGTGGCCGGTACGCCGTTGGCCACCAGCCAGGCCCGCATCGAGTCGGCCTCCCGGTGATGTTCCGGGCCGTCATCGCCCGAGACCACGATGGCGCGGACCTTTCCGGTGTGCCAGAGTTCGGCGGCCAGCCGGAGCCGTGCCTCGAGGAACCCGGAGGGCACCCCGCCGGGGTGGACCTGGGCGCCAAGCACGATCGCCACCGGGGTGGCCGGGACGTCCTGGACCGAGTACGTACGGGCACCGCCCACGGCGTGGGTCAGCGCGGTCAGCCCCATGACGGCGGCAGCACCGACCATCGGGACGGCGAGCAGGCCCGGCGGCACAGGAGGCCGTTCGGGCAGTTGGAGGGCTGGCACGCCCCCAGCCTAGGTGCTGGACGGTAGCGGACTCAGTCCCGCGCCCGGATGGCCTCACGGAGAAAGCCGTCGTGCTCGGCGAGCAGCGCGGAGGCAGCTTCGGCATCCAGCCCGGTGAGCACCATCGCGATCGCGGTCTTCACCGAGCCGCCGCACGCGTCCAGCGCACTCCGGGCGGCAGCGACGTCGACACCGGTCGCGATCGACACCAGGCGCTCGGAGCGGCGATGCAGTTTCTCGTTGGTGGCCCGGACATCGACCATCAGATTGCCGTAGGTCTTGCCGAGCTTGACCATTGCCAAGGTGCTGATGGTGTTCAGCACCAGCTTCTGCGCCGTCCCGGACTTCAACCGGGTGGAGCCGGTGATCACCTCTGGGCCGACCACGACCTCGATCGCAACCTCGGCCTCCCGTCCGATCGCTGAGTCCGGGTTGCAGCTGACGGCAGCGGTGAAGGCGCCGATGCTGCGGGCGTGACGGAGGGCGCCGATCACGTACGGGGTGCGGCCGGATGCGGCGATGCCGACGAGGGCGTCGTCAGGACCGAAGTCGATGGCTTCCAGGTCGGCCCGACCGGCCTCGAGGTTGTCCTCGGCGTTCTCGACGGCGTCGGTGATCGCCGCACGGCCACCAGCGATCAGGCCCACGACCTTGGTGGGGTCCTCGCCGAAGGTGGGTGGGATCTCGCTGGCATCCAGGATTCCGAGCCGACCGGCGGTGCCAGCGCCCGCGTACACCAGTCGTCCCCCGTCCCGGAGACGAGCCGCGACGGCGTCGACCACGGCCGCGATCTCTCTCGCCCGGGCACCGACCGCCGCCGGGACGAGGGCGTCCTGGGCGTTCATCAGTCGCACCTGGTTCAGGGTGGGCAACTGGTCGATCCCGGTGGTGTCCGGGTTGACCTGCTCGGTGACGGGCGCCTCGTTCATGGCAGCAGTGTGGCAGGAAGCAACTCACTCCGGCCAGACGAGCTGCTGCCGGCTCACCCAGCATCGCTGGGTCCCGTCGACCGGGTCGCGATAGGCGAGTTCGCGGGCCACCAACTGCAGTGGCGCGGAGAAGTCATCGAGGGAAACATCGCGGTGGACCGGGTAGAGGGGATCGTTGAGGATCGGCAGGTCGAGCGAGTTCAGGTGCAGCCGCAGCTGGTGAGTCTTGCCGGTCAAGGGATGAAGCCGGTATCGCCCGACACCTCCTCGCCGCTCGACCAGGTCGATCTCGGTGACCGCATTGGGCTCGCGACCGGGCACCTCGTAGGCCTGCAGCACGCCCCGGTCCTTGCGGAGATGACTGCGGACCGTGCGGGGAAAGGCGACCTCGTCCCGTACGGGGGCCAGGGCTTCGTACGTCTTGTCGGTGAGGCGCTGCTCGAACAGCCCCTGGTACGCGGCGCGCCATCGGCGTTCGGTGGTCAGCAGCAGGACCCCGGCCGTGGACCGGTCCAGCCGGTGAGCGGCGCCGAGCTCCGGCAGGCCCAACTGCTGGCGGAGGCGCACGATCACCGACTCGCGGATGTGACGGCCCCGCGGGATCGTCGACAGGAAGTGTGGCTTGTCGACCACCACGATCCGATCGTCGCGATACAGGATCCCCACCTCGTGAGGAACTTCGGCCTCCTCGGGAAGGTCGCGGTGGAACCAGACGAAGATGTGCGGACGGTACGGATCCGTCGCGGTGATCGGCCGGCCACGGTCGTCGACGAAGCGGCCCTCGGCGATCATGCGGTCCAGGTGTTCGGCGGGGACGGCAAGCCGGGTGAGCAGATGGTCACGCAGCGTGGCTTCCGGTGCGGTACCCGGGGTGCGCAACCAGGCCGCGTCGAGGCCGAGGCGTTGTGGGAGGGGTGACGGTCCGGGCACTGAGCCACTCTGTCACGCTCTCGCGATCCTCCCGAGCGGGGTCGAGCGGGCGACGATCGATCTCACTTCAGGATGCGGATCTGGGCCGGGTAACGGAAGGTCTTGCCGCGGAGCGCGCGGAGGGCACCCCAGACGTGGCAGACGACGGCGAGCAGGGCAGCGATTCCCCACAGCACCCAGCCGACCGGGGCCAGGATGACGGTGAAGTTGCAGATCCAGCCGATCACGGTGATCAGCCACACCCACAGGTTGAAGTTGAACGACCCGGCAGCGGCCTCACGGACGTAGCTGCTGCGCCCGCGAGCCAGGAAGTACACGATCAGCGGGCCGACGAAGCTCAGCCACCCTGCGCTGACGATCATGGCGACGATGGCGGACAGGTGTGCCGCCACGGCAAAGATCCGTTCGTCGTTGTCGGCTCGGGTCTGGTAGCTGCTCATCGCATCCTCCTGCTGTGCATCCGGGTGGCAACCACTGACCGGGCAGTGTTTGGCCACCTCAAGTGAAGCGCATCGCCGTGCAGATTTCTCGGTCCTTCGGGGTCCGCTCGGGGTGGTCTCGGGACTAGCGTGGGGGATGCCCGGTGTCACTGGGGCGCCGGTGCGGTTCGAGGAGGTTCTGATGGCCACCAGGCTCAATCCGTACATCCAGTTCGCTGACACCGCGGAGTCAGCGATGACCTTCTACCAATCGGTACTCGGAGGTGAGCTTACGGTGAGCCACTTCGCCGACTTTCCCGGCGGTGAGGGCGCCACCGGTGTGATGCACGCGCAACTGGAGACCGACGCCGGCTACACGATCATGGCTTCTGACACGCCGCCCGGCATGGAGCGGACCGAGGGCGCATCGATCTCGATCAGCCTCTCCGGCGACGACGCCGACCAGTTGCGCGGTTACTGGGACGGCCTGGCCGCTGATGGGCAGGTCGTGGTGCCCCTGGAGAAGCAGATGTGGGGCGACGAGTTCGGTCAGCTCGTCGATCGGTTCGGCGTTGCATGGATGGTGAACATCGCCGGTAGCTGATCTCCCAGGCACCTCAGGAACACCGAACGCTCGCCCCGTGATGGGGCGGGCGTTCGTTGCATGTCCGGGCCGAAGAACTGTTGACAGCCGCCCCGGTGACGGTATGCTCTCACCAGTTGCTGAAATCCCATGAAATTTCAGAGCTGCGACGAAACCTGCTGTGCGGGTACGACAACTGGGAGTCGACATGGGGATGAACACCGACCTTCCGCGCCGGCGGCTGCTACTGGGTACGGGGATGGCGGGACTCGGCCTGGCGGCTGCTCCGCTGCTGGCCGGCTGCGGGCCGGAGCGAACGCCAGGAGGCAGGTCGAGCGGCAACGGCTCGACCGACAGCGGCGCCGTGCGGTTGCCGACGTACGTGCCGTACACCGGGGTCACCCCGGACGCGCCGGCCACCGACACAGGTGCCTCGCCGTACTTCGCGAAGTTCCCGGCACAGCCCGCCTCGGTCGCGACGGACAAGCCGCTGGCCGGCGGCACGGTCGATGTGTTGACCATCATGAACTCGACGCCGATCGAGATGACCAAGAACCCGTGGTGGCAGGCGCTCAACACTGCGCTCGGCGGGACGATCACCCTGGGTGGTGCGCCGATCGGGGACTACGTGCAGAAGTTCCAGGCGCTTGTCGCCGGCAACGACTTGCCTGACGTCGCAGCGATCCTGCCCGGCTCGATCCCGCAGCTGGGCGGTCTGCTGAAGGCGAAGTTCGCCGACCTGTCGCCGTACCTGTCCGGTGACGCCGCGAAGGACTACCCGGCGTTGGCGAACATCCCGTCCGTCGCGTGGCGAGGCTGTGTCTACAACGGGGCCATCCAGACCGTCCCGATCCAGCGACTGTCGTTGTACCGCTGCTATCTGACCCGGACCGATCTGGCCGAGAAGGCCGGTGTCGATCCGCAGCCGAAGAACGGCGAGGAACTGATGGCGATGCTGACCGCGCTCGCCGACCCTGCGGAGAAGCGGTTCGCCACCGCCAGCATCTGGGGCCTGCTCGACCTGTTCCTTGAGATGCACGGTGCCCCCAACGGTTGGTCGGTGAAGGACGGCACGTTCACCAAGGACTACGAGTCCGAGGCCTTCACTGCCGCACTCGAGTCGGCCCAGAAGGCGTGGAAGGCAGGCATCATCCATCCGAATGCCTTTGACTCCAACATCAGCCTGCAGATCCAGGAGATGTACAACAACGGCACCATTGCCTTCTTCCCGACGCCGGCGACCTTCGTGAGCAACGCTGCCGGTCCGCTCGCCACCGATCCGAAGGCGACCAGCGTCGCCCTCCAGGTCAATGCCTGGGACGGCAACGGGCCAGCGGGTCGATGGCTGAACAACGGTGCTCCCTACCAGGCGGCCGTCGCGCAGGCAGATCCCGACCGGATCAAGGAGGTGCTGCGCGTGATCAACTTCCTGGCCTCACCCTTCGGCACCAAGGAGTATCTCTTGGTGCAGAACGGGATCGAGGGCACCGACTACACCGTTGACGCCAAGGGTGGATTCACCCAGACCGACCAGGGCAAGGCCAACAAGCCGGGTGGCCTCGCCTACGCCGGAGCGCCGGCGATCGTGCACTTCGCGGCCGCGTACCCCGACATTGCCAAGGCACAGTACGACGCCGAGGTGCTCGCCATGAAGACGGCTGTCCCGATCCCGACGGTCGGGCTCGAGTCGAAGACCGACGAGTCCAAGGGGGCCGCGCTGACCCGGGAGATGAAGGATCTGCAGTCCGACATCATTCAGGGCCGCAAGGACCTCTCGGCGTGGGCCGAGGGCGTCAAGTCCTGGCAGTCCAAGGGCGGCGACACGATCCGTGGTGAGTACGAGGAAGCCCTGGCCGCGCAGGGCTGATCTGTCGGCGCTTGACCAACCACACCACAAATCCGCGGGCTCGCACCGGTCCCTCCCACCGGGCGGTGCGAGCCCGCGCCAGCCACCGAACCCACCCACACGCCCTGCCTCCTGAGAGGAGCGGATCAATGTCGATCATCAAACTGTCCATCACCCAACCCCTGGCCACCGCACGGCCCGCCGCGGGATCACCGGTTGACCAGCAGCCGGACCCACGACCGGCTCGGGTCAGCCGCCGTGCGGTTCTTGGCGTCTCTGCCGCGGCCTTTCCCCTCGCACTGAGCACGCGACCTGCTGCCGCCGGCCCGGCGGCGGCAACGTCAGTTGTTGCGTCAGGTGGACCTCAAGTTGCCGTGGTGCTACCACCCAGCAGCGACCCGGGAGGTGCTGCCGCGCCGCAAGAACTCATTGCGGCCGACGGAACGATCACCGCACCGATGAGCGTGCGGTCCGGCCAGGTCGATGGGGACGATGGCACCTGGGTCGAGACGAGCACCGCCATGGCAGGAACTGCTCGCATCACGTTCGACGTTGCTCTTGCTCGTACGTACACCTTTGAAGCGCTCGTCTTCGCTCCTGGCCCTTCAGCCGACTCCTTCTTCGTCCAGGTCGACGACAATGCCGAAGTCGAATGGCACCTGGGTGATCGCCCAGAGGACCACGGCACGTGGCGGTGGATCACCGTGGCAAGTCGCAGCGGCGGGTCTGAACGCCCCGTCGCCGCAGCATTCACACCTGGGACCCACACCGTCACGTTGCGTGGGCGGGAGACGGGGGCGCGCCTCAGCGCCGTGCGAGTGCTCGCGGCGGAAGCACCCGAGACCCAGTTGGGTCATGCGGCGAGGATCTTGGTCGACTATCTGGCCAGGGCGACGGGCGCGACCCTTCCGGTGGTCACCGATGAGGCGACGATCCGTCCGGCTCTGGGGCGGCTCTATCTCGGGTGGACAGGCCCGTACCAGCCGACCTTGGCACGTCACCTGGACGGCCTCGACGGCGACGGATTCATCATTCACAGCACAGGCCGCGATCTGTGCCTGACAGGTCCCACGGATTGGGGCACTCGATTCGCCGTCTATGAATTCCTGGAGCGACATTGCGGTGTCCGCTGGCTGATGCCAGGGGACGATGGTGAGGATGTCCCGACCACCAACAACGTGGCCGTGCCAGTTGGCACCGATCGCCAGCAACCCAGTTTTCTGGGCCGAACCCTGCCCTACTGGTTCGACACCAACACCCCCACGGCGCTGGACTGGGCGAGTGATGACCCTCAAGTGCAGTTCGCGGCTCGTCAACGCACCCACAGCCGGGTCACCAACGTCGGAAACCACAACCTGTTCAACATCTTCCCGACCCGGGTGTACGCCGACCCCACCAAGCCCACCTACCGGCCCGAGCTCTATCCGATCGTCAACGGCAACACGAAGTTGCCGACACTCGGCGCGGCCTCGGGGTGGCAGCCCCGCTTCGACATCCAGGCCACCGTTGACGTGGCTGTGGACTACGCCATCGGCTTCTTCGACGCCAACCCCGACATGCCTATCCTGTCGCTCGCTGTCAACGATGGCCTGGGACACAGTGAAACCGACGTCGACACGGCCGTCATCAACTCGATCGGCCTGCTCAGTGCGTCTCGCTCGTACTACACCCGGGTCAACAAGGTCGTCACGACCGTGCTGGAGCGCAGGCCCGACCTGTCCGACCGAATGTTCCCGGTCCTCGCGTACAACCAGGTGATGGATCCTCCAGAGTTCCGCCTGCACCCCAACGTGATTCCCATGGTCACCAAGGAGAGTCATCAGTGGGGCGAACCGCAGGGGCAGCGGAACATCCGTGCACTCTTTGACTCCTGGCATGCTCGTACGAGTTCCTGGGCGCTGTACGACTACTCGTCGGGTGCTCGCTATCTGGTGCCCCGGGTCTACAACACAACGCTTCAGCAGGCCTATCGGTACGGACACAACGTTGGCATGCGCTACTCGTACTCCGACATGGTGCCGGCCGTGGGCGAAGGGCCGAAGAACTGGGTTCTCGGCAAGCTGATGTGGAACGTGAACGTAGATGTGGAGGAACTCACGCGCGAATGGTGTGAGCGTGCCGTTGGGCCGCGCGCGGCAGCGCATCTGCGGAACTACTTCACCATCTGGGAGCGCTTCTGGTCCGGTCCGGCCAAGGACTCCGGCATGTGGGACTACTCCCGGCCGCGGATCTACCTCTATTTCCTCCTGTGTGACTATCTGGCGAAGGTCGATCCGGCCGACGTCCGCCGCTGTCGAGCCCTGTTGGAGGCAGTGGTGCGGCTCGCGGACACCCCTGCGCGACGGGCCCGGGCTGAGATGATCATGGAGACGTTCCGCTACTACGAGGCAGGATGCCTCAGCTATCCGGGCGCGGTTCCTGTGCCGACTTCGACCGGTCAGGTACTCGCCCTCGCCGCAGCAATGCGACGGACCTTGTCAACCCGCATCGCTGCTGCAACGACCCGGCTCGAGATCGAAGCACGCCAGGAGGCAGACCCCGTGCTGCGCGGTCGGATCGACCACCGCCGCTACCAGCACACGTGGACGGGGTACAACGGTGCTGAGCTCTGGCACCTGGTGGACCACCTCCGCGCCAACAATCCTCGCAGTGGTGCAGTGGCGCGCAGCCTGGAAGCACGGATCGCCGAGGGCCCCTCGGACGCGCCCGATGTCCGGGTGGCGCGTCTCGCGCTGCGCATCGCCCGAGGAGAGGCCCGGCAACTGGTCCCCAACGGTTCCTTCGACGAAGGCGGGCAGGATGCGCCACCGTGGCGGATGATCGGCTCGATGATGCGAGCGACCACAGGCGGTCACGACGACGGTCCTTGTCTTCGCCTACCGGTCATGGGATCAACCGGGATCGGTAGCCGCGAACAATCTCTGGTGCTTCCGATTCCGATCACTCCGGGTCTCGCCACGATGCGCCTTCGCTACAAAGGAAACAAGAAGGTCCGCAGCGGCCAGGTCAGCATCAAGGTGCACCTGTGGACGCCGGAGGGCGCGAACATCTATGCCTATCAACAGCCCATCGTGCCGTTGCAGGACACCGGTGACCAGTGGAGTTGGGTGTCGCTGTGCGAGGACATCCCTGCTGAGGCGCTGGGGAAGCAGGTCGGACAGCTCCGACCCGTGGCCTCGCTCCTGACCTACGACGGCGTCGGTGACGTGATCTTCGATCACGTGGAGGTCTACTCAGAGAACGTGCTGAGTGTGCAGCCGACAGACAGGGCTATGTCACGATGAGCATCGGAGAGCGGGTCTTCGATCTCAGCCGTCGTCAGGTGCTCAGCGGGTTGACCGGCTTGGCCGTCGTCCCCGCTGTCATGCGAACTGCGGGGCGCTGGCTTGATCGACCCTCCTTCGACTTGTCCGGCGCGGAGCCAAGGGTCGACCTGGTCAGCACCGGTCAGGCTGTGGCGGTGATCGTCAATGAAGAGCCGAGCTCCGCCCTCGTCGTCGAAGCCGTCGAGGTCTTGCAGCACGTGGTCGAACGAGCATCGGGGGCTCGATTGCGGGTCGTCGGCCCTGGTGAGCCCTTCTCTGAGCCAGCGGCAGTTCGGGTCGGCCGCGGCCCGCGCGCCGGGGCAGTGCTAGCCAACGCCGGCATCACGCTGCAGAAGGAGGAGTTCTGGACCAGTGCAACGGCCAACGAGGTCATAGTCGTTGGAGCGGATGCGGACCCTGGGGCGGCCTCCAGCAGCGTCGTCACTCGTACCCCAGCCACATTGTGGGGCGTCCAGAGGTTGCTCGACGACTGGCTTGGCGTGCGCTGGCTCTGGCCCGGTGAGGCCGGCACGGTCGTGCCGCACAGTCTCGACATCGCCATAGGTGATCACGAAGGTGTTCACCGGCCAGCGCTCCTCACCCGGCAGCTGCGCAATCAGTTGACAGCTGGTCATCTGAAGGCCACCAACAAGTGGCTCACGACGAGCGAACTCGCCAAACTTAATGCCGAGTACTTCCGGTGGGCCGAAACCCATCACATGGGAGCACGAGAGGCGATCACAGCTCGACATTCATTCGGGACCTGGTGGGGCCGATTCGGATCCGACCATCCCGACTGGTTCGCAGAGCCACCAGCAGGATCGGACTACGAGCAACCGTGGCCTCAGCCGGACCGGGTGAAGTTGCGACTGTCCAATCCGGATGTCGCTGATCAGATCATCGCTGATTGGCGGGCAGCAGGACGCCCTGCCACCTACGCCGTCACCCCGAACGACTCCACGGGATTCGACACCAGCCCGGCGACGATGGCCATGGACTATCCGCTGAACCAGGCCGCGCTGACCGTGTGGGCTGGCAAGGGGAAGCTTGCGACTCGCTACGTGAAGTTCTGGAACTCATTGTTGACGCGGATGCGTTGCCGAGCGGCAGGACGCGTTGCTGCTCGCACTGGCGTACGGGTGCTACGAGGAGGCACCACCGTCGGAAGCGGGGGTCCAGGTCAACGACGGAATTGTGCTCGGCATGGTGCCTGCTCCTTGGAATCAGACAGGTTGGCTGGCTTGGTCTGATCTCGGTGCGAGCCTCTATCTTCGGCCGAACTGGTGGTACGGGGGTGCCAGCGCGCCGCTGCTGCCGCTTCACCAAGAGGGCGAATTCGTGGCGTTTGCCCGCGCTCATGGCGGTCTGGGGTTTGATTTCGACTCCGTTCTTGGGTTCTGGGCGAACCAGCATCTCCGGTACTACCTGATCGCCAGGCTGAACGTTCGACCGGAGCTCAGTGTCGATGACGTGATTGGTGAGTATCTGAGCTGCTTTGGGATGGCGGCTGGAACCATCGGCGACTACGTCACCTATTGGGAGGACTTCGCCGTCCAGGCGTCCTATCCGCTCGGATACCCGAACAACCAGCCATTGGATCCGAACGGTTTGTATGCCCGTGCTGTGGGTGACCATGGGATCAATGCGGGAATCACCAAGGGCTCGATTGAGGCATTGGCGTACCTATATCCCGACAGCGTCATCCAGCCCGCCCGGGACATTCTCGACCAGGCTCGCGCCGACGCTGCAGGTGACTTGGAGGTGCTTGCCCGGATCGCCTTCCTGGAAGATGGTCTGACGGAGCTCACGACTGTTCGCGACACACTTGTCCTCGGCAACCTGGACCGGAGCAGCACCGCTTTCCAAGCCAAAGCTGGTGACCTCCTGGCGTTGCGAAAGGAGCTCACTTCGCGACATGCCAACTGGGGTGAGGTGGCCTACTGGCGCGAGCAGGTCTTTGACCTGCCGACGTCGTGATGAGTTCCGTCGACCCTTTCCCAGCGCTGTCGCGCGTGTCTCGGTGCGACTCAGCTGGGGGCCCGGCCGGTGCTTGACCGTACGACGAACGACACGGGGAGTTCCAGGGCCTCAGGTGCGGCGTCGGGATCGGCCAGCTTGGTGAGCAGCAGATCGACAGCATGACGCCCGACGTCCTGGATCGGAACCCGTACCGTCGTCAGTGCCGGACTGCTGCTGGCCGACAACTCGGTGTCCCCGATCCCCACCACGCTGATCTCGCCCGGAATCCGTACGCCTTGTTGCTGCAGCCCGGCGACGAGGCCGACCGTGATCATGTCATTGTTCGCCATCACAGCAGTGGCACCCGAGGCCATCACGACGCTGGCGGCTGTGACGCCGCTGTCGAAGCGGACCGGGAAGAATCCGAGGTCGAGCAGTTCCATCCCGCACCGAGCGCAGTGGTCGCGCACCAGGCTGGTGCGCTCGCGTACCTCAGGAATGTCACGGCCTCCATCGAGATGAGCAAGCCGCGTGTGACCCAGGGCCCGCAGGTGATCGACGGCCTGCAGGATCCCGGGCAGCGTCGGAGTCAGCACTGAACTGACGCCCCGAGCCTCACGGTTGGCGAGCACGGTCGGCACCTGGCGGGCGATCTCCTGCAGCACCGGCTCGGGTGACCGCGCCGAGATCAGCACGATCCCGTCGACTCGGTCGGCCATCCCCAGAGCCAGCCCGGGTTCGTCCGGTTCGTGCTCGTCGCTGTCGGCGAGCACGATCCCGTATCCCTGTTGTCGAGCTCGGGCATGGACCGCCTTGGCGATGCCGGCGAAGTACGGGTTGGCGAGGTTGGGCAGCACGACCCCGATCTGGTGGGTCGCGTTGCGCGCCGGCGGCCGGGCGTGGAGCTTCGGCTCGTACCCCAGCTCGGCGGCCGCATCGAGGACCTTCTGCCTCGTTTCCGGCCGGACCAGGTCGGGGGAGGTGAAGACCCGCGACACCGTGGCCACGGAGACACCCGCGACGCGCGCGACGTCGGCTCCGGTCTGGGCCATGTGCCGCCTTCCTGAAGGTCGCGCGAGGGGTGGGAACCTCCGTCCGAGCCTACCCGAGGCGATGTGGGACACGCCTCGCCAGCCGCCCCATGTCGGCCGCCAGGTCAGGCGTGGCATACTTGTGGCATGAAGGTGCGATTGAGTACGACCGTGGACGAGGATGTCTTGCGACAGGCCCGTGACGTCGCGGGTGTCGGGACCGATGCGTCGATGGTGGAGCGGGCACTGCGGGCGCTGATCGCCCAACACCGCGAAACTGAGATTGATGCGGCGTACGACACCTATCTCGTGTTGCCTCCGGACACCCCGGACGAGTGGGGCGATCCCGTTGCGTTCAACGATCGGGCAGCCGGCTCCGCAGCGGTGGGCCAATGACCGGCGCACTGCGAGCGGAGGTGGCTCGTGGTGAGGTCTGGTGGTGCGATTTCGTCGACATCCCACGGCGACCCGTTGTGGTTCTCTCTCGCGACCAGGCGATCCGGGGCCGCCGACGGTGCATAGTGGCCCCCTGTACCACGACGATCCGCGGGCTTCCGTCGGAGGTTGCGTTGGAGCCCGGCCGGGATCCCATACCAAAGTTGTCAGTCGTGAACCTTGATTCCGTGGTGGACGTGTCGGTGGCGTTCCTCACCGAGCGTCTGGGCCGACTCTCCACGGAACGCATGGCCTGCGTGTGTGAGTCGCTGGCCATCGCCATGGGGTGTTCTCGATGATTCGATAGGGTTTCGCCCAAGCCCGACCACCCGACCTCGTACGCCGTAACCGATCCTTGGGAGCCCGCCTCATGACGAGCCTCATCGTTGCCCACTTCGTGGCAGCGATGCTGTCCCCGCTTCTGGGCAGGTGGCTCGGTCAACGCCTGTTCTGGCTGTACGCGGTCGTCCCCCTGGTGGCCTTCGGTTGGCTCGTCAGCCTGACGCCGACGATCGTCTCCGGTGGGGCGAGTGTCGAGCACGTGCCGTGGATCAGTGCGATGGGTCTGGACCTCGACGTCCGCATCGGGTTCTGGCAGTGGCTGCTCGGGATGGTGGTCAGCCTCGTCGGCTCACTTGTCCTGTTCTACTGCCGCAGCTACTTCGGCGATGGTCCTGCGCAGACCAGGGTCGCCGGGCTGCTGCTCGCCTTCGCCGGCACGATGCTCGGCCTGGTCACCAGCGACAACCTGTTCGCGTTGTACGTGTACTGGGAACTGACCACGGTCTTCTCGTACCTGTTGGTCGGTCACAACCCGTTGCGGTCAGCGAACCGTGGCGCCGCGCTGACGGCACTGATCGTGACGACCTTCGGCGGCCTGGCAATGCTCGCCGGACTCATCGGTCTGGCCGTCATCACCGGGACGAGCCGTCTGTCGGAGGTGATTGCCCATCCGGTCTTCAGCGACCCCGGCACGGTGACCAGCCCGGCCGTGGTCGCTGCGACCCTGTTGGTGCTGGTCGGGGCGCTCACCAAGTCGGCCCAGGTCCCGTTCCACTTCTGGTTGCCCGGTGCGATGGCGGCACCGACGCCGGTGTCGGCCTACCTGCACGCCGCCGCCATGGTCAAGGCAGGCATCTACCTGGTCGGGGTGCTGGCGCCGGTGTTGGCTGCTGTTCCCGGGTGGCGGCCCGCCCTGTTGGTGCTCGGTGCTGTCACGATGATCATCGGCGGCTGGGAATCCCTGCGGCAGCGCGACATCAAACTGCTGCTGGCGTACGGGACAGTCAGCCAGCTCGGCTTCCTGATGGTGATGTGCGGCGTGGGGACGCAGGCAGCCGCACTCGCCGGGGCGGCCCTGGTCGCCGCGCACGCTCTGTTCAAGGCCACCCTGTTCCTGGTGGTGGGCATCGTCGACCACAGCACCGGAACCCGTGACCTGACCCGCCTCAGCGGCGTCGGTCGGGCGATGCCGGTCGTTGCGGTCGCGGCAGCTCTTGCCGGCGCCTCGATGGCCGGATTCCCTCCTCTGGCAGGATTCCTGGCCAAGGAGGGCGCCTTCGATGCGCTGCTCGCCGTTGCCGGCTCCCCTGACGCGGAAGGCACCGGCATGTCGGCCGGCACCTCGGCGGCACTGGTCGCTGCGATCGCGATCGGGTCGGTGCTGACCGTCGCCTACACGCTCAGGTTCTGGTGGGGTACCTTCGCCCGGAAGGGGTCTCGACAGGCTCGACCGGCGTTGGGGAGGTCGGCATCAACGGGGGCACGCGCGCGCGACTCCGAGGTGCACCAGGTGTCGGCCGGGTTCGCCGCAGCTCCGGTCGTCCTCGCGGTGCTGTGTCTCGCGGGCGGCTTCGTGGGCCACCCGTTCACCGAGATCGCAGCCACCTGGACCGACGGGTTCGCCGCCGGGCACGAGCCGCACGGTCTGGCGCTCTGGCACGGAGTCACGTCGCCGCTGCTGCTGTCGTTGGCCTGCTGGATCGTGGGCATCGCGCTGTTCGTCGGGCGGGACAGGTTCGCAGCGATCCAGCGGACCTTCCCCGATGTCGTTTCCGCCCAGGAGATCTACCGCGGCGTGATGCGGGCCACGGACCGGCTCGCCGTCGAGGTGACGGCCCGGGTGCAGCGAGGGTCGTTGCCGTCCTACCTGGGTGCCATCCTCGGTGTCCTGGTCATCGTGCCCGGTTCGGCGATGCTGTTCTCCTCGTTCCGGGCAACCGAGGTGCGGTGGTACGACAGCCTCGGCCAGGTGGGTGTCGCCGTGGTGGTCGCCGCTGCGGCCCTGCTCGCCGCGACCGCACGCGGACGAATGAAGGCCGTGATGCTGGTCGGTGTCACCGGGTACGGCGTTGCCTTGTTGTTCGCCCTGCACGGCGCTCCTGATCTCGCGTTGACCCAGGTGCTGGTGGAGACCGTCTCGGTCGTGGTGATGGTGCTGGTGCTGCGCAAGCTGCCGAAGTACTTCACCGACCGCCCCCTGCACTCGTCACGCTGGTGGCGGCTGGGCCTCGCGTTGCTGGTCGGGGCGACCGTGTCGGGCGCGGCCTATCTCGCAGCATCGTCGCGAATCGTCGAGCCCGACGGTTCACGGATGCACGAGTACGCCTACGAGTTCGGCTACGGCCACAACATCGTCAACGTGATCCTGGTCGACACCCGGGCCTGGGACACGATCGGCGAGATCGCGGTGCTCGTCGTCGCCGGCACCGGGGTCGCCTCGCTGATCCACCTGCGAGCCCGGTACGGCGAACGCCGCGGGCGGCTGGCGGCCAGCGGCGCCGCTCCGGGCCCCTCGGCACCGGCAGCAGTCGTGGCCAGCGGCCCCCGGATGTGGCTCCGTGGAGGCGTGTCGTTGCGACCCGAGCGCCGCTCCGTCGTGCTCGAGATGATCACCCGGCTGCTGTTCCCGGTCATGATCATCATCTCTCTGTTCCTGTTGTTGTCGGGGCACGACCAGCCGGGTGGCGGCTTCGCCGGCGGCCTCGTTGCCGGGCTTGCCATCATGATCAGGTACCTGGCCGGGGGCAGCGCCGAACTCGACGAGGCCGCTCCGGTCGATGCAGGTCTGGTGATGGGCGGCGGGCTGGTCCTCGCGGGTCTGAGCGCTGTCGCGCCGGTCGCGGTCGGCGGGAAGATCTTCCAGAGTTTCGTCATCGACGTCCATCTGCCGTGGGTGTCGAGTGTGGCGACCCCGTGGGGTGAACTGCCGATCGTCGGCGACGTGCACTTCGTCACCTCCACCGTGTTCGACATCGGCGTGTACCTCGTCGTCCTCGGCCTGATGCTCGACCTGGTCCGCACCCTCGGTTCCCAGATCGACCTGCACACCGAGAAGGACCTCGCGCCGACCGGCGGCAGCTACGGCGCGGGCCAACGCAGCGGGGTCAGCTCGACCCACGCACGTCTGGACCGTCACCGTACGAACCCCGCCGACCAGGACGACGAGGAGGACCAGTGGTGAACGAAACACCCAACCTCGTCCTGGTCATCCTCGCCGGGATCCTGGTGGCAGCAGGGGTCTACCTGCTCCTGGAACGGTCGCTGACCCGGGTCCTGGTGGGCATCCTGCTCGCCAGCAACGGCGTGAACCTGCTCTTCCTCGTGGCAGCCGGCCCGGCACTGCGGGGAGCCTTCGTCGGGCTCAACCTCCCCGAGGAGATGACCGACCCGCTCCCACAGGCGATGGTGCTGACAGCCATCGTGATCACCTTGGCGTCGCTGGCCTTCCTGTTGACCATGGCCTATCGCAGCTTCCAGCTGAACGGCCACGACGAGGTGGCCGACGACGTCGAGGACGCCCAGATCCGGCGGCTGGCCGATCTTGACGAGGCATCTGATTCCTTCGACGAGGACGAGGATGACGAGGGGATGCCGGACGAGGCGGAGATCCCGGCGGACCTCGATGCCGCCGAAGCGGTTGCCGACCCACCGGATGCCGGGGACGTCTCGACTTCCCTCGACGACCGTGGCGAGGCTTCTGCCGACGAGCGTGGGCCGGGAGAGACGACATGATCGAGAACCTGTTGCCGCTCCCGGTGCTGATCCCGATCGCTGCCGCCGGTCTCACCCTTGCCGTCGGGCGGCGTCCGACGATCCAGCGGATCGTGTCGGTGCTCGCCCTGTCCTGTGTGGTGGCGATCGCGGCGGTCCTGATGTGGCAGGCCGACCTCCGGGGTCCGATCGTGCTCCATCTGGGGAACTGGCCCGATCAGCTCGGCATCGTGATGGTGGCGGACCGGATGTCGGCGCTGATGTTGCTGGTGTCAGGGATCGTCGCCTGGGTGGTGCTGCTGTTCTCGATGGGGCAGGACCTGCAGGAGCGGCGGAGGGAGACGCCGATCTCGATCTTCCACCCGACGTTCCTGGTGTTGAGCGCGGGTGTCTCGAACGCCTTCCTGACCGGGGATCTGTTCAATCTGTTCGTCAGCTTCGAAATGCTGCTGTTCGCCTCGTACGTGCTGTTGACCTTGGGTGGCACCGGCGACCGGATCCGGGCCGGCATCACCTACGTGGTGGTCTCCATGATCAGCTCGATGATCTTCCTGGTGACCATCGCCTGCGTCTATGCCGCGACCGGCACCGTCATGCTGGCCGAGCTCGCGGTGCGGCTGAGGGACCTGGCCCCGGAGGTGCAGACGGTGCTGCACCTGCTGTTGTTGGTGGTCTTCGGCATCAAGGCGGCGGTGTTCCCGATGTCGGCCTGGCTGCCGGACTCATATCCGACCGCGCCTGCGCCGGTGACCGCCGTGTTCGCCGGGTTGCTCACCAAGGTCGGTGTCTACGCGATCATCCGGACCGAGACGGTGTTGTTCCCCGATTCCCATCTCGGTACACCGTTGATGGTGGTGGCTCTGTTCACCATGGTCGTGGGGATTCTCGGTGCCGTCGCCCAGTCCGAGATCAAGCGGATGCTGTCGTTCACCCTGGTCAGCCACATCGGTTACATGATCTTCGGCATCGCACTGGGCAGTCAGGCGGGCCTGGCCGGTGCAATCTTCTACACCGCGCACCACATCACGATCCAGTCCGCCCTGTTCCTGGTCGTCGGGCTGATCGAGCGACGGGGCGGATCGACCTCGCTGAACCAGCTGGGAGGACTGGCGGCCATGTCGCCGATTCTCGGTGTGCTGTTCTTCGTCCCAGCCATGAACCTGGCCGGTATCCCGCCACTGTCCGGATTCATCGGCAAGCTCGCGCTCCTGGAGGCGGGTGTCGCCACCGGGGGAGTGCTTGAGATCGTCGTGGTCGTGGGCGCCCTGGCCACCAGCCTGCTGACCCTGCTCGCGATGGCGAAGGTGTGGAACCGAGCCTTCTGGCGTGGGGTTCCGGACGGAGTCGCCGGCTCGCCGGACCAGACGCCACGGGCTCGGGGCCGGGCGATGCCTCGGTCGATGGTGGTCACCGCAGGACTGCTGGTGGCCATGGGGCTGGTCCTCTCACTGGTCGGCGGGCCGTTGTACGACTACACCGTGCGGGCCGCCGATGACCTGCTGTCGATGCGGTACCTGCTCGCCCAGGGGGTGATTCCGCGATGAGTCACGCGCACATGCCGCCGCCACCTCGGCCACGACCCCGCGCTCGCGCCAAGGGCACCGTCCAATGGGTCGGTGTGCTGGTGGTCGGCCTGGTCTGGACCCTGGCGTGGGGACGCTACGACCTGCCGACCCTGTTGATGGGACTGGTCCTCGGCGTCGTCGTCGCGCTGGTCTTTCCCCTGCCACCGTTGAAGTTCGCGGGAACGTTGCGGCCGCACTGGTGGCTGGTGCTGGCCGTGTCGGTCATGGTCGACCTGGTGGTCTCCAGCGTGCAGGTGACCTGGCTCGCCGTCACCAAGGGCCCCCGGATCCGTAACGCGATCATGGCCGTCGAGATGCGCACCACGTCTGACTTCATCCTTGCCCAGACCGTCGAGCTGACCACCCTGGTCCCGGGTTCGGTGGTGCTGGAGACGCGCCGGCCGGCGAATCTCGGCCTGCCGACGATCTACGTCCATGTGATGGATGCCGAGGACGCGGCGAACGTCGAGAAGGCACGTGCCTCCGTACGGACCCTGGAGGCGAGGATCATCCGAGCGTTCGGTACGGCCGAGGAACTGGCCCAGCTGCGTGCCGAGCCCAGTCCGAAGCAGCGCCCGGATTTGGCCGGGACCGACGGCGGTGATGCCGGATGATCCCGATGTCGGCCTGGTCGGACAACGCTCAGCTGATCATGATCAGCATCGGCGGAGTACTGCTGCTGCTTGCCGCGATCCTTGCCCTGGTACGGATGAGTCGGGGACCGACGACCCTGGACCGTGCCGTTGCCAGTGACCTGGTCGTGGGGATTGCCATCGCCGCCCTGGCGATGGAAGAGGTCATCCACCACCACGTGATGACGGTGCCGATCATGTTGGTACTGGCGCTGGTCGGATTTGCCGGTCCGGTGGCGATCGCCAGGTTCATCGTCGACCCGAAGAAGCAACAGGTGGATCCGTCCGCGACTGCGGTGAAGTCCCCAGCGAAGCCGTCGGGTGAACAGGCAGATGGCTCCCCTGGGGAAGGTGGGCGACCATGATCACCTCCTGGACCGACGTGGCCGACCTGGCCGGCGCCGCCCTGTTGATGCTCGGCGGGGCCCTCTGCCTGGCCGCAGCCCTCGGCGTCCTACGGTTCCCCGACATGGTGACCCGGATGCACGCGGGGGCCAAGCCGGGCTCGGTGGGTCTGCTGCTCGCCGTCGGTGGCCTCGCGTTGTCCGTACGACATCCGGCCACCCTCGGCATGTTGTTGCTCGTCGTCGCCCTGCAGATCCTGACCGTGCCGGTGTCGGCCCACATGGTGGCGCGGACCGCCTACCGCTCGGACCTGGTGGACCCGGACACGCTCGTGGTGGACGAGCTCGCCGACGACCTCACCGGGGCCGGCTACGACCTGTGCGAGGAGCCTGCCCCGAACCCCGAGGATGACGACCCCGATTCGGGACCCGGTCGGAGCTGAAAGTCGGATCGACAGGGCGGGCACTCAAAGCTGCAAGAACGGTGTATCAGAAGCTGCAGAAATCGTGTACTAGGAGCTGCAGAAACTCTGTACTAGAGCTGTCAGTAGCTCTGAATCACTGCCCGGGTGGCACGCGAATGCCTTGAAAGGTATGGCCCGCGCGCCCAAGTACCATCTGGCCGACACCGGCTTGGCCATGCACCTGGTGAACGTCACAGCCGATCAGGCCGGTCGTGATGGGGGATTGCTGGGGCGCTACCTGGAGTCGTTCGCCTTCGCACAGATCGCACCCGCTGCAAGATTCTCGACCTCGCGCCCGGACCTGACCCATCTTCGCGAGTCAGCGGGGGCGTCGCGAGATCGACCTGATCCTGACGGCCCGGGGCGGTGCGGTTGTCGGGCTCGAGGTGAAGGCCGCCCACCAGGTGACGCCGAAGGACACGCGGCACCTGGAGTGGTTGCGTGACACCATCGGGAAGGAGTTCATGGCGGGCGTGGTCCTTCACACTGGTGCCCAGGTGATGAGGTTGGGCGATCGTCTCTGGGCGATGCCGCTCGCGGCGTTGTGGCGTTGAGCCTCAGGTGCGAAGCCGCCAGTGCACCCCACGTCGATCGGCCGGCCCGCTCAGGAACCGTTCGCAGACGAGGTAGAGGCCGTACACCAGGGCGACACCGATGGTGACATGCAGCAGGAAGGCCAGCGACCAGCCGACGATCATTCCGGCCAGTCGCAGCCGTCCCCAGACCAACCCGATCGCGCCGGGGATCAGCACGGCGAAAAGCGCGCCGCCGATCACCTCCTGCCACCACGGGCGGTTTCCCATCCAGGGAAGAAGATTCATCGCGTCGAACAGGTCAAGAGTGGCGAGGATCCCCAGTACCGAGATGATCATGAGCGTTCCGAGCACCTGGATCCGGTGCCACCATCGGCGGGTGGGGAAGAACCACAATGTCGGCAGAGTCACCGCTGCCCACATCAGCCACTGCCGCAGCCGTCCAACGCCGAGATCGCGCATCGCCAGCCGGAACACCCGGTCGGCCTCCACCCGATCGATCGCCGGTCCCCGATAGGGCGGGATCGTCGTGCCGTCGGGGGCCACGGTGGGGGTCCCGGTCAGCGCATCGTGGAGCACCGCCGCCGGCAGGAAGGGGCCGCTGCGCGGTACCAACCAGGTGAACACAGAGGGCACTGAGGCCATGTCAGTACGGAACCCGTCGAGATCGGCCGGAGCTTCGAACGTGCGGCCGTACGCGTCGCTGAAGTAGCCGATCCGGCGGAGCACCTGGAAGTCGTGACCGTCGATGCTGCGCAACTCGAGCCGGACCGGGCCACCAGTCTCGGCGTCGAAGAAGTAGCCCATGGGCCGACTCTAGGACCGACCTACGACACTGCGTCGCCACTGCCCGCTGGCTGGGTGTCACGCCGGAGACCTGACGTTCACCGCGACGCCGTTGAACAGACGCTCGGCAACAGCCGTACGGCGAACCGCGAAAGCGATAGTTTGCCGCCATGGCGTCGAGTTCTCTCACCCGCGCGCGCGAGCGCGTCGCCGCATTGCGTGCCGAGGCGCAGCAGGCACGAGCGCGACTCGAGGTCAGTGGCGGCCGTGCCGCTGACGACTTGACCTCGCTGACCGTCGATCCGCTGGGCCAACTCCTGCAGATCGAGTTCAGCCCGGCCGTGACCGAGGTGACCGCCGAGCGGTGGGCCGGCTCGTTGCTGTCCGTCCATGCGCGGGCGTGTGCGGCGATCCCGGCGATCGTCCCTGCGGCCCCACCGCAGACGGCGCCCCACCAGGGTCCGGCGATGCCGGGCCGGCCGCTCGCCCCCGAGCAGGCCGAGACCCTGGCCCGTACGGAGAACCTGGTCGCCCGTGCCCAGGAGTTCAGCCGGCGCCAGGGCGAGCTCGTCGTGGTCGGCCACGCACGCGAGGTGTGGCTCACCTTCGACGGTGCCGGGATGCTGCTGGAGGCGAGGGCCACGCCGGCAGCGCTGGCCCGTGGCCCCGTGGCGTTGGCCGCCGCGACGCTGGCGGCCTGGGCGGACGGCCGGCGTCGGTTGTCCGAGGAGCTCGACCTGGAGGGGAATCGATGACCCACACCTACACCGTCGCCCCGGTGGAGCTGCGTGCTGCTGCCCAACAGCTGCTCGGTGCCGGAGGCTCCCTCGGGGGCGTCCAGCTGACCGCCCCGGACACCGGGATGTACGGGCAACTGGTGGGTTCGGCGGCGCGGGATGCGGAACCGGCCACCACCGACCACTTGAACGACCTGCTCCGGATGCTGGGCACCACGGTCGAGAAGCTCGGTGCGCGGGTCGAGGCGACCTGTCAGGCGTACGAGCAGGTCGAGCAGGGCAATGCCGATGCCGCACAAGGGATCCTGGGCAGCCTCGGCGAGGGCATCCCCGTACGTGGCGGAGCGCTCTGATGCCGGCGGTCCCGGCCACCACCGGTCCGCAACTGGATTGGATCGTCCAGGCGACCGACGTCCTGGACTCCGGTCCGACACCGTCGCGGGTGAGTGGCGTCCCGCTCGACGTGATCGACCAGACCCTGGTGATGGCGTCCTTGGTCAGCCGGGCGCTGCCGGGCAACTTCTTCGACTGGATCGCCAATGCCCTGGACAACTTCCGTGAACTGTTGAATGACTTCACCGGCGACAGCGGGGCCATCGTTGCGCATGCCGAGCACTGCTCGGCGACCGCTGATCTCGTACGAACCCAGGTGGCTCCGATCGCCTCGGCGCCGAGCTGTGCTCCGCAGTGGACCGGCAGCTCGGCCCTCGGCTTCTCCCACACGATGCGGGCCACCGCGGAGTGTGTCGCGGCGACCGCCGACTCGATCGAGGCCGTCGGCGTCCGGCACCTGGTGCTGGCCGGAATGGTCGCTCACACCAAGAGCGAGATCATCCGAGCCGTCACCCAGCTGGCGGTCCGACTCGTCAAGGGTGCGCTGGAGGCGATCGCCCGGGCAGGGCTGGCACTCGCCGAAGGGGCGGTGACCGTCATCGGCGGCACCGTGTCCGGCGCGGCGCACGGAGCGTGGGAGGGGTTCAAGAGGGGCGGGCCGATCGGTGCCATCGCCGGCGGTATCAGCGGAGGTGCCTCCGGAGCCCGCGAAGCTGCGGAGGAGGCGGCTCGCCGGCTGCGGGCGGCATGGGACGCCTTCGTGGCCTGGGGCGCCGAGGAGGTCGCCCACGTGCTGGAGGCACTCACCGAGTTCACCGAACGTGCCATCGAACCGATGGTGGCCGAGATCGGTCAGATCAAGGGTGTCGGGCAGCGGGCCGAACGTGCGGTTTCGCTGCTGAGGAGCGGGAGGGACCCCGGCTACAACGCCGATGCCCCTCCGGAGGGAACGGCCGGTCACGATGCCCAGGGCACCGAGATGCAGGACCAGGACCGCGACCTGATCGACCTGAACCAGGCGATCGGGGACCCCTCGGCCGAACTGCCCGACGGCTACACCCGTGCCACACCTGAGGACCTGGCCGCGCTCGGGATCACCCAGGAGATGCTGACCGACGAGAACGGGTTCATCGCCGAGGTGTTCATGGGCCCCGACGGCCCTGTCGTCGCCTTCGCCGGCACCACCTCCGGCGAGAACCCGGCCACCGGCGTCAACGGTGAGGTGATCAAGGACGACGTCATCGAGGATGCGGCGGGCGGGTTCACCCAGTCACCGCAGACCCAGCAGGTGCTGGCCATCAGCGAGGCGATCTCGAACTCCCCCGGCGGGGACAACGTGGTGTTCACCGGGCACTCGCTCGGGGGCCGTCTCGCCACGATCGCCAGCCTCGACACCGGCAACGCCGCCATCACCTACAACTCGGCGGGGGTGTCCCAGGCGACGGTCGACTACATCGCCGCCTCGAACAACATGACGCCGGAGGAACTGGCCAGCAACGCCAACGCAGGCCAGGTCCGGCGCTACTGGACCGGCGATGATCTGCTCACCGCCGCCCAGGAGCGCTGGACCGCCACACGCGATGTCGCCCCGGATGCTCTCGGCGCCCCGATCCAACTCGGCGAGGTTGCCCCGGCCACCGGCACCGGACACCAGCAGGACAACGTCGAGAAGAAGTTCGACGAGACGTTCCCGGAGTGAGGGAGTGAGGGTCGGTCAGAAGGTGGCCGTCACCGGGTCCGAGCCGATGCGGTTGCCCTCGTCGACCGAGTCGATCCGGCTCATCTGGTCGTTGTCGAGTTCGAAGTCGAAGAGCGCGAAGTTCTCGGCGATCCGGCTGGGCGTGATCGACTTCGGGAACACGATGGTGCCGTGCTGCAGGTGCCAGCGCAGCACGACCTGGGCAGCGGTCCGGCCGACCTGGGCAGCGGTCTCGGCGATCACCGGGTGCGACAGGTCCTTGGACAGCCCCAGCGGGCTGTAGGCCTCGGTCGCGATGTTCAGCGACTGGTTGTACGCCACCATGTCGCGCTGGGCGAAGGTCGGGTGCAGCTCGATCTGGTTGACGACCGGGACGACCCCGGTCGCCTCGATGGCCGCATCGAGGTGCTGCGGCGCGAAGTTCGAGACGCCGATCGAGGTCGCCAGGCCCTTGGCCTTGACCTCCTGCAGGCCCTGCCAGGCGGCCACGTGGTCGCCGACGGCCGGCGACGGCCAGTGGACCAGGTACAGGTCGACGTGGTCGAGACCCAGCTTGGCCAGGCTCTCCTCGGCAGCGGCGACGGCCTCGCGGTGTCGGGTGTTCCACAGCTTGGTGGTGACGTACAACTCGTTGCGCGGGATGCCGGACTCCTGGATGGCGCGTCCCACACCCTCCTCGTTGCCGTAGATGGCGGCGGTGTCGATGTGGCGGTAGCCGACCTCGAGAGCGGTCCGGACCGCAGGAACGATGTCGTCGGTGGAGACCTGCCAGACACCGAAACCGAGCTGCGGGATGGTGGTGCCGTCGTTCAGTGCGATGGTGGGTACGTCGCTCATGCTCTGCTCCTCGTGGGTCGCGTACGGTGCGGTTCTGTCGCCGCCGGGATGAACCGATTCACAGGCCCCATTATTCCGAGTGGGGTGAGCTGCAGTGACCGTGGAAGAATGTCGGCCGTGCCGTCGTACACCTCAGAACTCAGCCAGCGCTTCGCCACCGTCACCGGGATCGATCCCGAGTTGCGACCGGCGACGCGACCGGAGTTCGGGCACTTCCAGACCAATGTGGCGCTCCGACTCGCCAAGGAGCGGGGCGCCAAGCCGCGGGACATCGCTGCCGAGATCATTGCCGCCATCGACGTGGCTGACCTCTGCGAGCCGCTGGAGATTGCCGGTCCCGGCTTCATCAACATCCGCCTGACCGAGCAGACCTTGGCCGACGGGGTCACCCGGTTGCTGGCCGACCCCGAGCACGGGATCGAGCGGGCGGCCGAGCCGCGGACGATCGTCATCGACTACTCCAGCCCGAATGTCGCCAAGCAGATGCACGTCGGACACCTGCGTTCGACGATCATCGGCGACTGCTTCAACCGGGTCCTCACCGCACTGGGGCACACCGTGCTGCCGCAGAACCACATCGGCGACTGGGGCACCCAGTTCGGCATGCTGCTCGAACAGATCGACGACGAAGGGATCGACGCCGGTGCGCTGACACTGGCCGACGCGGACGCCCTCTACAAGCGTGCCGCGGCGCACTTCAAGCAGGAGGAGGCCTTCGCCGACCGCGCCCGTCGCCGGGTGGTGGACCTGCAGTCCGGTGACGAGCGGTCGCGCGAGGCCTGGCAGCAGTTGATCGCCATCTCGAAGGTCGGCTTCAACGACGTGTACGACCGGATCGGGGTCCGTCTCACCGACGAGCACCTCGCCGGTGAGTCGACCTACAACGATGCCCTGGCTGAGGTGGCTGCCGACCTCGAGGCCAAGGGTGTCGCCGTCGTCGACAACGGCGCCCTGTGCGTCTTCGTCGACGGCTACGACGCCCCGCTGATCGTCCGCAAGACCGACGGTGGGTACGGCTACGACGTCACCGACCTGGCCGCGATCCGTTACCGGGTTGACGTCCTGGGTGCCGAGCGGATCATCTACGTCACCGACGTACGGCAGCACGCGCACTTCATGCAGGTCTTCGGGGCGGCCCGCCAAGGCGGATACCTGCCCGACGGTGTGATCGCCGAACACGTCGGCTACGGCATGGTGCTCGGCACCGACAACAAGCCGCTGAAGTCGCGTGACGGCTCCGCACCGACCCTGGTCGGGCTGCTGGATGCCGCCGAGGAACGGGTGTCCCGGCCGATCGCGGTGGCAGCGATCAAGTACGCCGACCTGTCGAACGGGTTGGGACGCGACTACGTCTTCGACCTGGACCGCATGGTGCAGACCCAGGGCGACACCGGGCCGTACCTGCAGTACGCCCACGCCCGGATCTGCCAGGTGCAGCGCAAGGCTGAGGCGACAGGGATCCACCTCGGTGACAAGGTGCTCGTCCTGGAGCACTCGACCGAGCAGGCCCTGGCCCTGGTGCTGGCGCGTTACGGGGAGGTCGTCACAGAGGTGGCCGAGACGCTGCAGCCGCACAAGCTCTGCTCCTACCTGCGTGAGGTGGCCGTCGCCGTGGCTCGGTTCTACGACGACTGTCCCGTGCTGCGCAGTGAGGGCACCGTGCGGGAGTCGCGGCTGGCTCTGGTCGACGCCGCCCGTCGGATTCTGGCTTCCGGCCTGGACCTGCTCGGAATCGACGCCCCGGAACGGATGTGACCCGAGTCCGGGGCGCCGCGGCGATGAAGGCTCAGGCCGAGGCTGCAGCCTCGGCGTACTCGGCCGCCATCGCGTTGCCCAACTTGTCCTTCCACCGCTTCACATAGTCGTCCCACTCCGACACCTGCTGGCGACCTTGCAGGATGTTGCGCACCGTGTCGGAATACTCCTTGGCCGAGGAAGCCTGCTTGGTGACGGCGGTCTCGGAGTACAGGCCCTGCGCGGGGTTGGCCACGCCGTCGGGAATCACGCGCGACAGGTACGCATGTTGGGCGTCCACCATTTCCTTCGGTCCGCCGTAGATGACGGCCAGGCTGTTGGCCCCGGCGTACGAGATCCCTGCTGGTACGGGGGTGTCGGGGGTCCGGACCGGTTCTCCGTCGACGCGCGTGTAGGAGTAGCCCTCGATGCCGTAGCTGACGTCGAGGTACTGCTGGGTGCCGAACGGGGAGGCGAAGTAGTCGATGATCTTCAGAAGTTGGTCGATCCGGTCATCGGATGCCTTCTTGAGTCCGACGAACGCGTCGGCGTACCCGGCGGGGCTCTTGCGGACCTTGGCGAATCCGTCACCACTCCACTGCGGGAGATCAAGGTTGCCGACCTGCATCGTCGGATTCGCCCGCGCCAGCGCTCCCCATCCGGCATAGGATTGGCTGTACAGCACGGTGACTCCCGTGGTCCACCAGCTCTGGTTGAGGGTCGGATCGGAGAACGACTGTGGGTGCAGGTAACCCGCTCTGACGATCTCGGCCGCCCGGGCGAGGGCCTCCTTCATCTCCTCGGTCTCGATCTCGTGCACGAAGGTGCCGTTGTCGTTGCGCCACACGTTCGGTGTGCCCACCATCGTCTGGATGATCGGCATCAGCCAGGTCACCGGGTCAGCACCCATCGCGAACTGACCCTTGCCGGTGTTGGTGAGATCTTTCAACAGGGACACGAAATCCGCTCCGTCGCGCAGCGTGACGTCACGTCCGAGGCCACGGGCCTCCATCTCGAGCTGGCTGGTGCTGACCACCAGGCCGGCCGGCGGTCGCGGCTGCGCCACACCCCAGATGCGACCGTTGACGGTCGCGATCTGCCACGTCGGTGTCGGGATGTTGGCCAGTGCGGGGTACTTCTTGATGTTGTCACCGGACAGGACGTCGGTCAGATCGGCGAACTTCTGCTCCAGCAGGGATGGCAGTTGGGCGACCGGGACCACCATGCACAGGTCGGGCAGGTCGCCGCCGGCCATCGTCACCTGGAACTTGCTCAGGTAGTCGGCGGCATACCCCGCATAGGACAGGTCGTAGGTGGTGCCGAGGGTGGTGAACGCCTCGGCGTAGTTCCGGTTGTCGCTGGGCGGGGTGGGTGGGGCAACGCCTTGCAGCAGACCGGTGAACGAGGGCCCTTGAGGCAGTGGGTACCCCTCCCGCCGGATGGGATCATCGGGGAAGTGGTAGAAGCCGGGGGCAACGCCCTCAGCGGTACCGGCCAGGTCCGGCGTCGGGCCGGCAAACGGCTCGAAGGCCGGGGCTGCGGCCCTCGTCGATCCGGATGTCGGCTCCGGTGAGGTCGGGGTGGCCTGGGAGCAGGCGGACAGCGGTGCGACGGCGCCGGTGGCAAGTGCCCCGGTGGCCAGTGCTCCGGTGAGGAACGATCGGCGACGCATGGTCGGTGTGGATCCCTTCGAGTTGGACATGAGCTGGTGGATGGAAGGGGGAGAGTGCGGTCAGGCGGTGGCCGCGAGGGTGGCGATCGAGTTCAGCGTGTACCCGTTGGTCACCTCGAAATCGCGGGCCGTGAACAGCGCATCGAGATGCCGGTGGACGCGCTGGTCCCACGGGGTCAGGACCGCCCAGTTCCCGGAGGTGGCGTTGCTGGCCCCGATGGAGCCGGAGGCCGAGGTGCCGTCGACGCGTTGTGCGGTCGTCGGCATGCCGTCCGGGGAGTCAGCTGCGGAGATCGCGACGCGGTCGACGAAGGTCCGGGCCAACGCCGTCAGATCGGTGTCGGTGAAGACCCAGCCCTGTTGACGGCCCAGCACGGCGGCCCACACGTCGATCACAGCATGGGAGATGTCCTCGATGGTCGCGACGGCTGGATGCTCGGGGACGTAGTCGGAGACATCATCGGCCTTGGTGTAGCCGTGACCGAAGTTGCCCTGGCTCCACCAGTAGGGCCAGACGAGTCCGCCGCTGCCGTTCGACACCAGGTCGCCGTGGAAGTTCCGCAGCATCTTGGTCACCCGCTGCTGGTAGACCGGGTCCCCGGTGGCTCGCCACAGATGGGTCTGGGTCAGGCCGAGCGCGAGGTACTGGTTGTGGGGCAGCTCGCTGCCGTCCATGAAGATGGGTGCGCCACGCTCCGCGACGTACCACCCCGTTCCGGCCGTGGTGTCCTCGCGCCAGTCGGCGTCGTGGATCGCGACCGCGTCCTCGACCAGGGGCAGGTACTCCGCTGCCTTGGTGCCGAACTCCGTCTGGAGGGATGGCGTCCCTGCCACGGTGGCGCAGAAGTCGGCGATGGCGAAGGTGATCATGCCGGTGTTCACGGCCATGACGTAGTAGGTGGGCTTCAGGCCCCAGTTGCCGGTGCGGGGCAGTGTCAGATCAGCGGTGTTGGTGCGCCGGTCGACGACCGTGACCCCGGCCGGAGTGGGTGCGGCCTGCAGGATGCGCTGCACCACGTAGTCGGGACTCGCCGGGTCCAGACTGAGATTGCTGAACAGTTGGTCGGCCAACCGCGGGTGGTCGACGTGGATGCTGAAGGTGTCGGCCGAGTCGTGCGCGATGGTGATGCGAGCGCCAATGCCGTCCCGCCACGCCAGGCGAATCTCGAGGCAACGCTGCTGGTTCTCGTTGAGGAAGATCGCGGACGCCGCGGTGTAGGGGTCCTTGCAACGCCAGCCCGGCAGCGAGAGCCCGCGATAGTCAGTCACCCCGCGCTCACTGTCGCGGGTCGCGAAGATGCTGTCGGCGTTGCGCACCAGCAGGCGCAGGTACTTCGGGTCACCGAAGCGGTGGTACATGGTGAGGTACGACGCCAACACGTGGGACTGCCCCCAGGCCAGCTTGCCGCCGCTCTCGTTCAGCGAGGTGGGTGTGGCCGAGCCGTTGGCATAGAAGTACGCCTCGGCGTCGTCGTACTGGCTGGCTGTCGCGAGCCGTGTGGTGGTCCGAGCCTGGGCGATGCTGCCCGCCCCGACGGTGGCTGCGAGGCCGAGCCCGGCTCCGGCGAGGACGAAATGACGGCGGGTGAATGACATGTGGATCTCCTTGGTTCAACGCAACGTTGCGTACGGAAGCAATGTTGCGCGCAGCGGTGACGGAGAAGCAAGTCGGGGCGACTACGATCCCGGACTGTGGAACGTGGCAGGGACGGACGGGTCAACATCAAGGACGTGGCCGACGCAGCAGGAGTGGCCACCTCAACGGTGTCTCGCGTCCTCACCTCGCCCGAGTTCGGCAGCGACGACACCCGGGACCGGGTGTTCCGCGCGGTCCGTCAACTGGGCTATGCCCACGCGCCCCGGGTTCGCCGGGACGAGGGGGTGGGAGCGCTCGGGCTCGTACTCGGCGAGCTCGACAACCCGTTCTTCGCGCAGCTCGCGACCGAGGTGCTGCGCGTGGCGAAGCGTGCGGGCCATTCGGTCCTGCTGACCGATCCCGACGATGTCGCAACGGCGGGGACGCCAGGGGCCCTGCAGCTTGCCGAGCAGTGTGTCGGACTCATCCTCTGGGCGCCGGCGGTGAGGCCGGCGGTCGTGGCGGAGCTGAGCTCGCGGCTGCGCTGCGTGCTGCTCAACGGCGTTGACCCGGGGCTGCCGAGCGTCTCCTCGTACGGCGGCGATGCCGTGGCCAGGGCCTTCGACTACCTCGCCGGGCTGGGGCACCAGCGTTTCGCCTACGTGATGAACACCGTCCAGGGCACCACCTCCCTTGAGCGGCGCCTCGCGGCGGCGCGTGCTGCGGCAGTGCAGCTGGGAGTTGAGCTGTCAGTCATCGAAGCGCATGGCCGTCCCGACGAGTCGGCGCGCTATGCCGCTGACGTCGTGGTGGCCCGAGGTGTCACGGCCGTGGTGGCGCAGAATGACCGGGCAGCCATGAGCCTGATGAGGAGGCTGTCCGAGCTGGGGGTGGGGGTGCCTGAGCAGGTCAGTGTGATCGGGTGCGATGACAACCCGGCCTCCAGCCTGTTCTCGCCCTCCATCACGACCATCGCGCTGCCGGTGGCGCGGCTGGCCGAGGAGGCGGTGGCCCGGGTCATCGAGGGCAATCCCGTGCCGGGTGAGGAAGTTGTGCTCCCCGCCCATCTGGTGGTTCGGGAGTCGACAGGACCAGCTCGCCCCTGAGTCTCTTTCGGAGCCAAGGTCATTCCGCGGCTGGCCAAGTCATTCCCGAGACGTTCCCGGGATCCGTTGACGATCCTGTGGCCGGCTCGGCAGGCTGGTGATCGTGCCGGTCGAGTCTCCAGGATCCCCACGTGGCTTGCGTTTTCACGCGGTCGCGCTCGCGGTGACCGAGCGGATCGCGGCGGGGGAGTGGGCGCTCGGGGAACGGCTCCCGTCGGAGCGGGACCTCGCCACCACGTACGGGGTGGGCCTCAACACCGTACGTCGGGCTGTGGCGATGCTGGAGCGGGACGGTGTCGTCAGCCGCGTGCAGGGCTCGGGAACCTTCCTGGCCGATGTGCCGCCGCGCCATCGTCGCGGCAGCGGGAAGTCCTTGCTCGGCGTGGTCCTGCCGGCCGCGAAGTACTACGTCGACATCGTCGACGGGATCCATGACGCGGTTCGCGCCACGCCGTGGCAGGTCCTGACCAGCTACGCCACCTTCGAGCCCGAGCTGGAGCTGGAACGCTGCCGCGAACTGATCAACCTGGGCGTCCGGGGTCTGCTGGTGTCGCCGTCGTTCCACAACACTGCTGACCCGGGCGCGCACCTGGCGGCACTGCAGCAACTGGGTGTGCCGGTGGTGCTGGTCGACCGGCGTCCGCCGGACCTCCTGGGTGAGGCGATCTCGTACGTGGCGACCGACCGTGAGTGTGCTGCCCATCTGGCGGTGCGTCACCTGGCCGGGCTGGGGCGCACTCGTCTCGGCTACTTCGGCACCGAGGGCGCGAGCTCGCAGGAGGTGCACGGGGCCTTCAACCACGCTGTCGGTCGGCTCGGCCTCGAGGTGCTCAGCGAGGTCAACGAGGAACGCGGCACCTGGACCCGTGAGGCGGTGACCGACTACGTACGGCGATGCCGCGCCTCGGAGGTCGACGGCATCCTGTGCATGGATGACCGGCGGGCGTTGATGCTCCTGCCCTCCCTCGTGGAATCCGGCCTCGAGGTGCCCACCGACGTCGCGGTCGTCGCCTACGACGACCTCGTCCACGACCTGTCACCGATCCCGTTGACGACGGTGTCGCCGCCGAAGTTCGAGGTCGGACGGCGAGCAGTCGAGTCGCTGCTGCACCACATCACCCACGGCGTGAAGGCGGCCGCCTGTCACGCTGAACTCCAACCCCGCTTGGTGATCCGGGGATCCTGCGGCGCGGCCGCAGCAACAGATGTCCAACACGTGACCGGCATGGTCACACCCAACGAGCACTGAGGAGTGCACAAACATCATGGACTGGGGACTACTGGCCCATCTGGGCTTCAACATGTGGCGGGACCAATCGACCGGGGAGGCGCAGAACCCGTACACGTTGAAGTCGGACACGCTGCGGTGTGACCGCAGCATGTGGAATGACCTGACCGGGCGGATGGCCGAGGTCGGGATGAACCAGGTGTTGGTCGACATCGGTGAAGGGATCCGGTTCGACTCCCATCCTGAGCTGGCGGCGAAGGGTGCCTGGACGCCGGATGAGATGTCGGCGGAGGTGCGGCGGCTGCGTGACCTCGGGCTGACCGCGATCCCGAAGCTCAACTTCTCCGCCTCCCATGACACCTGGTTGAACGAGTACTCGTACATGGTGTCGTCGAAGCCGTACTACAAGGTGTGTGCCGACCTGATCGCCGAGTCGCTGGAGATCTTCGAGAAGCCGCCGCTGTTCCACGTCGGGATGGACGAGGAAACGCTGCAGCACCAGCGAAATCTGCACCACGTGGTGATCCGGCAGTTCGACCTGTGGTACCACGACCTGAACTTCTACGCCGGCGAGGTGGAGAAGGGTGGCGCGCGGGCGTGGATGTGGTCGGACCGGATCTGGCACCACGAGGAGGAGTACCTGGCGAACACTCCGAAGTCGATCCTGCAGAGCAACTGGTACTACGGTGCCGAGTTCGACTTCCCGGAAGGGGCCGGTCTGGAGCCCGACACCCACGCCCGTTACGTCCGGGCCTATGACCTGCTTGAGGAGGCCGGCTTCGACCAGGTGCCCACGGGGGCGAACTGGAGCAACGACACCAACTTCGGCGACACGGTCACCTACTGTGACAAGGTGATCGCACCGGAGCGGCTCAAGGGTTACCTGACTGCTCCGTGGTACCCGACGCTCGAGGTCGAGCGGAAGCGGTTGCTCGAGGCCGTGGACCAGGTCGGTGTGGCCATGGCAGCCCGAGGCTGACGCGTCTCGACTTCGCTCGACGGGCGTGGTTTGCTGTGACGGGGCTCACACGAGATGATCGTGTGGGCCCTGTCGCATCGGGGCGCGCGGATTCGTGGAGAGGATGTGAGGTGGGAATCGCCCGCCGCCGTCCTGGCCACCCAGGAGAAGGAGACCGATCATGACCCAGTACATGCTCGCCGTGCACCACCGCGAGACCGATGCCGAGATCGACGAGGCGACCGTGCAGCAGATGTTCGCCGACGTGGATGCGTTCAACAAGAAGGTCACCGCCGCCGGCATCTGGGTGTTCGGTGGCGGCCTGGAGCCGCGCGAGACCGCCACCGTTGTCGACGGGCGTGGCGGCAAGCGGGTCGTCACCGATGGACCGTTCATCGAGGCCAAGGAGTGGCTGGGTGGCTTCTGGGTCCTCGAGTGCCCCGACCTGGATGCCGCACTCGCCCTGGCCGAGGAAGCGTCGCGGGCCTGCCAGGGTGAGGTCGAGGTGCGACCCTTCCAGGCCGAGTGACCACAGCGCATCAGAACCCGGCACGCGCCGCCCTGGATCGGGTGGTGCGCGCCGAGTTCGGCCTGATCGTCGCGGGACTGACCCGGCGGTTCGGTGACCTCGACCTCGCCGAGGACATGGCGCAGGAAGCGGTCGCCGAAGCGCTGCAGCGATGGCCCGACGAAGGAGTCCCCCGTAATCCAGCGGCTTGGTTGACCCTCACGGCGCGCAATCGCGCGATCGATCGACTCCGCCGTGAGTCGAGTCGCCAGTCCCGGCACCGTGAGGCGTACGACATGCTTCCACCACCCGAGGACGTCGATCCGTCCGACGTGGTCACCGCGTCGGAGTTGACCGACGATCGGTTGCGGTTGATCTTCACCTGTTGCCATCCCGCCCTGGCGCAGGAGTCGCAGGTCGCCCTCACCCTGCGGCTGCTGGGCGGGCTGACCGTGGCCGAGATCGCTTCTGCGTTCCTGGTCGAGGAACGTGCTCTGGCGCAACGCATCACCCGCGCCAAGAAGAAGATCGCTGCGGCAAGGATCCCGTACCGCGTCCCGGAGGACCACGACCTGCCCGAGCGGCTGGAGGCAGTCCTCACCGTGGTGTGGCTGGTCTTCAACGAGGGCTACCTGCCGCAGGCTGAGGCATCCGAACGTGTCGACCTGGTCGACGAAGCGGTACGGCTGGCGCGGGTGCTCGGCCAGCTGATGCCCGACGAACCGGAGGTGTGGGGACTGCTGGCCACGCTGCTGCTGACGCGAGCCAGATCGGCGGCACGGTTGATCGATGGCCGCCTGGTTCCGTTGCAGGACCAGGACCGCTCCCGGTGGGACGCCGCGATGGTTGCCGAGGGTCATGCCCTCGTACGGCGTTGCCTGCAGGCGAACCGTCCCGGTCCTCACCAGTTCCTGGCGGCCGTCAACGCCGTGCACACCGACGCCGCCACGGCGGCCGACACCGACTGGGACCAGGTCGTCGCCCTGTACGACCAATGGCTCGCCGTGGCGCCCACGCCGGTGGTCGAGTTGAACCGCGCCGTGGCGATCGGCGAGCGGGACGGCGCCGCGGCCGGACTGGCGATCATCGATGAACTCGACCTGGCTCGCTACCACGCCTGGCACGTGGCCCGCGCCGAGATGCTGCAGCGTCTCGGCCGGAAGTCCGAAGCAGTGCAAGCGTTCCGGGCGGGCCTGGGGCTCGCCACCATTCCGGCCGAGCGTGCACATCTGGGGTTGCGGCTGGCCGAACTTGGCTCACTCCCGCCCGAGGCGTGAGTAGGCGCCCAGCACCATGCGTTCGGCATCGGTGAGGTAGCGCTCGAGCGCCACGGCCGCCGGTCCCGGGCCCTGGGTGATGAGACAGTCGAGGACCTCGCCGTTGCGGTCGACGAAGGGCTCGTGGAGCGCACGCAGGTCGTCGATCTCGAGGAAGGCGAGCCGGAGTTCGGCCGACAGGTTGCTGAACACCCGGTCCAGCCGCCGGCTGTCCGCCAGGCTCACGATCGCGGTGTGGAATGCCTGGTTGGCCGATCCGGCGTCCCTCCAGTCGTCGGCGGCTGCGGCGGCCTCACCCTGGTCGACGGCTGCCCGCATCTGCTGCACGGCGGGGTGGCGAGCCGACGCGGCGGCCAGGACACCGCCTTCGATGGTCCGCCGGGCGCGGTAGATGTCGATCACGTCGGCCATCGTCGGTGCCGCGACCGACACGCCTCGGTGGGGCACGTGCGCGGCGAGCCCCTGCTCCTCCAGGACCCGGAACGCCTCCCGGAGTGTGTTTCGGGAGACCTCGAGCCGTTGGGCGAGGTCGGCCTCGGACAGCCGCTCGCCCGGGGTGAACTCGCCGTTGCTGATGCGACGCCGCAGTTCGTCGGCGAGGTCGGTGCGGTGGGTCACGGGCGCCATGCTAGGTCAGGCTCTTGCCAGCGCAACAAGATTGTTGAACAATACGTCAGTTGATGTTCCACGGTGCCCATCCGGGTCGCCGCACGACGCCGCTGGCATGGGAGCCCTGAGATGGCCGATCACGACGACGCCAAGACCACCTCGACACAGTCGACGGACGCCGAGACCACGGCAACGGGAAATGACGGTGCCGTCTCGCCAGTGCGGCGCGGAGCTGTCCTGGGGGCCATCTTCCTGATGGCGACCTCGGCCATCGGACCCGGCTTCATCACCCAGACCGCCACCTACACGGCGAAACTCGGAGCCGCCTTCGCCTTCGCGATCCTGGTGTCGGTGATCATCGACATCGCATTGCAGCTGAACGTGTGGCGGATGATCACCTCCTCCGGCAAGCGTGCCGGGGAGTTGGCCAACAGCCTGGTGCCCTTCTCCGGGCACGTGATCGCGGTTCTGGTGGTCATCGGCGGCCTCGCCTTCAACATCGGCAACATCGCCGGCGGCGGGCTCGGTCTCAACGCACTGCTCGGCCTCGACCCGAAGATCGGGGGGTTGGTGACCGGCCTGCTCGCCATCGGGATCTTCCTGTTCAAGAAGGCAGGACCGGTCGTCGACGCCGTGGTGCTCGTGCTCGGTGTCGGCATGATCGTGATGACCGTGATCGTCGCGATCGTCACCCAGCCACCGATCGGTGAGGCTCTCAAGCAGACCGTGCTGCCGGCCACCATCGACTTCCCCACCATCACGACGATCGTCGGTGGCACGGTCGGTGGCTACATCACCTATGCCGGAGCTCACCGCTACCTCGACTCCCACAAGGTCCGCACCAAGCAGCAGGTCAACCAGGTGATGCGTGCCGCCGCCAACGGCATCCTCGTCACCGGGATCATGCGCTACGTGCTGTTCCTGGCGATCCTGGGCGTGGTGGCCTCCGGTGTCACCATCGACGTGAGCAGCCAGGCGGCCAATCCGGCCGGCCAGGCCTTCGGTGCCGCCCTCGGCGACGCCGGGATGCGCATCTTCGGGGCGATCTTCTGGGCAGCCGCGATCAGCTCGGTCATCGGCGCGGCGTACACCTCGGCCACCTTCCTGTCGACCTTCACATCAAAGGTGGCGAAGGGGTGGCCGCTGCAGATCACGACGGTCGCGTTCATCGTGGTGTCGTTGATCATCTATCTGCTGATCGGCACCGCGCCGGCCGTGATTCTCGTCTTCGTCGGCGGCTTCAACGGTCTCATCCTGCCGATCGGGCTGGCCGTGTTCATGATCATCGGGTGGTTCCGCCCGCGGCTGCTCGGCGATCTCAAGTACCCGATCTGGCTGCTCATCGCCGGTACGCTCGTCACCATCCTGACCTGGTACATGGCCGTCGTCTCGGTCGTGCCGATCTTCAACCTCATCCTGGGAGGGAACTGATCATGACCACCATCGACCTGAACTCCGACCTGGGGGAGAACGTTCCCGAGCGGATCATCAGTGACGATGCCGCGATGCTCCGCATCGTCACCAGCGCGAACGTGTCCTGCGGCTTCCACGCCGGCAGCCCGCAAGGGATCCGCGACACCTTGGCCACGGCGGTCGAGCAGGGGGTCACGATCGGGGCACACCCGGGCTACGACGACTACGAGAACTTCGGACGCACCAAGGTGGACATCGATCCGGCAGCCCTGCAGGCGCAGGTCGAGTACCAGCTCGGCGCCCTGATGGGCCTGGCCTCCGCCGTCGGCGGGCGGGTGGCGTACGTGAAGCCGCACGGCGCGCTGTACAACACCATCGCTCGGGACGAGACACAGGCGCGCGCGGTGGTGGCTGCGGTCAAGGCCGTTGATCCGAACCTGGTCTTCCTCGGACTGGCGGGCGGGGTGGCGACCGACATCGCTGCCAGGGAAGGCCTCTCGGCCGCCGCAGAGGCGTTCGCTGATCGGGCCTACCAGCCGGACGGCCAACTCGTGTCTCGTACCGAGCCCAACTCGGTGCTGCACGATCCGGACGCGGTCGCGGCGCGGATGCTCCGCTTCGCCGAGGAAGGCGTCATCGAGGCGATCGACGGTTCGCTGGTGCGGGTGGATGCGGTGTCGATCTGTGTCCACGGTGACAGCGAGGGCTCGGTGGCGATGGCGGCGGCGACGAAGCACCTGCTCGAGTCGTCCGGCGTGACGACCGCCCCGTTCGCCCGGGCGGCCTGACATGAGGTATCACGCATCGCCGTCGCAGCTGGCAGCGGCCCGGGACGCCCGGGCTTCCTACCGGGCCGGCCACGCCGTGCCCACCACCGGTGTCGCCCACGGGCTGGCGCAGGCCAACCTGATTGCCGTCCCGGCGGACTGGGCCTTCGAGACATTGCTGTACACGCAGCGAAATCCGAAGCCGTGCCCGGTGCTCGAGGTGCTCGAGTCGGGCCAGGTCGAGTCCACGCTCGCCCCCGGGAGCGACATCCGTACCGACATCGGTCGCTACCGGATCTGGCGGGACGGCGTACTGGCCGACGAGCCGACCGACGCGACCGCCGCCTGGGAGGAACATCCCGACCTGGTGTCGTTCCTGATCGGCTGCAGCTTCACCTTCGAGGCCGGTCTGGTCGACGCCGGCATCGAGATGCGCCACCAGACACTGGGACGCAATGTCTCCATGTATCGCACCAACATCGCCTGTGTCCCGGCCGGCCGGCTGAGCGGTTCGATGGTGGTCTCGATGCGGCCGATCGCCGCGGACCGGGTGGCGGACGCCGTCCAGATCTCGGGCCGCACCCCGGCAGTCCATGGAGCTCCGGTGCACGTCGGGAATCCTGCTGCGCTGGGCATCTCCGACCTCGGCGCCCCCGACTTCGGGGACGCGCCGGAGATCAGGGACGGCGAGGTGCCGGTGTTCTGGGCCTGCGGAGTGACGCCGCAGGCCGCCATCATGGCATCCCGTCCTCCGTTCGCCGTGACACATGCACCGGGGTACATGTTCCTGACCGACGTCCCGGACGCCGAGTACGTCGCGTGAAGGGCAGCCGGATCCTCACGGCGTCCGATCGGGCCCTGCTTGTCGAGTCGGACGACCTGACGTCGTCGATGGCGTTGCACCATGCCCTGGAGGGTGCCGACCTGCCGGGTGTGGTCGAGCTGATCCCTGCTGCCCGGACGATCCTGGTGCGGTACGACCCGTTGCGAACCACCGCGGCAGACCTTTCCGCCAGGATCCGCGCCACTCCGGTGACCTCGGCTGCCACGACGTCGGGCGATGTCGTGACCGTCCCGGTGGTCTACGACGGCGAGGATCTGGCCGATGTCGCTGAACTCCTGCACCTGAGCTCGGAGGAGGTGGTGGCTCGCCACACCGGCGCGACGTGGCAGGTCGCCTTCACCGGATTCGCGCCTGGCTTCGGCTATCTCGTGTGTGACGACCCGATCTTCGACGTGCCGCGGCGGGCATCGCCCCGCACTCGGGTCCCCGCCGGATCCGTCGGACTGGCCGGCCTGTTCTCCGGTGTCTACCCCCGCGCCTCACCCGGTGGCTGGCAGCTCATCGGACGCACCGAGGCAACGCTGTGGGACCTGCACCGGGATCCTCCGGCGCTGTTCGTGCCCGGCACCACGGTCCGTTTCGAAGCCGTGGACCCCGTGGATCTCGACACGCACGACGCCAGCGCCGTGCTCGTCGATCAACGCCCGACGAACCGACGGATCGAGGTCGTGCGGGCTCCGCTCCCGGTCCTGGTCCAGGACCTCGGCCGCGCCGGTCATGCCGCCCTCGGGGTGTCAGCCTCCGGGGCCGCGGACCGGATCTCGGCCCGTACGGCGAACCGCGCGGTCGGCAACAGCGAGGATGCCGCTGTCCTGGAACTGATCGGCGGCGGAGTCGTGCTGCGCTTCACCGCAGAAACCGTCGCCGCGGTCACCGGCGCAGCAGCGACACTCACCCTGACCACCGACGACGGGACGAAGGTCCCGATCACCCTGGGCGCTCCCTTCGCCGTTGAGGCCGGCGATGAACTGACCGTCGGAGCGCCGGCGGCAGGTTTGCGTACCGTGGTGGGGATCCGGGGAGGCATCGTCGACGAGCCGGCGTTGGGCAGCCGAGCCACCGACACCCTGGCCGGTCTCGGCCCGGAGCCCAGGACGGCGGGCTCGTGGATCGACTTCGGCGACCCACACCGTGCTCCGTCGGCGGTGCACCCGGGGCCGGCGCCGACGACGGAGCTGCCGCGGACCGGCGAGGTCACCACACTCGAGATCACATTGGGACCCCGGGACGACTGGTTCACCGCCGCAGGGCTCACCGCGCTCACCGAACAGGACTGGCAGGTCACCCCGCGGTCGGATCGGGTTGGCATCCGGCTGCACGGGGAGCGACCCCTGGAGCGTGCCCGGGAGGGGGAACTCCCCAGCGAAGGAGCGGTCACCGGTGCCATCCAGGTGCCACCCGACGGCCAGCCCGTGCTGTTCCTGGCCGACCATCCGCTCACCGGCGGCTATCCGATCATCGGCGCCGTCACCGACCGTTGCCTGGACCTGGCGGGGCAGTTGCCACCAGGTGCGCTGGTCCGTTTCTGTGTTGAGCGAGGGGGACGACCCCCTCGGACCCCCGATACGAGCCTGGGCTCCAGCCACCAGCCGCACGAGGACTGAGGAGAGCGACGTGGAAAAGGTGCTGATCGCCAACCGGGGCGAGATTGCTGTCCGGGTGATCCGGGCCTGCCGGGAGGCTGGCTATCGTTCGGTCGCGGTGTATGCCGATTCCGATGCCGAGGCGCTGCATGTCCGGCTGGCCGACGAAGCGTACGGCCTGGGTGGCGTGACCGCCGCAGAAACGTACCTGTCGATCGAGGCGATCATGACGGCAGCCCGGGCTGCTGGTGCCGACGCCATCCATCCCGGGTACGGATTCCTCTCCGAGAGCGCGGATTTTGCCCGGGCCGTCGAGGTCGCCGGACTGACCTGGATCGGCCCCAGCCCCGAGGCGATCGAACAGCTTGGGGACAAGGTGACCGCCCGTCGCATCGCGCTGGAGGTCGAGGCGCCCCTGGTGCCGGGTCTGGACCGGCCTCTCGCCGATGCGGCCGAGGCTCTCTCCTTCGCCGAGGACCACGGACTCCCGATCGTGATCAAGGCCGCGTACGGTGGTGGTGGCCGAGGACTCAAGGTGGTCAGGGAACTCGATGACGTGGCCGACGCCTATGAGTCCGCGACCCGGGAGGCAGTCGCCGCCTTCGGCCGGGGCGAGTGCTTCGTCGAACGGTTCCTGGACCGGCCACGCCACGTCGAGGTCCAGGTGCTGGGTGACGGTCACGGCGGCGTGCTCGTGGTGGGCGACCGGGACTGCTCCTTGCAACGCAGGAACCAGAAGCTCGTGGAAGAGGCACCAGCTCCGGGCCTCACCGATGACCAGCGTGACCGTCTGCACCAGGCGGCGCGCGACATCTGTGCCGCGGTCGACTATCGCAGCGCCGGTACGGTCGAGTTCCTGCTCGGCGAGGACGGCACGCTCACCTTCCTCGAGGTCAACACCCGGCTGCAGGTCGAGCACCCCGTCACCGAGATGGTGACCGGGCTCGACCTGGTGCAGGAGCAGTTCCGGATCGCGGAGGGAATCGGGCCGTCGGTGCGCGAGACTCCGGCCCCACAAGGGCATTCCTTCGAGTTGCGCATCAACGCCGAGGATCCCGGTCGGGGGTTCCTGCCGTCCCCCGGACGGATTGAGCGGCTGAGCGTGCCGGGTGGCCCCGGCGTACGCTGGGACTCCGGTGTCGAGGCCGGTGACACCGTCCAACCTGCCTTCGACTCGATGATGGCCAAGCTGATCGTGCACGCCGCCGACCGAGACACGGCGCTGGCGCGAGCCCGGCGGGCCGTGGGCGAACTCGTCGTGACCGGCCCCGCCACCGTGGTGCCCTTCGCTGCGACCGTACTCGCCGATCCGGCCTTTGCCACGGACGGATTCGCGGTCAGCACGCAATGGATCGAGACAGATCTGCTGCCCCGGTTGGCATCCCAACCACGCCCATTGCCGGTGGCGGACCCGTCGCTCGAGAGGTTCGCGGTCGAGATCGACGGGCGACGCGTGACGCTGGGCCTGCCCGCCACCCTGTTGCGCGGACTGGCTTCCGGCACCTCGGCACCCGACACCCCTTCGGCGGACGACAACGCCGATCCGGGAGCGGTGCTCGCCACAGCACCGGGAGTACTGGTGTCCTGGCTGGTCGAAGACGGCGCCACAGTCTCCTCCGGGGACGACATCGCCGTCCTCGACGCGATGAAGATGGAAACCCGGGTGGCGGCACATCGCGCCGGGACCGTACGGCATCGGGTCGCTGCCGGTGACCTGGTCGCGGTGGACCAACCGATCGCCTCGATTGATGAATGACCTTGCTGAGAAGAGGAAGAAGCACATGAACGATTCCCCCGCCGGACCGCTCGAGGTGTCGATCCGGGTCCCGCTCGGACGGCCCTTGCCCGAGCTGGCCAGCTTTGCGGCGACCTGTGAGCAGGCCGGACTGTCCGGTGTGGGCGTCCCGGACCACCACCACACCGGGCGAGATGCCTACCTGACGTTGGCCGCGATGGCGATGGCGACAGAGCGGTTGAGGTTGTTCCCCGCCACCTCGAACACGGTGACCAGGCATCCGCTGGTGCTGGCCTCCTTGCTGAACTCGCTGGACGAACTGGCCCCGGGCCGGGCCATGATCACCGTGGCTCCGGGATTCCTCTCGGTGGAGAAGGCCGGCGCGGCGCCGGAACGGCGTGCCCGGCTGCGGCAGGTGATCAACGCCCTGCGCGGGCTGCTCGGAACTGGTGAGGCCGAGTTCGACGGTCAGCCGCTCCACCTGGACAACCATCCGGCCGGCCGTACCGAAGTCATCCTGTTGGCGTCCGGGCCGAAGCTGCTGGAGCTCGCCGGGGAGGTGGCCGACGGCGTCATGATGCTGGTTGGCCTGCATCCCGACGGTGTCGCTGCGGCACGGGAACACCTACGTCGTGGGGCGGAGCGGGCCGGGCGCGACGTGGCCGAGATCGAGGAGATCTTCATCGTCCCCTTCGCTCCGGGCGATCCGGCCGAGCTGCGCCGCTACCCTCAGGGCTGGTTCCGGGAAGGCCAACCGTGGTTGGCCTATCCGAGCGTCTCCACGCTGAGGTGGCTGCGGGCCTCAGGCCTGGACCTGGCCGGGCCCAGCAAGGGGGACGACCCCCTTGAACCCCCGATGCGAGCGAAGGACCAGTTCGACCCGTCCGCCGTGTCCGACGCCCAGGCTGACGCGATCATGGATGCCCTCGGCCTGTTCGGCACCCCGGAGCAGTGCGCCGACCGGCTGCTGCGAGCTCGGGACGAACTCGGGCTGCGCCGAGCCTTCCTGTTCCCCGATCACACCTGGGCCAACCACTACGAGTTGCCGCACGCCCATGTGGCGGCCTTCGCTGACGTGATTGCTCCTCGGCTGCGCGAGGCCTGAGTCAGACGGGGCTGGTTCATGGCGTGGGTGGCCTCGTCCCGTGACGAGAATATCTTCACAACCCCCGGGGCGCGGGCGTAGAGTGACCGGTGATGCTCGGCTCGGGGGAGTTCCTGTGGAGGGAATGAGCAGGATGTGCTGACGGCTGCTGCCGTGTCGTGAGCATCTCATTTGGGCCCGGAGTTGGGTGTTGGTTTCGCTGAGGGGCGAGACTGCCACAACGACATCGGGGGAAATCATGCGCGTCTCGCGTACATCTTTGGCGTTCCTTGCCGTCTCGGGCGTGCTGCTGGTTCCTGGCATCGCTGGACTGGCGACTGCCACGACAGCCCATGCCGGGCCGGTCATGGTTGCGGCCGCTCCGACCGGCGACACGGGCAATCAGCCTGGCAGCTGGGAGACCTACTTCACCGAGGAGGGTGCGGTCGGGGTCCAGTGCTACAAGATCGAAAACCCGGCGACGCCTTTCGTGGTGCCGTCGGCTCCTGACGGCCGGCAGTGGCTGGCCGTCATCGTGAAGGCCGGTAGCGGGGACGACTCGAACTGGATCGCCCAGCCGGTCAGCGCGGGTGACGAGCTCTCGCACCCTTCAGGGAAGGACAATTCGCACGTGATCCTGTGTCACGTGCCGCTGGTCACCACGCCGCCGTCGTCGACCCCGCCGTCGTCGACCCCGCCGTCGTCCACGCCGCCTTCGTCGACCCCGCCATCGTCGACCCCGCCAGCGACCTCGAAGCCGCCGACCTCGAAGCCGCCGACCTCGACGCCTGCCCGCCCGGGGTTCGGAACTGGTGAGGATGGCGGATTCCCTGTGTGGACGCTGTTCCTGGGAGGTGGTTTGGCTGCCGCTGCCGCTGCAGCGTGGCCGAAGTCGAAGGGCCGTCACCAGCAGTGACGGGGCCACAGCGCTTGGCTGCCGTGATCGCAGCAACGGCGCTGCTGGCATGCGCCCTGGTTTCCTACCTGGGCATCGCTCCTGTCCCTGGCGGCGTCAGCGCGCCAGGGACAGGCGCCACGGCGGCGACCGCATCCACCACGGCCTCCCCGGTTCCCACGACCACACCGTCAGATCTGCCGAGCGCCTCTGCCACGACGCCGCGACGTGGTGGTTCGACCCCAGCTGGTTCATCGACCCGGACTGCCCCGCACACGCCAGCGAGCAGCTCGTCATCGGCCCCGAAGCCATCGATCCCGGCCGCGGAGGTCCGGACGTTGGTGATCCCCGGATTGTTGACGGCATCCGCGGGTGGGGCCATCGAACCGGACCCGCGCACCAACGAGCTCGTGCCTCCCGGGACGTCACAGGTCTACCGCTGGGCCGATCGTGGGCTGCCCGGCACGCAGGCCCGTGACACGGTTTACTTGCTCGGTCACACGGTTCGGGCCGGCGGAGGAGTGTTCGACCGCCTCCAAGGCATTCGGGTCGGTCAGACGATCCGGCTCACCACATCGAAGGGCACTCTGACCTATCACGTGACCGCGACCCGTCTCTATGACAAGGAACAGATCCAACAAGCAGACGAGGTCTACGCTGCCGTGCCCGGCCGGCTGGTACTGATCGGGTGCTACCTCAACAGCGACGGATCACGCCAGGACCGCAACTTCGTCGTCTACGCGAGCCTCAGCTAGCCTGCGGCACCCACCCCATCAACCGGTGACCTCAGCCGAGTTCAGTTTCTCCAATTGCTCCGGAGTCAGCTGGAGTTCCGCCGCCGCGAGGGTCTCCTCGAGCTGGGCAACCGAGGACGCTCCCACCAGGGGAATCGTCGCCGCGGGCGAGGCCAACAGCCACGCCAGGACGACCTGGTTCGCAGTGGACCCCGTCTCGGCAGCGATCTCGGTGAGGACGACACGGCGAGCAGTGGTGCCGGGGTGGTCGAACAGTGGATCGAGTGTCTTGTCGGCACGGGTGTAGACGCCACTCAGCAAGGGTGAGTACGCCACCAGCTGCAGGCCCGGGTTGGCACGGACGTAGCTGAGCAGGTTGCCGTCGGCAATGCCGGCCTGACCGTCCTCGGAGCGCAGGCCGGGCGGATCCGTACGCCCCCGGAAGTAGCTGTGCTGGTACTGCAGCACCTCGTACGAGGCGAGATCGCGGGCTGCGGCCAGGGTGCGGGCCCGCTCGACGCTCCAGGTCCAGTGGTTGCTGGCACCGAGGATGGTGACCAAGCCATCGGTCACCAGCGCGCCGAACCCCTCGACCTGTTCGCTGAGATCCACCCGATTGTCGGGAACGTGGCTGTAGTACAGATCGATCCGGTCGCGCCCGAGACGTTCCAGGCTGCGCTCGGCGGCCTCCCGGATCCCCTGGCCGGACTGGACTTCGAGTGGTTGGGAGAAGTCGGGTGCGGGGCGCTGCGGTCGGCCACCGACCTTGGTGGCGATGGTGATCTCATCGCCCAGGCCGCGCGACTGCAGCCACCGGCCCAACAGCGCCTCGCTCTCACCGCCCTGGGTGGCGTTGATCCAGAAGGCGTAGTTGTTCGCCGTGTCGATGAAGGAGCCGCCGGCCTCGACGTAGCGGTCCAGGATTGCGTACGCGGTTGCCTCGTCGGTGCGGGTGCCGAACAACATCGCCCCCAGGGCAATGCGGCTGACCGTACGGCTCCGGGCAGGGTCGGTGCCGATGGTGGTGGTGGGCAGGCTCGTGGGGTTCGTCATGTTGACGAGCCTGCCCCTTCGAGCGCGCTCACAGTCAAGCGGGTTCGCAGCTGTCCACCAAGCCCTGGTAGTGGGCGATCTTCAGTTCGATCCGATCCAGGTGGGCAGCGGTCTCCGCCAGATGGGTACGGACGCGCTCACGGTGCTGCTGGAGCAGCGCGAGTCGTTCGGCCCCGGTACCTTCGCCGGCGCGAACGAGTTCGGCGTAGCGCCGAACCTCACGGATCGGCATTCCCGTCCTGCGCAGCCGGGTGATCATCTCGATCCACTCCATGTCTCCGTCGGCGTAGCGGCGATGGCCGGTGGGGGATCGGTCGACGTCAAGCATCAGGCCGTCGCGTTCGTAGTACCGCAAGGTGTGCACGGTGAGGCCGGTGCGTTCGGCGGCCTCGGCGATCGTCAGGCTCATGCCTGCCATTCTCAGACCTCGAGTGTGCTCGAAGTCAAGGTGTGATCCCGAGCCGCCGAACTGCACAGCGTGCTCAGGCGACGTCGATGACCAGGACGGTCCAGTTGTCCGGTTCACCTGCCGCCCGAACGGCAGCGGCCACCGACTCGGCCGCGCGTTCCCGATCCGGATCGACGACCAGGGTTTCGAACTGCTCGGCAGGGACGACGGCGTGCACGCCGTCGGTGGTCAGCACGACCCGGTCGCCGGCGGTCACCGTACGGGTGATCACGTCCGGGACGTCGGCACGGCCCGGGCCCAGCGCCCGGTTCAGCAGGAACTGGTGTTCATGGCCGTGGACCTCGTCCGGGCTGAGCTGTCCGGCCGCGACCAGTGCTGCCACGAAGGTGTGATCGGTGGTCAACTGTTCGCAGGCACCGTCACGCACCAGGAAGCAGCGGGAGTCGCCGAGGTGGGCGACGACGAGCTCGTCGCCGATCAGCGCGGTCATCGTCACGGTGGTGCCGGACTCGCCGCCCAGGGCAGCAGCCGCACGTACGGCGTCGGCGACGGCCTGGTCGACGCGTTCTCGGTCGACACCGCCGGTGAGCCGGTGGCTGACCGCCCCCATGGCGGCGGTGGCCGACGACGCATCACCGAATCCGTCGGCCACGGCCGCCCATCCGTCGCCGTGGGCCTGTCGGTCGAGTTGCTCCTCGCGGGCACCGATCCCGGAGCGAGCTGCCAGCAGGAAGGTGTGCTGCGGATCCTTGGTGGACATGGGAATTCCCTTCGTCGAGAGTTGCTCGACCAGGTCGGCGACGAGACGTGCCCGTACGGCGGTGTCGGCCTCCACCTGACGCCAGTACGCCATGATCAGCTGTGCCGCTGTGCCTGCAGGGGCGTCGGCGACGGTACGGATCGTGGCCAGCGGCATCCCGATCAACCGCAACCGCGCCACCAGCCGGGCCCGTTCCAACTGGTCCGGGTGATAGCTGCGGCGGCCGCTGTACGGATCCACCTCTGCCGGCACGAGCAGGCCGAGCCCGTCGTACAGCCGGAGCGCCTTCACCGTCAGCTCGGCACGGCGGCCGAACTCTCCGATCGTGAGCACCTGTTCGCCTCCATCCTGGTCAGCGGCGGTTCTGCCGCTGCTGACGACTGTGGATGCTTCCCTTGGGGGAGGAGCAAGCGTTGGGGTCTGCACGCTCTGGTCTCGACACGCTCGCTGCTCGTGGCGTGGACCGTGTCGGAAACCCGGCGTCAGTTCAGGTGTTCAAGACCGCGGCGCGCCAGATCCTCGGCCAGGAAGGCGGCGCCGACGATCCCGGCGGTGTTGAGCAGGGTCGCCGGAATGATGGGCGTCCGAAGTTTCAACAGGGGAAGGAACTTCTCCGAATCCTTGGAGACCCCGCCGCCCACGACGAACAGGTCGGGGGAGAACAGGAACTCCACGGTCTCGTAGTAGCGCTGGAGTCGTTTCGCCCACTTCTTGTACGACAGTCCCTCCTCGTCCTTCACCCGGGACGAGGCACGCGATTCCGCGTCGTGGCCGTCGATCTCGAGGTGGCCGAGCTCGGAGTTGGGGATCAGCACTCCGTTGTTGATCATGGCGGAACCGATGCCGGTACCGAGAGTGGTCAGGATGACCAGACCGGGTCGACCCTTGGCTGCGCCGTACCGGACCTCGGCCACCCCGGCGGCGTCGGCATCGTTGACCAGGTAGACGTTGCGGCCGATGGCGTCCTCGAGCAGCTTCTCCGCCTCGCAGCCGATCCACTCCGGATCGATGTTCGCTGCCGAGATCGTGACACCTTTCGAGACGATCGCGGGCACGGTGATCCCGACCGGGGTGTTGCCAACCTGGTCGGCGAAATGGTCGACGATCTCCTTGACGACCTCGGCCACGTTCGCCGGCGTGGACTTCTTGGGAGTGTCGATCCGTAACCGGTCGGCGGCGAAGGTTCCGCTCGCCAGGTCCACCGGAGCACCCTTGATCCCCGAACCACCGATGTCGATTCCCAGCCGCAACTCTGCCGTCATGGGCGGCACTCTACTGCTGCTCGGCGTCGGCTCGTGGCCGTGGTGCATCGCCCCGGGATAGCCGAGGGGGACCGGAGTCCCGGGTTCGGCCATCATGCCTCCGCGTCGGAGTGGTGGGCGCGGCGGGCCTCCCAGGCCGACCGCACCATCTCGTCCAGACTGTGCCGCATCTCCCACTGGAGGTCGCGGGCCGCCAGTTCACCGGTGGCGACGATCCGGTCCGGATCGCCGGCACGGCGTGGTGCGATCGCCGGGGTGAAGTCGATGCCGGTGGCCTCGGCCATCGCGGTCATGATCTCGCGCACCGAGGAGCCGGTGCCCGAGCCCAGGTTGTAGGCCGGCTCAAGGGTGTCTCCGGCAGCCAGCCGCTGCGCGGCGACCACATGGGAATGGGCCAGATCGGCGACGTGCACGTAGTCACGGACGCAGGTCCCGTCGGGGGTGTCGTAGTCGTCGCCGTTGATCTGCGGGGTCTCGCCGGCGAGCAGCTTGTCGAAGACGATCGGGAACAGGTTGTGCGGCGAGGTGTCGTACAGATCCGGGCTGCCGGATCCGACCACGTTGAAGTAGCGCAGTGAGGTGTGCCGGAAACCTTCGCGGGCTCTGGCCTGGTCACGCAGCAGCCACTCGCCGACCAGCTTGGACTCGCCGTAGGGGGACTCAGGGGCCTTCGGGGTGTCCTCGGTGACCACCGCGGTGGGAGGAGTTCCGTACACCGCCGCCGAGGAGGAGAAGACGATCGCGTCCACCGACGACTCGGCCATGGCCTCCAGCAGCAGCGCCATCGCGGTGACGTTCTGTTGGTAGGTGTGCAGAGGGCGCTGCACCGAGACCCCGGCGTACTTGAACCCGGCCACATGGATCACACCGGTCACCGCGTGCCGCTGCAGCGCGCTCCGCACCGCGTCGCCGTCGAGCAGGGAAGCCTGGACGAACGGCACGCTGGCGGGGACGAAACCCGCGTGGCCGCTCGACAGGTCATCGAGGACGACCGGCTCGAGACCTGCATCGCCCAGGGCCTGTACGACGTGGGCTCCGATGTAGCCGGCTCCGCCGGTGACCAACCATGACATCTGCCGTCTCCTCATCCGTTGACATCCCTGGAACGCGCCAGCGGCCAGACTATCGGTGCACGTGACCCATCGGTGTCATCCCGACCTCGCCCCTGAGCTCATCGCGTTGCCGTCGCATCCTTGTCATGCTGCGCATACGCTCGCACCGGTGGAGTCGCGCGGAGCGCGCCCACAGGTGGAGGGGGCGTGTGATCGCCCGCACAGGAGAGGGGTTGTCGGCCGGTGTTCGACGTGATCAACGAGTTCATCGCGACCCATGCCGACAATCCGGTGGTGTTGCTGATCCTGCTCGCCTGCTGCGTCATCGACGGCTTCTTCCCCCCGATCCCCAGTGAGTCGCTCGTCGTCGGACTCTCGGCGGTGAGCGCCTCGACCGGGGTGCCGCCCTGGTGGGCAATCATTCTGGTGGCCGCAGTGGGTGCCTGGTGTGGCGACAACATCGCCTATCTGATCGGGCGCGGCATCGGCGTGCACTGGCTCACCCGGCGCTTCCCCAAGGTCGCCAAGGGCCTGGACTGGGCCGAGCGACAGCTGGAGCGCCGCGGCGCGATGATCATCATCGTGGCCCGCTACGTGCCGGTCGGGCGGGTGGCGGTCAACCTCACCTGCGGCGCCAGCGGCCTGCCGCAGCGCCGGTTCATGCTGCTGACCACGGTCTCGGCGATCACCTGGGCGGGCTACTCGGTCGGGCTGGGCACCCTCGCCGGCCACTGGCTGCACGACAACCCGCTGCTGGCCGCCGGGATCGGCATCGTGGGTGCAGTGGTGCTGGGCATCGCGGTGGACCAGATCCTGCAGCGGGTGATGCCTTCGACCCCACCGGCCGTCGCGGCCCAGGAGACTGCTGCTGCCGCCGATCCTGACAACGAGCTGTGGGCCGACGGGGATCGCTGACCACCAGCTGGCGCCAGCATCGACCGTACGGGCCGGGCCCGCTAGCGTGACGGCTGCCATGATCATTGATGTCCACACCCACACCCCGACCCATGCCGGGCCGGTCCCGGCCGAACTGGCCGGCGGCAGCGACTGGGGCCAGGGCTCGGTCCGTACGGCCCGCAGCTGGGCCGAGTACGACGCCGACCTGGTCGGGGTCGACGCCTCCATCGCGTTCACCATCGCGGTCCCCGACCCCTTGCACGACACGGGTCTGGTGGGCGATCCGACCCGGATCAACGACGCCACCATCGACTTCGTACGGAACGACCCGGGCCGTCGCATCGGATTCGGGTCGGTGAATCCGACCGTCCCCGGGTGGCAGGAGGAGCTCGAGCGCTGCGTGGCCGCCGGCCTGCAGGGGATCAAGATCGGCGCCAACTACCAGCGCTTCGATCCGCTGGGCGAGCAGGCCCGCGAACTCTACGCGTTCGCCGAACGGCGAAGCCTGCCGATGATGTTCCACCAGGGTGCCTCCCCGATCACCGGCGCCCCGTTGCGCTACAGCCACCCGCTGACCACTGACGAGATCGCGATCGCCCATCCGGAACTGCGCATCGTGATGGCGCACCTGGCCCACCCGTACACCCGGGAAGCAGTGACGGTGATCCGCAAGCATCCCCACGTGTACGCCGATGTCTCGGCCCTGGTGTCGCGGCCGTGGACCCTGTACGAAGGCCTGCTGTTCGCGCACGAGTGGGGATCGGGGCACAAGTTGCTCTTCGGCTCGGACTATCCGATCATCACTCCGGAGCAGTCCATGACCGCCCTCCGCTCGGTGAACGACGTGGTGGCCGGGACTCGGATGCCGCGGATCCCCGAGGAGATGGTCGAGGGGATCATTCACGCCGACGCGCTCGCCGCGTTGGGCCTTGACCTGTCGATCGGAGCACCATGACTGCAGCCAGCACCCAGCGCCCACCGATCACCGGTGTGCTGCCGGTGATCTCGACCCCCTTCACCGCGGAGGAGGAGCTCGACCTCGCCGTCCTGCGGACCGAGCTGGACTGGCTCTTCGAGCAGGGGGTCGACGGCGTCGTCACGGCCATGGTGTCGGAATTCCTGCGTCTCGACACCGACGAGCGCCAGCAGCTGGCGGAGGCGGTCGTCGCGACGGTGGGCGACCGGGGAGCTGTGGTGCTCTCGGCAGGGGCGGAGTCGACGCGGCAGAGCATTCGGATCGCCAGCCATGCCGCCGGTCTCGGCGTCGCCGGGATCATGGTGAACCCGCCACTCACCTCCAGCGCCGGGCAGACCGAACTGCACCGTCACTTCGCGGCGCTCGCGACGGCGACCGGCGAGGTCCCGATCGTGGTGCAGGACGCCTCCGGCTATGTCGGCCAGCCGTTGCCCCTTTCCCTGCTGGTCGGTCTGCTGGATGAGTTCGGACCCGAGAAGGTGCAGTTCAAGCCGGAGGCCGAGCCGCTCGGCCCTCGGCTCACTGCCTTGTTGGAGGCCACCGACGGGCAGGCGAAGGTGTACGAGGGCAGTGGCGGGCGCGCCCTGGTCGAGAGCCATCGTCGTGGGGTCGCCGGCACCATGCCGGGCGCCGACATCCCATGGGCGATCGTCGGGCTGTGGCGGGCGCTGGAGGCGGGCGACGACGAGACGGCGTACCGCTGGCAGGAGCGAATCACCCCGATCCTGAACCTGATCTCCAGTCTGGACTCCTACATCGCGGTCGAGAAGTATCTGCTGGTCCAGCAGGGTGTGTTCGACTCGGCGGTGCAGCGTGGTCCGGTCGACTTCGTCCTCGACGAGGTCACCCGGGCCGAGGTGGACCGGCTCTTCGGGCGGTTGTCCGAACTGCGCTGACGCCGAGATTTCGGGCTGTAGCTATGGCCATTGGATGCGCGTCTCAATAGCATGACCTTCGACGGCGGCACGGTGCCGCTGCCGAACGGAGGCGTGACCAATGGCGCGCAGGTATCTGGCCAGCGGGTCCTCGACCCTGTCGAAGGCGGCCCGGCTCACCCCGGAGGAGCCGACCACGATCGTGCGGGGGCAGGGCTGCCGGGTCTGGGACGACCAGGGGCGGGAGTTCATCGACTACCGGTACGGCCTGGGGCCGGTAACGCTCGGCTACTGCCACCCGGTGGTCGATGCCGCCGTACGGGACCAACTCACCCGCGGCATGGTGTTCGGCCAGCCCACCCCGCTGGAGGAGTCGACCGCCGAGCTGTTCTGCTCGCTGGTGCCGGCCGCCGAACAGGTGCGTTTCCTGAAGACCGGTGGTGAGGCGAACGCGGCCGTCATCCGGATCGCTCGTGCGGTCACCGGTCGTGACCATGTGGTCCAGATCGGCTACCAGGGTTGGATCAACTCCTTGGCCAAGGGAGCACGGGTGCTGCCCCGGGCCACGGCGGACACCCTCCCGGGGGTTCCGGCTGAGCTCGCCGCGCTGCATCACCAGGTCGGGTGGGAGGACCGCGACACGCTGGCGGAAGTGCTCGCCGAGCACGAGGTCGCGTTGGTGATCGTCTCGGCCGACTATGCCGGGCTGCCCGATTCCCTTGACTGGTACCGCCACCTCCGTGAGGTGACCACCGCCCATGGAGCGCTGCTGGCCTACGACGAGATCGTGACCGGGTTCCGGGTGGCGACCGGTGGGGTGCAGGAGTGGACCGGGGTGTTGCCGGACCTGTGTGTCTTCGCCAAGGGTGTGGCGAATGGGATGCCGTTGTCGGTGTTCGGTGGCCGGGCCGACCTGATGGCCGGGGTCGATGACGGCAGCATCGTGATCTCCTCGACCTTCGGTGGCGAGGCGCTCTCGCTGGCTGCTGCCACCGCGGTGATGACGATGTACCGCGACGAGGCGGTGTGCGACCAGTTGTGGGCGAAGGGGACGACGCTGTGGGACGGGGTCCGGGAGCGCATCGCCGCCCAGGGTGCGCCGATCACCGTACGGGGACTGCCGGTCTGTCCTCAGCTGGGGCTTGAGCCGGGTACCGATCCGAGTGTCTGGGAGCGTTTCCTGCGGGGCATGTATGGCCACGGGATCTCGCTGTACAACGTCTCGTACGTGAACCTCAGCCATGACGACGAGGCGATCGAGGCGACGATCGCCGCGGCCGACGCGGTGCTCGCCGGACTCGGCTGAGTCTCCGGCCGTGCTGATCCTGTCGACACTGCGGAGGAGGCTCGCTGCTCGGGCTCGGCGTGTCAGCGAGGAGACGGCTGCTTCGGCGGTGTCGTCAGTCTGGTTCTTTGCCAGCGCGGTATCACGGCCACGGCGATGATCACCACGGCCAGGGCGCTGCCGACGATCACCCCCGCGGTCCGTCCCGCGACGACATCGAGGATCAGCATCACCGTGCCCGTCACGAGCAGCGCCACCCCGATGAGTGAACACTGCAGGGCAATGTGGCCGATCCGCACCAAGGTCGCCTTCACGTGCCGCCGGAACAGGGCACGGTGCAGGGTCACCGGCGACAGCGCGGCGATCGTGGTGAGGGCGGCGGTCACCACCAACACCAGGTACAGCGAGCGCTGGAAGGCGTCCAGGGTGTCGAAACGAGGCTGAAAGGCCAACGTCAGCAGGAATCCGCTGAGGATCTGCGTCCCGGTCTGGGTCGCCCGTACTTCTTGCAGCAGCTCTGACCAGTTCCGGTCGCTCCGCTCGTCCAAGGTCTCGTCCCGACCGTCGGTCGGGTCCACGTCCGGCTCGGTCATAGATTCCTCAGCTCCATGCTGATCGCAACAGATGCTCCCTGGTGGCTGAAGGCGCACATCATTATGGCATCGAGGGTGACATCCGGGGGAGTGTGGTCGCACCTATGACTGTTCGGACACGAGCAGTGCTGAGGTCCCCGGCTCGAGCGCGGTGAAGACGTGTGGCTGATCCCCGGGGTAGCGCAGGTAGTCGCCGGCGCCGAGCTCGATCGGATCCTCGGCAGCGCCCACCAGTGCCCGGCCGGTGATCACCACCACGTGTTCGACGGTGCCGGCGATGTGCGGCTCGGAGTGACGGGTGCTGCCGGGTTCGGCATGGATGCGATAGAGGTCGCGCCGGGCCCGTACCGGGCTGCGGGTCAGCAGCACCACGTCATAGTCGGCGGCCTCGGCCCGGGTGGCCTGACCCTCTCCGGCGCGGACGAGCGCGGGCTCGGTGGCGACCGGGTCGACCAGGTCACCGAACGGGACCCCGAGTGCGGTGGCCAGGGCCCAGACGGTCTCGATCCCCGGGTTTCCCTGGCCATTCTCCAACTGTGACAACGACGACTTGGCGATGTCGGCGCGCCGGGACAGCTCGGACAGGCTGAGTCCTGCACGCTGCCGCTCCGCCCGTACGGCAGCCGCGATGCGCTCGACGGCCCGCCCCGGGCCCGATGGTTCGCGATCTCGAACGGATCGTTCGTCTTGACGAACATGGTCCATGTCAGTCATCGTAGGCCAATGGCCCTGCTCGACCTCGTGCGTGACAGTCCCGGCGTCCGTTCCGGGCTCTCGATCGCCGCAGCGGTGGGGCTGTACGGCATCTCCTTCGGTGCGCTGTCGGTGACGACGGGGCTGTCGGTGCTGCAGACCTGCGTACTGAGCCTGGTGATGTTCACCGGTGGGTCCCAGTTCGCGTTCATCGGGGTGCTCGGCGGTGGTGGCGCACCGGCGGCCGCCCTCGGTGCAGCAAGCCTGCTGGGTCTGCGCAACGGCGTCTACGCGATGCAACTCAATGCGCTGTTGAAGCCGCCTGCGGTCCACCGTCCGCTGCTGGCGCACGTCACGATCGACGAGTCGGTTGCGACCGGGCTGGCCCAGTCCTCGCTGCAGGAGCGGCGCCGGGGCACCTGGACCGCGGGTGTCGGGATCTTCGTGTTGTGGAACGTGTTCACCCTGGTCGGAGCGCTGGTCGGTGACCAGCTGGGAGATCCGCGGCAGTGGGGACTCGACGGTGCCGCGGTCGCCGCCTTCCTGGCCCTGCTCTGGCCCCGACTGCGCGCGGCCGAGCCGATCGCGACCGCCGTCGCCTGCGCCCTGGTCACCGTGCTCACGATTCCGGTGCTGCCGCCCGGGACGCCGATCCTGGCAGCCGCCGTGGTCGCCGCGCTGATCGCCTGGGTGTGGCACCGGGTCCGTGCTGGCCGGGATCCCTTGCTGGCAAGGGAGACGAGGTGAGGTGATGACGTACGGACCTGGGTTGTGGCCGTGGGTGATCGGGGCCTGCGTGGCGGCGTACCTGATCAAGCTCTCGGGCTATCTCATCCCGCGACGCTGGCTGGACCACCCGGCCTTCCTGCGGATTGCCGCCGGGATGACCGTCGGGCTGTTGGCCTCGCTGACAGTCGTGAACGCGGTCGCGACGGGGCAGCAGGTGGTTGCCGACGCACGGTTGGTCGCGCTCGGCGCGGCGGCGGTGGCACTGTTGTTGCGGGCTCCGTTCCTGGTGGTGGTGATCGTCGGCGCGGTCGCGGCTGCGCTGGCCCGGCTCGCCGGCCTCCCTTGAGACCGACGCTCGGCCCAGATCTCGTCTGGGCAGTGGGTCTCAACGTGGTTGGCCCATCCGGTACTCCCGGCGGAACTGCCAGAGGAACCGCAGCGACGACAGCGGCCCGAGCCCGCGGTCGATCCGGCGGAACATCCGTTCGGTCTGTTGTGGCGGCGTGATCGTCCAGCGGGCCCGGGCCACCGCCGGGCCCGCGTTCCACATCCGGTGCACGCTGCGCGGCGGGATCTGCAGTTCGTCGCCTTCCGACAGCACTGACCGGACGCCCTCCAACTCCGCGGTCAACTTCCTTTCCAGGACGAGGGAGTCCTCGGTCTGGTGCGGGTGCCAGTGAGCACGGGGCGGGCTGCCCGGCTGCCAGGTCGACTCGATCTCGAGGGCTGTCTGTGACGAGGCTGTCACCCGCAGCACCTGGTGCTCGCCGAGGTGGATCGGAGTCTGGTCCATGGCGATCACGCTACGGGGCGGACCAACCGGGAAGGCGGATGATCCTCAGCAGGTCGCTACACTCGCGATCATGGCCATCGCGCGGTTCCCGTCGCTCGTCATCGACTGCCCGGACGCTCCGGCACTCGCCGCCTTCTACGCTGAGATCCTCGGCTGGGAGGTGATCCCGGAGGATGACTGGGTGGAGATCCGGCCTGCCGATGCGAGCAACGTGATCTGTTTCCAGCAGGTCATCGGCTATCGGGCGCCGCAGTGGCCGTGGCAGCAGAATCCGCAACAGATGCATCTCGACGTGGTCGTCGACGATCTGGACCAGGCCGAGGCGGCGGTGGTGGCGCTCGGGGCGACCCGGCACGCCCATCAGCCCGGGGAGACCTTTCGGGTGTTCACCCACCCGGCCGGGCACCCGTTCTGCCTGTGCCTGTCGTAGTCCAGCAGACTCCTGGATCTCCCGAGCGGGCCCGCCGAAGGTCAGTGCCGCAGCCTCACGTGCCGAGGGACAGCCCGGCTCGGACGACCCAGGCCAGGTAGAAGATCCCCACCCCGGCGACGGCGGCCAACACGGACACGATCCAGAACCGGAAGGTCACCGTCTGCTCGGCCCACCCCTTCAACTCGAAGTGGTGGTGCAACGGGGCCATCCGGAACAGTCGTTTCCCACCGCTCAGCTTGAACCAGTAGCGCTGCAGCAAACTCGACCCGGCGATGGCGACGTAGAGCGCACCCAGCACCAGGAACAACAGTTCGGTCCGGCTCATGATCATCATCGCGACCATGGCACCGCCGAGGGCCATCGAGCCGGTGTCGCCCATGAAGACCGCTGCCGGGGCGGTGGACCACCACAGGTATCCGGCGAGCGAGCCGGCGATGGCGGCGGCCACGACGGCGAGGTCGAGCGGATCCCGTACGGGGAAGCAGCCCTGGGCCTGGCTGACATCGCACTGCTGCCGCGACTGGAACAGGAAGATGAACAGGTAGGCGCCGAAGGTGGCCAGGGCCGCGCCCGGCAGGAGGCCGTCGAGGCCGTCGGTGAAGTTGGTCGCATTGGTGGTGGCCATCGTCAGGATGGCGAACCAGGCGATCGCGAGCACCAGTCCCAGGCCGGTACCCCAGCGGGCCAGGTCGAGGACGTCGATGTCGGCGACCAGCGAGATCATGAACGAGGCCGGTGTCGAGCCGTCCTCGCTGGGCCAGAGCAGTGCCGCCAACCCGAAGCCGATCGCGATGACGATCTGCCCGACCAGTTTCTGCCACTCGGCCAGCCCACCGCTGTTCTGCCGCGAGATCTTGAGGTGGTCGTCGGCGAATCCCAGGGCGCCGACCGCCACCATCATCGCCAGGGTCAGGACGCCGCTTGCCGTGATGGGCGTGCGAGGGGAGGCCAGGTGGGCAACGCCGTAGGCGAGCACCGTGGCGAGGATGAAGATCAGGCCGCCCTTGGTGGGTGTGCCCTTCTTCACCTGGTGGGTGGTCGGGCCGTCGGCCCGGACCACTTGGCGCCATCCCAGGCGCACCAGGACCCGAATGGCGTACGGGGTCCCGAACAGTGTGAGTGCGGCGCCACAGATGAACGCCATCACCACCCCGACCATGTGCGCCCTCTCGTCGGCCCGGTCCGGCGTCCAAGGCTAGTGGCTGGGGCCGCCGATGTCGGCACGACCTGCCGTCACGAACACCGGCGATTGTGGAATATACCCCCAGGGGGTATCGTTCCGAGTGTTGGGGCGAGCCGAGAGTTCGCAGCCACGAAAGTTCGGTCATGAGGAGCGCAGCCATGGAGCACGACCATCACGAGCATCACCACCCTGACGCGACGTCGCGCGAGGGGGAGGGGCATGAGCACGTCTCGACTTCGCTCGACGAGCGGTCCGACCACGGGGCCCACGGCGACCACACGGCCCACAGCGACCATGCGGGGCACGGCGGTCACGGAGACCATGTCGCCCAGTTCCGACGGCTCTTCTGGATCATGCTCGGACTGGCCGTTCCCACCGTCGGGCTGTCGCCGATGTTCGGCATGCTGCTCGGCTACGACGTGCCGACGGGCTGGCTGCCGTGGGTCTCGCCCGTCGTGGGCTCGGTCATGTACCTGTGGGGCGGTCGCCCGTTCCTGACCGGCGCCGTCAGTGAGATTCGTGGTCGTCGCCCCGGCATGATGTTGTTGATCGGGCTGGCGATCACGGTCGCCTTCCTCGCTTCGTGGGGCGCCACCCTGGGAGTGCTGCACCACCAGTTGGACTTCTGGTGGGAGCTGGCGCTGCTGATCGTCATCATGCTGCTCGGCCACTGGATCGAGATGCGGTCCTTGGCGCGGACGACCGATGCCCTCGACTCGCTGGCCGCCCTGCTGCCGGACGAGGCTGAGCGGGTTGGTCACGACGGCGAGATCACGAGGGTGTCGCCGGCCGAACTGAGGGTCGGCGACATCGTGGTGGTACGGCCTGGTGGCAGTGTGCCCGCCGACGGCACGATCGTGGAGGGCACCGCCGAGCTGGACGAGTCCCTGGTGACCGGCGAGTCCCGCACGGTTCGCCGTACGGTCGGCGACACGGTCATCGCCGGAACGGTGGCCGCCGACTCCGGCCTGCGGATCCGGGTCGCGGCGGTGGGTGACGACACCACCTTGGCCGGCATCCAGCGGTTGATCGCCGATGCCCAGGCGTCGAGTTCGCGGGCCCAGCGGATCGCCGACCGGGCCGCGGGCTGGTTGTTCTGGTTCGCTCTCGGTGCCGCGCTGGTGACGGCGGTCGTGTGGACCTTGGTCGGACTGCCGGACGAGGCCGTGATCCGTACGATCACCGTGCTGGTCATCGCCTGCCCCCACGCCCTCGGGCTGGCGATTCCGCTGGTGGTCTCGATCGCCACCGAGCGGGCCGCTCGCGGTGGCGTCCTGGTCAAGGACCGGCTGGCGTTGGAGACGATGCGAACCGTCGACACGGTGCTGTTCGACAAGACCGGCACGTTGACCCTCGGACGCCCGGCCCTGGCTGGCCTGGCCACGGTGCCTGGGGTGGACGAGGCGGAGTTGCTGCAGCTCGCCGCCGCGGCGGAGCACGACAGCGAGCACCCCTTGGCGCGGGCCATCGTGTCCGCTGCACTGCAACGCGGCCTGGAGCTGCCCGTGGCAACGGACTTCAGTTCCTCGCCGGCGGTCGGGGTGCGTGCGACGATCGGCGGCCGGGAAGTCGCCGTGGGTGGACCCCGCCTGCTGGAGGCGCACGGGGCGGCAGCGCTGCCCGAGTCGCTGCCCTGGCGTCACGACGGTTCGACCGTGCTGCACGTGGTGCGCGACGGTGCGGTCATCGGTGGGCTGGCCCTGCGGGACGAGGTGCGATCCGAGTCGAGGGAAGCCGTGAAGGCCTTGCAGGCCAGGGGTGTGACGGTGGTGATGATCACCGGCGACGCCGAGGACGCCGCCCGTACGGTGGCCGGTGAGCTGGGCATCGAGCGGTACTTCGCCGGCGTACGGCCCGAGGACAAGTCGTCGCGAGTGGCAACCCTGCAGGCCGAGGGCCGTACGGTCGCGATGGTGGGTGACGGCGTCAACGACGCTCCTGCGCTCGCCCAGGCCGATGTCGGGCTGGCGATCGGTGCCGGGACCGATGTCGCGATCGCCTCGGCCGGGGTGGTGCTGGCCAGCGACGACCCACGGTCGGTGCTGTCGGTGATCGAGCTGTCGCGGGCGAGCTATCGGAAGATGAAGCAGAACCTGTGGTGGGCGGCTGGCTACAACCTGCTGTCGGTGCCGCTGGCGGCCGGGGTGCTCGCGCCGATCGGGTTCGTGCTGCCGATGTCGGTCGGCGCGATCCTGATGTCGATCTCGACCGTCGTGGTGGCGCTCAACGCCCAGCTGCTGCGCCGAATCAATCTCGACCCGGACCGGCAACACTGAGCCGCGGGCCTGGACCGTCCGATGCGAGATGGTCCAGGCCCCCGGTGAACAGTTCGTCGACCAGTCGGCTCACCCCCGGGGTGCGTTCGTCGTGGTCGAGTGCGGCCAGGTCGCGATAGATCCGGCCGTACGGTTCCAGCCGGACCCCGCTGCGGGCCCAGTGGGGCAGGACGGCGTCCAGTCCGTTGCGGACCACCGTCCACACCTCCTGGTTGCCGGCTGCTCGGGCGAAGAACTCGAACACCTCCAGCACGAGCGCTGCGAAACCGGGGGAGTCGTCGTTCCGGGTCGGTGCCGCAGGTGCGGACATGATGGCCGCCAACCGGGCCGCCAGGCCGGCCAGCTCCTCGAACTGCGACCGCGTGATCCGGGGCAGGCCGACCCGCAGCTGCCAGGTGACCAGGTGGTGGATCATGGTGATTCGGTCGGCCATCTCGGTCTGACCGGGGTCGGCGACGCGGCGGCGCCGATTGGCCTCGACCTCGACCAGGTCGTCGGCGACCAGCAGACGCAACGCCTCCCGTACGGGGGTGGTGCTGACGCCGTACTGTGCGGCGAGCTCGGTCTCGCGGATCGCCTCGCCGGCGGGCAGGGTACCGGTCAGGATCTCGGAACGCATCCGTCGTGCCACCGCCTCGGCGCGAGTCTCGCCGATGACCTCACCGTCGGCCCAGGGGGCGGGCTCGGGCCAGAGTTCGTCGATCCGCGCCGCCAGCGCCATCTCGGCAGCCAGGTAGTCGTGGGCCGTACGCACCACCTCACGGTTCCGGAGCTGCTCGGCGAACTGCCCCATGGTGACGCCCCAGTCGCGCCAGAGCTGCCAGGCCTCTGCCGGGAGCAGGACCAGGGCGAAGCCGCGGTGGGAGGCCCGTGGCAGGGCCGTGGCCAGTGCGGTGTGGCGCGCGAGGCGGCAGGTGGTCAACACCTGCCGGGCGGTGGCGGTGTCGATGGCAGGGCCGTCGCTCTCGACCAGGGCGTGCGCCGTGTCGGCGAACCGGTCGGCCAACTCGTCGATCTCGCTCCCCGAGGCGGTCTCGGCGATCCGCAGCAGGCCGAACTGGTGCAGCAGACCCTGCAACTGCACGATGGCGACGGCCCGACCCGGCGAGTAGTGCGCGACGTGGCGCCGCCGGTTCGGTCCGGACTCGACGAAGCCTTCACCGATGAGGTCCATGATCGCCTCGCGGACCGGAGTGTGGCTGACGCCGAGGCGGGCCGCGATGACGTTCTCGTTGACCGGGTCGCCGGGCCGCAGCGCGCCGCTGAGGATCTCGTTGCGCAGGGTGTCGAGGACCAGGTTCAGGCTCGTCCGGCGCGTCACCTCGGCGGCTCGGGTTGGCCACCGGGAGTGGGAGGCGAGGCTCATCGTCGGGGGTTCCACCCTTGGCTCGGGTCACAGAGGCTGTCCGGGCTGGACGCCGTCGGGCTGACAAGGGGTGCACGAGGCAGGGACCGCCTCGTGCACCCATTGTGGCGCAGGGCGGCGCCTTCCCCCGAAGTACGGCCCGCCCTGGCCATCTATAGACTATAGAAAGTTGGGGCGCCGTCAACTGTGTTCTTCGATCCGGCCGCGGGGTGGCCGGATCGAGGGACTCGTCACTGCTCGCTGGGCAGCGGGTCCTCCAGTGCGCGGATCAGGGTCTGGACACGGTCCGACAAGGGTGCGAGATGCTCCAGCCCGGCCGTCGGGCCTGTCGGGCCGAACACCGGACGGACTCCGGCGGTGATGTCGACCAGCTCCTCGCGGGTGATGGTCTGCTTCTGCAGCATGGTCGCGCCGCCCTGGGACCACTTGTAGTCCTTGAGTCGGCCCTGCCAGCCCGGGTTGGTCACCGGCGAGGGCGGCTGCTCCATGGCGGCGATCAGCTCCTCCAGGGCGATCTCGAGGTCGTGGAGCTGTGCCCGTCGCGCGTCCTGATCGAGGGGGCGCTGGACCACGGGGGCGTCATCATCGTCCTGCTTGCCGAACAACCTGCTGAGCAGTCCCATCGTGAGCCTCTCCTTCGTGCGACGTGACGACCAGCCTACCGGCGTGGAACCGGTCAGTTCGGCAGTCCGACGAGGTCGGCCAGCAGCTCGACCTGGTGGGCGAAGAACGCTCCCGGATCGGTGAGGGTGTCGCGGCCGTACTGGCCGAAGACCTCGAAGCTGACCGCTCCGAACAGTGCGGCCCATGCCGTGAGGGCGCGTGCCGCGGCCGGCGCGGGCATCGACCAACCGAACTCCTTGCGCAGGGTCTCCATGTCGTGACGGGTCGGGCGTGGGAGGCGTTCGGATCGTCACCAGGTCGGGATCGGGCCCCGATCATCCATTGGTTGAGCGGGTCCGCGCTGACGCCTCGGACATCGCCGCACTCCGTACGGCGATGACCGCGGCCACCGTGGTCCACCACTGCGCCCACGCCTCGGCCTACACCGTGGCTGCCTGGAGCCGGGAACTTCCCGTGATGGAAGCGGCCGTGCTGGAGGTCGCCGGCGAACTGGGCGCCACGGTGGTCTTCCCGGAGAGCCTGTACGCCTTCGACCTCAGCGGTGTGGTGACCGAGGCCACGCCGATCGTCGCCACCACAGGAAAGCCTGGCGTACGAGCCCAGTTGCTCGCCGCCCGGGCCGCCGCTGCGGCACCCACGATCAGTGTCGTCGCCTCGGACTACTTCGGCCCGGGTTCGGGGCCGAATGCGCACGCCGGCGACCGGGTGCTGCAGCCCGTCCTGGCCGGCCGGACCGTACGGCCCCTCGGCTCACTCGACCAACCGCACAGTTGGACCTACCTGCCCGATCTCGCCGCGGCGATGATCGCGGCCGCCGAGCTCCCGACCGCGCCGGATCGCCTGCTGTTCGCCCCGACCGGGCCGGCCCGTACGCAACGTGAGGTGGTTGCCGCCTACGCTGCTGCCGCCGGCCGGCCCGTGCCTCGCATCGCGCCGCTGCCCACCTGGCTGCTGCGGGCACTCGGTGTCGTGAACCCGGGAATCGCCGGCCTGGTGGAGATGATCGGTCTGCTCACCGAACCACTGGTGATGGATTCGCGTGCCTCCGAACAGATCCTGGGGATCGCGCCGACCCCGTGGGAGGACGCGATCAGGCACACGGTGCGGGACTCGATCAGGCACACGGTGCCGGCGGTTCCAGGGTGGGATCGCTGAGGACCGGATTGCCCGCCGGGTCCGGTGATGCGTCGCGACGCAAGGCCGCTCGGGCGGCCCGGGCGCGATCCATCTGCTCGGCGGCGAACTCTCGTGCCGTGGTGCCGTCGAGGTGGTCCACCGCCCAGTCGACCGGTCCCTTGGCGGTGTCGAGGTGCACCGAGGCGAGCCCGAGGCGACGCTGCAGCGGGCCGCGCGTGACCCGTACGGACTGCGTCTTGGCATGTGGCACGATGTCGCGTCGCCGGGCCAACCAGCCCAGCTCGTGCACGGCGACCGCGGCATCGACGCCGTACCGGACGGTCCAGAAGTTCCACCACTGCAGCCATCGTGCCCGTCGGGGAATGGTGGTGAGCGGTACGGCATCCGGGTCGATTCCGGGCAGGCAACCCGCCAGGGCGAGCCGCACCTGCTCCGCGCTGGCGACCGGGAGCAGCATGCTGCTGGCCTCGCTCCGGTTGGAGTTCTGGTCCTGGTGGCCGTACCCGACCACGTCGACATCGACCCGCCACCACCCGAACGGGCGCCACAGTGCCGACTGCCGGATTCGGACGCCCTGGATGCGGTCGACCGGCAGGGACTGGCTGGTCAGGTTGGTGAGACCGCGGGTGATCCGCAGGCCATGTCCGGTGTCGGCGAGCTGGTAGTTGAACTGGCTGATCACCCGACGGCTGATGAGGCCGCCGATGCCGAGGATGACCGGCAACAGGGCAGGGATCGCGATGAACCAGACGTGGAACACCACCGACAGCACGAGCGCCACCAGCGGGAACAGCAGGGTGAGCAGGAACTCGCCGCTGAGCAGGAAGGCGCCGATCAACTGTGGCGGGTTGATCGTGACGATCACCTTGTCGGTGTGAGCCGCATCGGTGAGGGCGCTGGCTGTCGAGGCCGTCGTCACCTCGGCGGTGTGGTCGCCGTGGGCCCGCGCCAACAGGTAGTCGCGCAGTCGGGCGGCATCCTGTCGGGGCAGGTAGTGGATCTTGACGCTCTCGCCGCCACCGGTCTCGATCCGCAGCTCCGCCAGGGAGAACAACCGCGCCGCGAACGGTTGGACCAGGTCGACCGACTGGATGCGGTTGAATCCGACCCGGCGGGACCGCTTGGTCATCATGCCGGTCTCGATCCGCAGTTCGTTGGCGTCGATGACGTACTTGGTGAACCACCATGAGACGAACGATCCGAGGGCGGCCAGCACGACGATCGCTCCCAGCCCGGACAGCAACCAGACCAACGGCAACGACAACAGACCCTTGCCGGGATCGTCATCGCCGCCCTTCGGGATCAACTCCCGGCCGATGACCACCAGGATCGCCAGCAGTACGATCCAGCCGCGGATCAGCGGCGTTGCGGGATGTGGTCGCTGCTCCTTGGCGACATCGTTCGGCACGGGAGTCTCCGCGCCCGGAGGGGCCGTTGGCGTCTCGGGAGGGGCTGGCTGGAACGGTGGCTCGGTCACAGGCCGGTCGCCCTGGTCTCGCCCAGCTCGGTCAGCCGGTCCCGCAGCCGTGCCGCCTCCTCGGGTGGCAGGCCGGGAATCGTCGCGTCGGTGTGGGGACTGGCCGTCACGAACTTGAGGGTCGCCACCTTGCACGCCCGCTCCAACGGTCCGGCCGTGACCTCGACGACCTGCATCCGCCCGTACGGGACCGCGGTGAGCGAGCGGAACATGATGCCGTGGGTCACGTACAGGTCGTCCTCGCGCAGGGCGTATCCCCAGGCCCGGACGCGGCGGTTCACCAGCAGCAGCTGCGAGGCCAGGATGACCGCCCCGGCGCCCCAGATGATCGCGGCGATCCACCAGAGCCCGAACACCAGACCGAGGAAGAGCGCCGGGACACTCGTCACAAGCACCCAGGTGATGGTCATGCTGACTGCCATCACGGTCCGGTAGCGCAACGAGATCGGATGCCACTCCTCGCCGGGCGGGGCGAACACCGGATCAGGGGCGGGAGACGTCGCGGAGGTCGGAGTCACTCCTCCATCGTCTCAGGTCGGACAATCACCTCCCGGTCGTTGGCACGGTGGGAGACCGTGGGCTAGACTCGGCGCGGCCCGCCCCAAGCGGGCCATGCGGATGTAGTTCAGTGGTAGAACATCAGCTTCCCAAGCTGAGAATGCGGGTTCGATTCCCGTCATCCGCTCCAGACTTTTTCTCTCCGGCCCCGGTTGCCTCGCCATTTCGTGCCTAGGGTTGTCTCCTGTCGGGTCTCCGACATGTCGACTGCGGGCGAGCGGCCCGCGTGGAAGGAGTCACCATGGGTGCCTTGTCGCCGTGGCATTGGGCCATCGTTGCCATCGTGGTGATCGTGCTCTTCGGTGGAGCAAAGGTCGCCGGTCTGGGCAAGAGCCTCGGACGAGGGTTGCGCGAGTTCAAGGAGGAGACGCGCGGACTGACCGATGGCCCGGCCGAGGCCAGCGCGTCGGAGCCTGCTGCTGCCGAGGCGCCCAGGTCCGCCTGAGGACTCGTCGGGGCATCGGCGCGGTCTCGACACGCTCGCTTCGCTCGCTACTCGACCGACGATGGTCGAGTAGGTCGGCGCGGTCTCGACACGCTCGCTTCGCTCGCTACTCGACCGACGATGGTCGAGTAGGTCGGCGCGGTCTCGACACGCTCGCTTCGCTCACTACTCGACCCACGTCGCTCGCTACTCGACCACCGGTGGGCCCACGTAACGGGCGATCGGCCGGATGATCTTGGTCGACCGGTGCTGCTCCAGCACGTGGGAACCCCAGCCGACGACGCGGGCGACCGCGAACGTCGGTGTGAACAGCGACCGTGGCAGGCCGCAGAGCTCCATCACGACCCCGGCGTAGTACTCCACGTTGGCGTGCAGCTCGGCGTGCGGCTTCAGCTCGGCCAGGGCGGCGATCACCTCGGACTCGACGGCGACCGCGAAGTCCACGAGTGGGCCGCCGAGGGACTGTGCGGTCTCGCGCATCAGGACCGCTCGGGGATCGGCGGTGCGGTACACCGCATGCCCGAACCCCATGATCCGCCCGCCGGCGGCAACCGTGGCCCGTACCCAGTCGCGAACCCGGTCGGGCTGGCCGATCTCGTCCAGGGCGTCCAGGGCCCGATCCGGTGCGCCACCGTGCAGCGGGCCGGCAAAGGCGCCGATCGCCCCGCACACCGCTGCCGCGGCATCCGAGCCCGCCGAGGCGATGACGCGAGCGGTGAAGGCCGAGGCGCTGAACCCGTGGTCGATCGTGGCGATCAGGTAGCGGTTGATCGCTGCCACTCGTTCCGGCGAGGGTTCCTCACCCGTGGTGAGCCAGAGCCAGTTCGCGGCCGTGCCCAGGTCATTGCGCGGTTCGAGCAGGGAGGCTCCGCTGCGGAGCCGGTGCAGCGCGGCCTGGATCACCGGGGTGAGGGCGGCGATCCGGAGGACCTGGTCCCGTACGGTCTCGGCGTCACTGCCCCAGCCCGGGGCGAAGTCGTCGACGGACCCGAGCATCGACACAGCAGTGCGCAGCCGAGCCATGCCAGCACGCTCCCCGCCGGAGACCGCGATGGCCGGGAGCGCGGCGGCGACAGCGGTCGGCAACTGCTGCGCCTCGCGCCAGCGTGCCGTGAACTCAGCCAACTCTCCTGGACCGGGCAGGTGCCCGACGAGCATCAGGTGCGCCACCTCCTCGAACTGCTTGGTCCGGGCCAGCTCGATTGCGTCGAACTGTCGATAGTGGAAACGTCCTTCGGCACCGCGGACATCGCCGAGCTCGGTGTCGGCGACGATCACGTTCTTCAGCCCCGCCGGGGCGACCATGGGTTCGATCGTGTCAGTCATGCTTCTCAGGACAGCGAACATTGACCGGTCGATCAACGTTGACCAGATCAATGCTCGCCCAGCCTGGCGGGAAGGCCGACAATGAAGGTCATGACCCTGCACGAGGACGAGGAGTGGCTCAGCTCCGAACAGGTGGCACGCCACCTGGGTGTGAAGCTGCAGACCGTGTACGCCTACGTGAGCAGGGGCGTGCTCCACCCGCTCCGGCGGCCCGGACAGCGGGGCAGCTGGTTCGCGATGGCCGAGATCGCCGCCCTGACAGGGATCGAGACGGCATCCGTACGGCGTCGCCGGCGTGCCCCCGGCCTGGCCGATGACATCCGAACCGCCATCACCTGGCTCGACGAGGAGCACTTCTGCTACCGCGGGCACGATGTGATCGACCTCACCGAGACCCACAGCTTCGAAGAGGTGTGCTCACTGTTGTGGCAGCAGGACGCGGCCGGCGCCTTCGTCGCCCCGGAGCTGCCCGGGATCGCCGCGGACCTGGCCACCGGCGTACCGCAGGCGGAGCCGTACGACCTGTTGGTGCTGGCAGTGACCCTCGCCGGAACAGCTGATCCTGGCCGGGCCGACCTCGCACCAGCCGCGGTGGCCGCCGCCGGAGCGCGCGGTGTCGCCGCCGGCATCACCGGTCTGGGCGGCACGGTCGGACCTGCCCGTCCGGGACAGGTGGCCGCCGCGGTCGCCGGGCTGCTGAGTGGCCGCCCCCACCGTCGCGGCACCCGGCTGGCCGGACTCATCGACGATGCCCTCATTCTGCTCGCCGACCACGACCTGGCGCTGTCGACCACTGCCGCCCGCGTGGCGGCCAGTGTGCGGGCGGACCCGTACGCGGTCCTCGTGGCCGGGCTGGCGGCAGCACGGAGCCCTGCGCACGGCACCGCGTCGCGCGCCGCGCGGCAACTCGTCCTGGATGCTGTGGCGGATCCCGGACGCGTGCTCGGCGACTGCCTGGCTGGGACCCGACCGCCGTACGGCTTCGGGCACCGGGTCCTCGTCGAGGCCGACCGACGGGCCGACCTGATCCTGCCGGCGGTGCTCGAACGAGCGCCTCGCCGGTTCCGTGAGGCGCTCGCCACCCTGGTCGACGGGATGTGGGAGCGACGTGGGCTTCCGCCCAACGTGGATCTCGCCCTGGCCGTGCTGTGCGCGGTGGAGCAGCTGCGGCCCGACGGCGGGGAGATCCTGTTCGCCCTGGCCCGGATGGCGGGGTGGACCGCCCACGCCATTGAGGAGTATGCGACCGAGCCCTTGCGGTTCCGGCTGCGTGGCGTCTACGTCGGCCAGCGTTGATCTCGATGACGGAGGCCCCGCGCCGTGCAACCCTTGCGGCGTTTCGGGCGTCACGGTGTGTGAAGCAACACAGCAGTGAAGGAACACCGACCACGTGTTCAGACCGCTCGTGAGAGGAACGCCCATGTTGCCCCGACGTTCAGCCATCGGTGTCGCCGGCCTGGCACTGGCCGCCGTGACAGCCCTGGGAGCCTGCGCCCCGGGAGCCGGTCCTGGTGGATCGTCCGGCAGCGGGACAGGGGCACCCTCGAACAGCATCCCCTCCAGCGGGGCGTCCGAGCCGAGCGGCTGGCAGACCGTGCCTACCGCGCCCGGATCGGGAGGCTCCTCCGCGCCGAGCACGGCGCCCAGCGAGAGCGATCCGGGCCCCATCACCAGCAACCAGCTCCCGAACCAGAAAGACCTTGCCTGGCACGACTTCGGCGACTTTCGGGAACAGGAGACCGGCAAGGGGCCGGGCGCCACCATCACCGACTGCTTCGATCTCGACGATGACCTGCTGGGGGCGTCATCGCTGATCCACCGCAGTTTCGCGGCGTTCGACGGGGACGTTCCTGCCCTCGCCATCGGGGTGCAGTTCACCTCAGAGTCCGAGGCGCGGGCTGGGTTCGCCGCCTTCCAGCAGCTGCGGCAGGGATGTGTCGCCCACTTGGCGAAGACCGGCAACCCGGACGGCCGGGTCAGCGACTGGATCCGTGTCGACACCGTCGCCAGCCGGGCCGGATTCTTCGAGTTCAGCTACCCGACGGACGGCGACAACGGCCGTTTCGAGTCCCTCGGTGCTGTCCAGGAAGGGTCTCGGATGGTTCTGCTCCTGATGTATGCCGACGGCCAGGACAACAACTGGGCGTACGAGAAGAGCGACGACACAGGGTTGCCGTTGCATCCGCAGCTGCGCAGCCTGCCGCGGGTCGCCCAGCGGCTGGGGTGATCTCGACACGCACGACGCAAGCGCCGTGCTACTCGATCGGCGGTGACGGTGGGGACGTGCACGACGCAAGCGCCGTGCTACTCGATCGGCGGTGACGGTGGGGACGTGCACGACGCAAGCGCCGTGCTACTC
>Ga0164243_10000155_pt1 | contig 167996 bp, 166 predicted proteins | sample OricompcompostOP_FD_108781 | JGI IMG/M metagenome (GOLD analysis project Ga0164243, IMG submission 108781) | Organic Plus compost microbial communities from Emeryville, California, USA - Original compost - Organic plus compost (OP) | ecosystem: Engineered > Solid waste > Mixed feedstock >...
GATTTTAAGTCCCTTGCGTCTACCAATTCCGCCAAGCGGGCACGCAGACAGGTTTAGCCTAACGGCCTGATTCGCACCACCCATTTGATCCTGGGGCGTCGTCGAAAACACCCTTCGGCCTTACACGGTCAACGCAGGCGCATCATCTCGTGACGTCCAATTCGGTACCCTGGGACACATCCCGATGTCCATGGCTTTGCCAAGGCGCCTTGTCCGCGTCGACGGCAGACTGCGTCGCCTGGCCGGGATGGCCGGAAGGAAGCCAGCCCCGTTTCGCCATCTCGGCAAGCATGGCCTCCCCCAGCATTCCCGCGCCAATCCGACTGGGGTGGTCGTCATCGACGTAAAGGGGCGCATCATCCAATTGGGCCACGCATCTGCCCGGGATGATCGTGTTGCAGAGCACTTGCGCGGGCCGAAAGCGGATGAGGTTTTCGCTGTCGGGAATCGCGTCGAGTTGGGCGCGGGCGTTTCGTGTGCGTTTCTCGTATACCTCGTGGGAGGTGGACAGCGGCGGGCTGAGCGGAAGTCCAAGCTTCAGCTTTTTCGCAAGATGCAGTGGCACATTCCATCCAACCTCAGGTATCGGATAAACGAGCACGACCTTTTTTCCCGAACTCAGGAGGCTCTGTACCGATTGCCGAACCAGGCGCCCCAGCTCGTCTATCCGGTGGGGGTCGTTGATGTAGGACAGCCCCTTGTCCGCAGGCAGGGCATACCGCGACGCGCCCGGTTCCTCACCCCCTTCTTCATTATCAAAATGCGTGCCTTCGAAGAACAGGGCCCAGCGACTGACGACCACGACAATGTCCGCATTGTCGTGGCTGCGGATGTAGTCGGTGACCTTTCCATTGAAAGCGGTGCAGTCGAACGACAGGTCGGGGCGCTTGATTCCCGCTACTCCGGGACAGCCCGATGCGGTCAGCGGCCTTACGTCATAGCCCTGCTCGCCGAAGCGCGGGGCCAGGAAATAGGCGAGTGCATCAGCATGGCTATCTCCCCAAAACGCAATCTCTCCCTTGGTGTTTTCGCCGCTGGCGGCATACACGCACCAGTCGTCGGGGTGATCCGATGCCAGAATCCTGGACCGGCAGTCGGCGAAACGAGGATTCTTCGTATCGGCCCAGGCCGCCATACGGGCGGCCGCTGGCGAGATTCGGGCCGGAAAACCGTTCACCGCATGACCCACGGCACCCACGATGGTGACCAGCGAACAACAAGCCGCCGCGAAGCCATATACATGTCGCCTGGTGAGCAGCCCTTTCATTCGGAAAGGCCGCTCAATGTATCGCCAGGACAGATAAGCCAGGACCAGGCTCGCAATGCTCAGCGCCAGGTAGTCGAGTTGTGTCGGCGCATTGAGCAACCGGAGGCGCGCAAATGCGAATAGGGGCTGATGCCAAAGATAGGCGCTATAGCTGATCAGGCCGATGGACCTGAGCGGCGCGAGGCTTAGCAACCGACCAACGAATGTCTGCCGTGAGGCGAAGGCGATTACGAGCACCGAGCCTGTGACGGGGAGAAGCGCCCAACCGTTTGGAAACGGCGTGGCGTCATTGAATTCAAGGACTGCAAAGAGGATCAGAGCCAGGCCGAGTGATGCCAAGCCGCTCCGCACCCAACCCCAGAGCTTGTCACGGCCAAAGGGCAAAACTGCAAGTAGTCCGCCGGCACCCAGCTCCCAAGCCCTGCTGGGAAGAAGGTAGAAATTGGCGCTAGGGTCTATTTGCAGCAGCCACAGGCAGAAAGCGAAACTGGTCAATGCCATGGCTGCCAATGCGCCCGCCAGGGCAGCTCGTGGCAATCGTCTGAGGAGGAGCAGTATCAATGGGAAGAAGACATAGAACTGTTCTTCGACAGCAAGAGACCAGGTGTGCAGCAGAGGCTTGAGCTCAGAGGCCGGACCGAAATAATCCGTCTCGATCCAGAACAGGAAATTGGAAGAGAAAAGGTTTACCGCGATCAGACTTTGAGCGAAGTCCTTCAGCTCCCGGGCATCCATCCACATCCAGGAGAAGGGGATGCAGCAGAGACAGACGAAGAGCAGGGCGGGTATGATTCTTCGTATGCGGCGTTCGTAGAACCGAACGACCGAGAATCGCCCCTCCATGATCTCGCGATGGATAATGCCGGTGATAAGGTAACCGCTTATGACAAAAAAGATATCGACGCCAACAAAGCCGCCGCTGAAGGTCGTGAATCCGGCATGATAAAAGATGACCGGAAGGACGGCCACTGCGCGAAGCCCATCGATTTCCGGACGGTATTTCATCGACCCTCTCTCGACAGACTGGACGCTTCGCCGGCCCGCGCGAAAGACAACCAGGCCGTTACCGACGGCTGCGGTAGCGATGCTCCCCTCCCTGGCCGGCACAAGAGGCGTATCTGCCCGGCGGCCTCGAGTGCCGCAATTCCACGAGCCACGCGAAGGCCCTGGCGTGTTCAGTAAGGCCGGGCCTGGAACCCCTCACCGCCCTCATGGCAACGGCGCCGGGCGGGCGCGTGACGCACTGTTGCGGTTGTCTTCTCGATAGCCCCTTGCGTCTACCAGTTCCGCCAGGCGGTCATGCGGCCAGCTTTTGTCTCTCGACGGCTGCCCGACGGCGGGAATGGTTGGGGAGCGGCGCCGGGCCGCTACGCTCTTTTTGGGCCCGCGATCAGCCAGATGATGAAGCCGATGATGGGCAGGATCAGAATGAGCACGATCCACACCACCTTCATGCCCGTGCTGGCGCGGCTGCCGATGACGCTGACGATGGCCCAGATATCGAGGATGAGAACGATCAGCCCACCGATACCCCCGTAACCATTGAAATCCATAGTCCATCCCTCCTGATTTCTTCAGTGCGCCTGAGGGCTTCAGGCCGAAGCAGTGTGGCATCAAACCAAGGCGGCAAAGTGGCAGGCTGTTCGCGTAAGGGCTTGTGATCCCCCGTTGCTTGACAGGGACCCGCCGCCCGCCGACACTCCGGGAAAACCCGAAGCGCCGGAGGGTTCCATGTCGTCGGTTCCACTATCCATTCTCGACCTCACACCCATTCCCCGGGGGGGCACGCCGCGCGAGGCGCTGGCCCATTGCGTGGACCTCGCCCGGCATGCCGAGACATGGGGCTACAAGCGCTTCTGGCTGGCCGAGCACCACAACATGACGGGCATCGCCTCGGCGGCGACGGCCATCGTCATCGGCCATGTGGCGGCGCAGACGCAGAGCATCCGGGTGGGCGCCGGCGGCATCATGCTGCCCAATCACGCGCCGCTCATGGTGGCGGAAGCGTTCGGCACGCTGGAGACGCTCTTTCCCGGGCGGATCGACCTGGGGCTGGGCCGGGCGCCGGGCACGGACCAGGCGACGGCGCAGGCGCTGAGGCGCACCCTCAACAGCGACCCCGATGCCTTTCCCCGGGACGTGGTGGAACTCCTGGCCTATTTCCGCCCGGTGAAGGAGGGGCAGCGCGTGCAGGCGGTGCCGGGGGCGGGGCTCGATGTGCCGGTGTGGATTCTCGGCTCCAGCCTCTTTGGTGCGCAGCTCGCGGCGGCGCTGGGCCTGCCCTATGCCTTTGCCTCGCATTTCGCCCCGGCCCAGCTCATGCAGGCCGCCGAGATCTACCGCGAGCGCTTCCAGCCCTCGGAGCATCTGGAGACCCCTTATTTCATGGCGGCGCTCAATGTCTTCGCGGCGGATACGCAGGAGGAGGCGCGCTACCTCATGTCCTCCATGCAGCAGGCCTTCATCAACCTGCGCACCGGCAAGCCCGGCCCCCTGCCGCCGCCGGTGGAGAACCTGGAAGAGCGGCTGGAGCCCCATGAACGGCAGATCCTGGAACACACCATGTCCTGTTCGGTGGTGGGCACGCCCGAGACGGTGCGCAAGGGACTGGAGGACTTCGCCGCACGCACCGGCGCCGACGAGCTGATGACCACGGGGCAGATCTTCGACCACGAAAAACGGCTGCGATCCTTCGAGATCGCAGCCGCTGCAGCCAATATCTAGGGCCTTTTCACCCAGCCGGAGCTATTCATTCCACCGTCATTCGTCGACTTGATCGGCGAATCCAGTGTTCCTGTCTCCATCCAGACTGGACTCGCCGGTCAAGCCGGCGAGTGACGAAGGATAGGGATTATTCAAAATTAGAATCATCCCTCTCCAAAGCGGAGCCGCCGTTATTGCGGCGGCATCTCCAGGAACACTTCGCCGGTCTCGGGCGTGCAGCCGCCATTGGGCATGACGGTGCCGCATTTCACGATGCCGACGCCGCGGGCGATGGTGCCGAAGTTGCGGCCGTCCTTGAGGGGATGCACCGTCACCGTGATGATGGTGCCCGGCGGGAAATCCTTCACCGTGACGCCCTGACGGGCGATCTGCGCCGCCGGGCCGGTTTCCATGCCCCAGACCACGGGCTTGCCGTCGTCGCCCACGACGCCCTTGCCGTTCTCGTCCACCAGCGAAAAGAGGATCTGCGCGTGGTTGGCGCCGGGCAGGAAGCGCGTGAGCATTCCGGTCAGCGTCTTCGACTGGGTGGTGTCGTACATGGCGAAGGAGTGATGCGCCGAGGCGGGTGTCGCCGCCAAGAGCGCCAGGGCCGCGGCGGCAGCGCCGGCAATGCCCAAAGCCTTGGAAAAACTGCGTGTCATGCGTAATGCCTCGTTTCTAGCTTGCTCTTATATGGTGCGCCGGCGCCCCATGGGAAAGGGTCACGGGCGGGGCAGCTCCGGTTCGCCCGGCAGGTGAGCCGGAATCTCCGGGATGTCCCAGCCGCTCTCGAAATGCTCCTGCCAGTTCTGCGCCCAGGGACGGCCGAAGAAGTCGATATAGCCTTCATCGAAGGGCAACATCTGCGTCGGCCGGCCGTCGGGGCCGTTGACGATCTGGCTGGTGGTCCGGCACTCCACGAACTGGTGGCGCTGCTCGGAGCGGATGCCGTCGATGCGGTTCCAGGTGGCGGTCATGGTCACCGGGGCCTTCAGCGCCTGCGGGTCATAGAAGGTGGTCTCGGTGATGAGCTGCTTGCCGTCATCCGACAGGTGGATCTTCTCGATGGTCTCCATCTCGTCGGAGAACTCGAACATGGCGTGGGTCATCTGCCAGCCGCGCACATTCTTGGTCCAGGCGATGAGCGTCTTGCCGTCCCAGAAGCCCACGGTCTCGCCATACCATTGCGGCACCTGCTGCACATGCTTCTGGTCGATGAGGATCTTGCGCAGGAAATTGTCGGCGACGCCGGCCAGGAACTGCACCTGTTCCGGCGTGGAGATGACCTCGATCTGACGCGTGGCGTGCACATACCACCAGCGCAGGAAGCCTTCCGGATAGCAGAAGGCGGCGCTCCATTGCGGCGAATTGGTCACCGCCTCGTGATAGATGAGCTGCACCAGGCGCTTCTGGTATTCCGGCGTCAGCAGGGCCAGGATCGTGGGGGCCTGCATGTCCGTGCCGTTGATCCACTGGCTCTGGCCCAGGAACTCCTTCACATACCAGCCGTCGAAGACCGGCATGTCAGCGCGGGTGTAATGGTTCGGCCCGCCATGCTCCTCCGCCGTCTTCATGAGGGCGTTGTACTGCTCCTCGGCGGTCTTGTACGGGTAGGGACTGACGATCTTCTCCAGCGGCCGGTTCAGGTCGCAGTCGCCCCACTGGCCCACCGTGCCGTTGTTCTGCATGTCCATGAGCTGGTATGGCGTGTTGCAGCGGTAGTACCGCGGGTCCATCCAGTGCTTCCAGTCCTTGTAGAAATTCTTCGTGGTGAAGATGTCCGTCTCCAGCGGTTTCACGCCCTTGGGCGGCTCCACCGTGGATTTGGGCCAGTAATCCGGCATTCTGAATTGCTGCGCACACGCGGAAGCCGCAATCCCCGCGGTCATCAGAACAGTTGCAGCAAAAGCGCCCCACTTCCCAACCATTCGTTTTTCTCTCCTTATTGTTCGCTGAAACATTAGAGCCCCAAAGATGAGCGGTCAATCAAGGCGGGAGGAAGTGGCGCGCAAAAGCGCGTGAACGGCATTGGCCGTCCTCTCCCTCCCTGGACGGCTGCGAGAAGGGCAGCAGCACCCGGCGCATGGCGTCCGTGTCCTTCCCGCCGGCCCGCAGCAGGCAGGCCAGCATATGGGCCTGGTGGGGCAGGAGGTGACGGATCACCATGCCGCCCGCCGCCTCGAAGCGCTTCACGCTGGCATAGCCTTTCAGCCGGTCGGGGTGACGCGCGAGCAGGACCAGTTTTCCGGGATGGGCGCGCATGAAGGCGGTGACGCCCTGTTCCGCATCGTCCTCGGAGGGCAGGGTGCCGCTGTGATAGGCGCCGATGACGATGACTTCCGCCTTCCGCGCCAGCGCCTCCAGCACCTCCGAATTGAGGCCCGGATAGGCATGGATCAGCCGCACATGGCGGCTCTGCCCGCCCAGCCCCGCGTGATCCAGGTCGGGCAGGGGCAGGCGGCGGGTTTCGTGCGGGTCGATGCTCAGGCCGCCCGCCATGGTCCAGCTGGCCGCCTCGCGCCCGCCCAGGCTTTCCATGCCCCGGCTGTCGAAATCGAGCGGCTTCACCTCGCGCCAGTCGCAGATGAGCACCGGCTCCAGGTCCACGTCCCGCTTCAGCGCCACATAGGTGGAGGGCACGGCCTCGCCCGAGAGCAGCCAGGCAACGGCAGCCCGCAGGTTGGCCGGGCCGTCCGAGCCCTCATCGTTGAGCGGGCGGAAGGCGGCCACCAGGCAGATGGTGATATCAGCGCCGGAAAAGAGGAGGCCGAGGGCCGCTGCCGTGGCATGCAGGCTGTCCGTGCCGTGGGTGACGAGGAAGAGCGTATGGCCCTGGCGCGCCTTGCGGTCGATGGCGGCGGCGATGGCCTCGATATCATGGAGGGAGAAGTCCTCCGAATTCTTGTTGAGCGGCGAGGCGATCTCGCAGCCGGCCCGGCCCCTCGTCACCTCGTCCAGCAGACCGGTGAGCGTGCCCGAGGCGGCGTCTTCCACCGACAGGCTGTCGCCCGTGGCAAAGGAATCGATGGTGCCGCCGGTGGTGATGACGCAGATCTGCCGAGAGGCCATGTCCAGGTGGAATCCGGTTGCGGTTGCGACTGTCGCCCAAAGGATACAGGGGCCGCGCAACCTTTGCGAGCCCTGTTGAGCGCTCAGTCCCGGCCGCCGGGGGGCAGGGTTTCCACCGTGGCGTGCCCGATGCCGAAGGTTTCGCTGAGGCGGGCCTTCACCCGGTCCTTGATCTCGTGTTCCCGGCCGGGGCTCGCCACTTCCACCTCCAGCGTCATCATCGGCCGGTCCTCGGTGATGGCCCAGGCGTGGATGTGGGAGACGGAGACCACGCCCTCGATCTCAAGCAGCGCCTTTTCCACGGCCCGGCCGTCGAACCCGCGGGGTGTCGCCTCGAGGAGGATATGGCCGCTGTCCCGCACCACCGACCAGGCGGCCTTCAGGATGATCGCCGCCACCAGCACGGAGAGGATGGGGTCGGCCGGCATCCAGCCGGTGAAGAGGATCACCAGCGCCGCCACAATGGCGGCGACCGAGCCCAAAAGGTCGCCCATGACATGCAGGGCGGCGGCGCGGATATTGAGATTGTCCCTGTTTCCACGGGTGAGGACGGCGAAGGCCAGGATATTGACCAGCAGGCCGGCCACCGCCACCCAGAACATCAGCCCGCCCATCACCTCGCCCGGCTGGAGCAGCCGCCTTGCGGCCTCGATGACGATCCAGACGGCGATGGCGAAGAGGGCGATGCCGTTGACGAAGGCGGCGAGCACGGAGAAGCGGTCGAAGCCGTATGTCCGCAGGGCATCCGGCGGGCGCTGCGCCATGCGGAAGCCGAACCAGGCCAGCACCAGGCTGGCGAAATCGGTCAGCATGTGCCCCGCATCCGCCAGGAGCGCCAGCGACCCCGACGCGATGCCGCCCGCCACCTCGGCCAGCATGAAGAGGCCGGTCAGCCCCGCGGCGATGCCCACCGCCCGCTGGCTGACGGCGTGACCATGGCCGTGTCCATGCCCATGCCGATGATCATGCCCATGCCGATGATCATGCCCATGCCGATGCTCATGGCTGTGTCCGTGACTGTGCGTGGGGCCGGTGCCCATGCGTCGCCTCCTTCCCGCCGGCTCCACCATTGCCCATTTCCGGCGGGGGCTCAAGGGATGTGCCGGGGCACATGGTCGCATCCCCGCGAAGGGCAAAGACGCGGAATGCCCTTTTGCTTGAATTTGATGCCGGATTGGTCAATGAATACGCGATCCCAACGCCTGCCTGGCGGAAGGCCGGTCGCCGTCCCGTCATCCTGGGCATCAGTACCCGGCCAAGGGTTGAGCGGCTTGATGCGCGACGCAAAGATTCTCTTCATCATCCATACCTGTGGCCTTCTCCTCATCGTCCTCTCCGCCGCCATGGTGGTGCCGGGGCTCCTGGACTTCGCCTACGGCAATCCCGACTGGTCCACCTTCGCCGTCTCGGCGGCCGTCACCTGCTTCACGGGCGGGGCCTGGGTGCTGATGTCCCATGGCCGTCCGCTGGAACTGGACAGGCGGTCCGGCTATCTGCTCACCGTGGTCGCCTGGTGCCTGGTGGGGGCGTTCGGTTCGCTGCCCCTGCTGTTCTCGTCCCTGGGGCTCAGCGTCACCGACGCCGTGTTCGAGACCATGTCGGGCCTCACCACCACCGGCTCCACGGTTCTGACCGGCCTCGACACCATGGCGCCGGGGCTTCTCCTGTGGCGGTCGCTGCTGCAATGGATCGGCGGGCTGGGGATCGTGGTCATGGCGCTGGTCATGCTGCCGGTGCTGCGGGTCGGCGGCATGCAGCTCTTCCGCACGGAATCGAGCGACATTTCGGAAAAGCCGGTGCCCCGCGTCATCCAGATGGCGACGGTCACCGCCATCATCTATGTCTCGCTTTCGGTGCTCTGTGCCATCGGCTACGACCTGGCGGGGATGAATGCTTTTGACGCCATCAACCACGCCATGGCGACCATTGCGACGGGCGGCTTCTCCACCAAGGATGCCTCGCTGGGCTTTTACGACTCCGTGCCTATCGAGATCGTCAGCATCATCTTCATGAGCGCCGGCGCCCTGCCGCTGGTCTGGTATCTCCATATCGTCCGCAATCCGTCCCGGCTCTACCGGCTGGACGAGCAGGTGAAGGGCTTTTTCCTCATCCTCGTCGTCAGCACCCTTCTGATGGCCCTGTGGAACGTGGGCCACAACGGCATGACGGTGGCGCACGCGCTCCGTGTCTCCGCCGTCAACATCACCTCCGTGCTCACCGACACCGGCTTCGCCACCACCGATTTCTCCACCTGGGGCAGCTTCGCCATCGGCGTCTTCTTCATGCTCATGTTCATTGGGGGCTGTGCGGGGTCAACGGCGGGCGCCATCAAGATCTTCCGCTGGCAACTCCTCTTCTCCGGCATGCGCCGGCAGTTGACGCTCACCTTCTCGCCGTCGCGCGCCATGCCGCAGCGCTATGCCGGGCGGCGCATCGACCCCGAGATGATCGTCGGTGTGCGCAATTTCTTCTTCCTCTATCTGCTCACCTTCGCCTTGCTCACCCTCGGCGTCACCGCCACGGGCCTGGATTTCGTCTCCAGCGCCAGCGGCGTGGCGCAGGCCATGGCCAATGCCGGGCCGGGCCTCGGCCCGATTGTGGGGCCCGCCGCCAATTTCTCCACGATTCCCGACGTCGCCAAATGGCTTCTGGTGGTCGGCATGCTGGTTGGGCGGCTGGAACTGCTCACCGTCTACGTGCTGCTCTCGCCGGACTATTGGCGGAGCTGACGGGCGATAAGGCGGCGCCGGTGGCCGTCAAGTGCGACATAACGCACCATGCGCTCATCCACGTTGCCGGGAGTCCGGCTTTGGGCTAGGGTCGTCCCATGTTGGCGCATCTGAGACGTTCCCAGAACTGGACCGCGCTCTGGGCTGCCGTGGCGCTCTTTGTCGTCACGCTGCGGGCCTTCATTCCGCAGGGCCTGATGCTGGACGAGTCGGTCGATGGGAAACTCTCCATCGTCATCTGCTCCGCCCAGGGCGTCCAGCAGGTCCAGGTCGGCCATGACGGGGGTGACGATGGCTCCCGGCATCATAATGGGGACCATGGCTGCGCCTTCGCCGTGGCCGCCCATGCGGTCTTCCCCTCCCTTCTCCTGCCTGCCATTGCGCCGGATATTGCCGTGCCGGGCGTCTTCCGCCTGCCCGGCGAGCAGATACTGGCGGCATTCACGGCGCCGCCCCTGCCGGCCCGGGGGCCGCCGCACTCCGCCTGAATTCCCTCACCCCCAAGTGATGAATTCTGTGCGTCCTGGAAACGGGGCGCCTGCGGAGACATGATCCGATGAATAGACATTCCAGCCTGCTGGCGACCAGCATGCTTGCATTCGCTGCCTCCTCCCTGCCGGCCCTTGCCGCCGACGAGGAGCTGGCGCCCATCGACACACTTCTGGTCACCGGCCACGCCCTGGAGGACCGCGACCTGGAGACGCTGAAGACGCCGGCCCTCGGCATCGGCATCGGCCAGGAGCAGATCGAGGCGGTCAACGCCTACAACGCCGAGGACACGTTCAAATACGCACCCAACCTCATCGTGCGCAAACGCTATGTCGGCGACAACAATGCCACCCTGTCGTTTCGCGGCACCTACACCACCCAGACGCCCAGGGCGCTGGTGATGGTGGACGGGTTCACCATTTCCAATTTCCTGGGGGCGGATTTCGACACGGCGCCCAAATGGGCGCTGGTGGCGCCGGATGACGTGGATCGGGTGGAGATCATCTATGGTCCGACCTCGGCGCGCTATTCCGGCAATTCCATGGGTGGCACGCTGCTGCTCGCCACCCGCGATATCACGCGCAGCCGCGGCCGCCTGTCGTTCCAGGCCTTCCAGCAGGATTACGACTATTATGCCACCGACGAGACGCTCCAGGGCTGGTCGGCCGATGCCGGGTTCGATTTCCGCATCAACGACCGGGCGGCCTTCAGCATCGCCTACCGGCATTTCGAGAATGAGGGCCAGCCCCAGGAGTGGCGGACCGTCGCGCCGGACACGCCCTATGCCGACCAGGCGATCGTGGACACAGAGCTGGGGTTTCCCCTGCGCATCGCCGCCCAGGATTCGGTGGTGAAGTCGCAGGAGGACCAGCTTCGCCTGCGCGGCACCTACGAGCTCGGCAGTGACTGGCAGGCGCGCATGCTGGTGGGCCTCCTGATGGACGAGGAGGACACGACCCATCCCCGCAGCTTCCTGGTGGATGATCAGGGCGCTGAAACCTTCGTCGGCATCGATGGTGTCTCCAGCGGCATCCACGGCAAGACGGAGCTGCTGGCGGGTATCGGCCTCAAGGGCACGCTTGCCGGCTGGGGCGTGGACCTGGCGGTCAGCCATTTCGATACGCTGAGGGACAGGACCCGCCAGTCGGACCCGTTCGATACGACGACCGGGCTGCCGCCGATCACCGGCCTTTCCATAGATGAAGGGGATGCACGCTGGACCAGTGTCGAGGCGACGGGCGAGCGGATGGTCGGCGCTCATGCCATCGCCATCGGCCTGTCCTATGCCGGGTACGGCTTCGAGAGCCGCACGGACACTACCTCCGACTGGCTGCGCGCCGTCTCCACCGGCCTGCGTGACGCGGCGGGCGGGCATACGCGGCTCATGGGCGCCTTCCTTGAGGACGCCATCGCGCTGGCCCCGGAATGGACGGCGACGCTCGGCCTGCGGGCGGAGACCTGGCGCGCCTCGGGCGGCTTCCTCATCAGCGAGGGGACGGAAGTGGCCTATCAATCCCGCTCCCGCCAGGCGCTCTCGCCCAAGGCGGCGCTCACCTTCGAGCCGGACCCGGCATGGACCTTCACGGCTTCCGCGGCGCTGGCCACCCGCTTTCCGACGTCCGAGGAGCTCTATCAGCCGGGGCTCATCTCCTACGGGCCGGATGTGGGGGAGCTGGACCTCAACGGCTTCAACCCCGATCTCGATCCCGAGCGCGGGCTGGACCTGCAGCTCGCCGCCACCCGTACCTTCGACCGGGCGGTGCTGACCCTCAGCCTCTTCCGGCAGGCGGTGAAGGACACCATTTTCGCGCAAACTGTGGTGCTGCCGGGCGCCGACGACCCGGATATCCCGACCCAGCAGTCGCTCAACACCAATATCGGCAAGGTGGTGACGCGGGGGCTCGATATCATCCTGGCGGCCGAGGACCTGCTCATCCGCGGACTGGGCGTGGATGCGAACCTGTCGCTCCTCGACGCGGAGGTGGCGCGCAACCCCCTCAACCCGGCGCTGGAGGGCAATACGATCCCGCGGGTGCCGCATGTGCGCGCCAATATGAGCCTGCGCTACAGCCCGGACGAGAACTGGACCTTCGCCGCCGGCTGGCGCTACCAGGACACGCCCTACCGCAACATCGAGAACACGGCCAATGCCCGCTGCGGCACCTTTTACTGCGTCAGCAATTTCTCCTTCGTGGACCTGAAGGCGATACGGCGCGTGGGCGACGTGGAACTGTCGCTCGGCGTGGATAACCTCTTCGACGAGAGGGCGTTCGTCTACCATCCCTATCCAGGCCGGATGGTGCTCCTGCAGGCCACATGGCGGGGAGACATCTGATGGCGGGCACCGTGAACAACACTTTGCGCCAAAGGGTATGGCGCTGGCATTTCCTGGCCGGGCTCATGGTGGTGCCCTTCGCCATCGTGCTGGCGACCACGGGCGGCATCTATCTCTTCAAGCCGCAGGTCGAGGCCATGATGGAGCACGGCATCAACGCCGCCGCCTCCCATGGCGAGCGCCCGCTGCCGGCCGATGAACTGGTGGCCGCCGCCTTGGCGCGCCATCCCGGCGCCGGCTTCACCCAGCTCACCCTGGAGCGCTCGGCCTCGGACCCCACGGTGGAGGTGGAGCTGGCCGTTCAGGGCACACCGCGCGTCCTCTGGCTGGACCGCTATTCCGGCGCCGTCCTCGCGGACCGGGAGAAGGGCATGCTGCCCATGGAGTTCGTCAAGAACATCCATGGGAACCTCTTCGCGGGCAATGGCGGCTCCCTGGTGGTCGAGCTCATGGCGTCCTGGATGATCGTGCTCATCGTCACTGGCATCTATCTCTGGTGGCCGCGCCATGTCGCCTGGTGGCGGGTGGTCCTGCCCAGCCTCAAGGGGCTGCGCTCGCGGGAGCTGTTCCGCCGCCTGCATGGCGCGGCCGGCGCCTGGATCGGCGGCATCGTGCTCCTGCTTCTCCTCTCGGGCTTGCCATGGACACAGGTGTGGGGCGGTGCCTTCGGGCGCGTGGAGCAAGCCTTCGGATGGGACGGGCCGGGGCAGGAATGGTTCGTGACCCTGCAATCCGGCGACCCCCACGCCGAACATCGGTCGGACGGTCTGAAGCTCTGGACCACCGCCGCCGGTGACGAGGGCGAGGTGACCCTGCAGTCGGGCCATCCGGCGGCCGGGCTGTCGCCCGTGAGCCTGCAGCGCATCGTCGATATCGTGGCGCCGCAGCACCTGGCCAATCCGGTGGAAATCCAGCCGCCGCGCGGCGAAAACGGGGTCTGGACCGTGCGCTCCATGGCGCAGGACCGCCGCCTGCGCCAGACCGTGCATTACGACCGCTGGACGGCGGCGGAGATCATGCGCATCCGTTTCGCCGACTATCACCCCGTGCAGCGCATCGCGTCCTACGGCATTTCGCTGCATGAAGGCGCGCTCTTCGGCTGGGCCAACCAGCTCCTGGGGCTGGTGGCGGCCATGGGCGTCATCCTCATCAGCGTCTCCGGCGCCGTCATGTGGTGGAAGCGCCGCCCCAGCGGGGCCCTTGGCGTGCCGCCCCTGCCGTCGGACCGGCGGCTGGCGGCCGGCGTCATCGCCCTCGTCCTGGCGCTCGGTCTCTTCCTGCCCATGATGGGCCTGAGCCTCATCACCGTCCTGGCCCTCGACACGCTATGGGCCACCGCCCGCCGCTTCGCCCTGGCGGGCTAGGATGGGGAGGAGAGTTGTAATGTCGGGAAATCAGATGGTGCCCCCGGTCCGAATCGAACGGACACTCCCTTGCGGGAACCAGATTTTGAGAAGCCCCAGATGCCCTATCCTTTGCGTATCCGGGGGTATCCGATTTCTCGATAACCGACTGTCACCACTAGACTTTTCCGGCTATCGACCCATCCATACCTAACCGGATGTTCGCCACGGTTGGCTTTCTGGTTGCACCTATGTTGCACCTGAAATCCGACCTCAACGGAGGTTAGGAATGCCCAAAATCAAACTCACCAAGACCGCTGTCGATGCGGCCTCGCCGAAAGAACGCGATTACGAACTCCGGGACACGATGATACCCGGCTTCCTCGTAAAGGTCACGCCAACCGGCCGCAAGATCTTCATGGTCGCCTATGTGGCTCATAACGGTCAGCGTCGCAAACCGGCAATCGGCCGATACGGAGAAATCACTGTCGAGCAGGCCCGCGGCATTGCCCAGGACTGGCTGGCCGAAGTCCGCCGTGGTGTCGATCCCAGCGCCCAACGCATGGCAATCCGCCAAGCGCCGACGGTTAAGGAGCTCTTCGAGCGTTTCATCACCGAATATTGCGAGACGCGCAACAAGCCCACCACGGTCAAGTCGAACCGCGGTTACGGGAAGTGCCATATCCTGCCGGCCTTGGGGCATCTGAAGGTGCCAGACGTTACGAGGTCGGACATTTCCAATTTGATGAAGAAGATGTCGCGGACGCGCCCCAACGCAAACCGTGTGCTCGCGGTGACCCGCAAGATGTTCAACATGGCGGAAGTCTGGGGTCTGCGACCGGACGGATCGAACCCCTGCCGGCACGTCCCGAAATACCCCGAACGCGGAAAGACCCGGCTGATCACAGACGAAGAGATGCGCAAGCTCTTCGAATATCTCGATCACGCTGAAATCGAGGGCCTCGAACACCCCTTCATTCTGCTTGCGATCCGGCTTCAGTTCGAGTTCGCCGCTCGCATGTCGGAGATACTCCAGCTCGAATGGGCTTGGATAGATTTCGACAATAGCCGCGTCGTTTGGCCCGACAGCAAGACGGGCGATATGTCCAAGCCGATGAGCGCCGAGGCGTTCCGTCTCTTTGAGACCGCCCCGCGCTTTGAGGACTCGCCTTTCGTTTGCCCGTCCGTCTTCGATCCCAACCTGCCGATGTCGAAGCACACCTACTATCAGGGTTGGCGGCGAATTCTGGAACGGGCCGGCCTGCCGCATATCGGTACGCACGGCATTCGCCATCGCGCCGCGACCGATATTGCCAATTCCGGAATCCCGATAAAAGTCGGAATGGCGCTCACGGCGCATAAGACCGTGACCATGTTCATGCGCTACGTCCACACCGAGGACGATCCCGTGAGGGCCGCGGCTGAAGCAGTAACCCGACGCCGGCAAGCGCTTGTAAGCGGAACTCCCCTTCCAATCGAACCAGGTCCGGCACTGTCACCTGTTGACCACGAACCGCCCACCGTCGCCTCTACGACGCAAGCTGCTCAGCCATCTCCCGAGGCCGATGCAAAGCCGTTGGGTTTCGACGACGGCAATTACACATCGCGAACCCGCATTGGAAACTACCGCCCATTCCGACATCGCAGCGGCGAGAACCGAGCTGTCCCTCCCGGCACCAAGCGGGCCGAGACCCAGGAGGAAACCCATGCCGGATAAGACAAAAGCTCGCCGCCGCTGGCCAGGCCCGGACATTCTTCAGCGCGTCAAATTTGTCCATGATGCTGGACCGATCCGCTTTGTCGACACCGAAGCAGCGGCGCGTTACCTCGCGCTCGATGCCCATACGCTGGAATGCTACCGTTCGCTGAATACCGGCCCCGCCTATCACAAGTTCGGTCGCTACGTCCGCTATGCGGTCCCCGATCTCGACGCATGGGCCGAAACCTGCCGGCGATCGACCGCCGCATCGCCGGCCGCGCCTCGCATTCTTCCCATTGACCTGACATAGCTTGGAAGCTATATTCTATGGCATGGGATGTGACGCTGCACGAAGCCTTCGAGCGTGAGTTCGAAGGCTTCGATCCTGCGATACAGGACACCATGTTGGCACTCGCCAAGCTGCTCGGGGAATTCGGGCCACAGCTCGGACGCCCCTATGTGGATACGCTGAAAGGATCGAAGCACGCCAATATGAAGGAGCTTCGCTTCTCGGCGGCTGATGGTGAATGGCGGACCGCCTTCGCTTTCGATCCGGAGCGGAATGCGATCCTGCTGGTGGCAGGCGATAAGTCCGGCGGCAGTCAAAAGCGTTTCTATCGCCAACTTATCGCAAAAGCGGATTCCCGGTTTTCCGAACATCTGGAAAACCTGAAAACCGGAAGGAAGGAAAAGTGACATGGCCCGGAGCGTGAAGGAGATCATTGCCGAATTGCCGACCGAACGTCAGGCGGCGATCGAAGCCCGCTTCCAGGAACTGAAGCAGGAGGTCGAAGGCCTACGGGAGTTGCGCGTACTTGCGGGCAAGGCTCAAGCCGATGTCGCTTCTACCCTCAATATCAAGCAACCGTCCGTTTCCAAGATTGAGAAGCAGGCGGACATGTATCTGTCGACATTGCGCGGTTACATAGAAGCCATCGGCGGCACGCTTGAGCTAACAGTAAAACTCCCTGAATGTCCCGCACTCCACTTACGGAATCTTGGTGACATAAAGAACAACAAAAACGCACCGGGTGATGTGCGAAAAAGCAAAGAATCCGCGAGGAAAGTGTAACGCCTGCTAATCGGGCGCCAGCCACATCCGAGAACTCTACGGTCAAGCAGGCAACTCCATCGTGATAAGACACGTTCAGATGTACCTCCGATAATCCGTACTGACGGTCTGTCCCTCGTCCATATATTTCAAGACTTCTCCGACTTTGCGCGCCGCCCGGATCGGAATAGGAAGTCGCTGGTTCATCTGGGTTGAATTCCAGTTGATCTTCGTCAGGGAAAATACCTCTTCAGCGATTTGCGCAATCGTGCTGTCGCAGCTTTCATGCGGACAGAGCAGCAAAGGCCGCGGGTCGTACTGGCCCGGATAGGTGCCGTAGTAGGGAATGCTGCCATTCGTGTAGAGCAGCCCCTTGCCAGCCAAGTTGACGAACGTGCCGCGCAGGACCGGGTAATTGCCGTCGCGCAGAATCTTCACGGAGTAGGATTCCTGGACCCAGACCAGGTCCCGGAGTTCGGTGCGGGCTTCCTCAAGCGCCTTCAGAATGCCATCCGCTTCATCGCCCCTGAAGCGCGAGGTCTTGAGCACAATCACCCGCGCTGGAAAATGCATATGGTGGCTCTTGTAAGCAGCAAGCACCTGGGAGGTCAGCTCGTAGGCATCGTCAAAGGTCATGTAGGGATGCCGGCCGCGGCTTTCGGTCTGCGCGCGCTTGCCTTTCAGGATGAAACCGCGCCCGCGCTCATCGAACATCTGGGCCGCGCTGGTGAAGAGCTGCTGTCCGGCGGCCTCGCGGTAGAAACTGACTCCCACATAGCAGGCGGCGTATTCGGCCTCACGCGGCATACGGCGCCAAGGAATGCGGCCGCTGCCCTTGTAGTAAAGCGTCGTCATTAGGTTCCAGCTTCGGTCAGCCTGATCCTGAATGTCGCGGTCGCGGCTTTCCTTGATCTTCTGGGGGATCGACACCTTCTCGTCGATCACGTCTTCCCAGACGATCTGGATCGGAAAGTTCAGGCCCATTGTGCGGGCCTTGAGCAGCCCTCGGAAGTTAGGCGCATCGGAACCGCCGCTGTCTTCCTTCTCCGTCGTGCTCTTTGAATCGACCTTGGCGTTCCATACGCGCACGATCAGCGCAACGGGCAGCGCGATAATCGCAACGTCTGGCCGCTCGCCGCTGTCATCGAGCGCTTGCAAAAGCGCGACGATTTCGCCGACCGCCATTTCGACTGCTTTTTCGTGGTTCGGTTCCTTGACGATCTTGTCGATCCGGCTCTGCGATAGCGCGGCTGTCGCGCCGTCCGGTATCTCGAACCGGCAGCGGAACGGGTTTTGATTACCGAGTCCCGGAAAGTCTGGATGAAGGTTGGGATGCTTTTCGGTCTTACCCTTGATGCCCGTTGATACGGCAGTCATATAGCTCTGCATGCTTTCAACGGTCTTGGCGTTGCCGACGACCCCGACCCTGATCATCTCACCCAGAGGCGGCTGCAGGGGGCCGGCCTCCACAAGCCCCAGCCGCGGATCGGGATGATGGTGCTGATCACCAAACTCTAGTTCAGGCTCGTCGAATATCCTGTTTTCGAACTCCATCAGACCGCGAGCCTTTCCTGGTTGTCAGGATCTTCCGCTTTCTTTTTGGGCTCGCCCCACACATCTTCCGGCACCCGCGTATCGAGAGTAATCTGTGGCGGTACTTCGAACAGCAAACTCGGCTCGGGTTCGGTGTCCCACCCGAACAGATCACCAGCGTCGCGCTCCTTCTGGGTCAGGAAACGGTGCCACATGATCACCTGCCCCCGCAGCGAAGCGCTATTATCCATCCGCTTCTTTCCGGCAAGCAGTGCCTGGGGGTAGGAATGAGGCGTGAAGCCGTCGGTCGTGAAATAGTAAGTCGGGGTTACGACCAGGAACCACTGATCATCCAACAGCTCGAACCGGGGCGCAAACGCATGGTGCCGCACAAAGTCCACGCGCCCCTCTTCCTTCTTGCTGGTGATGACATTGACGACATCGGCATGGGTCCTATTGCGCGAAGCCTCATAATAGAACCGGCGTGGAATGTTCTTCTCAAGCGCCCTGAAATACAGCAGCTTGCGCCCTTTCTCCCAGTTCAGATCCTCGCGAGTCTGATGCCTTAACGCCTGCCGCAGGAGAAAGGCGAACTTGTTCTGTTCGTCTAGGTCTTCGTGAAATGCCAAGTAGCTAGTGTCGATGGCATCAACCTGATCAGCGTCGACAATCTCCCGGCACGACGATGTCCGCGGATCATGAAACGACCAGAACGAACCGCCGTTGATTACCCAGTCGAATCGCGCTGGTTCGTCCCCTTCAAGCAGGAGCGCCGCCGCCTTCGGTCCCGAAAGCGGCGTCGAGGCAACGTAAATTTCAGGGGGCATGGAGATGGGCAGAATATTGACGAGCGCTTCCTCGCCGCCACCGAGCGGCGGGACGTAGTAGCCAAACCCGGCTTTCGGGACAGTCAACCCGGCCAGACGATCAACCGCGTTTCGGTCGAGAACATCGCGCTGTTTGTCAAACTGGAGACGGCGATCCCCTTCCATGAGCCCGCTGGGAACTTCCTGCCAGTAGAAGCTCTCATCGGCCCTACGGTAGAGCACGATGATGACCGGCAGGTTTGACGGACGCCAGTATTCGAGGTCCTTGCGCTTCAGCAGATAAGTAAAGCCCTCTTCGTCCTCGCCAGTGTATGTCCCTGTTTCGGTCGCCTTCACCTGAACAGCGATCATCCGCGCCAACGGCCTGCCCTCATCCATCACCTCGGCAATACCATCTATGCCGGCTTCAAGGCGCGAGCGGCCGTCAAACTGAAACCCAATATCGAGGAACCGACGCCGCACCGCGGTCTCACCGATTTCCCCAAGCATCTGGCTGGATGTAAGAATCTTCGACATTTGTGCATCATAGAACAATCGAGGAACATTTGGTATGAGATTGTGCCCTCCGTCACGCCGCGATCGTGGACAAGTTGCATGGCCGGTAGAGGTATATATCTCGGCTACGGGCTTATGGGGGCTATGCAATCACGCGTGGCTTGTGCTGCGCTATGATAAGTCATTGCTGACATAAGCCCCTGAACCGGGCTCAAGAGGGCATGCCCGTTAGCGGGTACCCGGATCCGTCCGCCACCGGGAATCCAGGGGGCCCATAAGGGTCTGGTGAGGATCGCGCCGCGCAGCCTCGATCTCCTCTTCCGTGACGGCATAGCGCAGGAAATTACCCTCGTGATCCTCCAGGCAAGTGAAGATGCGTCCGCCCTCATGCAGGATTTGGTCGGGATCGGTGTAGGTACCGTGCCCGATCATTTTGGCAAGCCGCTCGGGATTGTGGTACTCGGCCAAGAAAGGATCAAAAGATCGCGGCGTCTGCGTCTGCGCGATCACCGCTCCCGTGGGCTTATTCCAGTAGTATTGAACGCGCAGCGCATCTTCATGCAGAACAGTGTGATCGTAGAAGATCCGCGCCGCCAGTTCGCCGAACTGGATGGGATGCAGCTTTTCGCACAGGAGGTGCTGAAACCTGTGAAGCCGGAACTCGCGATGAACGCCGCCGTCAAACGCGCAAATAAGGCCGAGATTGCCCGTTCGCAGCGCGGCGCCCAGCGTGATCAGGTTATCAGAGAAATCGAACGTTTCGAACCGCGTATCGCGCGTATCGATCTCGACAACATAGAGCGAATATGGCGGTCCGTAGGAAAACTCCGGGAACGGTGGATCGGTTAGATAGCATGCGTACATATCCTTGCGCATCGCGAAAGCGCGCTCGATCATGCCGAGATAGGTGATGCCGGGCATGAAGTCCGTCGGAACGATACTGTCCGGCACCGGGTCGGCTCGCGTCCGGTGGTCTGTGTAGGCATGCCCCTTACGGCACAATAGCCAAAGAATCTTGCCAAGCCAGACCGCAAGAAGTTCCGGATCAAAGTCCTGCACCGCGGAAAACGCATCGCCGGAACACACGCGGCGCGCTATCTCAGCCTCCAGCCGACCAAAGCGGTGATGATTGCATTTGTTGCAAATATCGATCCTGACGCTCTTATAGGTCTTGCCGATCAAATTCGGCAGGGTCAGTCGCCGGGTTTCCAGCGTATGATGTTTTTGCAGCCAGCGGGGAAAGATATGTTCCTGCGTCTTGGCGACCCGCCCGAACTTCAGTCCGCAAAGCGGACAGTGGGAAGAAATATCCCGCACCGCCAACACATCGCTTATCATCCGCAGAGACATGATCAGCCAGACGCGCCATCAGTGGGATCATAATCGGATTCGCCACCGCTGATTCCGGCGAATGGATCGTCATCTTCCCTGTAAAACTGGATGGCGGCCACAGCCGCTCTATCGCCCTTGACGACAGCGTCTACCAAATCCTTTAGGTAGGACGTCGTTTCTGCGTTCGCGCCGATATATCCGGCACGGATCAGATCGAGAAACGGTCCCTGGCGCAGATAGCGTCCGGCTAGAGTCTCAAAGCTCACCCGGACGGCACCGCGCGGCCCCTTGCAGGACGGATCGGTCCGCAGCTTCTCAAAATGATCGACCGGAATGACGATGGCGGCATTCTTCAACGCACCGTCGCGCTTAACGAATTTGAGGTAAAAGACTTGGGGGTTCAAGCGGTACTCGAAGGGTGCGGGCGGATGGTCTTTGGCGAACAGCCGCATCCGCTTGATCTCTTCATCAAGCTGCGCATCGGGACGGTAGATCCAATCCTCTTCGTCTTCCTTGCCTTTGTGTGGTTCGAGCATCTTGTACTGGACCATGACGATGGTCTGACGCGTTGCGTTCAGGTATATCAGGTCAACGCCAAATGCCTTCTCAAGAGCCCTACGGTTCGCCGTAAAGATTTCGAGCCGCTCCCGGCCTTTTTCGAACACGGCATGTCCGGTCACATTGCTTCCGACAAGATCGTATTGCGGCACCGACCGGGCGTCATGTTCGACCACGGAATCTTCAATAATGCTCACGCGGGCCAGCGCGGTGTCCTGTCCGCTGACAAGATCGAGCGAAACCGCCTGGTCGCCCGCCGCCAAACCGAATGCGCGCAATGCCGTTTGCACGGCATCTTCCTGCAGGGCGCTCATGCTGCGGTAGTAGCGCGGCACCTCCAGGGAGGAAATCACGGATCGCATCGGTCCGCGATTTGAATCGATGGCGGCCAGTTTATCAATCAGGTGAGCACTTAGCTTGGGCGATAACGGTGTAACTGAGGTTGACGAATCCAGCCGCGTCTGTAGGTTTTCGGCATGCGGGGCGTCAGTAACGAGCGAGCGCAATCCACGCTTTGACGACGGGCGGATCGCGACTGCCCGTTTCACCTTGATGCGGGATTCCAGGGTCGTGACGGGCGAGCGCGAACTGACCAGCCCGAAATACACGCTTTCCTCCCCGTCATCCTGGCCCAAGATAAGGCAGGCTGTCGGTGTTTTGACCTTCTCCAGGAGGTCGTGCGCGCGGGCGATCGTAAATTCGCTCACGCCGCGCCGCGACTCTCGCAAATGCCACCATTCCTCGTCGTCGAACTGAAAAACGACGAGCGGCCTTTTGCTGACGATTGCCTTTAGGTTTTCAAGCCAATCTTTTTCCATATTTCTTTGTCGCTCTGGGGCCATCGTCAAGGCAGGCAGAACGCCTAAATCTCCTTGATTTCGACTACCGCCCCTTGGCCGCGCAGATAAGTTGCCAGACGATCGGCCTGGCTCCGGGGCGCGGCGATCACGAGTAATTTTTCCGCACGCGACGCCCCGACATAGAGCTTGCGGGCATCTTCGGCCTTGTCTGCGGGTTCGCCTGTTTCCAGGTAGTCGAGCATGCTCTTGAGGGTGGAGGCCGTAGTCACGACACAGACGGCCGGAAACTCCATGCCTTTGACCGCGTGTATTGTCCGGGGCATCGCCGTCGCCGCCGGAACGGCCGCGAGCACAGCGGAAACGGCGTCGTTCCATTTAAGCTTTTGAGACAGCGACGGCCCGTCGCTCAAGCTCAGATGCTGCGACAGCAATTCCTTGGCGGCCGCATGCCACGCTATGGCATCGGCATGTTTTGAAGGGTCGAAGCGCAGCGCCCGCAGGAGAAACAGGACGCGGGGACGCCAGCTCGCCTGTTCGATCTCGTTGTCGGCAAGATATTGCCGGTAGGAAAGACCGCCCAGGCGCCCCTCTAGCTCCAATAGGATGTGGTGCACCTGGTCGATCGCGGTCTTCATATCGTTGAAGCCTGTCGCGAAATGAAAATCCGTCACAGCCTCGGCAAGGCGCACGGCCCGATCACGTCTATTGCTCGGACGCGGCTGTCCCGCGGCGGCAGCGCCGCTGGCTTTGGTCGCGGCAATAACAGGGGACTGGGCAAGGTCGATCTCCGCTTGTGTCACCTGGTCACAAAAGGCCGTCCCGATCGCCGCCGGAACAGCGACACCCGGATAGGACAGAATGAAAACCGGCGTGGCGTCGTCCTTGTGACAGCCGAGCGGTTCATCGGGTGCGGTACGCGATGCTGGTGGGCGGAACTGCGCCGTGGTCTTGCAAACATTGGGCGCGGACCGGAAATTTCCAGTCAGTGCTTTGCGCCCCTCGTCGCCGAAGGTTTCGGCAAACGCAAGAAGCTGGTCTGTAACACCGCCTCGAAATTCATAGATCGATTGATGCGGATCACAGACGACCTTCACCGGCAGACCCGAATCCCGCAGCCATGAAATGATATGCAGATCGTCCGGATTACAGTCCTGAGCTTCATCTACAATGACTTCGCGGAACCGGCTCGCTAGGGCGGCCGCAATGCGGGGCGCGGCTTCGGCGTCTTTAAGCCGTTCGAGTGCAACGCCCCGCGCCTCATCAAATCCCAGTTGGCCGCGCGCGCGCAAACCGGCGCGGATACTCGCCGCTGCCGTGACGTAGGCCTGGACCTGTTGGTCGAGCTTTTTGGAAACGTCGTACCCACGCAATTTCGCAGCCTGCTCGAATATCTTCCCGGTAACAGGACAAAAGCAGGATAACGGTAAGGGATGGGCGCCGTTAAAAGGCGTTACGGCAAGGTCCGCGAGATCGGCGATCAGGCGAGGCCGGACATCGCAATCCGTGATGCCGAAGGGCGCGACAAGAAACTGCCAGACGAAACTGTCAAAGGTGCCGATAAAGCTAGGAAACACGGGCGAAGGCAGTATCCCTTCTTCCCGAAGCCGTGTTTCCAGCTCAAAAATGGCACCCTGCGTAAATGACAGGAATGCCATGCCCCGGCCCGCCGGCATGTCGGCGAACAAGCGCCGCGCGCGTTCGGTCATAACCCGCGTCTTGCCGGCGCCAGGACATGCCGCCACAAAGGCGGAACCGTCATGATCGATAATGTCCTGTTGTTCCGGCGTGGGCTGAAAGGCTTGCGGTTTCATTTCACAAGCGCCTCGATCGCCTGCCGGATGTAACCCGGTACGACAAAAGACGGGCTGGCAGCCTTCTCCGCAAGAAGCTGCGCAAAATCTCCCTTGGGCGTCGTCTTAAAGAGGTCCTGTATCGCACGGGCGCGGTCGTCGCCCGTCTTCGCCACAGCCTCATTCCACTTGTCTTCCGATTGCGGATGCAAACCCAGGTACACGGCCTTCAGGCAGTCTGCATTGCCTGCTGCCACGAGTTCGGTTTCGAGCGAATAGGTGTTTGTGAAGACGTCCAACACCGCGCCGGCGCCTCTTTCGGCGGCCAGTGCGTCGAGCGCGGATTTACGATTGCCGCCGGGAAGCGGCTTGTCGGCGGCGACGGTCTGCTTATCGCCATCCGTAATGATCACAAGACGATCGGCAATACGTACATCGTTAAAGGGCGATAGCAGCGCTTTCGCATACGGGATGAAATCCACGCCGTCTATCGGGACGAAGACGGCTGACCGGAATGTGCGAAAGGCCGGCGGGTTATCTTTTAGGACATGGTGTTTGGCGATGACCGGCAGCAACAGCGCCTCGGCAATGCCTTCAACCAAGAGGACACGTCCACCGAACAGTAGGGCGGATTTGGTCACATCAAGATAGCGGTCGATTTTCCGGCGTTCCGGATCGCTCAAGTCGAGCTTGGAAAGCGGAATGCAGCGGGACTGCGCACGCGGCACGACCACCGCCTGCGGCGTTTCCGAATGTTCGGTTTGTTCGTTCCCCTGTTGCGCCGTCCCCTCGTTCTTTTCGCTGACGGGCGCAACCGACCGCACGAATACCAGATTCTTGCTTGGGACCCAGGCCGACAAATTCGGCGAGTGCGTAGCGACAACAACCTGTAGATGGCCCGCCGGCGCGTTTTGGTCTTCCTTCGATTTGAGCGACTCTGCGGCCCGCTCTTCAAGAAAATTCAGTACCGCTGCCTGGAGCTGGGGATGAAGATGGGCTTCGGGCTCTTCGACAAGAAACACGGTGAGTTCGGCATTGTCGGTCTTTTCCAGCTCGACCGCGATCGTGGCGATGTAGAGAAGATTGGCAAAGCCGTGCCCGGAATATTGAAGGTCTTCCGGGGTGATGCCGTGATCGGCGAGTTTGAATCGCAGGTCGCGAGCAATATCGATTAGCTTTTCGTCCGTATTGAAACCGAGGCTGGCGCTTTGCCGCCTGACACCTGTGGTCAGGATGTCGAGACCACCGGCCACGGCGAGGTCTACGTCTTTAAGAATCTGGTCGTCACTGGTGCGGGCCAGTTTTCCGGCAATCTCGTCGGGATCGCGGTCGCCGAGAAAATGGTGCAGCAGCGTATGGATACGGGTCGGGTTGCCTGACGCGAGCGCGCGTTTGGCATCGCGCAAGGGCGGCAGATAGACATGCCGGATCATTTCATGGGCGCCGGGTTCCGGGGGCGTTTTGAAGCGGCCCGCCCACAGGTTGGGGCGAATATATGATTGTTTGCCGGTGGCCTCATATGTGAGACCGAAGCAGGCCGTGTTCAGCGTATCGTCGGTCGCTGCCGAGATGAGGCGCCCCTGCTGCGGCGGTGTCAGGTCCTCAAAGGTCGCCTGAATGCTGAACGCGCGGGTCGCGGACCCAAAGCGTATGTCTGTCTGTTCGCAATAGAGTTCCCGGCGCCCGCTCAAAGGCGTCGAAACAAGACGGATGGCGTCAATGAGATTGCTCTTGCCGCCGTTGTTTTCCCCGACGAGCACTGTCAGGCTGCGCTCGAACGTAACCTGCTCGTCGGCGAACGAACGAAAATTTGTGAGTTGAAGTTGGCTTAAGTGCATATCCCCCGCCGCGCTATCCCATTGTTATGATTCCTCATATCTGCCTGTGTTCGGCGATTCTTTTGTCATCACGCCGATACCAGTTCCTCAGCGCTCCCGGCTTGCAGTGAGAGCTGCCGCCCGCCCAGTTCTTCGAAGAGCTGCTCGCGGCATGTGAAAATGACGACCTGAACGTTGCGCGCGGCCATATTTAATATGTCGAACATCCGATTCATGCGGAGGTCATCGGAGAATACGAGCGCGTCATCCAGTATGACGGTTGCCGGATGGCCCTGCTCGACCAGCATTTCGGCAAAAGCGAGCCTGATCAGAACCGCGATCTGCTCCTGGGTCCCCATGCTTAGATGATGGAAGGCTTCCTCATATCCGGCCTCCCTGATGACGCCGACGATGCGCAGGTCTTCATCGATTGTGATTTCGGCGCCGGGAAATAGGAGCTGCAAATACGGCCGCACGCGGTTGAGCACGGGAGACAGGTAGCGCTCCTTCGCCTCCTGCTCGGCGGCCCGCAGAGTCGTCAGCAACAACCCTAGCACTTGGACTTCCCGGTCGGCGCGGTGGCGCTCGTCCGTCGCGCGTTCCAGCTCACGAACTTTTTGCTCAATGGCTTCATCCAAACCGGCGCCTTCGAGGACTTCAATGTGCGAGCGCAGACCAGCGATGGTTTCCTTGAGGTTGCCGCGTTTTTCACGGCGATCCTTTATCGCCTGTTCGAGACGACCGATGCGGGCTTCGAGTTGCGGAAGGGTTTCATCCGTGCGCTGCTTCTTAAGCCCGGCAATGGCTTCCTCCTGGTCTGACACCGCCTTTTCGGCGGCTTCGATCCCGGCTTGCAGGGCAGTGTCCGCCTGATTTTCTTCAGCCGCCGCCAGCCCCGCGCGCAGCTTTTCAAGCCGGACGCCGCTGTCGTCATGTCGCGTTCTGACGGTGCCGAGTTCGGTCTGGAGTGCGCCCAACGCATCTTCGGGACCGCCGAGCGCCGCCCTGGCCGTATCCACGGCGCTTCGGGCCTCTTCGGCCTGTTCAAGGGCGGCGCGCAGCGCTGTGTCGGCCTCCTGCTTTGTGGGAAGCGTGTCAATTTCCAGATCGGCGAGATCGCGCGTCAGGATGAGCTGCAGACTCTTCACATAGCCCGCAAGGGCCTCAGCTCCAGCGTCGTGATCGTCCGTGGCCGGCGCATGCAGCGCGGCTTCCTGACGGGCTAGTTCCCCATCCTGCACAAGCTTCTGCCGTTTCTTGTGCTGATCCTCCGCGTCATCGACGGTCTTCACACCCCCCGCCTGCAAGGCCGTCTCAAGGGCGGTTCTCGCTTCGCGTTGCTGATCGCGTAGCTTGTCACGATCCTTGATCGCCGGTTCGACGGTAATGCGGCCGCGGCCGGGAATTGCGATCGTCGTCGGACCGACCGCCTGAATGGGTGGGTCATCGACCGCCACCTTGCGGCCATCAACTTCGATTCCCGACAGGGTGTCGGCCGTCATATCGAATGTGATGCGCGTGGCGGCGGCGCTTAGGCGGCTGTCGATGGTTTCGAGGGCTTTGGCGGCATCACGAATTTCCGTCAGGGCCTCGTCTGTAACGAGAATGGCGGCAGCGTCCTGACGGGCCTTGCGTTGCCGTTCTTCCGCTGCCGTTGCTTTTTCGCGCCGTCCTTCGAGTTCACGAATACGGGCCTGGCGTTCGACTGCTACCAATATACGCCGCTGATGCGATACTGTGTCATCTGCTGCGGTAACGGCGGCCTCGGCTTCACGGACAGCAGTTCGAAGCTCGTTAAGCCGCGCACGCGCCTCCTTTTCCCTGGTGCGAACATCCTCCAGGCCCTTGCGGGCGGTTTCCACGACCTCTTCTTCGTCAGCAATGGCCTGTCTTAGGGCGGCACGCTCGGTCAGGGCCCGGTTGGCCCGCTCAAGATTGCGTTGCTTCAGGGCAAGATCGCTATCCGCTGCGGCGATACGCGCTTCCAGTTCCGCCAAATGGCCATGACGCTTCCGGGCGTCCGCCAATTCCGTCTCGTCGGCTTCGTCGCGGTCACCGGTGGACAAGCGCGCCAAGGTCTCCTGCGCCTGCTCAAGCTGATCGAGTGTTCTGGACAGCTCGTCGCGGCGGCCCTGTAAACCCGCAAGCTCGGATGCCAGCGTTTCGCTATTATCGATCAATTCCTTATACGCGCCGCGCGGCTTGCCGCCGCTCGTGACCAGTTCGCCAAGCTGCTTTTCGATGGCCTGCGGCAGCGCCCGGCCGCGACGGCCGCCGAGCACCGTGCCGACCTCGGATTCCAGAGCGCTATGCAGATTGGCTCTGGCGCTTTGCGGCAGGTCGAGCGCGCCGAATGAATGGCCCTGCTGCACCCACAGCACATTCCACATGCCGAGCGTTTCCGCTTTGGCGCCGGTTTTTCCCGGTTCATCGAACCCCAGCAAATCGCGCAGGGCATCTTCGGCAGCATCTCCTTCCAGCGTTCGTCCATCGGGGCACGACAATCGGGCATAGGGCTTTTTGACGAAGCGCTTTGTTATCCGGTAAACGCCGTCACCCAGTTCAAAGGCAAGCTCGACAACCGGTCCCGCCTGGTTGCGATCATTCTGCAATGCCGTAATCGGCTGCGCCTTCGAGCTATATTTCTCAAACAGCGCCGCCCGAAGCGCGTCAAGCAGCGTCGATTTGCCCATCTCGTTGGGACCGACAACGACATTCAGCCCGTCCTCGATGCCGTCCAACCGCACCGGGGCGGTGAATTTCTTGAACTGGTTCAGCGCAAGCGACCGCAGCTTCATTGGCGGCCTGCCTGGAGCTTCATGTGCTCGACATAAAGACGCTGCAACGCTTCGGCAGCGATGGCCCGTTCGTCGTCACTGCCTTCCTCGGTTTTGCGTTTCAGCTCTTCCGCTGCCGCACGAACGAAACCGCCACGATCAATCTGGTCGAGGTCCGCCGCCGTCGGGCGCGGGAACAAGCGCCGGTCATCAACGCGCATGAAACAGAACGCGGCTGATACGCCGTCAACCACTTCGCTCTCGAAATACTGGCGGTCGTCGAGTGACACCGCGCCTTCGACCGCCAAACGGATAAGCACGCGATCCAGATCATCTCTGACCGTCCGCAGCTTTCCGGCGAGGCGATCTATGTCCTCACGGCTGTTGATCTGCTCCGATTGCGTGAGCCATTGATAGTGGCCGGTGGGCAGTGGTGTGATTTCCGGTGCGCGATCATGGCCGTCGATTTCCACCAAGAGTGCCTGGCCGCCGCCAATCACATCGAAAGCGTCGGTCTCCGGCGTGCCGCTGTACCAGCACCGCGCATTGATCTTCTTTTGCCCGTGCCAGTCGCCCATTGCGAGATATGACAGACCTGCGCGGGCCGGACGGTCCGGCGCGATGAAGTTGGGAACGTCGCGATCCTCCGATCCGAAGCCGGTCACGGTCCCGTGGGCAATCCCGACACGGAATAGTCCATCTGGCAGCGCTGCGTCGTCCATATAGGCGGTCGGATCATCAAGCCGCCGACGGTGATAGAGAGGGGCCGGAAGGATGGACAGCGAGTCCTCGTCAAAGGTGACAGGCTCCGGTTCCGTATAGACATGGACATTTGCGGGAAGCCCCCTGCGCAGAAGTTGATCCCAAAGCCCGTTGGGGCGGTGCGGATCGTGATTGCCGGGCAGCAGGTGCCAATGCGTATCGGGGAAGTTGCGCATCCGCTCCAGCGGCTGATTAAGCGAACGCGGCGACAGGGCTTCCATATCGTAGACGTCGCCTGCGACCAGGATATGCCGCGCGCCATGCTTGACGGCCAGTTCGCCGAGGCTGGTGACGGACCGCAGGCGGGCGTCCTGGAGCAAACCCATCGTCGCGCTATCAACAAACCGGAAGACCTTCCCAATCTGCCAGTCCGACGTATGGATCAGGCGTAGCATCATTTGCTTTGCCCCCCTTCTTTTCGAGCAGCAGATTGGCGCTTGGTTTTCCTTTGCTCGATAAGACGCTCATAAGTCTCGGTTGAAAGAACCACTGCCACGGGGCGCCCGTGCTTCTCAATCGTCACGGGTTCGGCCCGCGCGGTGTCGAGAAGCAGGCCGAAGCCATTCTTGGCTTCCCTAGCCGACATTATTTTCATATCAAATGCCGATCACTCATTGGAGCTATTTTGTCTATTATAGACAGATCATCAAGATGACGGGAATCGTCATCCACACTGTTGGCCCTGCAACACTGAATAGTTTGCGTTGCCCCAAAGCCTCAGATGTTCTACTAATGTTCTTATGCTAGTCGGAGCAAGACCATTGGCCGAGATAATCCTAAATGAGACTATGATCGCCGAAGACGAGCCATATTTCATTGCTTATGTCGATCGCCCCAAAGGCGCGGGGCAAACAATTGTGGCAGAACTTGCGATGGGATTGGTCGGCCCGGTAACCAAGGAACAGATGAAGCCCAGAAAGTTGAGTGGCTTCGAACTGCCCGCGCTGGAACTTCTTCACAAGGCGCATGAGCGCGCGGCAGAGTCCAGTGTCCGGAAAATTCTCCTGGTCGACCCCCTGAGACTTCTTCCTCTCGCCAAGATCAATCGCTATGCACAAGCCTGACGCATTCGCCACCAACTTGGTTTTCCGGGCCAAGTAAGCGCGAGGTGGCGATGCGGGGCCTGTCCAACCACCAACGAACAATCAGGATCGCCGACTTCGATCTTCCCCGGGGCACCGTCAGCATTGAGCGTCTGATGGCGATGCCGCGCGAGAGCTGGGAGCATCTACGCTCGCAGATCAATATTCGCCGAAGACTGGAACCGGGCCGTCCCCTTGCACGCTGCCGATTTTGCCAGGGCGGCGTTTTCATTCGCGCCCAGGCCGTCGAGGGCGGCCACGTTCCCTTCTACGCACATTTCCCGGAAAGTCCTGTCTCCTGTCCCTGGTATGAAGGCGGGACGATCAAACCCGACGATGCTCGTGCCGCGCAATATCAGGGACATCAGGAATCCGCGCTGCATCGCCAACTCTGCCAGACAGTCGAAATCCTTGCCAAAGCAGATCCGCGGTGCCGCCATTCCGCAATCGATACATATCTTCGGCCCGCAATCCATAAACGTGGACGATGGCCTGACGTTTTTCTCGATATGGAAAGCCTTGGACGCTTCGCCCTGGAAATACAGTTATCCAAGCCGTTCGCGCCGGAGATCACGGCCCGCCATGTCCACTATGAGCAGGAAGGCGTGAGCCTGATCTGGATATTCCATGCGCTTGAAGAACCGCTGCCCCAAAGCTTTCATGATGTCATTTCCATGCAGCGCGGTAATGCCTTTGTATTTGACGACGAGGCGATGGCCGCGTCACTGGATCGAAAGACTCTGGCGCTCAATTGCCATTTGGAAGATGGCAAAGGCGGCTATCTGAAACCGCAAATCGCCACTCTGGACGAGCTCGACACGACCTCCGGTCGCTCGGTATTCCTTCAGGATCGACGCAGCGACCGCCTGCAAGCATACTGCAAGAATAGCCGTAGTCGCTGGTGGAAGGCTCTGCAACAAGCTCGGGCGGATAAGCCCGATTATCCATTCGACAGCGACTGCTTTGCACCGGCATGGGCATCGCTGCGTGCTTTTCTCCCGGAGCTGTCAACCTGGAAGGAAACCTATTGGTCAGCACATCTGGAGAAAGGTCGGCCCCATCTCGCGATGCTTTTCGCCATTCTCTGTTCAATCGCCCATAGCGCCGAAAAGGGAGCCGACACTTTGTATATCACGCGCTATTCCGGCGACGGCGCTGTGGTGGCTATGCTCAACAGCAAACTCTCTTCATCGGCCTTTGCCCCCTATGCCGACCTTGTCGAAGCCTTCCTGACCAACACTGCGCTGTCCAGCTTGCTGGGCCGCCCATCGCTTCGCAAGACCTTGGAAAATGCCCGCGCGTCGGAGATCCAAGTCGGTCCCGATCACTCGACATGGAAGGCTATGGCCCGACTGTTTCCCGAGGCGCTGGATGGCTTAGTGCGCGCCGAACTCCAGGACCTCGCGCAACTACCGAGATGGGCGATCGCTGGACAAATCGGTTGCCAAACGCCGAGGCACGCATCTGCGCTTATAATTTAGGGAAGGAGGAAGATGACCTTGCTGCAACACCCGAACATCGTCGCGACCAAATGGGAGATTAGAGGACGAGACCAAGACTGGAAACGCACCTTAGTGGTCATGACCGATTTGACACTCGATCCCGAGAGCGAAAGCTACGACGGTCAGGCGGAAGCGAATTTCCTCGATGTCGTGTCCGAATATTGGAAGAGAAATCCGGACAAGATCGATGCGGTTAACATTCGATCCACACATGCCGAGTAACGGGGGTAGCCTAGGCATTTAATAATCTTGGAAAGAGTTACTTGTTTGGATTGCCGCGAGATGTCAGTGGGAAAATGCCCTCTTCGGTTACGATCGATGACATCGGAATATCGTGCCATTGCGGGATTATTGTCGGCATGAGGGCCTGCGAGAAGCCGACGCCTACCGCTGTTGGCCGTGTCTTCAGCGCAGCCAGCGTTCTATCAAAAAAACCGCCTCCGTAACCGAGCCGATACCCTTCAGAATCGAACCCTACAACAGGGGCGATAACAACGTTCGGGACAACCTCAGGTCCATTTGCGGGAAACGGAATCCTCCAAACGCCATGTGCGAGCTTGTCACCCGATTTCCATTCCCGAAATTCAAGCGGCGTGCCTTTTGCCACAACGACCGGCAGCGCGGTGCGTATGCCCTGGTTCTGTAAATCGCGCAGCAGCGGAAGGAGTTGAGGTTCGCCGCGGAACGGCCAATAGCCGCTCACCACGGGGCCGCGTGCGTCCCCGATCAGCTCCATCAACGCTCGGCCTATCTGCTCGCTCCAAAGCCTCCTTTGTGTCGAAGGAACCGCGAGCCGCTGCTCAATGAGCCGAGCCCGTTCGGCCTTACGCCAGGAAGCCAAATCGATTGCTACGGGATATCTATCCTCTTCGGGTTCGTTCATGATATCTCGGCTCCTGCCTCCTCGCCCTCGATGGCCAATCGTCGCGCGCGAGCAGACTGCTTCTCACCGAGTCTTGCGCTCAACGCAGCGGCGCAGATGGCGAGCGCCTCCACCGGGTGCGCCTCAACCCATTCGTTTCGAGCACCGCAGACTCGTACCTGCTGACCGCTCTGTTCGATCCAGCACCCGGCCGGGACCAACGTGCGAGCCGCCGCAGCCGACGCCGAATAACGAAGCGCACGCACGCGCGTCCCATCGCCATGGCGCCAGACGCCTGTTTCCAGAACGGGCAAGTCGGCGAGCGATGGGAAGACCGCACGCGCAATGTCCACATCGAGCTGACGATCAGGTGCCTTCGCTTGCCGGCATAAATCGATCGCTGACGACAGGGCAGAGCGTTCCCGCTCATTTTCTGGCACTGCGTCACTCATGCACCATTCTCTTCACCATCACCGAACTGGCGGCCGCTCACCGGCCCGTGCATGGGCGAACATGCTTCGCGAAGCAGACCATCACCTATGGCGTAGACCCATCCGTGCAGCACGAGATCAGTTCCCCGTGCCCAAACTTTTCTGACGACAGGATTGGTCGCGAGCGCTCGCACCTGCGCGCCGACATTTGCCTCGCAAAGCCGATGCGGATCCGTGGCTTCACGGCCGAGCCGGCCCAGCCGATCGCGGTGCAGTTTCCGAAGCGGTGCGAGCCACCGGCCTATGGCATCATCGGTTTCATCACCCATCGCCGCCTGGATGCCACCGCAGCCATAGTGGCCAACGACCATGATATGCTGCACCTCCAGAACCTCGACCGCAAATTGAAGCGTGGCGGAGAAGCTCGGATCGGTTTCCATCGCTAGGTTCGCGACATTGCGATGCACGAACATCTCACCCGGATCGAGATCGACGATCTCGGTGGCTGGAACCCGACTGTCAGAACATCCTATCCAGAAGTAACGCGGTGTCTGTTGACCGACGAGGCGACGAAAGAATGCCGGATCAATGCGAAGTTTGGAGTCGGCCCAAGCCCGATTGCGAGCGAACAATGCCCTTGAACCATCATCGTCTCGATCGGGGCTGGCGTCCTCGCCCTCGCCTTTCAGGCGCATCAGTCGCGGGGTGCTTGCAGGTCCACCATTCTCAAATAGGGCTTGAGGGTGCGGTAGCCTTGCGGAAACTGGCGCGTTGCCTCTTCATCTGAGAGCTTGGGAGAAATCACGACCTCTTCGCCCGGCGACCAGTTGACGGGGGTTGCGATACTCCGTGCGTCGGTCAGTTGGAGGCTGTCGATCGCACGCAGAATCTCGGCGAAGTTCCGCCCTGTGCTGGGCGGATAGGTGAGAATCAGCCGGACTTTCTTGGAGGGATCGATCACGAACACCGACCGGACGGTGACGGTCGGATCGCTCTCCGGGTGGATCATGTCGTAAAGGGAGGACACCCGGCCATCAGGATCCGCGATCATCGGGAAGTCGAGCGCTGCCCCTTGCGTTTCCTCGATATCGAGCTCCCACTTATGATGAGCTTCGACGGGATCGACGGAAAGACCGATCGGTTTGACATTGCGCTTATCCCATTCGGGGCGCAGCTTGGCCACCTCGCCAAGCTCAGTGGTGCATACCGGCGTGAAATTTTTGGGATGGCTGAACAGCACGCCCCAGTTCGATCCCAGCCAATCGTGAAACCGGATGCGGCCGTGCGTGCTGTCCTGCTCGAAATCAGGGGCGATCTGCCCAAGTTGAATAGCCATGATGACTCCTTGTGTAACCTTTCACGACAATCTGTCCGATGGACAGAATTCAAACAAGCGAATGTTATCTATATTTCAATGCAATATTATTGTTCTTATTTGCAGGAACGAGCCGGCCTTAGCCTGGCAGCGGTCAGGAGCGCGATCGGCATGGCAATCACCATGACCAACATCCAGTCGTCTCGGCCGATCAGCCCATACTGTACAAAGACCCAGATGATAACGTAGACGCAAATGCCCGCAGCGGGGCCGGCCACAAACCAATATCGCGCCGCCCGTGACTCCCGCAGTGTTGAAGGAAGCGCTGGAGCTCGACATGCCGAACTCGCTCGTTTGGTTCGGGGCGTCCTTCCAATAGTTTGCTCGGCCGGTCCGGAATGCGCGATGATGCTCGACAAGCCTCGATAGCCATCACAGGGACGCGCGCTTCGCCGCCGGGGCCATTGCGTATATCTATTTGCTCCGCGGCTCTGGATGGCTCCCAGGAGTGCCCCGATCAGTAGAGCGACCACGAAGGTCAATGCCGGGCCATAGAGATGATCCGGAACGAGTCCAGACTTGCGCAACTCATCCAGTGCGAGGCCAAGGCCGAGTACCAAGAGGGTGATCACGGCCAGCGAGATACCGCGCGACAAGATCTTTCGTGTCGGAGGCGTGGCCGCTGATTGTAGATCGTGAAAGTATTTCACGAGCGCCGGCCGTCGGTCGGCAGTGGAACAAAGCGCACGTCTCTCATGCTGTAATCTCCTTGAGCGCACATCATCCTCTCGCTATGATCCATTCCGCAAATGAATATTATTGCGCATTGATATGAAGGATTCTGCCGTTTGGATATCGGCGTCGCCCGCACGTTCCTGGAAGTCGTGAAGACCGGCAGCTTCGTTGGGGCTGCCGCCAATCTCAATTTGACCCAGACGGCGGTCAGCGCGCGCATTCGCGCCCTTGAAGACCAACTCGGCTGTCCGGTTTTCATCCGCAACAAGGCCGGCGCGAAGTTGACACCTTCAGGCGAGCAGTTTTTGCGTTTCGCGAGAACGCTTGTGCAGGTTTGGACGCGGGCACAGCATGCCGTTGCACTACCGCCGGGACGGGAAACGATCGTGAGCGTCGGCGCGGAGCTGAGCCTTTGGAGCCCGCTGCTCCGGCATTGGCTCTTGTGGATGCGGCGCGAGTGCCCCGGTATCGCGATCCGGACCCAGATCGACGCTTCAGAGCGCCTCATGGCGCAGGTGCAAGATGGCTCGCTCGATCTCGCCGTGATCTATGCGGCTCCGAGCCGCCCCGGCGTCATCGCCGAACTACTGTTCGAAGAAAAACTGGTGCTGGCGAGGACAACCCCGACAACCACGGCCCTGACGTCGGAGGATCATGTCCAGATCGATTGGGGGGATGAGTTCGCCGCAAGTTATCAGGCGGCATTTCCCGATCAACCCAACGCCGTGCTGTCGATCAGTTACGGACCGCTCGCTCTGGAATACATTCTCGCGACCGGCGGCAGCGGCTATTTCCGCAAAGGCTTTATTCGCAGTTACCTGGAAGAGGGGCGGTTGACTCTGGTTCCTGGAAGTCCTGAATTCTCCTATTCGGCCTATGTCGTTCATTCGACCAAGGCCGATCCCGGAGTCATGGACCGCATTCGCGCCGGCCTCCATGCAGCAGCGAAGATCGCCGTATGACAAACAAACGCTCTTCTCCCGTCTGCTATGCGGAAGAAGCTTCCGATGTCTATATGGGCTACGCGGACCGCGACGAGGTGCTTGGCGCCCTCAACGAACTGCTTGAAGCGGAACGGGCGGGCACACGGGTGGCCTCATCCAGCCGCCGAGAGGCGACCCTCACGGGCTACGCTGCCTTGATGCAAGATGTTGGCCAGGACGAGGCGCATTGGTGCGCCATGCTCACGCGGCAAATCCAGCGTCTCGACGGCTCCCCCTCACACAATACCGGCGCCTTCTTCGAGAAGGCGATGGTGATATCCGACCCACTTGAACGGCTCGTGTTCCTCAATCGGGGGCAAGCCTGGGTGGTGCGCAAGCTTGAGAAGCTGCTTCCTCGTATTCGTGATGACGCCCTTCATGCGGACCTCAAGTCAATGGCGGAGAAGCATCGGGTAAATATCAATCTGGCCGAGGCTTTTCTACAAAAGAACCAAGCGGTTCCTCCTACAAAAGACTGATATATTGCTGTCCAATGCCGAGGTGGGATTGGCTCTAACAGGAGATTGGGCGGTCAACCTGATATTGCCGATGTTCCTTCGTCATCGCGCTCATCAATTGGGGCTGCGCCACGTCCGACAAAACGACTTCGCCCCGTCTCCGCCCGGCGGTTCGCGCTTCTTGCCTTGAGCAGATCCTGACGCGAGAGAATGCCCATGACCTTATGACTCTCTCGATCAACGATCGGAATGCGGCCAATACCTGTTTCGATGATCAAATCCGCAACAACGCCGCTTGGCGTGTCAGGATAGGCGACAGGCTGCGCGACGTCCGAGACGACTTCGGCAAGCGTGGTCTGGGTCGCGCTTTGATCCGCCTGCCAACGAAGCGCATCCGTCCGCGAAACGAGACCGACCAACCGGCCCTCACTATCGACAACGGGATAGCTGCGATGACGGGCGTCCGCGGTAAAGAAATCGAGCGCCTCCGAGACCGTCATCGCGGAAGACAAGGTCTGCGGCGCCCGCGTCATAAGCTGGCCCGCCTGCAGCAGATCGAGGGGATCGACGGTATATTCCTGCAGGATATGCCGGCCACGACGAGCAATCTTCTCGGTGAGGATCGAGCGCCGCATCAGAAGCACGCTCACGGCATAGGCTACGCCGGCGGCCACGATGGTGCTGGGGATTGCATCGAAATGGCCGGTCAGCTCCGCGGCGAAGACCGCGCCCGTCATCGGCGCACGCATGGCTCCGCTCATGATCCCGGCCATGCCGATCATCGCCCAGAAACCGGCATCGCCGGGCAGGACCTGCCCGACCAGGAAGCCTGCGGCGCCACCAAGAATAAGAAGCGGCGCCAGTACGCCGCCGGACGTGCCCGATCCGAGCGCCACCAGCCAAACCACCGCTTTCACAAGCAACAGCACGCCGACCAGCCGGAGCGTGAACGATCCGTTGAGCAGCGCGTCGATACTGGCATATCCGGCACCAAGCACATGAGCGTCGATCAGTCCGCCGAAGCCGACAACGATCGCACCGATCGCCGGCCACCACATCCAGTGGACGGGCAGTCTGTGGAACAAGTCTTCTATCCGATAGAGCGACGTCGACAGGAGCAGCGCCTCGAGGCCCGTCAGCAACCCAATTGCAGCCGACGCCAGAAGCGGCCAGCCCAGGCCGGGCAAGGCCGCCGTCATGGGAAACATGGGTCCCGCCCCAATGAGATACGGTCGCCAGGCAAAGGACACTATTGTCGCGACGACAACGGGCACAAAGCTGCGCGGCTTCCATTCGAACAGCAGCACTTCAACCGCAAGCAGAATGGCCGCAAGCGGTGTGCCGAAAATCGCGGTCATGCCGGCGGCCGCGCCGGCGACCAGCAGCGTTTTGCGCTCCGCGGCGCTGAGATGAAAACATTGTGCGAACAGCGATCCCAGGGCGCCGCCGGTCATGATGATCGGCCCCTCCGCGCCGAAGGGCCCACCGCTGCCGATCGAGATCGCAGACGATAGCGGCTTGAGAAGGGCAACTTTCAGAGAAAGCCGACTTTCGCCGAACAATATGGTCTCGATCGCCTCGGGAATTCCATGTCCCCGAATCTTGTCGGACCCGAACCGGGCCATCAACCCGACCATAAGACCGCCGATCACGGGTATGGCGAGGACCATCAATCCGACGGACGCATCGGTGATGACGGCATGATCGGCGGACAGCCGACCGAACCAGAAGAGGTTCGTGGCGATGGCGATCAGCTTGAGCAATATCCAGGCGCCCAGTGCGCCGCCCGTGCCGACGACCAGCGCCATCAGCGCCAGCAGCGGCATACGAATATCGACACTATGATCCCCCAATTGATGCGCTTCGACAGCGCGGGGCGGTGTAAGCGACATTGAAAATTCTTACCTTTCGAAGTTTGAAAGAGATGATTATATCGCAATACGACATTTTTCAATCGGGAGAATGCAATGACTGCGAAGAGCGCGCCGCTCACCGATTCCGACTACGCCGCACTCGCTTCGTTTCGGCATGCTATCCGGCAATTTCTCGCCTTCAGCGAAACGCAAGCGGCCGACGTCGGCCTGACGCCGCAACAGCATCAGGCCTTGCTGGCAATCCGGGGCACCGAATCGCAGCCGGCGACGGTTGGCTATGTTGCCGAGCGCCTTATCCTCAAGCCGCATAGCGCCACCGGTCTCGTCCATCGTCTGGAAGCGCTTGGGCTGGTGACACGAGAGGTCGCCGAAGACGATCGCCGCCGGGCGGTGCTGCATCTGACCGCTGCCGCCCACAAGAAACTCGCCGCACTCTCATCGGTCCATCGCGAAGAAATCCGGCGCCTGCGATCTGTCCTTGCCGGCCTTCTCGACAAATTTGCCTAGCCTGTGAGACGCATGCGGAATTTCAAATCATGAATATTGCTCTGAATATCAAATAATATTCGTTTGTCTTATGCTTCAAGGTGCGGGAAAAAGACCGGGTTGATTGATTAGCTTCTGACGACAACGCTTTTGGAAGGTCTCATCGGCCGTGCCGCCGCGTCGGCATGCAAGCGTTGACTTCAAGGATTGACCACATGGCGACGCGTGAACCGCCGGGGGCGGCCCTGACCCCGGAACAATGGCGGCTGGTACAGGAACTGGGCAACACCCTGACCGCTTTTCAGAGGCAATGGCTGAGTGGGTATTTTGCCGGCCTGGGTGCCGACTCGCTGCAGACGCAAATGCCCAGCGTCCTGTCGGGATCGCCCGTCCGAAAGACACTCATTCTTTATGGCACCGAAACCGGCAACGCCGCCGAACTGGCGCGGGCGTTGGAGATGGCTGCCAAGGCGAAGGGCCTGGTTTGCAACTTGGCCGACATGGCTGACTATAAGGTGCGCCAACTCGCCCAGGAAGAAGACGTGCTCATCGTCGTCAGCACCTACGGCGAAGGCGATCCTCCCCAGCCCGCGACGGGCTTTTTCGAATTCATTGAAGGCCGCAAGGCGCCGAAGTTAGAGGACAAGCGCTTCGCCGTTCTGGCGCTGGGCGATTCCACCTACGAGTTCTATTGCGAAGCCGGCAAACGGCTCGACCGCAGATTTGAAGAACTGGGGGCCGAACGGCTCACACCTCGCGTCGATTGCGATATCGATTACGAGGAAGCCGCTGAGGCCTGGACCCAGGCGATTGTCGAACAGCTTGGCGCTGACGCGGCGCCGCCAATGATCTCGGTTGCTGTAGCACCTTCGGCTGCCCCGCCAGCGGGGATCCACGACAAGCGCAACCCGTTTCCCGCGCCGGTCATCGACAATATCGCCATCGTCGGGCGCGGCTCCACCAAGGAAACCCGCCATATCGAATTCTCGCTCGAAGGATCGGGACTGGTCTATGAGCCTGGGGACGCTCTGGGCATCGCAGCGACCAATGATCCGGCCATCGTCGCAACGCTGATCGACGCGCTGTCGCTGAAAGCGGATGCCGAGTTCGAGCATAAGGGCAAGACTCTTAGACTGGACGATGCGCTCACGCACCATTTCGAGATCACGACCGCGACGCCGCGTTTTCTCGACTATTGGGCGATGTTGAGCGAGGCCGACGCGCTGAAGCAACTCCAACAGGATGATCGTTCCGGCGACCGATCTGTATTCCTGCACACACATCATATCCTCGATATCGTCCGCCGCTTTCCGGTGACGGACATCATGCCGCAGGGCTTCGTCTCCGCACTCCGTCCCTTGCAGCCGCGTCTCTATTCGCTGGCGTCCAGCCTTGCCGCCGCTCCCGACGAAGCGCATCTGACCGTAGCGCCGGTGCGCTATGATCTGCACGGCGAGCAACGCTGCGGCGTCGCATCGGGCCTGCTGGCCGACCGCGCCGAGCCCGACACGGTGCTGCCCGTCTATATCCAGAGCAATCCGCATTTCCGGCTGCCAGGCGACGATGCACCGATCATCATGATCGGTGCGGGCACCGGCGTCGCGCCCTATCGCGCATTCATGCAGGAGCGGGAGGTCCGTGGGGAGGGCGGGAAGAGCTGGCTGTTCTTCGGTGAGCGCAATTTCCGCACCGACTTCCTCTATCAGACCGAATGGCAGACCTGGTTGAAGGATGGAACACTTGGGCGAATGGATGTCGCCTTCTCACGTGACGGCAGCGAAAAGATCTATGTCCAGCATCGCATGAAGGAGCAAAGCCGCGACATCTTCGCCTGGCTGGAAGAAGGTGCCCACGTCTATGTCTGCGGCGATGCCGCCAACCTGGCGCCCGACGTCCACAATACCCTGATCGACATTGTCGCGAGCGAAGCCCGCACCGGCCGCGATGCGGCGGAGGACTATGTCCGCTCGCTCCAGTCCGACCATCGCTATCAGCGCGACGTCTATTGAAAGCCCTAGCCATGACGACCGACACCATCAACCGCAGCCGCGATCTCTCCCAGCCACTCGACCGGCTCGGCCCGGACGAGACGATGAAGGACCGGAGCGATTATCTGCGCGGCAGCATCGCCGAGGGCTTGCTCGACCGGATCACCGGCGCGATGCCGTCGGGCGACGACGTCAAGCTGATGAAGTTTCATGGCATCTATCAACAGGACGATCGGGATCTGCGCGACGAGCGCCGGCGTCAGAAACTGGAGCCCGCCTATCAGTTCATGATCCGGGTGCGCCTGCCGGGCGGCGTCTGCACGCCGGCGCAATGGCTGAAGCTCGATGAGCTTGCCCGCGCCCATGGCGGCGAAACGCTGCGCATCACGACGCGCCAGACATTCCAGTTTCACTGGGTATTGAAGGACAGCCTGCGGCCGATCATCCAGGGCCTGCATGACACGCTGCTCGACACCGTCGCCGCCTGCGGCGACGACAGCCGCGGCGTGATGTGTACCGTCGATCCGCAAAGCTCGCAATTTCACGCCGAAGTCGCGGCAATGGCCAAACGCGTCAGCGACCATGTCATCCCGAAGACGCGCGCCTATCACGAGATATGGTATGGCGACGAGCGCGTGGCTTCATCCGAGCCGGAAGAACCCTTCTACGGCCGAACCTATTTGCCGCGAAAATTCAAGATCGGCTTCGCGCTGCCGCCGTCGAACGATATCGATGTCTATGCGCAGGATCTGGGGTTCATCGCCATCGGCGGGCAGGATGGGCTGGAAGGCTTTAATGTCGTCATCGGCGGCGGCATGGGCCGCACAGATCAGGCGCCCGAAACCTATCCGCGCCTCGCCAGCCTCGTCGGTTTCGTTCCGACAGCCCAGGTCATCGCCTGCGCCGATGCGGTGATGGCCGTCCAGCGCGACTACGGCGATCGTAAGGACCGCCAGCGCGCGCGCTTCAAATACACCATCGACGACAAGGGGCTCGCCTGGATCAAAACGGAGATCGAGCAGCGAATGGGCGCGCCCTTCGAAGCTGCGCGCCCCTTCACCTTTACTTCGAACGGCGACAGCTATGGCTGGAATTCGACGCCGGACGGGCGCCATCACCGCACCGTCTTCATCCGCAGTGGCCGGCTTGATATCAAGCTGCTCGATGCCTTTCGCGATATCGCACGGATTCATCGCGGCACGTTCCGCCTGACACCCAACCAGAATCTCATCATCGCCGGCGTCCGAACGGAAGATCGGGCGGCCATCGACGCGCTGCTCGCCGAACACGGGCTCGAGGCGGACAATGTCTCGCCGTTCCGCCGCAATGCGATCGCCTGCGTGGCGCTGCCAACCTGCGGGCTCGCCATGGCCGAGAGCGAGCGCTATCTTCCGACGCTGCTTGAGAAAATCGAGAAAATCCTCGACCGCCTTGGCCTTGCCGACGAACCGATCACGCTTCGGATGAGCGGTTGCCCCAATGGTTGCTCGCGCCCCTATATTGCCGAAATCGGTCTGACCGGCCGCGCGCCGGGCAAATATAATCTCTATCTCGGCGGCGGGTTCCATGGTGAGCGCCTCAATCGCATGGTGCGGGAAAATGTCGGTGAGGCGGCGATCCTCGACGTCCTGGACGACACGCTCGGCCGCTATGCTCGCGAACGCGAGCCAGGCGAGCATTTCGGGGACTTCACTATCCGCGCCGGCATTGTCCGCGAGGTGACGGAAGGACGCTTGTTCAATGAGTGATCGCGAAAAGCCGTCGTCCGATCCATCGACTGTCGCGGCCGCCTTCGGCGTGGCGGCCGACATGGCCTATGGAGCCGTGGCGCCGCCGCTCTATATGTCGAGCACTTACGAGTTCGCGGACTATGATCAACCACGGTTTTATGACTATGGTCGCGGCGGCAATCCGACGCGCGATCTTCTCGCCGAGGCCCTAGCAAAACTGGAAGGCGGAACCGGCGCCGTCATCACGTCAAGCGGCATGGCCGCGCTCGATTTGCTGGTGAGCCGGCTGGAGCCGGACGATCTCATCCTTGCCCCGCACGATTGTTATGGCGGCACCATGCGCTTGCTCAAGGCCCGCAGTGGCCGCGGTCATTGCTCGGTCCGCTTTGTTGATCAGTTGGATGATAGCGCGTTCGCGGCAGGCCTGGAGGAGGTGCCCGCTCTTGTTCTGATCGAGACGCCCAGCAATCCGTTGATGCGTGTCGTCGATATTGCTGATCGGGCCGCGAAGGCGAAGGAGGCAGGTGCGGCCGTTGCCGTCGATAATACCTTCCTGTCGCCGGCGATCCAGAAGCCGATCGTACTGGGCGCCGACTATGTCATCCACTCCACCACCAAATATCTCAATGGTCATTCCGATGTGATCGGCGGTGCGGTTATCGCGGCTGATCCGACGGAAGTGCAGAAACTGCGTCATTGGGCCAACGTCGTCGGCAGCGCTGGCGCACCGTTTGATTCCTGGCTCACCTTGCGCGGGCTGCGCACCCTATTCGCACGCATGCAGGTTCAACAGAGTAACGCAATCGCCGTTGCGACATGGCTCGAACAGCACTCAGCCGTCAGTAAAGTCCACTATCCGGGACTGCCCACGCATCCGGGACACGCCGTTGCGTCGCGTCAGCAGATGGGATTCGGCGCCATGCTGAGTTTCGAACTGACAGGCGGCGTGGATGCGGTCCGCCGGTTCATTGCCAATGTGAGGTACTTCACGCTCGCGGAATCGCTCGGCGGCGTTGAAAGCCTGGTCGCCCATCCGACAACGATGACCCATGCCGACATGGGAGAAGACGCGCGGATGATCGCGGGCATCAATGACAGTCTACTGCGCCTTTCGATCGGCCTCGAAGCGGAACAGGATCTGATCGCCGGACTGGACTGCGGATTGGCGGCCTGCCGTGCCTAGTCGCGGCCCAGATCTCTTAAAGCTAGAGCAAGGGACCTATATACTCCGCATAGCCGGCGTCACGGTGATGGTCTTCGGCGTTGCAATCGCCGGCATGAAGATGATCTTCCACCTAATCTAGGGATGTTGGAAAAACATGATAGAGTAGAGCCTATCACCATAATATGCATTGCCATTGCCGCACGATCCCAGCGCGACATAGCGAGATTCATGGACGCGATAGCATCACCTTCTTGCGAGAGACTAGGAGCAATATTGTGACACATGAATATGATGATCCGATCGAACCAGCACAACTTGCCCAAGCCGCACGTTATATTGCCGAACGATACCGGACTGAGGAACACGACCTTGACGAACTGGTCAGCAAAGTTGTGACCGAACGCTTTTGTGCATGTGTGTCGTCTCAGCAAAGCGACGTATCGGTTCATGAAGGGTTGATCGCAGAAATCAGGCGACAAGCTCGCGCATTGATCGATAGCGACCTGCCCGACAGGGTCGACGAGGCATCCATTGAGTCATTCCCTGCGAGCGATCCGCCCGCCTGGATAGAACGACCCGCTGGGGATAACGACTAATGGGCATGATCCGCATCAAGCGAATATATGAACCTGCGGCTCCCACGGATGGCGAGCGCGTTCTTGTCGACCGCATTTGGCCTCGAGGCGTGTCGAAAGACGCTGCAAAGCTCGATTTCTGGCTCAAGGAGATTGCCCCGACCACCTCTCTGCGCAAATGGTTTGGCCATGACCCTTCCCGTTTTGACGAGTTTCGCGAGCGGTATTGCGATGAGCTAGGGTCGAATACCGACGCCGTGTCTGAACTTCGCCGGATCGCTGCTCGCGGTGATGTGACATTACTTTATGCGGCACATGATGAACATGTGAACCACGCCGTGGTTCTGGCCGATTATATCAAGAGACACCAGCACGCGACCTGATAAGTGCTTGGTGTCGGCGCGCTGACAAGCACGCTCGAAGGTTTGGACCGCGTCAAATATCACCTTCGCATATTCATCGGCTCCCAATCTAATACCGTCAATTGCCTGGGTGTCTGGTAACCGGTTCAGGCGTTATTCTCATCACACTATCCGTTTCTTTTCTGATGGATCACCGAAACAGGGGCGTCCCCTTCCGGGCCGGGCTGTCGACTGGCGCGGAAGCCCTGTTCAGGTCTTCCCCCATCCGGGCTTCCATCCCTGACGCGGCGGGTCGCAAGCCCACTGGATTCCGATTTGTGGGGAATGCTCCCTTTAGAGTGTGAGTGCGGACCGGTTTGCCGTGACGGGTTGAAAGCCGAGGGAGAGGCTCTCGGCGCCCGTCGCGGAGAACCGCGATGTCCAGACACAACCGCAAGTCCGGCGCCAAGAGCGACCGGACCAATCTCTATTCCGAAATCACCGACAAGATCATCGCCGAGCTGGAGGCCGGCCGTGTGCCTTGGGTCCAGCCTTGGGGGTCGGCGGCGGCGAAGGCGCCGCTTTCGATGCCGCAAAACGCCTCGACCGGCCGGACCTATTCCGGGATTAACGTGCTGCTGCTCTGGGGCGCCGTCATCGAGCACGGCTTTTCCGGTCAGAGCTGGCTGACCTTCCGCCAGGCGCTGTCGCTCGGCGGCAACGTCCGCAAGGGCGAGCACGGCACGACCGTCGTCTATGCCGATCGCTTCGTGCCGGACGACGAGAAGCGCCGGGCACGCGAGACGGGCGAGGACGCCCAGGCAATCCCGTTCCTGAAGCGTTTCACCGTCTTCAACACCGATCAGTGCAAGAACCTGCCCGAGGACGTAGCGGCCACTGCGCCGCCGGTGCCGGCCGGACTGATCGAGCCACGCGTCGAGGCGCTTATCAAGGCGACGGGCATCGACTTCCGCATTGGCGGCAACCGGGCCTTCTACGTGCCTGTTCATGACTATGTGCAGGTGCCGCCACCGCAGGCCTATTTCGAGCCCATCAATTGGCATCGCACCGCGCTGCACGAGTTGGGTCACGCCAGCGGCGCGCCCCACCGGCTCAACCGCGATCTTTCCGGCTCCTTCGGTACGAAGAAATACGCCTTCGAAGAGCTGATCGCCGAGATCAACGCCGCCTTTTGCTGCGCCTCGCTGGGCATCACGCCGACCGTCCGGCACGCCGATTACATCGGCTCCTGGCTGGAGGTCCTGCGCGAGGACAATCGCGCCATCGTCCGTGCCGCCAGCCAGGCGAGCAAGGCGGCTGACTGGCTCTTGGCCTTCGCGCCGGGCGATTCCGGTCAGACGAATCCCGTCGAGCCCGCTCGCGACAGGAGGGTGGCATGATCCTCCTGACCGACGAGTTGCGCGAGCGACTGCTGGCCAATGGGCGGCAGGGCGATGTCAACCATGTGCCGGTGGTGAAATTCTTCAATCCGGTCGGTGCGGGCATCTGGCTCATCACCGAGATGGAACCGGACGGCGACACGCTGTTCGGGCTCGCCGATCTCGGCTTCGGCTGTCCGGAGCTGGGCTCGTGCAGCCTCACGGAGTTCACGTCGATCTCTCTGCCTTTCGGTCTCGGGATCGAGCGGGACATCCTCTTCGAGGGTCTCTATCCGCTGTCGGTCTACGCCGAAGCGGCCCGGCAAGCCGGCAGCATCATAGAGAGCGAGCGAATGCTCAAGGCCGCCGCGGCAGCCTTGCAAAACAGGCAATGACATTCATTCCATCCCATCGGCGCAGCGCTCTTACTCCGGACGATAGAGTGAGAGGGCTGCGCCCTTTTCCGTGACGGGTTTCGAGCCGAGAGAGAGGCTCTCGGCGCCCGTCGCGGAGTATCCCATCATGGCAACCGCTACCCAGAAGATCGCGCTCAGCGCCTCGCGCGACATTCCCTTCAACAAGCTCGTTCTCTCCCAGTCCAACGTCCGGCGCATCAAGGCCGGCATCTCTGTCGAGGATCTGGCCGAGGACATCGCCCGCCGCGGCCTCCTGCAGAGCCTCAACGTCCGGCCCGTCGTCGACGCCGAGGGCGCCGAGACCGGCATGTTCGAGATTCCCGCCGGCGGTCGCCGCTACCGGGCGCTCGAACTCCTTACGAAGAAGAAGCGTCTGGCGAAGACCGCGCCAGTACCCTGCATCGTGCGCGAGGTGGGCACCGACATCTCGGCCGAAGAGGATTCGCTGGTCGAGAATGTGCAGCGCGTGGCCCTGCATCCACTCGACCAGTTCCGTGCTTTCCAGACGTTGCGCGAACAGGGGCTGACTGAGGAAGACATCGCCGCGCGCTTCTTCGTCTCGGTCAACATCGTCAAGCAGCGCCTGCGGCTTGCCACCGTCTCGCCCACGCTGCTCGGCGTCTACGCCGAAGACGGCATGGCGCTGGAACAGCTTATGGCTTTCACCGTTTCGGCGGATCACGAACGCCAGCAGCAGGCCTGGGAGTCGATCCAGCATAACTGGTCGAAGGAACCCTACCAGATCCGCCGCATGCTGACGGAGAACACCGTCCGGGCATCCGACCGGCGTGTGCGCTTTGTGACGCTCGACGCCTATGAGCAGGCCGGCGGCAGGGTGATGCGCGACCTGTTCGAGGACGACGATGGTGGCTGGGTCGAAGATGTGCCGCTGCTCGAACGGCTCGTCGCCGACAAGCTCAAAGTCGAGGCGGAGACCATTGCCGGCGAAGGCTGGAAGTGGATTCAGGTCGCCGCCGACTTCCCCTATGGCCACACGCACGGTCTGCGGGAGCTCACCGGCACGCCGGTCGATCCGAGCGATGAGGAACGTGCTACGCGCGAAGCCCTGCGTGATGAGTTCGACCGGCTTGAATCCGAATACGCCGAAGCCGACGAACTCCCCGACGAGGTGGACGAACGGCTCGGCGAGATCGAGACGGCCCTCGAAGCCTTCGAAGAACGTCCCGTCATCTACGATCCCACGGAGATCGGCCGTGCCGGCGTCTTCGTCAGCATCGGTCATGACGGGCGGCTCAGTGTCGATCGCGGCTATGTTCGCCCTGAAGACGAGGCCCCGGTCGATAACAGTGGTGAGGATGCGAACGGCGGCGACGAAGCTGACACTGAAGGCGCCGCGCAACGCACCGTCATCACGGTCGGTGGCGAATCGCAAGCCGAAGATGAGGACGACGATGTCGTGAAGCCGTTGCCCGAACGGCTCGTCATCGAACTGACGGCGCACCGCACGCTGGCGCTGCGGGAGGCCGTCGCCAACAATCCACACATCGCCATGACCGCGCTCCTGCACAAGCTGGTCCGCGACACCTTCCAGCATGTCGCTTTGCCGGGTTGCCTGGAGGCGTCGGTCCGGCATGTGTTCTTCCCCGTTCAGGCCGAGGACCTGAAGGACAGCGTAGCGGCCAAGGCCATCGCCGAACGGCAGGAGGCATGGAAAGCAGACCTGCCGGGCGACGATGAGGCTCTCTGGGCGCGGATTGACGGTTTCGACGATGCCAGCCGCATGGCACTGCTGGCGCATTGCGTCTCCTTCGGCGTCAACGCACTGTACGACAAAGGCGATCGCTACGGCGCCGGACTGACCAGCCATGGCGTGCAACAACGACTGCACGAGGCGGACCGCCTGGCGCGCGCGGTCGGGCTCGACATGGTGGAGACCGGTTGGCGCCCGACCGTGGACAATTATCTCGGCCGTGTGACCAAGCCCCGCATCCTCGAAGCGGTGCGCGAGGCCAAGGGCGAAGAGACCGCGCAGCTCATCGACCATCTCAAGAAACCGGACATGGCCAAGGAAGCCGAACGGCTATTGGCCGATACCGGCTGGCTTCCCGAGCCGCTGCGCCTCGCGGCCCCCGCTGCCGACGACGAAGCGGAGACCGGCGAATCCGAGACGCTGCCGGCCTTCCTCGCCGAGGACGAAGACGCCGACGACGACGATCCGCAGCCCGTCGCGGCCGAATGAACCGAGGGCGGGACGGCTTCGGTCGTCCCGCCGCTCTTTCCTCAATCATCATCGCCTGGCTCTCGCGCCGGGCGTTTTCGTTTCAGGAGATGTTCCGATGACCACCGACACACGTTCCGCCACGCCCGCGCCGGACTTTGCTGCGTGGGACGCAAAACAGAACGCTTTCGACGCATCCGCGCGCGAACTGCTCGCACAGAACAAGACCGTCCTCTTCGATGTGCTGCAGAACGCCGGCATCACCGCCGTCATCGTGCATTTCGATGGCTATGGCGACAGCGGCCAGATCGAAGACATCGAAGTCCGCAAGGGCGACGAACCCTCCGAATTGCCGACCGTTACCATCGAAGTCGCGTCCCCGGTCTGGGACAGCAGCGGGATCGACCGGCAGACTTCACCGGTCGCCGATGCGATCGAAACCATGGCCTATGACTTTCTCAGTCAGACGCATGATGGCTGGGAGAATAATGACGGCGCCTACGGGGATTTCACCTTCGACGTCGCCGCGCGGACGATCACGCTCGACTACAACGAACGTTACACCTCGTCCGAAAACTACACCCACGATTTCTGAGGGAGGCGACAATGGGACATTGCTATCACCACGCGCTTTCCTCGGTGCGCAAATGGGGCGGTTCGGCGGAGGATTATCTCGCCCTGCATCAATGGTTCGATGAATCGAAGATGCTGACCGCCGATTTTCGGCACCGTGCGCTTCGGCACCATGCCGAAGGCATCTTCATGCTCGAACGCTTCTTCGGCGCGACGATTACCATCTCGACCGGTCGCGTCGTGCCGGTGCGGCTGATCGGCGAGCAGCATGTGATCGAGGATCTCGGTTTCATCCCGACCTTCGCCGACTGGGTGCGCTGCCTCCGACCGCAGCCCTGGATGGGCCGCGCGCAGCCGATCCACCGAATCGTCGATCCTTTCGCCGGTATGGAGCAGCACACTCCAACCGGTCACGAGAGGGAGGACGCAGCATGACACCGACATATCCGCTGCGGCTCTTTTTCGATTGCTCCACCGCACATCTTTCGCCGGAAACGCGCCGCGATCTCGACGCACGCGCCGCCAACGGCGAGGACCTGGTGGCCGCGACGCCCTTCGGTTGGTTCGTCTGGGCCGAGGAACATCGTCGATCCGATCTTCCGGATGATCTCTCCGCAATCATGGCCACCGCGCGACGGCTTGGCGCCGAATACATCCTCTTCGACCGAGACGCGCCGCAAAACGATGCGTTGCCGGTTTTCCAGGAGTAGCGCGCACCGCCGCATCGCCGTCTTACCAACCAAATCCACTTTCGCCCGGCCCTCGCGCCGGGCGTTTTCACATCAGGAGGTCGCTATGGCCGACTATTTCACGCATTTCTCCTGCCTGCTCGACGTGCGCACGCCCCAGAACGCAGCACGCGCCCTTGATCTCTACAATCGGCTTTCCGCCGAAGGTGCGCTCGAAGAACCGCCCTCGGACGGATTCCTGCTGTCGATCGAACCGAGTCACGGTGGCACCCAGCTCTGGATTCGTGACGATGTGACCGGTGACCCGCAACGGGTGATCGACTTCGTGCTGCGTTGCGCGGCCGCTTTTCGCCTCACCGGACGGTGGGGCTTTCAATGGGCCAACACCTGCTCACGGCCGCGCATCAACGCCTTTGGCGGCGGCGCGCATGTGCTCGATCTCGCCCGCCGCGACACGGTCGCCTGGATCGGCACCCATGGCTGGCTTGACGATACGGTCAAAGGGAGGCGGCCATGAGCATTCCAGACCACGCCCGCACAAACTTCCAGACGCTGCTGCGTGCGGCCGCCGAGGGCAATCTCGCCCTTCTCGAATGCACCGACGCCGAGACGGGTGTCCCGCGCTACGTGATCTGCGCCGTCGGTTGCGCCGAGGGTGATTATGTTTTCACGCCCTTTGGCCATCTCGCCGACGGCAACCCCTATGAGGCTTATACGCCGCCTGTCGTGGACGCGCCGCCGGCATCCTGACCGGTTACCAGACGGCAACCTCCCATTGCCCGTTAACGCGGGCAAAGCCGATCGGGCGATTCTGCGGCGTCGCGTTCGGCTTGGTCGTGTCCATGACGAGCTGCGTCATGCAGGTGACACCGGGACCAACGCCGCTCGGCGAGCAATCGCCCAGCTTCAGCGTCGCATTGGCGAGCGAGGTGCCGGTGAAGAGTTTGTGACGGCGCACGGCGGCAATGGCTTCGGCCTCCGTCGGCTGCGCAACGCTTGCCGACGCGGCGCCCGAGCCGGCCGGCAGCAGAATGGGTCGCAGCCCGAACCCGGCGCCGAACCCAATTACCAGCGCAATCACCACGATTACGCCGACCACCCGTCCCTTCATCGTCACCTCCTCGCGATTATGGCTACTCCCATGCCAGGCCGCCCCCGGAAGGGGCGACGCACCCGGATTGTCGTGGATGGTGGAGTCTAGTCCCAAACGGGCCTTGCCTGAACCATTTCCTGGCGCGCGGCCGGTTCCCGGCCGGGCAGCGCCCCTGCCGGCCGTCATGAGAGGCAGAGGCAGGCCGGGACGGGTTTGAGCCGGGTTGGTCCGAGAGAGAGCGCCGGCCGGCTCGCCCCGTTCCCGCTCTCCCGAGGTTCCATGATGACACAGATCGTCCCGACGGCGGCGCTCGCCAGCGCCGCCCAGCCGCTCCCGTCGGCCAATACCGCGCCTTTCCTGGCCGAGGCCGCCCACCTTCTCCTGCCGCATCTCGAACAGGGCCGCCGCATCGATGCGCCAGTCCTGCGCGCCGCGATGGACTCCACCTTCGGCGGCTCCGACGCCGATGGCGCCTGGGACTGGAAGACCGCTTACGACGCCTGCGAGGGCGCGGCAGTCTTGTTCCTGCGCAAATACGGCAAAGCGCTTTTGCGCAAAGCCGGCTCTCCGGCCGCCGCGCTGCCGCTCGTGGCGAAGATCGCCGATCTTCTGCCGTCTCACACCCGCCGCTCCGAAGAGAGCGAAGCCTTCCAGCAATTCTCGACGCCGCTCGCGCTCGGCTTCGCCGCGGCGACCGCTGCCGCCATCACGGCCGACGACATCGTGCTGGAGCCGTCCGCCGGCACCGGCCTGCTTGCGATTTTGGTCGAGATCGCCGGTGGCGCCCTCCACCTCAACGAACTCGCCGAGGCGCGGGGCGAGATGCTTTCTTCCCTCTTTCCGGCTCCATCCGTCACACGCTTCGACGCCGCGCAGATCGACGATCATCTGGACGCCGACGTCGTGCCCAGCGTCGTGCTGATGAACCCGCCGTTCTCGGCAATGGCAAACATGTCAGGCCGCATGGCTGACGCCGCCTATCGCCATGTCGCCTCGGCGCTGGCGCGCCTGGCGCCCGGCGGGCGGCTCGTCGCCATCACTGGCGCCAGCTTCGCACCCGATGCCCCGAAATGGCGGGGTGCCTTCGTGCGTTTGCAGGAACAGGGCCGCGTGGTCTTCACCGCCGCGATCGACGGTGCGGTTTACGCCCGGCACGGCACGACCATCGACACGCGGCTGACGGTGATCGACAAGATCGCGACCGACGATCCGACCGCGTTTCCAGTGTCGCCGGGCATCGCCGGTGACGCAGTCACCCTGCTCGATTGGATCTTGACGCAGGTGCCGCCCCGCCCGTCCGTGGAGCTGCAAGCAGGACCTGCCCGCGCCGACCGCCCGGCATCTGTCATCAGGCCGGTCTCTAGGTGTGCCGACATTGCACCAGCGCCGCTCCCATCCGCACCGGAGGGCGAGGCGCTCGACTACGAGACCGTCGACTGGACGCCGCCGGAAGGTGCGCGGCTCACCGACGCGCTTTATGAAGGATATGCCCTTCAGTCGATCCGTATTCCCGGCTCTCAGGCGCATCCGACCCGGCTCGTGCAATCCGCGGCCATGGCCTCGGTCGCGCCACCCAGGCCGAGCTATCGGCCGCATCTGCCGCCGAGCCTCATTGCCGATGGCGTCCTGTCCGACGCCCAGCTCGAAAGCGTCATCTATGCCGGCGAAGCCCATGCCCAGCATCTCGCCGGCGCCTGGACCGTCGATGAGACCTGCGATGTCGTCACCGCCGCAGCCGACGATCAGGACAGCGCCGTTTGCTTCCGCCGCGGCTGGTTTCTTGGTGACGGCACCGGCGCGGGCAAAGGCCGCCAGGTCGCCGGCATCCTGCTTGACAACTGGCTCAAAGGTCGCCGCCGCGCGGTCTGGGTGTCCAAGTCCGACAAGCTGATCGAGGACGCGCAGCGCGATTGGTCGGCGCTCGGTCAGGAGCGACTCCTGATTACCCCGCTCTCGCGCTTTCACCAGGGCACGCCGATCCGCCTCTCGCAAGGCATCCTTTTTACGACCTACGCCACGCTGCGCTCCGACGAGCGCGGATCGAAGGTTTCGCGCGTCCAGCAGATCGCCGATTGGTTGGGTGAGGACTTCGATGGAGTGATCATCTTCGACGAAAGCCACGCCATGCAGAACGCCGCCGGATCGAAGGGCGAACGCGGCGACCAGGCCGCATCGCAGCAGGGCCGCGCCGGGCTGCGCCTCCAGCACGCGCTCCCCGATGCGCGCGTCGTCTATGTCTCGGCGACCGGCGCCACCACGGTGCACAACCTCGCCTACGCCCAACGGCTCGGCCTCTGGGGCGGCGAGGATTTCCCGTTCGCCACACGCGCCGAATTCGTCGAAGCGATCGAGGATGGCGGGGTCGCCGCGATGGAAGTGCTGGCGCGGGATCTGAAAGCGCTCGGCCTCTACCAGGCTCGCTCTCTCTCCTATGAAGGGGTCGAATATGAGCTGGTCGAGCACCAGCTCACCGATGAGCAGCGGCGCATCTATGACGCCTATGCCGGCGCCTTCGCAATCATTCACAACAATCTCGATGCCGCGATGCAGGCGACCAACGTCACCGGCAGCGAAGGAACGCTGAACCGGCAGGCCAAGTCGGCCGCCCGCTCGGCCTTCGAAAGCGCCAAGCAGCGCTTCTTCAATCACCTCATCACGGCGATGAAGACGCCCTCCCTGATCCGCGCCATCGACGCCGATCTCGAAGCCGGCCACGCGGCCGTCATCCAGATCGTCTCGACCGGGGAAGCCCTGATGGAACGTCGTTTGGCCGAGATTCCGACCGAGGACTGGAACGACGTCCAGGTCGACATTACGCCGCGCGAATATGTGCTCGACTACCTGGCCCATTCCTTCCCGGTGCAGCTTTACGAGCCCTTCACCGACAGCGAGGGCAATCTCTGCTCGCGTCCGGTGTTCCGCGACGGCCAGCCGGTCGAAAGCCGCGAAGCTGTTGCCCGGCGCGACCGACTGATCGAGAAGCTCGCCTCGCTACCGCCGATTCCCGGCGCGCTCGACCAGATCGTCCAGCGCTTCGGCACCGAGATGGTGGCCGAAGTCACCGGCCGCTCGCGCCGCATCGTTCGCAAAGGCAATCGCCTTGCCGTCGAGAGCCGCGCCGTCGCCGCCAATCTCGCCGAAACCTCCGCCTTTATGGATGACGCTAAACGCATCCTCGTCTTCTCTGATGCCGGAGGGACAGGACGCTCCTACCATGCCGACCTTGCGGCGAAGAACCACCGGCTGCGGGTCCACTATCTGCTGGAGCCTGGCTGGAAGGCGGACGCTGCCATCCAGGGACTGGGGCGCACCAACCGCACCAACCAGGCGCAACCGCCGCTGTTCCGTCCGGTCGCCACTGACGTGAAGGCGGAAAAACGCTTCCTCTCCACCATCGCCCGCCGCCTTGACACGCTCGGCGCCATCACGCGCGGCCAGCGCCAGACCGGCGGTCAGGGCCTGTTCCGCGCCGAGGACAATCTCGAAAGCGCCTATGCGCGTGACGCGCTGCGCCGGCTCTATCTGCTGATCGTCGCGGGCAAGGTCGAAGGCTGTCCGCTGCAAGCCTTCGAGGAGTCGACCGGCCTCAAGCTCACCGACGCCAATGGCGTCAAGGACGAGCTGCCGCCAATCACCACCTTCCTCAACCGGCTCCTGGCGCTCACCATCGATTTGCAGAACATCCTGTTCGCGAGCTTTGAGCAGCTTCTCGCGGCGCGGATCGAAGGCGCCATCGCCAGCGGCACCTATGATGTCGGACTGGAGACGCTGCGCGCCGAGCGTTTCACCGTTCTCGAGCGGCAAGCCATCCATACCCATGCCGCAACGGGCGCGGTGACGACGCTGCTGACCATCGCGCAGCGCGAGCGCAACCGCCCGGTCACGCTCGCTGAGGCGCTTGACCATCTCGCCGATCCGCGCGCCGGTCTGTTGGTCAATGAGCGCTCCGGCCGCGCGGCGGTGCGCGTACCCACGACCAGCCTCATCAACGATGATGGCTCTGTCGAACGGCGCGTGCGCCTGATCCGGCCGATGGAGGCGACCAATGTGCCGGTTGCGATGATGGGCGACACCCATTGGGTGGAGGCCGATCGCGCCCCGTTCACGAAACTCTGGGAGACCGAAGTCGCATCGGTGCCGGAATACACCGACAGCACCATCCATATGGTCGCCGGACTGCTTCTGCCGATCTGGAAGCGCCTGCCGAACGAATCGACGCGCGTCTACCGGCTACAGACCGACACCGGCGAGCGGATTATCGGCCGCAAGGTCTCGCCGGCCTGGGCGGGGAACGCCACGACGACCGGCAGCACGTCACTCACCCCCGACGATGCCTTCGCGGCGCTGATGGACGGCCGCACCATTCTCGACCTCGCCGAGGGGCTGCAGCTTCGCCGCGCCCGCGTCATGGGCGCGAACCGCATCGAGCTCACCGGCTTCACCGACACCATGCGCGACCGCTTCAAGGCCTATGGCCTGTTCGGCGAGATCATCTCCTGGAAGTTCCGGCTGTTCGTTCCGACCGACTCCTCCGGCGCCGCGATCCTCGCCAGGCTTCTGGAACGGTTTCCGATCGAGCGCATCGCCGAGCGGGAGGCTGCGTAATGACCCGCGACGCATCCGACCTCGCGCATCGTCTCGGCCGGCAGGCCGAGGCCGTGTGCCGGGAATACCTCTCCAGCGGGCGGCGCGAAGGCCGCTACTGGATGGTGGGCGACGTGCGCAACACGCCCGGCCGCTCGATGTTCGTGCGCTTGACCGGCCCTGAATCCGGCAAGGGCGCGGCGGGCAAATGGACCGACGCCGCGACCGGTGAGCACGGAGACCTGCTCGACGTCATTCGCGAGAGCTGCGGCCTTGTCGAGTTCAGGGACGTCGCCGATGAGGCACGGCGCTTCCTGGCACTGCCGCATCCCGAACCGGAACCGGCATCATCATATCGACGGAAGGCGCCCGCACCGACGGGTTCGCCACTCGCGGCGAAGCGGCTGTTCTCGATGGCGAAACCGATCGCGGGCACACTCGCGGAATCGTATTTGCGTAATCGTGGCATTACGGCTCTGCACGGAACCGGAACGCTACGGTTCCACCCGCGCTGCTATTACCGGCCCGACGAGCATAGTCCGACTGAGACCTGGCCCGCCCTGATCGGATCGGTCACCGATCTCGACGGTCACCAGACCGGCGCGCATCGGACCTGGCTCGATCCGCACGGGTTCAGCGAAGCGAGGCTTGGTAAGGCCCCGATCGAGACACCACGACGTGCCATGGGTGATCTCCTCGGCAATGCGGTACGCTTCGGCGTGGTTGGGGACGTCATGGCCGCTGGCGAGGGCATCGAAACGATGCTGTCCCTGCGCTGCGTGCTGCCCGAGATGCCGATGGCCGCAGCGCTCTCGGCCGCGCATCTCGCCGCCCTGGCACTCCCGCTCACGCTGCGCCGCCTCTATATCGTCCGCGACGACGATCCGGCGGGCGAAGAGGCACGGGACAACCTGGCCGCACGGGCCGAGACCGAAGGCGTCGAGGCACTGACCATTGCGCCGATGCTGGGCGATCTCAACGAAGATCTGCGACTGCGCGGCCTGGATTCACTCACGGCGTCGGTCCGGGTCCAACTCGCCCCGCAAGACGTCGCACGATTTCTGAAGGCGGTGCAGATCGCCTGAACGGGGAAACGGCACGGCGGGATCGGTGTCCTCATCTTCATGCGCGGCGGCCCCATCGCTGTCGGAAAGGGGCCGCACCCCGGCCTTCGAGAGGGCGACCGGACGGCAAACGGCCCGGTCCGGCAATGGCTGCGGCCGACGATTTTCCCTCGGCCCTGCGGGCCTTTCCATCGCGAAACAAAATCGCCGGCCTTCGCCATCCTCCGCTCTCGCTTCGGCCCGTCCGCTGCCGCTCCCGGATGCAGGCCCGGACCGCCCGCCGTCTTTCGGCTGCCCGAGAAGGCCGCGGCAGGCGCGGCCAACCGACAAGGGAGCATCCCATGGCACATGATCACGACACCTTCGAACCGCACCACGCCTCGTCGCCGACCGATCACGTTCTCACCGAGTTGCAGCTCTTCGGCTTCCGTCCCTTCCAGGATGAACCCGACCCAAGACCTCTGCCCGAGGGCAATGCCGTCGCCGGTGCTGTCGCCGACATCTTCGACGCCCTGATCGTCACCCTGGCCGACACGCGCCTCGAACCCGACCTCGAAGACCTGCTCTGGTCCACGGTCAATGTCTTTCACCGCGCCGTCGACCGCATCGAACGCGAACTCGACGACAACGAGCAATCGCAGCGGCGCAGCCAGAAGGAACAGGACGGCTCCGAAGTGAAGTCGGTCGAACTCGAACGTCTGACCTCGGAAGGCCAGACCATGATCGAGCGCCGCAACGCCTTCGAACTGATGCGCGATCAAGCCGCCGAGCAATACGAATCCCACACCGGCTCATCCTGGCGGCCGCGCAATGGCTCGATGGTCAACCACAAGGCGATGACCGCCGCCCTGATCGACAGCCGCGACTTTCTCGCTGCGAAGAAGCGCGCCGAAACCGAAGTGATGTTGCCCCAAGGTCCGAAGGTCGCCGTCACCGGGGGACTCGACTTCAACGACCACCGGCTGATTTGGGCCAAGCTCGACCAGGTGCATGACAAGCATCCCGACATGGTGCTGCTCCACGGCGGCTCGCCCAAAGGCGCCGAACGCATCGCCGCCCGCTGGGCCGATCACAGGAACGTGCCGCAAATCGCCTTCAAGCCCGACTGGACGCGCCATGCCAAGGCCGCACCCTTCAAACGCAACGACCGGATGCTCGACATCTTGCCCATCGGGGTCATGGTGTTTCCTGGCACCGGCATTCAGGAAAACCTCGCTGACAAAGCGAAAAAGCTCGGCATTCCGGTCTGGCGGTTCGAATGAACCAGAGTATATGCCAGCTTAGCGCCAAAAGCGGATAATTAGCCCCATATTAGAGAGTGACCGGAATTACGGCGAATGCAGCCGCCCGGTCGAGTTCAGCGTTAGCCGCCGTTCCGTTGCACCCCAAATGTCGAAGTTGCTTGAGATGAAAGCTACTAGTGATCTTCGGCACAGTCAGGATCTACCAACCAAGTCCGTCATAGTGGACCGTGAGGCCCCCGAAAAGTTTCGTGGTCCAGAATACACTCCAATAGTTAGCGTCTGCCAGTGGTTGTGGAAGCTTGCAAACACAAAAATGTGCTCATCCCCGTTATCATCGAGCAGTAGCACTTCGCTCTCACCCAGTGGCCCACCGCGTTTAGCGGAGCAGTATTCCGCAATCTGGTCGAACACAGTGGTCTCAGGCACATTTGAGAATTGGGCGGCAAACACGGGTGACTGGATGAAATGCTTACAGGGATTGTTCGGATCAAAATCAGATTCTCGCCGATCAGGATGTGGATGACCCGTGATCAGACCTACGACTGGGATTGACGCTCCCCACGCTTCCACACACCGCCAGAGCGTAGTCGTGTAGGTATTACCGAAGCGATCCTTGAGTTGCTTCATGGAATCGATACAGGGCTCGTGATCCATAGCCTCTGCGACAAATTTCTCTCTCAGAAACAACAGTCGCGCAGCAGCGAAGTTTGCTTCGGCTTCCAATTGATCGTGGCAAGCAGGAACAAGCGTATACTCATTATCACCCAGCATTGCTCCTTCGTGCCACGGCAGGAGACTGTGTCCGATTTCGTGCGCCTCGTTCCACCGGTGCTTTAGTTTCGGCTGCGACTTATCGATAAGTATGCGCTTCTGGTCCGGAATATAGAGCGCGCGAATGTCCATCTTTCGAACCGCCTCGATGAGAAGCATTGGCCTCAGGATTACCTGTTTACCGGCAATCCTTAGTTTGGAGACGGTCTCCTGTAGGAGACCGGGATCTTTAGCAGAGTAGTAGCCGCGATCGAGTTCAAGAAGCTCCCGAACCGTCCGCAAGTCAAGGGGCGGTTCGGGATTACCCAAGCCATCTAGGACGCGCTCGATGCGCTTATCAATATCCGCAGTCGTTCTCGCCCGCAGTATTTCGTTTTTTGCCACCGTAGTGCAGTCCTCTCAAGGCGTTATTTCTCACTCAAAACGGAAATTAGCCCTTCCAAAGCGGCCTGTTCCTCCGCGCTGAGTGATTCAATTGACTCGGATCGGGCAGCATATCTCACTGCCTCTTCGACATACTGGACGTCCTTGGGCCTGGTCAGTCCCGACAACCCCATCAGCTTCTTATGCGACACCTTAAAAGTATCAGCTAGCTGATAAAGCGTTCGAGATTCGGGTAGATAATGAGCATCGAACTCTATGCTCATTAGCTCGGCGAGGTCGATGTCAGCGCGTTCGGCCAAAGCCTCCAAGGAGAGCTTCTCCTTTCTGCGCATCAGTTGAACAAATCGACTGAGTGCTATGCGTGATTCATCGAATGTCGTGTCATGTGCTGCTTCTCCATTGAAGATCGGATCAGCAGCGATAAGGCCAGCACCCACCTCGACGTCGGCTTCCCGCCGCGCCATGGCTTCGCACCAATCCTTTGTCACTTCGATCTTCATTTCCTTTGTCCTTTCTCTATGAACGCCTCGGCTTGTTCGGGGGTCATCTCGAAATACCGAAGGTTCTGATATGCCGCATCCCGTCCCAGGTCAGTCATGCCAACCTTGTTGGCATAGAAGTCATTCGCCTGGGGAAGCGAATGCAGTCCAATGCGTCCCTTGAAGCCCTCTATTTTACTCAGTTCGATAGCGGCGAGGATGAGTATAGAGCCGGCACCAGATAAACGGGGCGGCTTCTGACTCATTTCCCGTCGGTTCCATGGCGCCGCCTCAAGGAAATCAACATAGACGAGATGATCATTTTTCTGGCTGTCTATCTGCGCTCGTTTCGTCATGTCCGCGATCATCATCGCCTGCGTCATGTCCTGGCACACGATAGAAAACGACTGGTTCGCCAATCGGCTTTCAATCGCCTTCATCTTGTCCCGCCAGTCCCAGTGACGGCTCTGCGGCCAGAATCTGCGCTCGACTCCCTGCCTATGAAGTGCCTGCAAGAACCTGAAGAGCTCCGGTATCCACTCAGCCTCCCAATCGGCTAGGTTCTTTTCCGTTATTGCATCCCAGAGCTCCGCATCGACCATCCGGTCGCCTGCTACATCGAACAAGCTAACGGGGGTCACGTCAGGCTTTCGATCTGACATCATAGCATCATCACCTCAGCCTTTTCCTTGCTGACCTCATCCTCGAAGAACAGCTTATCTCCTTTTTCAAGCCGCGCCTCGATCCGCTGATAGAGCCGCAACGCCTGCCGGATCAAAGCAGTTTTGCTGAGATCCTTCTTTTCGCACAGCTGCTCCAGCACGGCCATTTCCTCATCGGAGAGGTTCAGGGTCATCGTCTTCTTCGCCATAAGCATTACCTCCTGTCAGGGCTCTATATACCAATTTTGGCCGAATTGTCAATACAAATAGCTATATTTTTGGCTATTGACTAGCTATATTTTAGCTATTATATGTAGAGCATCACCGGACAGAAGGTCTGCCCAAGCCAAGAAAGGATGATGACATGACAGATATGATCGACCTCGAACACTGTGGGGCCGGCGGCCGTAACCAACCAATCCCCCGGTCCAACCACTATAGGGTTCGTCTGTGGGACGGAGACGGCTTCGACGATAGACGAATTCTCAACGACCCTATGCCAACCGGCCGACAGGTCTTGGAACTTTTCGACCGCATCCCCGTAGACGACTATGTCCTGCTCATGCTGACCCGACATGACGGACTAGTCGCCGTCGAACTCACCGAAGCGATTGACATTCGCGATCGTGAAGCTGAGCGGTTCTTCGCTTTCAAGACTGACCGGATTTGGAACTGGTCGATTGACGGCCAAAGATATCCATGGGGCGCGCGTCGGATCTCAGAAGAACTCGTACGGCTGATCGGGCGTATCCCTGAGACGAGAGCTCTTTTCCTTGAGCGAACCGACATTCCGGACGAGGAAATTGCTTCGGGCGCCCTCATCGATCTCGGCGGCCATGAATTGGAGAAGCTGTATTCAAGAGCGCGTAGCTGGAAACTGAATGTTCAGGGCGTGATCATTACCGTGACAGCACAATTGGTCGTCGTGAAAGACGTGCTGGCGCAAGCCGGGTTTGACCCAAACGCAGGGTGGATCGCGATCCTCAAGAAAGTGGGGCAACCGAAACAGCAGGTGGCCCTGACCGATACGATTGACCTCGGCGCGCCCGGCATCGAGAAACTCCGCCTTACTCCGGCGGAAATCAACAATGGCGAGGGCCCTGGTGGTCTTCGCCGTCAATTCCGACTGCTGGAGAAGGACGAAGCCTATCTGGCTCTACGTGGCCTGATCTGGGAATCAATCACCGACGGTGGAAGGCGCTGGCTAATCATCCGCTCTATGGACCTACCCGCTGGCTTCAACCACTCGTCAGGCGACTTCGCCATCGACGTCCCTACGACCTATCCCAGCGCAGCTCTCGACATGTTCTATTGCGTCCCGCACCTGAAACTTGCAAGCGGTGCCTCCATATCCAAAACCGAATCGACCCAGTCCATTGAGGGGGTAAGCTACCAACGCTGGTCCCGACATTTGAACGGGAAAACTCGCTGGAATCCTCAAACCGACAGTGTGGTGACGCATCTGGCTGTAATCGAAGAATCTCTGCTCCGGGAGATCAGCGATGAGACCTGAAATGGCCCTCATTTTGCTGCAGCCACAGTTCAATACCCTGCGTGCCCACCTCTTTCCGGGCGATGGCCTTGAAGCGGCAGCTATCCTCATTTGCGGGCGCGCGGGTTTAACGCGATCGCGGGTTTGTGTCCGTGATTTTATTTTGGTGCCATATGATGAATGTAGCGAGCGTAGCAATGTGCGGATCAGTTGGCCTGGTCACCGCGTCGAAGAGGCCATGGACCGGGCTGAAGTGACTGACGATTCGGTCATCCTCCTACACTCTCACCCCGGTGGATTCTATGGCTTCTCAGATGTAGATGAGCAAAGCGACGCAAGGACGGTGCCGGCGCTGTTTCAAGCTTTGCCAGGTGGCCCGCATGGCAGTGCAATCATGACCCCCGACGGCGCCATTTGCGCTCGGCTTTACGGCTGCCCTGGCGCAAACCCCATCGGCCTGAGGACCACGCTCATAGGCGAAGACATTACAGATCTCTCACCGGAGGGTCTTTTGCCTGTGATCGCCTTCTCAGATTCCATGAGGGCAAGCCTTTCACGGCAGACCGCCTGCGTCGTCGGCGTTTCAGGCACTGGATCTCTTGTCGCGGAAATGCTTGCCCGCCTTGGAATCGGTCAGCTTATTCTGGTCGATTTCGATATCGTTGAAGAGAAGAATCTCAACCGCATCATCAATTCGACAAAAAGAGACGCCCAAACGAAAAAGATGAAGGTCGCGATGATGGCTGAGGCAATCCGCACCTATCGCAGTGACATTGAGATCATCGAAGTCGAAAAGACAATAAGCGACCCAATGGCCATTGAATCCGCCAGCGGCGCCGATGCTATGTTCAGTTGCGTCGACAGTGCCGAAGGCCGGCTCTTTTGCGATCATATCGCCCAATGCGCACTGGTTCCCTTGATAGATGTGGGGGTAACGATACCGACGAGGCTGAGCCCTGACGGGAGTCGTCTCATTGCAGATGTCTGCGGCCGGATCGATTATGTGAGGCCAGATGGACCATCCCTGCAAGACCGGAAGGTAGTAACGCCTGAAGCGTTGCGTCGGGAGTATCTTCTGAGACATGCGCCCGAGGAAGCAGAAGAACAACTCAAAGAAGGCTATCTGAAAGGTATTCCAGACGAAGCCCCCTCGGTGATCAGCTTGAACATGCGCGCGGCCAGCGCCGCCGTGAACGAATGGCTCTCGAGGCTGTTTAGATTCCGTCTCGACGGAAACGCGCCTTACGCGAGGAGCCTAATTTCGCTGGCCGCCATGGAGGAAGACTATTTCCAGGAAATAGCTTTCGAGAACAGCCCAAAGCCGCTGCTCGGACGAGGCCTCACGGAACCCTTGCTCGGGATACCTTCTCTTGTGAGTTCGCAGGACGAAGTTGCATGAGAGTGCCCCATTGGTTCCTGAAGCTATGGGCGAAAGTCGCGCCCGCCCGAAGAATGATTGTCATCGAGGGGGACACCCCTCCGGACGCTATTCTGACGCGAGATATCTACCTTGCACGCGACCATGGAGAAGATTGGGCGGTCGCTTTTAGATGTCCGTGCGGGTGCGGGGATCGCCTGGAGTTGCTTTTGATCCCAGAGGCTCGACCAAGGTGGTCTGTAAAACAGGAAGTGAGTGGTTACCCTACATTGCACCCCTCCGTTTGGCGCAAGACTGGATGTTGTAGCCATTTCTGGATTCGCAACGGGCGGATCAAGTGGTGCTAAACGAGATAAGCCACTGTTCTGCTCATCTATTCGACGGCAGGAACCCGACGTCTATGCGCCTTTCCAGAGCCAGGATCGGCCTCCGAGAAGGCTGTGAGCAAAGAGGAAAAGAGGCGATCAGATGTTCGCTACCACACAAGGATGCATGACGGCTTAGGGTCGGAGCAGACCTTCTGGCTCGCAGCTCGACCGCAGCCGTGGTACACTTTTCGTGCGCCATGGTGGTGGTGGAAGGCGCATCCGTTCGATCATTCGTCACGGAGGCACCACCATGGTGATCCTTAGCATCCTTCTCGGTATCGTTGCCGTCGGCTTGTGCTGCTGGCTCCTGTACACGCTCGCTGTCTTCGCCCTGCCGGCTTTTGTCGGCGTCACCCTCGGTGTGTGGGCCTATCATACCGGCACTGGCGTCGCCGTCGGCATCACAGCCGGACTTGCGGCGGCTTTCCTGACACTCGTCGTTCTTCAGGCCGGTCTCATGCTCGCGCGCCCGCTCTGGCTGCGCCTCGCCATCATCCTGGCCTTTGTCGCGCCGGCCGCGATTGCGGGATTTCACGCCACGCACGGGATCGTCAAACATGCCGTGCCGTCTCCGGCCTGGCAGTTCGTCTTTTCGCTGATCGGCGGCCTTGCCGTCGGCATCACGGCGTTCCTGCGCTTGATGACCATCCCCGCGCCCGCGTCGCAGGGACAGGGCATCGCGCGGGCCTGAGCCATCCAACGATGGGGCGCGCTTCGGGATGACGCCACGCCGCGGTCAGATCATCTCGATGGCTGGAACAGGGGGAGACAAATTGAATCGTCGAGCACATCTATGTTTGCCGCGTCACGTCACACCATTGAACGGCAGGTCCGATCGCGCGGCCGGGATGACGATGGCCGGAATCTACACTGCCGCGCGCTGTGTCGAGGAGATACGAAGCGGGTAGGGATCTGCTCGTCGGGATGATGTGCCGCTGGCGATGCCGGATAGATCTTGATGTGCGACGGGCCGCCACTGTCTCCTTGTCACGATCTTTATCGTCGACCGCTCCAAACGGCCTCTTCAATGGCCTGATCTGGCCGAAGACCGGCTGCGCCTCGATCGCCTCTGCCGCAATGGCGCCGGTCAACTTTCTTCCCCTGCCGGCTGCGCCGTCATTCCTCGCGAGGCAAGAAAGTCTCCCGGCTGCCATCCTCCGCTAGCGCTGCGGTCGCGAGCGATGCGTCGTCGATCGCCTTCGGCCTGTCGATCGCCATCGAGGCCGCAATGGTGCGGGCTCGAACTCAAGATCAAGGAGACTTAATCATGGCGACCATCGGCACCTTCAAGAAGTCCGGCAACGAGTTCACCGGCGAAATCGTCACCCTCAGCCTGCAGACCCGCAATGTCCGCATCGTCCCCGACACCAAGGCGAGCGGCGAGAACGCCCCGAGCCACCGGGTCTATGTCGGCCGCGCCGAGATCGGCGCCGCCTGGTCCAAGCGCTCGAACGAGGGACGCGACTATCTGGGTCTCAAGCTCGACGATCCGAGCTTCACTGCCCCAATCTACGCCAACCTCTTCGACGATGAGGTAGGGGAGGGCTACAGCCTCATCTGGTCCCGTCCCAGCCGCCGCAACGGCGACTGACGGACATGCACTGCCCCGTCCGGTTGGACCGGGCGGGGCAACCGCTGAAAACTGGTGACGGCTTTCATGGCTTCTCGCGTTCAGGATGACGGCGTCGCGTCGCTATCAGGCGTGACGAGATCAACGTGACTGACGCCAAGCGCTTGCGCGAGTTCAAACAGCGTGACCACGGTCGGATTCCGGCGCCCGCGTTCCAGTCCGCTGAGATATTGTTGGCTGAAACCGGAGCGCTCTTCGACCTGCTCCTGCGTCAGACCCAGTTGCCGACGAAGGCGCGCGAAATTCCGACCAACCAATTTGCGCATATCCATGCACAAACTGATGCCACCTTACATACTTTAAGTTTATCAACTATAGTATGTAAATAATAAGCGCATGATTGCGGAACTGTTGGGTCCAGCAGCGGTACGGGCGCGTGCAGCCAGTCTGCAAATGTCAGCGCTGGCTCTGGTGGGCTCGCCCACGTTCAACAGGAACCATGATGAGCAAGCCCGATTTTTTGGATGAACCGCCGGCAGGTGAGCAACTGACCGAGTACGACCGTGCCCATTTGGTCACCTATCTCCGTCTGCTCGACGCGGACGCAGAAGATGCCGCGTGGGAGGAGATCGTGCGCCTGGTATTCGGCCTCGATCCCGCCAAACAGCCTCGACGTGCCGAGCGCATCCATGCCTTGCACTTGGCGCGCGCGCGGTGGATGACGGAACGCGGATACCTCGATCTACTCCACTGACTTCCTCAGGCGATGCACCATATGCATCACGCTGTGTCGGCTCGCAGGCTATGCCTTCGCCAATTCTGACGCGATCTTTTCTGAAAGCCCGGGCCATTGCGCTCGTCACGCGAGGAGATCGACAATGCCAGAAGGATCAGACTGGCGGAACGCGGCGAACTACAATTATCTTCAGTCTCTCGAACCGGCCGCACTCGCGTGGGAATTCCTTCGCCGCAACGCCGACTACAGACAAGATTATGGGCGCACTTCCCGAGAGGCGGACGCTATGGGCGTCGACGCGTTGATGGCGCGATGGGGGGTGCGGTTTCCCCATAGACCCGAGTCTGTCTGGCACCGAGGCGGAAATCTTCTGGACCCCTTCCACGGATCCCGGAATGCTCATTCTGGTGCCGTCACCGACAACACATCATCTTGTTTCACCGAAATTCAGCGTTGAACGACGATACGCACGCACCGCGCCAGAAGGTCTCTACGTTCAGTTCAAAGCGGGCGGTCAAGGTTTCGCGGCGCTTTGCCTGGGCGGGTGTGTTCCAGACGGGCCCACGGGAATCGTGGTCCTTCCCGATGATTACGTGCGAGATCGCATCGACACGCTCTTGCGATTTCACAATGCCTTGCGACACCGCCGTCCTTTATCGGACGAGCGGCTGACGCCCCTGCGACGCCGCAATCTCCGCCAGATGTTGCAAGCAGTCGACGCCCGTCTGGCGGGGGCCACCTACCCAGAGATCGGCGAAGTCATTTTTGGGGCGGAACGCGTCAGTGCCATCGCCTGGAAATCAATGGCACTGCGCGACACCACCATGCACCGCGTGCGCGACGGTCGGACGCTTGTCGCCGGGGGCTATCGCACGCTGTTGTATCGGCATCGCGTATGCTGATAGGGCCCGCCGCCAGGGTGCGGAAATCCATCCGATTTTTTGCACTCCCTTTCGCCGTGCTCGCTCCCCCATTGTGACCGTAGCGCGCCGCCGATGTCCGGCGGTGCTTGCAAGGACTATGGAGGGACGATCATGCCCGCAGTCGACACCGGCATACCGCCACGGTTTCTGAGAACACCTGAAGCGGCACGCTTTCTAGGCCTCTCGGGCCGCACGCTCGAGAAGCATCGCACGTATGGAACCGGCCCCGCCTATCGCAAGCTTGGGGGGCGCGTTGTTTACTCTATTGAGGATCTTCAGGCCTGGGCTGCACGGGGCGCCAAGAACTCCACTTCCGATCCCGGCGTCGGAACCGTGCTCCCCGCCCGACGGCATGACGGCCTCCCGCTCAAAATGACCGGACGCTGATCCTCACAATGGCGGCGCGCCCTCGCACATCGGAGCGGCACCAGCTCGAACTCTTCCGCGCGCTCCCCGGCGACCTCGCGCCCCGCGATGCGCAGGACCTCATGGCCTATCCATTCTTCAGCCTCGCCAAATCCCCGCGCATCGCGCCGATCGACTATCGCGCCGGCGACGTCGCCATCCGCGTCGAGGCGGTGCCCGAGCACGGCATGGCGACCATCTGGGATGCCGACATCCTGATCTGGGCCGCGAGCCAGATCGTCGAAGCGCGCGATGCCGGCTTTCGTACCTCGCGCCTGATGGCCGCAACGCCCTATGAAATTCTGACCTTCATCGGCCGCGGCACCGGCGCACGCGATTATCGCCGCCTGAAGGCAGCGCTCGACCGGCTCCAGTCCACGACCGTCGCCACCACGCTGCGCCAACCGCCTCCCAATCCGCGCGCTCGACAGGACGTCAACGCCGCCGAGCCGTCGGCACGGCGCATGCACCGCTTCTCCTGGATCAATGAATGGACCGAGCGCGCCGATACGCAAGGCAATCCCGACGGCATCGAGCTCATCGTGCCCGACTGGTTCTACACCGCCGTGCTCGACGAGGCGCTCGTGCTCACCATCGACCGGGCGTATTTCGCGCTGACCGGCGGGCTCGATCGCTGGCTCTATCGCCTGGTGCGCAAGCATGGCGGCCGACAGGCGCGCGGCTGGCGCTTCGATTTCCGGCACCTCCATCTCAAATCCGGCAGCCTGTCGCCGTTCAAGCGCTTCGCCTTTGAGTTGCGCGACATCATCAAGCGCCAGCCGCTTCCCGGCTACCGGCTCTGCCTCGAACTCGACGCGAAGGGACGCACGCTTCTGGCTTTCGAGCCGGCGCGCTGTGGACAGGCTGTGAATCCCATCGTGCTATCAGGAACCCCGACTATCGTGCCATCGGGAACCGGACCCTCGTGCTATCGGGAACCGGAATCGCATGTAAAGCCTTCAAGCGGCGGCGAAAATCGCACCCTTAACTTAGAGTCTAACGAAGATTCTAACTGTTGTTGGGGTGCGGACAGCGGGGATAACTCCGCCTCCACAGCGCCGGAACGAGCGCAGGCGCGGGGCAAAGCACCGCGACCGCCATCGCGCGCATGGCGGGGACGCGCGTCATGATCGTCGCGCTCCTCAACCAGAAGGGCGGCGCCGGCAAGACGACGCTCGCTTTGCATCTCGCCGGTGAATGGGGACGTCGCGGACAGCGCATCACGCTGATCGACGCCGACCCGCAAAGCTCCGCCCTCGACTGGTCGCAGCAACGCGCGCGCGAAGGCCTGCCACGCCTGTTCGGCGTTGTCGGCCTGGCGCGCGATACGCTCCATCACAAAGCGCCGGAGTTCGCCCGCAACGCGCACCACATCGTCATCGATGGGCCGCCCCGCGTCGCCGGGCTGATGCGCTCGGCCTTGCTTGCGGCCGATCTCGTCCTGGTTCCCATTCAGCCGTCACCTTTCGACGGCTGGGGCTCGGCCGAGATGCTGCGCCTCATCGAAGAGGCGCGTCTCTTCCGTCCGCAGCTCGTCGTGCGCTTCGTTCTCAACCGCTGCGCCAGCCGCACCATCATCGCCCGCGAGACCGCCGACGCGCTCGCCGATCAGGACCCGCCCGTGCTGCGCACGACCATCGGTCAGCGGATCGTCTTCGCCGCTGCGGCACAACTCGGCCGACTCGCCTTCGAGATCGACGATCACAGCGCCGCCGCGCGGGAGATCGCCGCCTTAGCGACGGAAGTCGGAAGGCTCGTCTCATGACCGACCGTCCGACCAAACGCGGTTTCGCGAACCGTCCGGGCGATCCCGAGCGCTGGATCAAGTCTGCGAGCCGCATCCAGACAAAGCCCGAAAACTACACCGCGCGCCTCACCATCGACATCACCCCGGACCTGCGTGCGCGCATCAAGATCGCGGCCTTTCAGCGTGGCGTGACCGTCGCCGACATGCTGCGCGAACTGCTCGCGCGTGAATTCCCGAACGCACAAGGAGACCGGCCATGAGGACGCATGACGCCGATTGCGGCCGCACATCTGCGGCGCAATCCAGCCCCTTGCTGACCCGCGTCGAGCTGACCTGGCTCGAGAAGCGGATCGAGCACTGGATCCGCTTCGGACGCAACGTTGGCGAAGAGATTCTCGACCGACGCCGTCGCGTGCTCAGCTTCGCGCCGGGCAGCATCTTCGCCTTCGTCCGCTGGGCCGCCAATGATTACGGCACCATCATCTCGCGCATCGACATCGTGCGCGCCGTCACTGGCGGCGAACCCTACCAGACGCTGCCCTTGGTTCGTCCGGGCGGCGACATCCTGCTCAAGATCAACGGCTGGCCAAAGGTCGAGCGCGTGCTGCAGGCGATCGATGCGGTCGAAGCGCTTGGCATCGACCCGGCCGACGCCGCGCCCGACCATTGGCGTCACGTCCACAACCGCCTGACCGTGGGGCATGAGCCCCGCGCCTATACGCGCGACCAGCATCGCGCCTGGCGGCTGCGCCGGAGCGCACACCCATGACACGCCGGTCCTACCTCGCCAGCACCGCGCTCACCGTCACGGCGATCGGCCTTGTTTCCGTGATGCGCATGATGCCGGTGCTGGTCTGGAACGCCTCCGCCAGCGTTCCGATCGGACTCTACGTCGTTCGACCATTTCGCCACGCGACGGCCAGTGAGCTGGTCGCGGCGGCGCCACCCAAGGCGCTGGCCGGCCTGTTCGACCGGCGTGGCTATCTGCCCCGCGGCGTACCGCTCATGAAGCATATCGCCGCCGTGCCAGGGCAAACTGTCTGCCGACATGGTGATGCGATCACCGTCGACGGCGTGCGCATTGGCGATGCGCTGGCGCGCGACAGCCGCCACCGTTCCTTGCCGGTCTGGCAGGGCTGTCATCGGCTCACTGACGGCCAGGTCTTTCTCATGAACGCAGGCGTCCGCGACAGCCTCGACGGCCGCTACTTCGGTCCCCTTCCACAGAATTCGATCATCGGCCGCGCCATTCCAATCCTCACCGATGAGGACGGAGACGGCCGATACGAATGGCGTGCGTCGGCAGATCAGCACGCACGTCCCATACCCTCGCAACCGCACTGAAAGGAGCACGCCATGGCACAAATCGGCCAGTTTACCCGCACCAAATCGGGCTACACCGGACATATTCGCACGCTTACGCTCGGCGGCCCGCTCACCCTCGTACCGGCCGAATCCTCCGACGCCGAGAACGCGCCCGACTACCGCGTTCATCTCGGCGAAAATGACGACGGACCGGAGATCGGAGCCGGCTGGAAGCGCACCGGCGAGAAGGCGGGCAAGTACGTCTCGCTGCAACTCGACGATCCCGCACTCGGTCACCCCATCCGCGCCAATCTCTTCCAGGCGGACGGAGATGACGGTGTGTGGGTTCTGCATTGGAACCGCCCATCCCGGCGCGGCGACAAGGAGTGACATGATGGCGGGCACACGCATACGCCCGTTAAGGAGCCGTGCAGCGGGCCGCTTGCGCCTTGCCCGCTGCATCGGTCTCTTTCTCCTTTCCGGGCCGCTTTCCGTCGGCACCTTGCCGGCCCTCGCACGCGCGCAAAGCGTACCGCCGGTCCAATCGACCAGCAGCACGAAGATCGCCGATCCCTATGCGGCCTCCATTGCCGAAGCCTCGCGGCGTTTCGGCATTCCCGCGCGCTGGATCAGGGCGGTGTTACATGCTGAGAGCGACGGTTTCGTGCAGGCCGTGTCACCAAAAGGCGCCATCGGCTTGATGCAGCTTATGCCGAAAACATGGGCCGAACTGCGCACCCGTTATCACCTCGGCAGCGATCCGTTCGACGTGCACGACAACATCCTGGCAGGCGCGGCCTACTTGCGTGAGCTGCACGACCGCTACGGCGCACCGGGCTTTCTCGCGGCCTATAATGCCGGGCCGGGGCGATATGACGATCACCTGGCCACTGGCCGGCCACTGCCGCCCGAAACGCGCAGATTCGTTGCTGCACTTGCGCCCTTTGTAACCGGCGATCAGGCTGATCCGACCTTGCCGGCCGCGCTGCCGGATCGCGACGCCTGGACACGCGCGCCGCTGTTCATCGCGCGTTTTCCTGGCGGCTCGCCTATGCCTTCACCGCCATCCAAAGACCCGGCGAACGACACATCGACTGCACCGACTGCACAGCCTCTATCGAGCATTCTTCCGCAATCCAGCGGGTTGTTTGTGGCGCGGTCCGGATCGGACGCTCCCCGATGAGCACGATCGCGTTCCAGCGTGCGTTGGCATATCCCCGCAAAGGATGGGCGGGAAAGCCAGGTGTGCGAGAGACCACGACCAACCGACGGCGAGATAAAAGGGGCACGCCGGATCGACCACAAGCCATTGGAATGGCGTGTGTTCTGCCGTGCCGGTCGGTCGTGGGGGGTGCCGCTTCCAGCGGTTTTGTCAAGGATTTCAAGGCTGTTTCCGGCACCATGGGGTTGGGCCGGAACGAGGAAAGCGCGTCATGAGCGGCGACGAGCGCGACTTTCGTATCCGGCCAGGCAGCATCCGCGACAAGCGGGTGCCGCGCCAGAAGAGCTTCATCCAGCAGGTCCTGCGCGCCGCGACCAAGGCCGGCCACATCGCCGGACCGGCATCGGGCAACCGCGCCACGGGATATGGCCGCTCGACCTTCGGCAGAGGCCGCACCCAGTTCGGCCGAAGCCGCCTGTTCAGCCCCTCGCGCCGTGTCGTCATCAAGGCGCGCGTCGTGCGCCATCACGGCCGGACCTTCCGCTCGGCGCCACTCTCCGCCCATGCCGCCTATCTCAAACGCGAGGGCGTGACGCGCGACGGCGAACGCGGCGTCATGTTCGACGCGACCAGCGACCAGGCCGACGACACCGCATTCTCAGAACGCTGCAAGGACGACCGGCACCATTTCCGGTTCATCGTCTCGCCGGAAGATGCCGGCGAGATGGAGGATCTGCGGGCCTTCACCCGCGATCTTGCCCGGCAGATTGAATCCGATCTCGGCACCAAGCTCGACTGGGTGGCGATCGATCATTGGAACACCGACAACCCGCATGTCCATCTGTTGGTGCGCGGCGTCGATGAAACCGGCGCCGATCTCGTCATCGCCCGCGACTATATCAGTCGCGGCCTGCGCTCCCGCGCCGAGGATCTGGTCTCACTCGAACTGGGGCCACGCGCCGAGCATGAGATCCACAATGCGCTTGCGAAGGAGGTGACGGCCGAACGCTGGACGTCGCTCGACTTTGAAATCCGGCGCACCGCCGACGAGACCGGCTATATCGACCTGCGCCCGGAGGCTGGCGATGTCAGCCATGCCGAGACACGGCGGTTGATGATCGGCCGGCTGCAGCATCTGGAGAAGATGGGTCTCGCCGCAGCCGCTGCGCCCGGCGAATGGATGGTGGGGCTTGAAGCCGAACGCCGGTTGCGCGATCTCGGTTTGCGCGGCGATATCATCAAGACAATGCACAGGGCCTTTACCGAGCGCGGTCAGGACCGCGGCATCAGCGATTATACGATTGACGGCGGCGAGGCAGCCTCTCCGATCATCGGCCGCCTGATCGACAAAGGTCTCCATGACGAACTGACCGGCGAGGCCTATGCCGTGATCGACGGCACGGATGGCCGGGCGCATCACGTTCGCTTTCGCGGCATCGAGGCTTTCGAGCATGCGCCGCCGCCGGGCGGCCTCGTCGAAGTGCGCCGGTTCGGAGGCACCGACGACCGACGACCGACGCTCGTTCTCGCGCTGCGGTCTGACCTCGATCTCGCGGCCCAGATCAAAGCGTCGGGGGCAACCTGGCTCGATCATCGTCTCGTGGAACGTGATCCCATGCCGCTCGCAATGGGAGGCTTCGGCAAGGAGGTGCGCGACGCCATGGAGGCGCGGGCGGAGCATCTGGCCGAAGAAGGGCTCGGCCGCCGCCAGGCACAACGTGTCATCCTACAGCGTGATTTGCTCAATACGCTGCGCCGGCGTGAGCTCGACGAGGCGGGCGCAAAGCTCGCGAGCGAAACAGGATTGCCCTACGCCAAGCCGGAAGCTGGCGAGCACGTCACCGGCATCTATCGGCGGCGCCTTTCTCTGTCGTCCGGGCGCTTTGCGATGATCGACAACGGCCTCGGTTTCCTGCTCGTGCCCTGGTCGCCCTCGCTTGAAAAGAACCTGGGGCAGCAGGTTGCCGGCATGGCGCGCGGCGATGGCGGCATCGATTGGAGCCTGGGGCGGAAGCGGGGACTTGAAATCTGATAGGAAAAGCGCCCCAATCGCGTTGCGGCTACAGGAGTGCAATTTCGGCCGACTTCGGCCCAATCCAGCGACCTTGCATCGTGGGCAGTACTATCTTAGTCCACATATTCCATAGACCGTGCCTGCCTAAATAAATCAAAAGCCGTGTGGAGTCTGATAGGTAGGCTCTTTGCGGTCCGCGAATTCCGTTTGGATGCTATTGCGATTTATTCTCACTTGCCATATGGTCCGCTCATGGCAAAGTTTCACACGTATAGTCTCATTATCGGGCTCGTGACCCTTGCTGCCTTGATCGCACATCCAGGTCTAGCTGCAGAACAGGTGGCCTCGCCCCAGGTGATATGGCGTCTCCTGGATTATGTGGCGGTGGATTACGCCGGCGCCGTCAAAGATGGAGAGGTGATCAGCCACTCCGAATATACGGAGATGCAGGAATTCGCGGCTGCCGCATCTTCGCGGCTGGCAGATTTGCCTCCGGCAGCGGGCAAGGGTCGCCTGCTGCAGCAGGCCCGGCAACTGGCTTCCGCCATTGATGACAAGGCTCAGGCAGATGAGGTCGCTGATCTTGCCCACACGCTCGCGGATGATCTCCTTACCGCCTATCCTGTTACGATGGCCCCTACGACGGCACCTGACATGGCGCGAGCGAAGATGCTTTTCGCCGAAAACTGCGCGAGCTGTCACGGTCTCAAGGGGGACGGGAAGGGGCCTGACGCCGAGGGTCTGGACCCGCCACCCATCGATTTTACCGACAGGAGCCGCGCTGCCGAGCGCAGCGTCTTCGGCCTCTATCAAGTGATCAGCCAGGGACTTGAAGACACGGATATGGCCAGCTTCGACTGGATGCCGCCCGCAGATCGCTGGGCGCTGGCCTTCTATGTCGGCCAGTTCGCCTTTTCCGACTCCGAGCGAGACGTCGGACAGGCAATCTGGGAGTCGCATCCTGAAATTCATGATACCTTCAGCGGCCTGGAAGATGTCACCAAGCTCTCTCCGGCGTCTCTGACATCATCGCTCGACGAAGATCAAGCTTATCAATTGGCCGCGTTCCTGCGCGCCGATCCGCAGGTGGTGCTGCCGACCACGTCCGGCCGGTTGGATACGGCCCGCAGCAGACTCGAACACTTGATGGAGACCTACGCGGCAGGGGATCATGATGCTGCCCGCGATCTGGCGCTATCCGCCTATCTGGATGGGTTCGAGCCGGTGGAGCCGATTTTGAGCGCCCGGGATCCGGCGTTGATGCGGCGCGTCGAGAGCGCCATGCTGGACCTGCGCAGCCTGGTCTCCAGGGATGCGGCTGACGTGGATGTGGAGGCCCAGGTTAAGCATATACGCGGCCTGCTGGACACGGCGGAGGCCGCTCTCTCAGCCGATGAAGCCAGCATCGGCACCAGCTTTGTGGGGGCCTTCACCATCCTGCTGCGTGAGGGGCTGGAAGCCCTGCTCATCGTGGTGGCAATGATCGCTTTCCTGCGCAAGGCGGAACGCACAGACGTGCTGCCGCACGTGCATGCAGGCTGGGTGGCGGCCTTGGCAGGTGGCGTGCTCACCTGGGCGGCGGCCACCTGGTTGATCACCATTGGCGGTGCGAGTCGGGAGGTGACCGAAGGCGTGGGCGGCCTGCTCGCGGCGGTGGTGCTGGTTTCGGTCGGCATATGGATGCACGGGAAAAGCCAGGCGGGCGCCTGGCAGCAATATATCAGGGACAAGATGTCGAGGGCTCTGACCAAACGTTCGGCCTGGCTGCTGTTCCTCCTCGCCTTCGTGGTCGTGTATCGCGAAGCATTTGAGACCATATTGTTCTTCATTGCCCTGTGGAGCCAGGGCAATGGCGTCGCCATATTGGCGGGAGCCGGCGCTGCAGTGGCGGTTCTGGGTGTGTGCGCCTGGGTATTGTTGTTCTACAGTCGCCGTCTGCCGATCGCTCAGTTCTTCCGCTACAGTTCCATCCTCATGGCCGTGCTGGCCGTGGTGCTGGCCGGCAAAGGCGTTGCCGCCCTGCAGGAATCCGGCTGGATCGACGTCAATCAGGTGGCTTGGGTTCCTCGTGTCGAGCTCGCCGGATTGTTTCCGACCATGCAAGGCGTCATCGTGCAGCTCATGGTTCTGGCCGTCCTCCTTATCGCCTTCTGGTACAATGGCCGACGGGGACGATATGGCCGCACCTGATATGTGGACAACGTGGCGGGTTTACTTGGCCGAAATATCTGTCTATGGTCCCTTCGTCGCAAACGCATAGCTTATGGTCGAATGAGAAAACAGTGGGTTACACTTCTGATGGCGCTGTTCGTCACGATTCAGTTCGTTGACTTAGCCATTCTGGATTCCCTGCCCCAACTCACCCCGACCGTCGATCAAGTGTCCGAGAGCAAGCCAAATCTTGAAAAAATGGGACTCGATTGTGCGATCTCCTGCACTTGCCAGTCCCTTCATAGCATGTGGCTGGCCTCCTATGACGGAGTGTGCGGCATCGTCTCTTTGGCGAGCCCGCCGACGGCTGCTGCTGCCCAATCGTTGAAGGCTGTGCCAAGCGGGCCACCAGTTCCCCCACCCAACGCCTGAACTCTCCTTCTCAGCCATGTGCATCACGCGGCGTCCCGCCGGCGAGATGTCCCTTTGACGACAGAGAGAGTTCAATGAATGAAGACGCGAACATCGACGCTCCTTAGAGTGCCCTTCGTTCTGGCGGTCCTGGCGCTTGCTGCCCCCGCCAGTGCGCAGATAGCGGTTACACCTGCCCTGCAGACATTTGCGCAGTCGGTTATGGAAGACCATCCGGCCCTGCGAGAAGCTCAGGCGGCCCTTGAATCCGCGAAGGCCCACGCCAGGGGGCAGGCGCAACCGCTATACAATCCCGAGCTGGAATTCGGCTATGAAGACGCAGTGAGCGAGACGAAGGAAGTGGGCATCTCCCAGACCTTCGATCTTGGTGGCAAGCGCGGCGCCCGCGCCGACGTGGCCGATGCCCAAGTGGCGGCTGCCCAGGCGCAGTTGGCCATTGCCCGCAAGGGGCTGTTGACCAGCCTGCTCATGGCCCTGGCCGACTATCAGGCGGCATCCGACGCGTTGGATGTCGCCAAACGGCGGGTTGCCCTGGACCAGGAATTCCTGAACCTGGCCGATCGGCGCAACCGCGCGGGTGACCTGCCGCAAACGGAACTGCTGACCGCCCGTCTCACCCTCTCCGAGGCTCGCGCTGCCGCCAGCACGGCTGCTGTCGCCTTCTCGGAAGCCGAGGAAGCCCTGCGGGCCATTGTGGGCGTTTCTGCTCCAGTGCCGGAACTGCAGGGCAATGCGCCTCAGTCAGTGCCGCCCGTGAATACCGTCACGATTGAAACCCTGCCGGAAATGCGGGTCGCCTCCATGCAGGCCGAGGCCGCACGATCCCGCATCAGCGTGGCCAAGCGCAACCGGATTCCCGACCCGACTGTTGGCCTGAGCATCGGTGATGAGCGCGAATTTACCCCCCTCGGCAATCGTACCTCGACCACGACGTATGGTGTGCGCCTCTCCATTCCCATTCCAATTCGCAATTCCTACGGAGCCGAAGTGGAAGCTGCCGGCAGTGACCTTATGGTGGCCGAGCAAAGCATGCGCAACCAGCGCCGGGCACTGGAGGCTCGCATCGCCGCGAGCCACAGCCGTCTCTCTACGGCAATCGAGGCATGGCGGGAGTGGCAGGATAGTGGCGCAGGCTCCTTGGAGGAGCAACGCCGCCTGTTGCAGCGTCTCTGGGATGCAGGTGAGATCAACGCCGTAGACTACATCATTCAACTCAATCAGACCTTCGCCACAGAACGGGCGGGCATCGAACTCAGACAGCGTCTCTGGACCACCTGGTTCGACTGGCTTGGCGCCACGGCACAGATCGGCGAATGGATGGAGATCACCCAATGAAGAAGACCAATAGCAACACCATGCTGTCGTCGGCAGCGCTGGCCGCACTTTTACTGACGACGACCCTCACGCCGCTGCACATGGCATCGGCCCAGGAGGAGCACCAGGGCGAGGAGCATGAAGACGGCGGAGGCCTCAGGATGTCCGCCAAGGAACGCCAGGAGAACGGTGTCGAGACGGCTCGGGCCGAGCGTCGGCAGCTCTCGGATGAGGCACTCGTGCCTGGGCAGGTGACCATCGACCTCTACCGCTCGGCGCAGATCACCCCGCGCATCCAGGCCCAGGTGGTGGAGCGCAAGGCGCGCCTGGGAGACATGGTCAAGAAGGGCCAGCCCATCGTCACGCTGTCCAGCGTGGAAATGGCGGATGCGCAGGGAGATGTGATCGTTGCCACGCGAGAGTGGGAGCGCGTCAGGGAACTGGGCCGCGACGTCGTTTCGGAACGGCGTTACGTGGAAGCGCAGGTGGGCGCCGAACTGGCCCGGGCCAAGGTGCTGGCTTACGGCCTGACGGCAGATCAGGCCAAGGCGCTGGCAGAGAAACAGGATGCTTCCAGGGCCACGGGGCTTTTTGACCTGCTGGCGCCACAGGACGGCGTTATCCTCTCCGACGACTTTGTGGTCGGCGAAGTGGTGGAGCCGGGGCGCGTGTTGTTTGAATTGACCGACAGCAACCGCCTCTGGGTGGAAGCACAGCTCTCGCCGGAACAAGCGGCGCACGTATCTGTCGGAACGCCCGTGCGGGTTCTCAGCGATGGCCTCGAACTTTCGGGCAAGATCGCCCAGACCTATCAGAAGCTGGATGAGACAACGCGGACGCTGCCCGTTCGTATCGAGGTCAGCGATCCTGAGACCAGGCTGCGGCCCGGCCAGTTCGTCAATGTCGCGGTGACCATCGGCGCCAGCACTCAGACACTCGCCGTTCCGTCTTCGGCCATCATCCTAATGGACGGCAAGCCGACCGTATTCAAGATCGAAGGAGATGAATTGCATCCCACCGAAATTCTGGCGGGCGAAAGCCGCTCCGGCTGGACAGCGGTTCATGCCGGCCTCGAAGTTGGCGACGACGTGGCGACGTCCAATGTCTTCCTCCTGAAATCGCTCATCCAGAAGTCGGAAATGGGCGAAGGGCACGGGCACTGAGGGGGATGACAACATGCTGAACAAACTGGTCGAAGCATCGCTTCGCTACAAATTTCTCGTCATCATCGCGTTCCTGGTGGTCGGATTCCTGGGTTGGCGGGCCTTCAATAACGTGCCCATCGACGCCTTCCCTGACGTCACACCGGTGCAGGTGAACATCTACACAGAGTCTCCGGGCCTCGCCGCAGAGGACGTTGAGGAACTGCTCACCTTCCAGGTGGAATCCGCCATGGCCGGCCTGCCGGACGTGGACCAGATCCGCTCGGTGAGCCTGTTCGGTCTCTCCTATGTCTCGGTCTATTTCGAGGACCAGGTGGATATCTATTTCGCCCGCCGCCTCGTCATGGAGCGGCTGGCGGAAGTGCGAGACCGCATACCCGAGGGATACGGCACGCCGGAGATGGGCCCCAATACGTCGGGTCTCGGACAGGTGTTCTGGTACACGCTGGAACGGGCGGACAAGACGCTCAAGGGCGACATTTCCGACATGGACCTGCGCACCCTGCAAGACTGGCAGGTGCGCCTTATTCTGCGCACGGCGCCGGGTGTTGACGATGTGATGTCCTGGGGCGGCCAGGAGCGCCAGTTCCAGGTGCAGATCGATCCGCTGAAGCTCATCAAATACAATCTCGGCTACCGGCAAGTCATGGAAGCCATCGAGGCCAACAACCGCCAGGTGGGCGGCCAGTATATCGACCAGGGTCCGGAACAATTCCTGGTGCGCGGCCTCGGACTGGTGGACGGCGAGCGGGATATCGGCCGCATTGTGCTGAAGGTCGAGGACGGCACGCCTGTCTATCTGCGCGACGTGGCGAAGGTGACACAGGCGCCCGCGCTGCGCTTTGGCGCGGTGACCCGCGATGGAGAAGAAGTGGTGCTGGGAATGGCCCTGTCTCGCATCGGCGAGAACGCCAAGGATGTGGTTGATGCCGTGAAGGAGAAGGTGGCCACGGTGGTGGACGCCCTGCCTGACGGTGTCACGCTGAAGCCCATCTACGACCGTACGGAGCTGGCCGAGAAGGCGGTCTCCACTGCCGAGCGGGCGCTCATCGAGGGCTCCATCCTCGTTGCCATCGTGCTCTTCCTCTTTCTTGGCGAAATCCGGTCTGCGCTGGTGGTCATCGCCGCCCTGCCGCTGGCCATGCTGATCGCCTTCATCTGCATGGAGCAGGTGGGCCTGTCGGCAAACCTCATGTCGCTGGCGGGTCTCGCTATCGGCATCGGCATGATGGTGGACGGGGCCGTGGTGATGGTAGAGAACTCCTTCCGCATCATGGCCGAGCGCAAGGCCGAAAGCGGAGAGGTGAACAGGACCTCCGCAGTGCTCACGGCGGCGCGGGAGGTGGCCAATCCCATCGCCTTCGCCATCCTCATCATCATCGTGGTGTTCCTGCCTCTGTTCAGCCTGCAGGGTCTGGAAGGCAAGCTCTTCAAGCCCATGGCCTTCAACATCAGCTTCGCCATGGCGGGCTCGCTGATCCTCACACTCACCATCATCCCGGTGCTCGCCGCCCTCATCCTCAAGCCGAAAGAGGAGCGGGACACCATGCTGGTGCGCTGGATCAAGAAGGGCTATCTGCCGTTGCTGGCCTGGTCCCTCAGGCGCAAGTCCGTGGTGGTGATCGGCGCGCTGGTCCTGCTGGGGGGGAGCCTGGCGCTGTTCCCGTTCCTCGGCAAGGAGTTCATGCCGCAATTGCAGGAAGGCTCCATCATGTGGCGGGTGACCTCCATCCCCTCCACCTCACTGGACCAGTCCATCGAAATCTCCAAGGAGATCGAGGCCGTCCTGTCCGACTACCCGGAAGTGGACACCACCCTCGCCATGATCGGCCGCGCCGAGAAGGGCGAAACGGCGGACGTGAACTACATGGAAATCTACACCGCGCTGAAGCCGGAAAGCGAATGGCAGAGCGGCCGTTCCATCGGCGAACTTGCGGACGCCATGCGGGAATCCCTGGAGGACGTGGTGCCCACGTCGGTGATCGCTTTCACCCAGCCCATCCAGATGCGCGTGGAGGAGCTGATCTCCGGTGTCCGCGCCACCCTGGCGGCCAAGCTCTATGGCGAGGACCTGACGGAACTCGACCGCCTGAGCCAGGAGATCAAGGCGGCTATTTCAGCCGTCCCCGGCGTTGCCGACCTGTCGCTGGAAGCCAATCTCGGCAAGCCGCAGGTGCGCATCCAGGTGGACCGGACGCAACTGGCCCGCTACGGGCTCAACGCCGATGACGTGCTGACCATCGTCAGGACGGGCATCGGTAACGAGCCGGTCTCCACGCTGATCGACGGCATCCGCCGCTTCGATATCACAGCACGGTTGCAGGATGCCTCCAAGCAGTCGGTGGACGCCATCCGCAATATCCCGCTGCGCACGGCAGACGGCGCCATCATCAATCTGGACGCCGTGGCGGATGTCTCGGTGGCGGAGGGTTATTCCTTCGTGCGCCGCGAGCAGTTGCAGCGCTATGCCGTCATCCAGATGGACGTGCGGGGCCGCGACGTAGACGGCTTCGTACAGGCCGCCAATCAGGCTATCGAGGAGAAGGTGGACCTGCCGCCCGGCTACTGGATCGAGTGGGGTGGCGCCTTCGAGAACCAGCAACGCGCCATGGCGCGACTGTCCATTATCGTGCCCCTGACGATCTTCTTCATCTTCGTATTGCTCTACACGGCCTTCAACTCCGTGCGCCACGCCACGCTGATCATCGCCAACGTACCGTTTGCGACCATTGGCGGCCTCGTCGGTCTGGCGATTACCGGGCAGTATCTCTCGGTGCCCTCGGCCATCGGCTTCATCGCCGTCTTCGGCGTGGCCATGCTCAACGGCATCGTGCTGGTGGAGTTCATCAACGGGTTGAGGGAGAAGGGCATGAGCGTGTCCGACGCGGTGAGGCGTGGCACGGAGTTGAGGCTCCGACCGGTGCTCATGACCGCCAGCGTGGCCATCCTGGGTCTCATCCCCATGCTGCTCTCGACCGGCGTCGGGGCCGAGACGCAGAGGCCATTGGCGACTGTCGTCGTCGGTGGCCTCGTGACTTCTACGCTGCTCACCCTCGTGCTGCTTCCGGTCATCTATGAATGGATGGAGCTGAAGGTGGAACAGCGCCGGGCCAAATCGCAATCTGAAGCCGGCAATCCACAGGAGGTATGAAATGAAGGAGATCAAGGCATTCGTGCATCGCAAGCGGGTGGCGGACATCGTCCACGCTCTTAAAGGCGCCGGTTACAACAACGTCTCAGTGATCGACGTGATGGGCATGCTCAAGGCGCTCGACGCCCAGGAGCAGGACTATTCCATCGAGATCGGCGAGAAGGTAATCACTGAGGTGAAACTGGAGTTGGTCTGTCCCGCAGCCCAGGTGGATGAGGCCATCGCCCTCATCCGCCGGCACGGGCGCACCGGACGGCCCGACGCCGGCTGGGTCTATGTCAGTGCCCTGGAACTGGCGTTGCCTATTACGGATGACTGAAATCTTCAGGTGACCGGCCCGGCCGTCGAAGGCCGGGTCGTGCATCAGATACGGCGACAGGTGACCGTGCCATTCTCCAGGAGAGGAGCATCGCCCAAATGGTCTTCACAATGACAGGCGGGGTTGGCGGCTTGGTATTCCGAAGTCTCAGTTAGCTTGAAAGTAAAAAAGTGATGAGAACAGGTGTCTGGAGAACCATTCAAGCTTTTGGAATCCTGTTGGCCATGGCCTCGTCTGGCGTGGTGACAGCCAGTGCAGCGAGCCCGCGTGTTGCCGTCGAGCGGCCGTGGGCCGTAGCAACCCTGGGGCACTCCAGGCCCGCCGCGGCTTACTTAACCCTTGTTAATCGCGGGTCGGAAACGGCAACACTGGTCGATGTTTGCTCCCCGGCTGCAAAGGTGGCAGAGATAAGTCGGTCGACTGAAGATGGTAAGCTTGTGCAAATTGAGAATGTCGGGCGTGTCAAAATCGATCCTGGATCTGCGGTGACCTTCTCCCCCGAGGGCACCTTCATCCGACTGGCGGACTACCTGTCCTTTTTCTCAGAGGGAGACGAGATCCCGCTAACACTGATCTTCGAGGATGGACGTGAATTGTATATCGAGGTGCCCGTGTTCTTCCCCGGGACCAGCCATCCATATTCGCGGACGACACAGTAGATGCAGGTGAGGAAAGGCAAGACCATCTGGCTGCACTTGGCAAGCGGGTGGGACATTCCCGGAGCTTTTTGCGAGGAAGCACCATGAGCGATAAAAATGGCCATGGCCATCGGGGCAATCAGCGGACAGTTGGGATCGCCGCCGCCCTGACTGGCGTTTTCATGCTGGCCGAGGTAGTGGGAGGCATTGTCTCCGGTTCGCTTGCACTGTTGGCGGATGCCGGACACATGCTCACTGACTTTGCCAGCCTGGGCTTGGCATGGTTCGGCTTCCAAATGGCGCAACGGCCGGCCGACTCCAAGCGCACTTACGGCTTCGACCGCTTCTCGGTCCTCGCCGCCTTTGTCAACGGCATCACGCTTTTCGCCATCGCTATCTGGATCACAGTCGAAGCGATCCGCCGCTTCATGGACCCTGGTGAGGTGCTCGGCGGCATGATGCTGTGGGTGGCCGTGGCCGGCCTCGTTGTCAACATCCTGGCATTCATCGTGCTCACGCGCGGCGAAAAGGAAAATCTGAATATCCGTGCCGCCGCACTGCATGTAATGGGGGACTTGTTGGGCTCGGTTGCAGCCATCGCCGCCGCCCTCGTGATCATATTCACCGGTTGGATGCCCGCTGATCCCATTCTCTCAGTACTGGTGGCCCTTCTTATTCTGCGGGCAGCCTGGTTGGTGATCCGGGATAGCGGTCACATTTTGCTGGAGGGCACACCAAAGGAGTTTGACAGGCAGGCGGTCAAAGACGCGCTTCTGGAAATCGACGGCGTGGTTTCCGTCTCACACATGCACGCGTGGCTCATTACGGAGGAGCGCCCGATGATTACGCTGGAAGTTGGCGTGTCCACCAACTCGGACGAGGCCAAAGTGAAGCGCACTATCAAGACGCGGCTCCAAGAGTCTTTTGGCATTGATCATGCAACGGTGGAAACCTCCACTCACTGAGTTGAGAATAATGGCCCACCAGACCCGCTTTCGGATGCCGGAGCAGTATAGAGGGTCAACTTGTTCTTACGGCGCCGGGTGCGTGTCGCCCAGGCATTGGGAATGGTCGGCCAGAACTTCGATCACCCGGCAATCCTGCACCTCGCCGCCCTGGCACTGTGCGACCATGCGCTCCAGTTCGGTCTTGAGAGACTGTAATCGGGCCATGCGGTGCTCTATGTCTTGCAACTGTGTTCGCGCTATGACATCTGCGGCCTCGCAGGACTGATGCGGATGGTCAACCAAACTCAGCAGTTCCCGTATGGCGGGTAGCGGAAAGCCCAGTGCGCGGGCATGTCGCAAAAATGCCAAGCGGCTCAGATGCGCCTTTGTGTAAAGCCGCTGGTTGCCGTTGGAGCGCTCGGGCTCCGGCATCAGCCCGATCTGTTCGTAATAACGGATCGTCTGCACCTTGCATCCTGTCTGGCGGGACAGGTCGCCGATGGTCAGCCAACCGCTGTGCATTCCAATTCTTCCTTAGCTCTAGTGACTGTATATCCTGCCCTTGACATGACGCGGTTGCCCGCAAGTTCAAGAATATACCTCTGAAGCGCGGGAGAAAAAAATGTCTTGAAGCTACAGTGGCTGTAGGTTCTAGGATCGTGGACGCGCCGTCAGTCCTCTGAGGCTAACGACCCGGCTATAAGAAGGATGAAGACATGTCATCACACGACCACGATCACGACCACTGCTGCCGCGAGGCGGCGGTGGACGCGCCTGTTTCGAATTCGGCAGCACGTTTCGTTCTGCGCGTGCAGGGTTTGGACTGCGCCGAGGAGGTGGCGGTACTCAAGAAGGAAATCGGGCCGCTGGTTGGCGGCGAAGAGATGCTTTCCTTCGACGTGCTGAATGGGCGCATGATGGTGCTCAATGAAGCGGATGACGTGACGGCGGATAAGGTCTGTGCTGCCGTAAAGCGCACCGGCATGACGGCGAGAGAGTGGCGACCGGACCAGGATGCAGATGACGCCATCGACCGCCACCGCCGACTGCAGTCGTGGTTCACTGCACTTAGCGGCATCGGTCTGCTAGTCGGCTTGCTCATACATGTCTGGCTGGCGGGTGGCATATCCGAGGCAGTTCACCTCTTTGGCGGCCATGACGGCCAAGCTTTGCCGTTTCCGGAAGCGCTGGCCTATGCGGTGGCCATCGCGTTTGGATTGCGCTTCGTCTTGCCAAAGGCATGGTTCGCGGCACGCCGGCTACGGCCCGACATGAACCTGTTAATGGTGATTGCGGTGGGCGGAGCCATCGCTATCGGTGAGTGGTTCGAAGCGGCGACTGTGGCGTTCCTCTTCTCACTGTCCCTGGCTCTGGAAAGCTGGAGCGTCGGTCGGGCCCGCCGCGCGGTCTCGGCGCTACTGGACCTGGCGCCGCCGACGGCGCGGGTGAAGACCAATGACGGCACGGAGCGGGAGATACCCGCGGCAGAGGTGCCCGTGGGGACTCTCTTTGTCGTGCGTCCGGGGGAACGCATCCCACTGGACGGCGTCATCGTCGGCGGGACGAGCGGCGTCGACCAGGCGCCCATTACCGGGGAAAGCCTGCCAGTCGCAAAGAACAGCGGGGATGAAGTCTTTGCCGGCACCATCAACGGCGGTGGAGCCCTGGAGGTCGAGAGCAGCAAGGCGGCGGAACAGACGACATTGGCCCGCATCGCCCGCATGGTGGAGGAAGCGCATAGCCGCCGTGCTCGGGCGGAACAATGGGTGGAGAGATTTGCCGCCGTATACACACCCGCCATAATCGGTCTCGCGCTGGCAGTGTTCCTTCTGCCGCCGATTGCATTTGGCGGAGCGTGGGGCGACTGGTTCTATCGCGCCCTGGTCCTGCTGGTCATTGCCTGTCCGTGCGCGCTGGTCATCTCCACGCCGGTGAGCATTGTCGCGGCGCTGGCCTCGGCGGCGCGGCAGGGAGTGCTTATCAAGGGCGGCATTTTCATTGAACGACCATCCAAACTCAAGGCTTTGGCGTTCGACAAGACCGGCACGCTCACCTGCGGCGCGCCCGCCGTCGTCAGCGTCATCCCGCTCAACGGCCATACTGAAGAAGAGTTGCTGGAACGCGCGGCGGCGCTGGAAGCCCGGAGCACGCATCCGCTTGCCAAGGCGGTCATGGCCTATGCCTCGGAACGGAATGCCGCAGAGAAGCGTGCGGAGGATGTCCAGGCCCTCTCGGGCCGCGGTGTCACGGGGAAATTCGACGGGGAGGCATTCTGGCTCGGGTCACATCGTTTTCTCGTCGAGCGGGGGCAAGATACGCCGGAGACGACGGACCTTGCCGGCAAGCTGGAACGTAGTGGTACGACTGTGGTCGCCATCGGCAATGATCGCCATGTCTGTGGCTTGCTGGCCATCGCTGACACGGTAAGGCCCGGTGCCGCTGAAACTCTGTCGGCTCTGCGCTCTTCCGGTATTGATCATCTTGTCATGCTGACAGGCGATAACCAGGCGACGGCAGATGCGATCGCCAGTGCCGTGGGGATCGACGAGGTGCATGCCGAATTGCTGCCAGATGACAAGGTGGCGGCGGTGGAGCGGCTGGTCGAGACGTATGGCGAGGTGGCGATGGTTGGTGACGGCGTTAATGACGCGCCGGCCATGGCGTGCGCCAGTTTCGGTATCGCCATGGGCGTGGCCGGCAGCGACGCTGCCATTGAGACCGCCGACATAGCCCTGATGACGGATGATCTGGGCAAGCTGCCCTGGCTCGTGAGCCATTCCAGGCGCACCAGTCGCATCATCCGCCAGAACATAGTCTTCGCTCTCGGCGTGAAGGCGGTGTTTGTGGTTCTTACCTTTGCGGGCTTCGCCACGCTGTGGGGCGCCATCGCGGCAGACGTTGGTGCCTCGCTACTGGTGGTGACCAACGCTCTTCGTCTTCTGCGCCCGACCGCCACCGCGGGCGATGCATCCGCCGGGAAGGGCAGTCCGGGAACGATGGGGCCTCTGGCCGCGGTGCCTTCAAGGGGCGCGGGAAAGGAGACTGTTGCTCTTCAGACCAATCAGCATCAGGAGCAGTAGACCATGAGGCATATACCTATGCGCAGAATGGTGATCATTTTTCTCGTGAGCGGCATTATTCGGGCCGCTGTTGGGGCCGAAATCCTCACCGCGAACAAGCCGCGTGAAACGGCAGACGTGGGCCTGGACCGCAATGCGCTTTCCGAGCCGGGGACGGTCCCCATCGGCGGACCGTTCGAATTGATCAACGGCAAGGGTGAAACGGTGACCAACGAGGATTTTGGCCAAAAGTACCTGCTGGTCTACTTCGGCTACACTTATTGTCCCGATGTCTGCCCTACAACCCTAGCGGACATCGACCAGACGCTCGACCTTTTGGGAGGTAATGCCGATCTCGTACAGCCGTTGTTCATCAGCGTTGATCCCGACCGGGATACGCCGAAGGTTGTCGGTGAATACGTCAAGGCGTTCGATGAGCGCATAGTTGGCCTGACAGGCACCAAGCAGCAGATCCAAAAGGTGGCGAAGGAATTTCGCGTCACCTACAACAAGGTCTCATCCGAGAGCTACAACAGCGATCAGCCGTCAGGCGAAGTCCCCGACAAGCCCTTAGGTGATGACTATCTCGTCAGCCATTCGGGCGTTACCTATCTGACGTCGCCGGACGGCGAGTATATTACCCATTTCCAGTATGGGACGTCGCCGAAGGAGATGGCGAAGGCGATCGAGGCTGCTATCGACCAGTTCGGGCGTCCCTGAGCCACTGGGACCTGAAGGAGAAACAGACATGTATGCAGGACTTCGAAGCCTGTTGGTTGCATCCATTCTGGGCGTTGTTTTGGCCCCTCTGGCCTGGGCCGTTGAGGACGGAGTTACGGTGGACGAGGCCTGGGCGCGTGCCTCGATTGGCACGTCGCGTCCGGCCGCCGCGTATGTCACCCTTAACAACCATTCGGGTCATGAAATGACGCTGACCGGCGTCTCCAGTTCCTTTTCGGGTGATGCGGCCGTGCATAAGACCGTCAAGGACAGGGGTATGATGGAGATGGTGCCTGCCGGCCCAGTGGCCATTCCAACCGGCCAGCAGTTGGTGATGAAGCCTGGCGGCCATCACATCATGCTGACGAACCTCAAGCGCGCTCTGAAGAAGGGCGGGGAGGTGGACCTGAAACTTGACTTCGCCGACGGTACGAGTATCGAGGCAAGCGCCCAGATCCTCGGACCCGGTGCCAGAGGGCCTGATGAATGACCGGACTGGCGGACCATGGTGCCGCGTTGTCCTGGTCGTCTGCGCAGCCGACCCTCATCCCGTTGGTATTGGCCGCCGCTCTTTACTTTAGCGGTGTCATCCGGTTGTGGCGCGCTGGCGACATAGCCTGGACCGACCACCGTCATGGGCTTTTCTTCCTGGGGCTCGGACTGCTTTATGCGGCCCTGCAGTCTCCGCTCGCCGCCATGTCGGAGCGGCTGTTTTCCGTTCACCAGATTCAGATACTGATGCTCCGAATGCTCGGGCCGATGTTACTGGTCTTGGCCCGACCTATATCAGTACTCAGGGCCGGTCTGCCCCAGGCATTACGCAGTAGCCTGCATAGAATTGGGGACGCTCTTGACAGGTCGCCGGCTCCGGCGCAGTGGCTCGGCGGCCCGGCGCCCGTCACAATCATTTACGTCCTGGCGCTCTATGTTTGGGAAATCCCCGCATATCATGATCTCGCCGTAGCGCAACCAATCGTACATCTCCTCATGGAAGGTTCGATGCTCCTGGCGGGCTTTCTCTTCTGGGGACGGGTGTTCGACTGGCGGCGGCCGCGAACCGAGGCGGATCTTGATCTGCGGGATGAGAGGCCTCGCACCCGATCGCAGTATGGCCTGGCCTATGGCGGGCGGCTGACGATGCTGTGCATGGTCGTGCTCTCCAACATTCTTTTGGGGGCCTATACCACGCTTAAAACGGCCATCCTCTACCGGGCCTATGACAGGCCAGGACGGCTGTTCGGCTATGCACCGATAGCCGACGAACAGGTGGGGGGAATGGTAATCTGGATTCTCAGCAGTTTCATCTGCATATTCGCCGTTCTCGTAGTGTTGCGGCTGTTAGGCAATCATGAAGCCAGGATGGATGAGCAGCGACTCTCGCAACAGGGTTCCAACTCCGCCGCGCTTCTTTATCCCGCAACGGGCGAAGCTCTCATCCAGCGGGCAAGGGCCAAGAACAAAGCCATGGCCGTGGGGTTTGGCCTCTTTGCCATCACTGCATTTGCGACGGTCATATTGGTCGGTATCCTATTCCATATCTCCAACGTATCCAGTGGATGAATACATGCTCTCGTTACCGGTCTATGCTGCAGCTGCACTGGCGGAAATCGGCGGTTGCTTCGCCTTCTGGGCTTGGCTGCGGCTGGGGAGATCTGCTTTGTGGGTGGCTCCTGGGCTGGTCTCCCTGGCCTTGTTCGCCGCCGTGGCAACGGCATCGACCGCGAAGCCGGCCTTGCGAAGGGCGGAGGTCACGATTTCAACGATCCGCGGTTCATCTTCCACGATCAGCAGGCGCATGTGCTGTCCGTCCTTTCGCCAGGAAGTCCCGAGCTTACCGATCCGCATTATCGCAGTATTACGTGCCACCGGCCCATAATACTGCCTTAACGGGCGCGAGAGAGCCTTGGGATCGATGAGATCAACAAGGAGGCATCCCATGATGAGATTGAGTGCACTCGCATTCGCCGTGATAATAGCCGGATTCTCGACCGGCGCCCATGCCGGCTGGTTTTCGGATGAAACGCCACCAGTGAACGCCAAGCCCTTATCGGAAGTCATCAGGACCGTCGAACAGCAGGGATACGGCACGATCACGGAAGTCGAATTCGAACACGGCGTCTGGGAAATCGAGGTGCATCTGGCGAACGGCAAGGAAAAGGAAATCAAGGTCGATCCGGTAAGCGGCAAGATCAAATCCTGATACCTGAGCGGCGCTTGAGGCGTGATAGCAATGCCAAATGATGGCCGTATGTAACCTAGCCGCGAACGGCCCCTTTTGCCGCTTCATCGGAGCCGAATGATTCAGGGCTGATTGGACGTGGTGAGTTGACTTGGCGACTAGAACTGGCGGCATGTAAGGTTACCTACCTTACCTCAAACATGTGCCCATTCTGACCGGCCCTCGCTGGTGCCTTCTTGCTCCGCTGCACCTCGTAGGAGCCCTGCGTCTCGGCCACCATCTCCAGGACAGCGCTCAATCGTTTGTTCTCGACAATTTGGGCCCGATTGACGGACCGGAGCTTATCAAATGTGCGGTGGGGAAGGGAGATACCGTTCTATTGGATTTCCAAGCGACCATCCCGTCTCACACATGCACGCGCGGGTCATTACGGAGGAGCGGCCGATGATTGCGCTGGTAGCGGAAAGCCTAGGGCGCGGGCATGTCGTAGTGGTCGATATTCCTCGGGGTATTTCCTTCTTTCGGTTGTTGCATAGCGGTCGTGAACAGGTTCAGCCGCTCAATGCCGGTGGCCCGACGACCGTAGTGAAGGTGGCCGTGACCAATAGGATAAGGGTAATGACCACAATTTCCGCTCGGACAGACATGACCATCCGCCGCGGACCGCGCGGGTCTCCGGCCAGAATCAATGGCGTCAGATGCAGCTTGTTGAGGGCCGCCAAACCCAGAAGGACAGCCACCAACGCCAGCTTCGCCAAAAATATCCGGCCATATTCTGCGGCGATAAAGGCGGCCGGGCTTTTGGCCAGAAGCCAGAGCAGGATAGCCCCCACGACGATCAGCACTCCCACAAAATAGGAGGCGATGACGCCAAAGTGGTGCGCGACATTGCCGAGATTCCGGGGTTCGTTCTGACGGGCCAGCCAGAGCAGTGGCAGGAATGCGCCAATCCAATAGGCAACGGCCACGAGATGCAAAATCAGCAATATCTGAGGCCATGGGGCGAGGCCCAGAGCAGCAGAATGCCCGGCCAGCGCGAATGAGATCACCACCAACGCAGCGCCAATAGCGGCGACTCCCGAGGCCCATGCCCCCCGAAATGCGCCAAAGACGACAAGGGCAAGCCCGAGGGAGCGCAGCATCGTTGCCTGTCCGTCACCGCTGTTGAGCACGAGGGACAGAAGCTGACTGTCCCAGAGGCCCGCAGGGTCACCGATCAACATGGCGGAGGTGCATGGTATGCGGCACAGGCCGGCCACAAGCCCGGCAATGGCCAGCCATGCGGAAAGCTGTCCGATCGGTTGCCAGCCGCCCTTCAGCAGATCACGCTGGAAGATCAACCGGAACAGGACACCGCCAGCCGCTGCCAGGCTGGCGCCATAAGTCATGGTTTTGAGGAGTATGGCGCCGGCCTGCCAGCCGTCTATTGACGCAAGGGCGGTGAACATGGCCCTAGTGAGCGGCTACCGTGAAGGAGAATGTTCCCTTCAGGGGGTGGCTGTCCTCCGTGGACAGGGCGCTCCAGGAGACGGTATATGCGCCCATGGCGAGTTCCGGCAAGGCAACGGACGCCTTGGTGGAGGCCTCGCCACGTTTGAAGTCCAGGGGGACCATGCCCTTGTCGCCCTTGATGTCCAGCTTGGTCAGGACCACCGGATCATCGAATTCCATTTCAATGGCCTTCGGCGCCATGTGAAGGGATGCGCCGTCGGCGGGCGAGGAGTATTCCAGGTGAGCGTGGGCAAAGGCCGTGCCTGCCATGGCGGAAAAGGCCAATATCAGCGCGATTTTGAGAGTGTTCAGGCTTGTCATGATGGTCTCCATTATGGTTGGTTGATATGGGAATGGGCTCAGAACCAGAGCTTCACGCCGGTTACGAAGGACAGGGAGTCGGGGGAGCCGCTTTCGGCACGCGTGAAATCAGCCGTGCCGCCGAACTGGCGGGTCCATGAAACGCCGATATAGGGGGCGAACTTGCGGTCGAATTCATAGCGTAGGCGCGCCCCCAATTGCAGCGCAGAGAGGCCCGAGCCGATGCCCAGAGCCGGCACATCCTGAAGGGCCAATTCCAGTTCGGAGCGTGGCTGCAATATGAGCCTCTGGGTCAGCAGAAGCTCATATTCGGCTTCAATACGTGCGGTCACATCCCCGTCTTCACTGACGAATGCCGCCGCGTCGATCTCGAACCAGTAGGGGGCCAGCCCCTGGATACCCAGCACGCCATATGTCTTGGATGGGTCGGGCTTCAGGTCGTGACGCACTCCGGCCTGCAAATCGAAAAAGGAGGTGATGGCGCGGCTGTATAGGGCCTGCACTTCGGCTTCCTCGAAGCGGTTTTTGTCGAGATCAAGCGTGCCTTCCGATTTCAGCCAAAGCTTGTTGATGTCGCCGCCATACCAGGCGTCCGTATCCCACAACAGGACGGGAGAGCCTTGGTTGGTCTGATATTCAAATCGGTCGGCCAGAAAGGCCACACTCTTTTGTGCGCCGGACCCGGCTTGCAATTCACGTTTGGCGGCGGCCATCTCACTGGCGTTGTAATAGGCGTCGGCGGCGTGCCATTGGCCTTCGGCGAGGGCCTGCGTTGCCCAGAGGGCCAGAATGGTTGTGGCCAGAAGGGGGGCGATACGCATTACAGCACCTCCTCATCTGATGCCGGTGTGTCGGCTTTTGATACGGCGGAGCGAGGCCGCACGGATACCACCTGCATCATCCCGGCGTGCATGTGGTAGAGCAGGTGGCAGTGGAAGGCCCAGTCGCCCACAGCGTCGGCGGAAACATCCACCGACAGTTTCTCGCCGGGTTTGACGATGATGGTGTGCTTGTTGGGCGCATGGTCGCCGCCGCCATTGACCAACTGGAAAAAAGTGCCGTGCAGATGGATCGGATGCGGCATCATGGTGTCGTTCACCAGGGTGAGGCGCAGCCGTTCCCCTTCATGGAAAATGATGGGCTCCACCACCTCGGAGAATTTGGTGCCGTCGAACGACCACATGTAGCGTTCCATGTTGCTGGTCAGGTGCACCTCGATTTCGCGGCCGGGTGTGCGCAGGTCTGGATTGATGTCCAGGCTGCGGAGCTGGGAGTAGGTGAGAGCGCGGTGGTTCACATTCTCTAGGCCGATGCCAGGTTCATCCAGCCGGCTGGTGGGTGCCTCCGCTATGTTGGTGACGCCGGGGCCGCGAGAGAGCGTGTGCTTCGAGCCGTTATCCGCTGCCATGTCCATGCCGCTCATTGAGCCGTGGTCCATTTTCATGTCCTGACCACTCATGTCCATATTTTTCATGGAGCCGTGGTCCATTTTCATGTCCATGCCCTTACCGCCCATATCCATGCCGCCCATGTCCATGCCGCCCATGTCCATGCCGCCCATGTCCATGCCCATATCCTTCATGGTCAGCAGCGGGCGTTCGCGCAGGGGGGGAACTTCGGCTGTCATGCCCGCGCGGGGGGCGAGGGTGGCCCGCGCATAGCCCGAGCGATCGATGGCTTCGGCCATGAAGGTGAACGCGCGGTCTTCGGTGGGGGTCACGATCACATCGTAGGTTTCGGCCACGCCGATCTGGAATTCGTCAGTCTCGACCGGCTGCACATTCAGCCCGTCGCACTGAACGACGGTCATGGGCAGGCCGGGGACGCGGATGTTGAAAAAGGTCATGGCCGAGGCATTGACGATGCGCAGGCGCACGCGCTCGCCGGGTTCAAAGAGTGCGGTCCAGTTGTCTGCCGGTCCATGGCCGTTGAGGAGGTAGGTGTAGGTGGCCCCGGTCACGTCCGATATATCGGTGGGCGACATGCGCATGCGGCCCCACATCATGCGCTCCTTCAGAGTGGCGCCCAGGCCGTTGCGGCCAACATCGTCAAAAAAGTCGCCGACCGTCCGTTTTTGATAATTCAGACTGTCGCTACTCTTTTTGAGTGTCGCGAAAAGCAGGTGCGGGTCCATGAAGGTCCAGTCGGAGAGAACAATCACGTATTCGCGGTCATAGGCGATCGGGTCAGCACCCGCCGGTTCTATGATAATGGGGCCGTAATGGCCAAGTTGCTCCTGCAGGCCCGAATGGCTGTGATACCAGTAGGTGCCGGCCTGCCTGACCGGGAAGCGGTAGATGAAGGTTTCCCCCGGCCTGATGCCGGGATAGGTGATGCCTGGTACGCCGTCCATCTGGAAGGGCAGCAGGATGCCGTGCCAATGGATGGACGTGTCTTCCGACAGATGGTTGGTCACCCGCAATGTGATGTCGTCACCTTCGCGCCAGCGCAGCAGGGGGGCGGGAACAGAACCGTTGATGCCGATGGCATGGCCCAGCCGGCCATCAACGCCGATGGATTGACGCGCGATGGCCAGGTCAAATTCGGTGCCGGACAGGGCGGGCAGGCCTAATCCCCCAAGCGGCTGGGCGCTGAACGCCCAGTGGGGTAGCAGAGATTGTGCACCCAGGTAGCTGCCAAGCGCGGCCGCAGAATGCAGGAGGTGACGTCTGGTAATCATGAATATGCTCAAAAGTCATTGGAGTTTGGGCGCGGGGAGCGCCGGCCAAGAATGCGGCAAAGGCATGGGCAATCCCTTCCTTCAGCCTAGTTCGGGCCGTGACCCTAATTGAGCATCAGTGTAGAAAGCTGAACGGGCGTTCGCTTGAGATAAGGCGGACCAGTCTGCCAATTTGCCTCGTCGGCGTGGCTCTTCCGCGGGAAATATGTCAATTCGAAAGCCACTGGGGCGGTGGCAAGCGGCAGGTTGAAACCTGACGATGTCAGGACGAGATCCGCACCCATCGTCGGCAAAGCTGTGACGGCTTTTGCTTCCGGGCAGTCATGAGGGCACGGTTCCTTGGAAGACCGTTCAGCCTGAATTCCGGCAGAAGGGTCATCCGCGTGGTGAATAGCGTTATGATTGTGCCCCGCTGAAGAGAGTTGGGGCATGTCGCAAGCGCAGGCCGCCCAACTGATGTTCGCGAAGAACATCAGGAAAAGCGCCAATCCCGCCATGATGCCGTGCTTGCTCATTTCAACCCGAAACGTTAAGCTTCAGCCTCATGCTATACCCCCAGGGAGTATTCTGTCAATGTCTGCTTGCAAGCACGAAATGTGCGTCCGACGTCTGAAGCGCCTTGAGGGCCAGGTGCGGGGCGTCATCAAGATGCTGGAGGAAGATCGCTATTGTATTGACGTGCTGCAGCAGTTGCAGGCGATAAAAGCGGCGCTCGGCAAAGTCGAGGGGCTGGTATTGAAGGGCCATGCCGCCTGTTGCGTCGAAGACGCCATCCGGAGCGGCAACCCCGAAGAACAGAGCCAGAAATTCTCCGAACTGGTCGATCTTTTCGAGCGACTGCGACGCTGACGCTTACGATTGCCGCCTCAAGAATTATCGAGCCATTGGTTGCTTACGTCAGCCTTTTTCTGAGGCCGGTATTGAATGGGATGGCTGGGTACGGCGACTCCTCGCTTCAAGGACGTGTGGCCGCCGCGCGCCGGTCATTTGCAAGGCGATTTTGGATCAGATCGTCAGCGGTCAGGCCATCCATATAGTCAAGCCCGATACCAGGCCCGCCGTGATGGCTGCCGTCCGACTGATCCACAAGTGTATGCCGTAAAGTCGTGCAGGCTCTGATGCATTGCCGTACATGAATCGTTGCATGACCAGCCAGAGGGATACCGCCAATGTCGTGAACAATGTGGTCAATCCCAAACATACCAGAAGCAACTGGATTGATCCTGTTGAACCCAAGACAAGCATCGGGAAGCTCATTGCTATAACCACGTAAATAAGGGAACGGCGCCCTCGTCGCAGTTCCGCGCTGTTTCCTGTTTCTAGTTTTGGATCTTGCATCATGCTCCACCAAGGCGGCGATCAGGGTTGATGTCTAATCGTATGTTGCGCCCTGACGTGTGCACAAACCGTGCAGATGATGTCGAGCGCCCATCGTCTGAAAATAATACCTCATGGTAACAGGCTGATGCTTTCCAGAGCGTCGAACAGCGGCCTTGCAATGATCCCGAAGCCGATCACTACGGCCAGTCCGATACCCGCGGCCAAGGCGGTCCACCCGCCAAGGACCGCCGCATCGCCTTTTGCCGGGGAAAAAGTCATCGGTGCGATGATGCGAAGGTAATAGAAGAGCGAGATGACCGTATTGGCGACGGCGACGGCGGCGAGCCAGGCGTAACCTCCGTCGACCACAGTGAGGAACAATGTGAGCTTCCCAAAGAAGCCGGAAAGCGGCGGTATGCCGACGAGTGACAACAATGCGATGACCAGGGTCAATGCGACGAGGGGATGCAAGGAAAAGAGTCCTGCATAGGCTCCAATTTCTGTGCGCCCGCGTAAGTGGGCCACGACCGAGAAGGCGGCCATATTGGCGGCAGCGTAACCGGCAAGAAATACCAGTAAAGCAGGAGCCGCAGATGGCGAAAGGCCGATGACGGAAACCGCCATCAGCGCATAGCCGGACTGCGACACCGATGACCAGCCGATGAGGCGCCGTACATCGTCTTGCCAAAGCGCGGCAAGATTGCCCAGAGTCATTGTAGCGACAGCAATCACCGCGACGAGTGGCCTGAGCGGCATCACATCCGGAGGAAAAAGCGACACAAGGCGCGCCAGAGCGACCGCTGCTCCAATCTTGGGCGCCACAGTCAGGAAGGCGGCCGCTGGTACAGGGGCGCCTTCTGCGACATCCGGCATCCAGCTGTGCGCCGGGACGGCGGCAAGTTTGAAAGCGATGCCGATCACGACAAGCGCCGTACCGCCGATCATAAGGGGAGAGGGACGAATATCCTTCAGTGCCGCGGAGATGCCCTCATATGCGCTGGTGCCGAGGATGCCGAAAAGGAGCATGACACCGGTAACCAGAACAGCGTTGGCCAGCGCGCCAACCAGGAAATACTTCATTCCGGCCTCGACCGATAATGGCCAGTCGCGGTGATAGGCAGCGAGAGTATAGCCAGTGACGGACGAGAGAAGGACGCCCATGACCAATTGCAGAAGGTCCGCGGCGCCTGCCAACACCATGGCGCCGAGCGCCGACAGGAGAAGGAGGGAATAAAATTCACCGTGACGCCGATCTGTCTCGAACCACCGGGGAGACATGAGCACGGTGAAGGCGGTAACGAAAATGATGAAAAGCCGGGCCCAGACACTTGGCCCGTCAAGCGCCCATATGCCGTTGAACGTCAGCCGCATTTCACCCGTTTGGGCAAAGCAGAATATCGCTGCGATCAGCAGGCCGACGAGAGCAGCCGGTGCACCAAGCCATTGATGTTCCCGTCCAGAGAACGTCGCGCCCAGCAGAATTAGGACGGCCGTAAGGATGATGGCGATTTCGGGGATGATGTCGCCGATAGGCATAGCCTTACATCCCCATTGCGATCGTGGCGCCGCTGCCGATCAGCGCGAGCAGCCAGCGTGGGTAAACCCCGATGAGGACCACCAGGATGAGGAGAGCCGCGAGGATGACTTTCTCCGCTGTGCCAAGATCGGGAAAGCTTCTCCATTGTTCGGGCAGCTCGCCAAAGAAAAGCCGCTGGATCATGCGCAAGAACAGTGCCGCAGTGATCAAGACGCCCACCAAGGCCCCTGCGGCCAACCAGGGATAAGCCGAGAAGGCGCCGACGAATATCTGGAATTCGCCGACAAAACCGGCAAGCCCCGGCAGGCCGAGGCTCGCAAAAGCAGCAACAATTGTCGCGGCCGCGAGCATGGGAGCCGGCCGTGCGAGCCCTCCGAAAGCATCAATGTCATAGGTCTGGCTGCGCTGCCAGAAGGCGCCGGCAATCAAAAATAACGCGCCGGTAATGAGGCCGTGGGCCACCATCTCGACAATGGCGCCGGTGAGTGCCAATTGGGCCGCGTTTCCGTGACCGGCGGCAGCGGCTCCTGCAGCGGCGACGCCCAGCACAACATAGCCCATATGGTTGACGGAGGTATAGGCGATGCGGCGCTTGAGGTTGCCCTGTGCAAACGCGACAAGGGCACCCCACAGGATGGAAATCAAGGCCAGAATGCCGAGGGGAAGTGCGTACTGGGCAAAGGTCTCCCGCATCATGGAAAAGGGGATGCGCACAAGCCCGTATGTGCCCATCTTCAGGAGGACGCCCGCCAGAATTGCAGAAGCGGGGCCGGGGGCGTCGACATGAGCTGGCGGCAACCAGGTGTGAAAGGGAAAGAGGGGCGTCTTGATGGCGAAACCAGCGACAAAGCCGAACAGGATAAGAGCCGCCGTTGGCCCCATGCCCTGGAGCGGCTGCCGGGCCATCAGTTCGCGCATGTCGAAGGTCAACGGATCGCTGGCCAACGCCAGCCCCAGGATTGCGAGCAGGATCATCAACGACCCGGCCAAGGTATAGACGAAGAACTTGAGAGCGGCGCGTCGCGCGTCGCCGTGGCCCCATCGGCCGATTAGAAAATACATGCCGACCAGGCTCAGATCGAAGAATACATAGAAGATCAGAAGATCGAGCGTCAGAAAAAGCGCGAGGGACGCGCCCTCCAGGAACAGGAACCAGGCGTAGTATTGTCGCGCACGGCCCTGTGTTTCGGCCGGCCACGCGATTGCTGCCACGAAGAGCAGCGCACTCATGAGCGACAGTGCCAGTGACATGCCGTCAACGCCGACGCGCCAGGCAACGCCGAGTGCCGGAATCCACTCCACCTCCATGACCGCCTGAAAGGGCGGCGCGGCAGTTCCGGTCGATATCCGCGTCCACACGACAATCAGACTGATCAGCGGCAGGAGCGACACACAGATGGCCGTCAAACGGGCGGTGCGGGCGCTCATTGCGGTGCTGAGGGCGAGGCCTAGGGCGGAAATCAGAGGGATGAGAATGGCGAGCGTCAGCATGTCATGGTCCAAGAAGTAGAATGATGACTGTCGCCGCCATTCCAGCGGCCATCAGCGCATAGTAGTGGTGAGAGAATCCCGTCTGGAGCCGGCGCACGTTGCCGCCGGCAAGGCCGACCAGTTGGATTGTCCCTTCAGGGATTGCGTCCGCCCCGCGTTCGCCGACGCGGTTCCCGACGCGCGAAAGCCACTCGGTGAAAGCGGCTGTCGCCCGAATGCCACCATCAATCATGCGATCGTCGGCTTGCGAAGCAAGACGTGAAAGCCACTCGGAGAAAGCGGCTGTCGCCCGGATGCCACCATCGAGCATGTGATCGTCGGCATGCGCAGCGAGACTGGCAAGAGTTTCTGTCGGTCGAATGACGATGGTGCTGACCAGCACCGGCACCCCGAGCCAGTCTGATGCCTTGCACAATGGTCCCTCGCTGCCGAGCGCCGGGACCCGTTTGACAAGCACCGCCCCAAGGAGGAGTCCCGTCGCCACGAGCGCAAGCGACAATACGGTGTCGAATGTCGTACTCTCGGGTAGTCTTACGCCGATCAGGGAGGAAAATGGCTCGCGCACCGATGGCAGCCACAGGAGGGACAATGCCAAAGTGAGGAAGGCAAGCAGGGACAAGCCCGCATATTCTCCAATGCGCGGCTTGCGTTCATCTGCGCCAGTCTTGCCACCGCCATAGGCGAGAAGCTGGAAGCGAACTGCGTAGACCGCACTCAACCCTCCCGCAATCACCGCACCGGCGAGCGCCCATGGGCTCAAATTTCCGGCAGCAGAGGTCACAGCTTCCTTGGTCCAGGCCCCGCCAAGTGGAGGAACACCCGCCAATGCGAACGTGCCGAAGGCTGTAAGGATCGCGACCACGGGGAGTATGCGGCCATATCCCATTTTATGAAGTGCGAAGGAGCCGGCCCGCTCACCGGCAATTCCGGCCGAGAGAAAGAGCAGCGCCTTGAAGCCGGCATGTGCCGTCAGGTGCAGGAGCGCTACACCCGGATAACCGGCGCCAACGGCTGCAAACATCAATCCGTAATGGGCGGAGGTAGACGCGGCAAGCAGCTTCTTGGCATGGTTTTGCAGAAGCCCCACCAGCCCGCCAGCCAGTGCGGTGAGAAGTCCGACGGCCATTGCCGCCTCGGGGAAGCCCGGGGCGGCGCCAAGGGGCGATGCCAGGCGTATCAGGAGATAAGCGCCTGCTGCGACCATGGCAGCGGCATGAAGCAGCGCCGAGACGGAAGTCGGGCCCGCCATCGCGCGAAACAGCCAAGGAGAGAACGGCAGTTGGCCCGATTTGGCAGCCGCTGATACCAACACGCCGGCGGCAATAATTCCAAGCCAGGGGGAGCCAGCGGCCGGGAGGGCATTGAAGGCAAACGAGCCAGTGGCGGCGAATGCCGCCATGGCGGCGACGAACAGGCCAAGATCACCGAACCTGGTCGTGACAAAGGCATAGAGTCCCGCTCTTGGATTTTCCTCATCCCGCCAGTCATGGCCGATCAGCGCCCAGGAACAGGCGCCGACGATCTCCCATCCGATCAGTAGGGTCAGAAAGTCTGCGGCGATGACCACAAGCTCCATCCCGCCGACGAAGACGAGTAAAAGCCCCAGCAGTCGATGGAGACCGGTTTCCGCTTCATGGGCCGCGGCATACGAAAGGACGGCGAGCGAGACGAATGGCACAAGGACAGCCAGAACTGCCGAGAAGGCCGGTAGGGCCGCGGTCAGCACCAGAGTATCGTTCCAGAAGAATGTGGCGGACCAGTTCTGAATAATCGCAACCAATGCGGAGACGAGCGTCAGAAGCAAGGTGGAACATGCCACCAGACCCAGCGCCAAACGCCTCTGGGGGCTGGCCATCGTTATGCCCGCTCCAATCACGGGGATGATGGAGAGCCACCACAGCATCAGTCCCTCATCGTCTTCAGGCTCTCCGTCGTATCGGCCTGGCGCTTGCGATAGACGGCTGTGACCAAGGCAAACCCGATTGCCATTTCAACGGCCATTACGGCCATGACGATGATCGCCAGCAACTGGCCTTTGGGAGCACCGGCAAGGGCAAGCGACCAGAAGCCGATGCTGGCGAGGAGTACACCATTGAGGATAAGTTCCAGGCCCATCATCAGCATGACGAATGATTGCTGCGACAAGGCGCCATATAAGCCGATGCCGATCAATGCCGCTGCGACGAGAAGGATGGCTGCCAATGTCATTGCTCATCTCCGTCCTGCTGCTTCTCGGAATGCTGCCGGCCGGGCCCATGACACTGATGCATGTCTCCGCCTGCCTTTTCCTCGGGCTTGCGGCCGGCGGGCTCCCCTCCGGGCTCAAGGCCTGGCGGGCGGGAGCCTTCGTCAGCGCCGCCGAAACGCCCGGAGCGGCTTGACAACACCACAGTTCCCACCATGGTCGCTAGCAGCGTCACGCCCGCTGTTTCGAAGATCAGCATGGAATTCCCGAGAAGCTCAAAGCCCAGATCCGCCACTCCAGGCTTGCCGGGCGCCACCGGATCCTGTGGCAGATCACTGAAAAGTATAGCAAGGGCGAGGGCCGCAAATGCCACGATCCCGGCGATAATCGACAAGCGGTGCTGATGAACCATCTGCATGGGGTTCAGGCCTGCGGGGTTCATCATGAACATGACCATGAAAAGGGCCATCACCATCATTTCGACCGCCATCATGAACACGGTCGCGATGCCAATATAGGGTGCAGCAAGAAGCAGCATGATGAGCCCGACCGCGATAAAGGAGCTCATGAGCAAAAAGGAGGCCCGGACCATGGAATCCGTTCGGAAAACCCGCCAGCCGGACACTATGGCGATGGTCGACAGTGCATAGAACAGGAGATCGGTATGAATCACGGGAGACTCTCCACCCCGGCGATGATGAGATCGAGGAACGACAACGGCAAAAAGAGGACCCAGAGCAGGGTTAGCATGCGCGACGGCGTGGTGCGTGCTATCACATGCCCCAACGCAACTAGAATGGTCATCACGCCAGCCGCTTTTAGCGCGAGCCACAGCGGGCCGGGGAGCCCCGGACCGTGATGTCCTCCGAGAAACAGGGTCGCGGCCATTGTTGAGAAGGAAACGAGCATTGCCAGCCGTGCAAAGCGCCAGCTTGCTCGGAGCGGCCCACTATCCTCAGCCGACGTGCCGGCAGCCAGGTCGAAGGGATCGGCATAGTCGAATGGACCACGCAAGGTCAGAGACAGGCCCAACAGCATAAACAACGGCAGGCCAAGAGGCTGTTTTACGATATTCCACAGGCCGCGTTGAGCTTCGACTGCCGCGCTCACCGACAGCGACTGAGCCGGCAAGGCCACGCCGATCACGACGAACATGCTGACCAGCATGGCCGGCAGGCCAATGGCAACATAACGATAGGCGCCGATCAGGGGAAATGGCGCATTGGCTGACCACCCATGCAGGAAGACCACCACTACCGTGAGCGCCTCGCAGGCACCCCACAGCACAAGCCCGGTCTGAAGATCGATGAATACCAGCCCTTCCGATAAGGGCACGACGCCAAGCCCGATGCCGGCCAGTATCAGGTACGCGGCAGGCGCCAAGAGCCAGTTTAGCATATCGGGACGTTCAGTCGTGAGACGCTGCACAGCCAGAAACTGAGCGCATCTTCGGAACGGCGTGGTAAGTGGGTTCGCGCCCGACTGGCCTGCTATCCAGGCCGGAATCGCGGTGTCGAGAATGGCTGCAAAAAGGGTGCCAAATATGAGCAGAAGCAGGAGGATGACGCAGGCAAGCATGCTCATTGAGGCGCTTCCTCGGTCTGATCATCAGTGTTCTCGACAGGGCACAGATTCCGCAGCGCGTTATTGTCGAAACTGTTGAGCACGATGACAGCCTCATACCATTCCAGACCCTTGACCAGGTCAACGAATGAGAGCGCAGGCTGGCCCAACGGGGCCGGCTCCTGCCTCCCCCTTGCAATATTCAGCCATGCGCGCACACGGCTCCGCACGTCACGGCCTTCGCCGCCGAAAGACCCCAGGTCGCTCGGAATGATGTGCATGGCGCCTGACCAGTCAAACGCCCGCGCCAGGACATCCAGATCGATCGTGCCTCCGTCTTCCAACTTTCTTGCAGCAGCGATGAAGCGGGCCGCCAGGGCCGGAACGCCGAGTACTCGTAACAGGCGCGCAAGATTGCGCAAGCTGCCGGTGCGTGAGTGGTCCGTCTCCTGCCTGAATGGCGGATGGCTGACGGACACCGCCTGAATGCTGTCGCCCTGCAGCGTTATGTCGAGTGCCAAGCCGGGAGGGAAGGCGGGCAGGAATGGGCCAAATGTGGCGGAATAGGCGTCGAGCTGCAGCCCGTCTCGAAGATCGTCGTCCGTCATAGCCATCGGGCGGCCATAGGGCGTGCCCCCCATCATGCCGTCCCCACCCTGGCCGTTGGTGCCTTTGCCCCGCCATTCGTTCGGAGGTTCATTCGGATGAATATCCGGTTCGGTATCCATGGCGCCGGCGAACATACTTCTGTATGCCTCGACAACGGCGTCAGCGGTATCGGATGATTCTGTCGCCCTACCAAAATCCGGATCAGGCACGGCATCGCACCACAGCGTCGCGCGCGGATGGGAGAGCTGGTCGTGCAGCCGGCGCAACTGGCGATTGAGGGTCTGCCCTGTCTCGCCGAGAACAAGCAACACGCGCGCGTGGCGTGGTGACGGGACCGGACGAAGGCGGGGATCAAGGAAGAGATTCTCCGCGGCGGCCAAGCCATTCTCTCCGACAACCGGAAAAACCGGTACCGCGTCGGCCGCGGCAAGACGGGAGAGCCATCTCATTGCCATTTGAAGACACCTTCTCGCCAGCCGTAGAGGATGCCGATCGAGAGGATCGTCAGGAACATTCCCATCTCGACCATGGCCTTGATGCCCTCCTGCACATAGACCACGGCCCAAGGATACATGAACATCATCTCCATCTCGAAGGAGATGAAGAGCAGTGTCATCGAGTAAAAACGCACATGATACCGCTGCCAGGCATGCGTCTGAGGCGCTCCGCCGCCGACAAACGGGACCTTCTGTGGCTCCGTTATCGGCAGGGTGGACTTCAACGAGAGCGCAAGGATCGCCGCCGAGAAGACCCCAGCGATAAGTGCCATGGTCAAGATCCTGATCAGTGCCGGCATTTTCCAATCCTCTCTCGACTAACGTAATGGGATGCGAGCGTGATGGTTCCGCAAGCGTCCTCACCATCCGAAAATCAAAGGCGCTATTTTTTCAATTTCTTCACCTCCCATCTTTTCCACAGAAAGAAGGCGGCCGGGATGAGCAACAGGGTCAGGACAGTGGCGCTGATCATGCCGCCCACCATGGGGGCGGCGATGCGGCGCATGATCTCGGAGCCCGTGCCTGACCCGTACATGATGGGCAATAGCCCGGCGATAATCACAGCTACTGTCATCATGACTGGGCGAACGCGCAGGAGCGCACCTTCGATCACGGCCTGCCTCAGATCGTCATCCTGCATGGGCAGGCCCGCTTCCGCCACGCTCTCGACTTTTCGGGCATAGGCCTGGTTCAGATAGACAATCATGATCACGCCGATTTCGACGGCGACACCCGCCAGAGCGATGAAGCCGACGCCGACAGCGACGGACAGGTTGAAGCCCAGCAGATAGAGGAGCCATAAGCCGCCCACCAGTGAGAGCGGCAGCGTCAGCATGATTATCAGAACCGGCACGAGGGCCCGGAAGTTGAGGTAGAGGAGCAGCATGATGATCGCCAATGTGACCGGCACGACGATACTGAGACGCGCCTTGGCGCGCTGCATATATTCGTACTGCCCTGACCACGAAAGCGAATAGCCGGCAGGCAGTTCGACATTCTCGGCCACCGCCTTCTGCGCAGCCTTCACGTAAGAGCCGATGTCGCGGCCCGCGATATCCACATAGATCCAGCCATTGAGGCGGGCGTTTTCGCTGCGGATGACTCCAGGACCATTGCTCACGCCAATATCAGCCACTTGACCGAGAGCGATCTGCGCGCCCGACGGTGTGACGATGGGCAGCGCCTTCAGCTCCGAGACAGAGTCACGGACCTCGCGCGGATAGCGCACATTCACCGGATAGCGTTCCAGTCCTTCCACGCTCTCGGTCACCGACATGCCGCCGACCGCCGTCTGCACGACATCCTGCACATCGGCGATATTGAGGCCGAAGCGGGCGGCACGAGAGCGGTCGATATTGATATCAATAAACCGCCCGCCGGTCACCCGTTCGGCATAAACCGAGGAGGTTCCGGGCACGGTATTGACCACCTTCTCGATCTCCTCGCCCACTTTTGCAATGACCTCCAGATCGGGCCCCGCCACCTTGATGCCCACCGGCGTCTTGATGCCGGTGGCCAGCATGTCGATGCGGTTTTTGATGGGCATGATCCAGGTGTTGGTGAGACTCGGAATTTGCACCAGTCGATCCAGTTCCTGCCGCAGCTTCTCTGTGGTCATGCCCGGCCGCCATTCGTCGTGCGGCTTGAGCTGGATCGTGGTCTCGATCATGGTCAGGGGCGCCGGGTCCGTGGCCGTGTCGGCGCGGCCGGCCTTGCCGTATACGGTCTTCACCTCCGGCAGTTGTTTGATGAGCTTATCCGTCTGCTGTAGGACCTGTGCCGCTTTACCCGCCGAGATCGCCGGGAAGGCGCTGGGCATATAGAGGATGTCGCCCTCATCCAGGTCCGGCATGAACTCGCTGCCGATACGTGTGAGAGGCCATGCCATGCTGACCATGGCGATCAGTGCGACGACTGTCATGACCTTTGGGAACCTGAGAACCAGATTGATGAATGGCCGGTACAGCGCCATCATGCCCCGGTTCAGAGGATTGCGGTGCTCGGGAAGAATGCGCCCCCGGATGAAATAGCCCATGAGCACGGGGACCAGAGTGACCGAGAGGCCGGCAGCTGATGCCATGGCGTAGGTCTTGGTGAATGCCAGAGGATGGAACATACGCCCTTCTTGCGCCTCAAGGGCAAAGATGGGCACGAAGCTCAGGGCGATGATGAGGAGAGAAAAGAAGAGCGGCGGCCCCACCTCGGCCGCTGAGCGGCTGACGAGCTCCCAGTGGTTCTCTTTTGTGAGCCCCTCCTTCTCCACATGTTTGTGGAAGTTCTCGATCAGCACAATGGCGGCATCCACCATGGCGCCGACCGCCACGGCGATGCCGCCAAGCGACATGATGTTGGCATTGATGCCCTGAAGGTACATGACGATAAAGGCGGCGAGGATACCCACCGGCAGGCTGACTATCACAACGAGGGACGAGCGCAGGTGAAAGAGGAAAAGGGCGCAGACGATGCTCACTACGATGAACTCCTCAAGGAGTTTGTCCCTGAGTGTATCCACTGCCCGCTCGATGAGACTGGAGCGGTCATAGGTCTCCACCATCTCCACACCGTCTGGCAGGCTACCCTTCAGGCTGGCGATCTTCTCCTTCACACGTTCGATAGTGGCAAGTGCATTCCCGCCGAAGCGCATGATGACAACCCCGCCCACGGCTTCGCCTTCGCCGTTCAACTCGCCGATGCCGCGCCTGAGTTCCGGTCCGATTTGAACCCGCGCGACATCACGGATCAGGATCGGGGTGCCGTTTTTCGTTGTGCCAAGCGGGATCTGTCGGATGTCGTCCAGCCCTTGGATATAGCCACTGGCGCGCACCATATATTCGGCTTCCGCCATTTCGATGACGCGGCCGCCCGTTTCTTCGTTACCCCGGCGGATGGCATCACCTACCCGGCTGAGGGGAATGCCGTAGGCCCTGAGTTTTTCAGGATCGACGATGACCTGGTACTGTTTTTCCATGCCACCGATGCTGGCCACCTCGGAGACACCTTCCACAGTCTGCAACTCGTATTTCAGAAACCAGTCCTGCAGGCTGCGAAGCTGGGCCAGGTCGTGCTGCCCCGTGCGGTCCACCAGCGCATACTGGTAGACCCAGCCGACACCTGTTGCGTCCGGCCCCAGGGCCGGACGTGCGGCATCCGGCAGGGAGGGGGCCACCTGGCTCAGATATTCCAGCACGCGTGAGCGCGCCCAGTAGAGATCCGTACCGTCCTCAAAGATAACGTAGACGTATGAGTCATTGAAAAAGGAATAGCCGCGCACCGTCTTGGCGCCGGGCACCGACAGCATGGCGGTGGACAGCGGATAGGTGACCTGATCCTCCACCACTTGAGGCGCCTGCCCGGGATAAGTCGTCTTGACGATCACCTGGACGTCGGAGAGGTCAGGTATGGCATCCAGGGGCGTAGATCTCAGCGCCATAATGCCGCCCCCGGCCAGAAGAGCGGCCAGGATCAGCACCAGGAAACGGTTGGCGACCGACCAATGTATCAACCTTGCAATCATTCTGAATGCTCCTCATCGGGGGCGGAAGCGGCATCTACCTTGCGAATGTCCGTGATCATGTAGTTGCCATTCGGCATTTTCATTAGCGTAAAATCCACTTGGTCACCTGGTTGCAGATTGTCGGCAGTGCCTGACTTCACTGCAAAGCCCATGGTCATGGCCGGCCAGCCGATTTGCGGGATGGCCTCATGCGCCAGGGTAATCTGGTTCTCATCCGGCTTGACGGCGGTCACGCGGCCGGTGCCGGAGACCATGCCGGTCTCCGCTGCCGGCTGACGCCCCTTCGCTGGCCGTTCTATGTTCTTAATATCTGTGGAAGGATTTTCATGGTCCGCCGTCAGCCGCAGGAGGCTGGCGTCTAGGCTGGCTTCGGAGTCTATGAGGAACTGCGCGGAGGTCACTATGGTCTCGCCCGCCTTCAGTCCTTTAATGATGGCCACCCGATCTCCACTCTCCATGCCAGGCACCACTTCCGCCGGGCGGAATTGCCCATCGCCCAACGCAAGGATGACACGGTCGGACGTGCCGGTACGGATCAGCGCTTCCCGGGGAATGCTGACTACATTCTGCCGCGTCTCTCCATCGATGGTCAGATCGGCATACATATTGGGCTTAAGCGTCTCCTGCGGATTGTCGAAGGCGAGTCGCACCTTGACCGTTCGACTGTTGGGATCGATCGTGGGGTAGACATAGTCGATACGGCCCTCCCAGGTCTCGGCCGGCGCGAAGGCCAGACGCATGGTGGCATCGGCGCCCTTCTTCACCCAGGGCACTTGGTCTTCAAACACTTCCGCCATCACCCAGACGGAGGAAAGATCGGCCAGCCGGGCGATCACCGTGCCCGGTTTCACATAGGCCCCCTCTGTCACTGAAAGGTCCAACAATGTGCCGGATTGCGGGGCACGCACTTCCGTCAGCGCTTCCACGCTGCCCTCCTTCGCCATGGCGCCGATCTGGCGGTCCGTCATGCCAAGGGCCTTCAGCCGCTGCTTGGCAGCGTCCCGGATCGCGGCATTGCCCCGCTTTGCAGCCTGCAGATACTCCGCCTGAGCGTTCGCCAGGTCGGGGGCGTACATGCGGAACAGAAGGTCGCCTTTTTCCACTTGTTCGCCCGGCGTCTTGACGGCCAATTCCTCGATCCAGCCTTCGGTGCGCACGGTCACTTCCGATTGGAGGTTGTCGTTGGGCATGATGTATCCGACTGTTTCCACCGTGCGGCTGAAATCGCCGCTCTCCGCCTTGGCAGTGCGCACTCCGAGATTCTGCACCACGGCGGGATTGATCGTCAGGGCTGGCTGGCCGGAGGCCCCATTTTCCTCGCCTTCATAGACCGGTACGAGATCCATCCCCATGGGCGACTTGCCCGGCTGGTCGCGCCGGAACTTGGGGTCCATGGGGGCCACCCAGTAAAGCACCTTCTTTTTTCCGCTGTCGGCGGCTTGCATCGACCCGCCGGAATTCAGAATGCCGCTAAGGACGAAGCCGCCGCCGATTCCGACGGCCAGAGCGATAACAGTCGCAATCACGGTCTTATTCATTGTCCACTCCATCGAGGAAGAGAAGGCGGGCCTGCGCCTTGGCACGGTCCACCTTGAGGCGCAAAAGGGTGAGTTCGGCGTCGAGCTCGCTCAGGCGCCCGCTGATCAGGTCATTGAAGTCCGCAACGCCGTTGCGGTAAGCGGAGAGCGCGGCATCGGTGGTGCTGCCAGCACGCTTGAGGACGGCTTCCTGGTATAGATCGACCCGTTCGCCGAGCTTTCGCCACTGGGCGTAGGTCGTGGTCAGGCTTTCATGCAGTTGCAGCAGTTTGGCATCCCGCTCCAGCCGTTCGGCCTGGCGCTGATGCTGGGCGGCGGAGAGCTGACGGTCCTGTCGCTTGCCCGTGAAGAGGGGCACGCTGAATGTGATGCCGGCGCTGGCGAAATCCGCCCTGCCTCCACCTCTGAGCCCGTATCCAACATCCAGCATCCATTGCGGTTCATATTTCTCCCTGGCAATGGAGACCATATGGCCTTCGGCCGCCACCTTGGCGTCGCTCACGGCGATGGCCGGATGCTGGGGCAGCATTGTTTCCAGCGTTGCCAGGTCCGGCGGTGGGCGCATTGTTGTCATGCTGCCGGGCAGCGCGCGCCCGGCATTGGCCGGCGAGACATAACGGCCCAAGGCCGCGCGGGCGGTGTCCAACTGCCCGCGGGCCTCTACCAGCCGGTCATCCAGGAGCGAAAGTTCCAAATCGGCCCTGTAGACATCTTGGCTGGACTTGCGTCCGGAGGAAAATGTGGCTTGCGTAACCTCCGCCAGGTCGCTCACGGCCTGCCGATTCTCCTGAAGTGTTCCGATGGCTGACGACCAGTAGAAGACCTCAAGCCAGGCCAGCCGCGTTTCCAGGATCAGTCTCCGCTCCTCCAGGCGCTGGTTGGCACGGGCCGCATCGGCCTCGGCTTCCCGTTGCTGGCGGGTCAGGCTGCGGGTAGCGCCCGCCGGAAACGCCTGCTGCAGGCCGATTTCCACCTGGGTCATCGGCTCCTGCGTGAAATCGAAACTGTCGGTGGGCATGTTTCGGAGCCCCAGCTTCACCTTTGGGTCGGGAAGCTGGCTTTCCGCGACCGCGCGATCGTCAAGCGCCGCTGCCCTTTCCTCATAGCGGGTGACTGTGGGATCGGCGGAGCCGAGAGCGATCTCCACCGCCTCGTCCATGGATAGGGTGCCAGCCGCCCAGGTGGGAACGGATGGTCCCCCACACAGCGCCACGGCTGCAAACAGCAATAGTCCTGGCTTCATGATAGCCTCTACGCAAATGACACAACTGCCGACCGCATCCGGGATGCGGCGGCTGAACCTGTCCGGTCAGAACCGGAAGATTGTCAGATGCGCGGAGGAGGGGTGTCGAAGCCGATCGGACGCGGCTTCAGTGTGGCTGGGGACGTTGTGTCTGCGGATTGCGGCTGAACGAGCCAGACTGACCCATGACTCAAAGGCAGCAATGCAGAAGCTGCGTAGGTGCAATTTACTTTGCATTCCAATGCGCAATCCGCCATGTCGGATTGCGCGGCAATGATACCAATACCGTCATCACAACAATCCGTCGCCATGGTATCGGGCGTGGTGCCAGCATCCGTATCGATGTTGAGGTCGAGTTCATGATCCATGGACGCCATGTGTGGACACGGCGAACTCATAAGAGAAGATGCCTGTCCCGTGGAAATTCCGAACGAACCGACAACGACCGTGATCAGCGCAATCACGATCGCAAGCTTTGACAGCTTAGGGCGCGTCGTTTTCGACATGGTGTGCAATGAACTCCGAGACTGGTTAGGCTAGTTATCTAGGGCGCTACTTCTTTTATGTCGAGGGGCAATCACGCCAGGAGTATAAATTTCGCGTGAATGGGTGCTTGGCAATCAGCCATAAAATGCTAGCGTCCGTCACAACCTTTGAAGTTTTGTTCCAGACCGCGCCGCCGCCATAAGTGGAATCTCGGGAAAGCAGGGCGACACACACAACTTCAATCAAACCGAGGGTCAAAGATCATAACATGGATCCAATATCCGACGCTCCTGTCGGATAAGCGAACATTGTGGATTTCAGCGCCTCTGCCGACAGGTCGTTTCGGATCGCAAGGGCGAACAAATTGATGACCTCATCCGCGTGAGGGCCGACGAGGTGCGCGCCGATGATCCGGCCTGAGCCTTCCTCGACCATCACCTTGAAGCCGTACACCGGCTCTGCCGCCTGCCGCGCGGTGAACCAATGGGACGCCCTTTGCGTTTCCATGCGGAATTCAAGTCCTTTGCGGCGCACCTCCGCTTCGCTGAGGCCCACAGCCGCAATGGGTGGAATCGTGAAAGCCACACTGGGCACGCCTCGATAATCTGGTTTGTGGCGGTTGCCTTCCAGCAGATTCGCCGCCGCCACCTTGGCGTCATGGCTGGACACGGGCGTAAGCGGCGGTCCCGTCTGGGCGGCATCGCCCGCCGCATAGACAGCCGGGTTCGAAACACTTTGCAGGTATTCGTTCAGCTCCAGACGACCGTCCTTCACGACCACGCCGGCGGCATTCAGATCGAGATCATCGAGCGCCGGCACGCGGCCGGCAGCATGTATGACCAAATCCGCCTCGACAACAACTTCCCGCCCATTGGATACGGCTTCCAGCCGGTAATTGTCCGCAGTTTTCTCAATGGCGTCGACCGCTGTACCAGTGCGGACATCAATGCCTATGGCCTCGAACTTCTTCATGAGCCAGCCCACCAGTTCCGGCTCGAAATGGCCGAGCATGCGCTCCCCGCGTTGCAGGATCGTAACCCGCGCGCCGGCCCGCGCCGCGATATGGGAAAATTCGGCGGCGATGTAGCCACCACCGACCAAAGCGATCCGCTTTGGCAGGCTTTCGAGGGTAAGAAATTCTTCGTTGGTGATCAGATGCTCCTCGCCGGGAATACCGAGCGTCACTGGTTTGGCGCCGGAGGCAATCAGGATGTGCCCGCCTTCGAGTGTCGCGCCCTCCACGTCGATGTTGTTAGGACTGGTGAAGCGCGCCTGGCCGTGAAAGGTGGCGATTCCCTTCTCGGCATAGCTGTGCTCATGCGTCTCGGGAACGGGATCGGTGAAGCCGTGCTTGAAGGCGATGAGCGCTGGCCAGTCGATACGCAGCCCATCCGGTTCAAGGCCGTTGCCGTCCATGCGCATCGCGTGGTCAAACGCTACGGTGCCTCCGACGAGCATCTTTTTTGGGTCACAGCCACGCAGAGCACAGGTTCCACCAAAGGGGCGGCAATCAATCACGGCAACCGTCCAACCAGCCGCCCGACAGCGCTCGGCAACGATGCGCGCCGCAGTGCCTGTTCCAATGACGATGAGATCGAACTTTTTGGTCATGGGCCACCAATGATCAATTCGTGCGACAGGTTCCGGATTCGGCCTTCGCCCTCATTTGCTCAACCGGCGGGCATGGATCAGAGCCGAATGAACAAAACACGCAGCAGTCACCGGGATTAGGGCGCAACAGGGCGCCGCAGCTCTTGCAGTCATAGAAGAATTGGCAGGCGTCCGTTGGCATGGTTTCGGTATGCTGGTGTCCGCACATGGGGCAGGTTATGGTCGATTGTGGTGCCATCGTATTCTCAAATGCTCCAGCGAGGGGTGTAGGCAATTTTGAGTTGGCAGCGGCACTTACACTGCTCCTGCAGTCATCCGGAGCAGAGCGGCAAAAATGGTAGGCTCAAGCCAGCTCCACGCTACCGCCACGCCAACAAATAGCGTGGACAAGCCGAGCGCGCCGAAGGTCAGCCAATGGCGTGTAGTCCGGGTGCATGAGCCGTCTTCCGCGCAAGTAATCATCGGTCGCCGTAGGGCGACGGCCCAGCCAATGGCGAGGGCGACAGCCGCTGCCGCAAGAATCCAGGACCGGTAGAATACCAGTTCGCTCAACCCGCCGATCCACGTACCGCCAATTCCCGCAGCCGAGAGCGCCAGAGGCAACACGCAGCAAGACGAGGCGACGACTGCGCCAGCACTTGTAACAAGGCTGAAGAGCCCCGCTGCGATTCCCACCAACTTCTTGATCTGATCCTTCATATTTTCCATGCTACAACCTGTAGTAACTACAGATTCAAGGAGAAATTTCTTGGCGGACAAACGGGGCTTCAGCATAGGCGAACTATCGGGCGAGAGCGGCGTCAAGATAGAGACAATCCGCTACTATGAACGCATCGGGCTTCTGCCGTTGCCACCACGCACTGTGGGCGGGCATCGCCTCTACCCGGACAATCATCGAAAACGCCTTGTGTTTATCCGCCGCAGCCGCGAACTGGGCTTCACACTTGACGAAATCAGGAACCTTCTCGGGCTGGCCGATGGTGGTTACACTTGCGGAGAGGTCAAGGATGTGGCAATTGCACACTTGAGCGATATCCGGCGCAAGATTGCGGATCTTCGGCGTATGGAGCGCACCTTGGCAATGACAGCAGCCCGCTGCGAGAATGGTGAGTCACCGGACTGCCCCATCATGAATGTGCTCTTTGAAGAGGCGGGATAGCACCGAAACCACAGTTCGACAGAGCACGGCATCGCGATCACCACTACGTCCGGCAATATTGTAGAATTGAACCAGGGTTTACATTCGATCAGAGCATGGACGCGAGAGGAAGTTCCGGGCGAGTCCATTGCGCTCTTGTTCATGGCGGAGCAGAGACGACAGCAGCGCCCGGCTAAGGAAATGCAGATCGCCTTTGAAACTGGTGCCGCCTCGGAAACGCTGCCTGTGGGAAGGACTGGTGGGCGGGGAAGGCTTCGCGGTGGATCCCGGCCTGATCGCCGCCGATGCCAACAAGCAGCGTTCGGTGCCGGGCGATCAGTAGCAGCCAGAAAATCCGCGCCGAGAGCCGTTGGTCGGTTGTTCACGATGAACCTACTAGACGGCCCGATCATCCCATCTGCGCGCAACGACCGCCGTGCGTGCGATCTCCACTAGATTTTACTTGAAAGCGTGGCGTGATGCTGGCTGATCATGCTTGCCATGTCTGCTACCAAGATCCTCTGGGGCCAGATTGCCGTTGTTTTCTCAATCGTACTCGTCACGGTTTGGGCCGCGACGGAGTGGACGGCCTGGCGGCTGGGCTTTCAGCCTCAGCTTGGCGCACCGTGGTTCATGCTCGTGGGTTTTCCCTTCTACTACCCGCCAGCCTTCTTCTGGTGGTGGTACGCCTATGGCGCCTACGCACCATCGATCTTTGTCGAGGGCGCCTATATAGCCGCCTCTGGCGGCTTCGTCGCGATTGCGGCGGCCATCGCCATGTCGCTGTGGCGGGCCCGCGAAGCCAAGAATATCATTACCTATGGCTCCGCGCGCTGGGCCGAACACGATGAAGTCGAACGCAACGGATTATTGGGTCCGGACGGCGTCGTGCTCGGCATGCTCGACCACGAGTATCTGCGCCATGACGGGCCGGAGCATGTTTTGTGTTTCGCGCCGACGCGATCCGGCAAAGGCGTCGGCCTCGTCGTGCCGTCGCTGCTGACCTGGCCGGGTTCCGCCATCATCCACGACATCAAGGGCGAGAACTGGGAGTTGACCGCGGGGTTTCGTGCGAAGCATGGCCGTGTCCTGCTGTTCGATCCCACCAATCCGGACTCGGCCGCCTACAATCCACTGCTGGAGGTCCGCCGCGGCGATTGGGAAGTGCGTGACGTCCAGAATGTTGCGGATGTGCTGGTCGACCCCGAAGGTTCACTCGAACGCCGCAATCACTGGGAGAAAACCAGCCACTCGCTTCTGGTCGGCGCCATTCTGCACATTCTCTATGCCGAGGCCGACAAGACGCTCGCCGGCGTCGCCGCTTTTCTCTCCGATCCCAAGCGTCCGATCGAAGCGACGCTGAAGGCGATGATGACGACGCCGCATCTGGGCGAAGCCGGCCCGCACCCCGTCGTCGCATCCGCCGCGCGTGAGCTTCTCAACAAAGCCGACAACGAACGCTCCGGCGTTCTTTCCAGCGCGATGTCGTTTCTCGGGCTTTATCGCGATCCGATCGTGGCCAAGGTGACAAGGCGCTGCGATTGGCGCATTGCCGATCTGAACGGGAGTGGAAGGCCGACCACGCTCTATCTTGTGGTGCCACCCTCAGACATCTCGCGCACCAAGCCGTTAATCCGGCTCGTCTTGAATCAGATCGGACGGCGGCTCACAGAGGAGCTGCATGCAAAGGGCCGGCGCCAGCGCGTCCTGTTGATGCTTGACGAGTTCCCGGCTCTCGGCCGCCTCGATTTTTTTGAAAGTACCGTTGCGTTTATGGCGGGCTATGGCCTCAAGGCCTTTCTCATCGCGCAGTCGCTCAACCAGATCGAAAAGGCCTATGGCCCAAACAATGCGATCCTGGACAACTGCCATGTCCGCGTGAGCTTCGCGACCAATGACGAGCGAACGGCCAAGCGCGTTTCCGATGCCCTGGGCACGGCCACCGAGCTGCGCGCCATGAAAAACTACGCCGGCCACCGGCTTTCGCCCTGGCTCGGCCATCTCATGGTTTCGCGTCAGGAGACAGCGCGGCCGCTCCTTACGCCCGGCGAAGTGATGCAGCTCCCATCGAACGACGAGATCGTCATGGTGGCCGGCACGCCGCCCATCCGCGCGAAGAAGGCGCGCTACTTCGAGGACCGCCGTTTTACCGAACGCCTGCTCTCCCCGCCCGATCCCCGCAAGACGACACCGCCCAAGCGCGACGATCCGTGGGCGGGCCGTGTGGTCAAACCCGCACCGGCCCCTGCGGCTGACGATGGCGCAGATGACGACAAGGCCAATGGCGGCATTCGCCGGCAGCCCGAACTCCCCGAGCACGAAGATATTGTACTGCGCAAGGAGGAACCGACGCACACAAAGGAATTCGAATTGATAGATGACGATGCCGCTGAGCCGGCACGCCAGGCCCGCATGTTCCGCCAGCAAGGCCGGCAACTCGCGCGCCAGGCCTCGCTCGATCAGGACGATGGTATCGAACTTTGAGGCAGTCATGCGCATCCGAATGAACGTCTACATGCCGCCGGAGTTGATGCGGAAAGTCGCCGACCAGGCGGACCAGAAAGGATTGTCGCGCTCGGCGATCGTCGAGGCGGCGGTCGCATCTTTCCTGTCGCCGGACGGCTCCGACCGGATGGAGGCAGCGGTCACGCGCCGCCTCGATCGATTGACGCGGCAGGTGCAGCGGCTCGAACGCGATGTCGGCGTGAGCGCAGAGACGCTGGCGATGTTTGTTCGCTTCTGGTTGACCGTGACCCCGCCCTTGCCCGACGACGCGCAATCGGCGGCGCAGATCAGGGGCCGGGAGCGCTTCGAGGGATTTGTCGAAACCCTCGGCCGGCGATTGCAGAAGGGCAAGAGTTTCATCCAGGAAATTCCGACCGACGTGATTCCCCTCGGCGAGGATCACGAAAGCTAAGCCACGCCCTCAAATTTGGAACGTCCGAAACGTGGTGGGGTAGCTGCCGTGCCGCATTCGGGAATGCAGGAGTGAAAAACTGACGTCCCGCGCAACGGAAGACGGCGGACCGAACGCCAGCATTTGCGGCTTAGCCCGTCGGGCTGTACTGTGGCCGTACTGAAGTTGGGCTGGGGGAACCTGATGAGCGGACCAGACGAGACCAGTTTTGTCAGTGGATGTAAGATGGAACACCTCTACCCGCGAGACTTCAAGAACGGCGCTGGACGATTCTTTAATTACGTCGTCGAGGAAGATGGCGCGACGACCGTCGAGTACTCCCCACCCTTTCCATCGAGGAACCGCATCAAACTCACGCTGACCTTCATCCACGGATCGAACGAGATCAGGGCGGTGACGCTCAAGCGCTTCAAGCACTACAAGCGCGAGGGTTGGGTTGAAGACCGGTTCATGTCGGACGAGCCTTTCCAGCTCTCCCACTTCTCGTTCGAGAAGCTAGCGTCACTCCTTCAATTGCTGAAGGACCTCGATCTGGCAAGCCTCAACCAGCCCAGGATACCCATCGTGGAGGGGGCATCTCGGGCATCGACCCGGAGTTCGCGAAGAAGGTCAAGGCGCTACTTATCCAGCCAGACGGCCAGAAAATCGTGGAGGAGCTCGTAAGGAGCGGGCTCATTACCTCCCACGACATCGTCAACATCGGCTATCGCAAGGCGCAGCTGGAGCAATTTCGACTCATGCTCGATGACCCGGAGGAGGTCAGGACTTACGCAGAGAGGGAGGGTGTCAGGACGGACCAGCCCGAGAAGGCCTGGCAGCACTTCCTTGGGCACAACGAGTGGATATTCGGCTTCGGCCTTGACTACCGATTCCTCGGCATACTCCAGGACGAGGCGGTGGTGGGAGCGTCGGACGTTGCCGGGCGGGATGCTCCCGTATCGGACTTCCTCCTGGGCACGACTCACTTCACCGTGCTGGTCGAGGTCAAGCAGCCGAACACGCCGCTGTTCGGCAGAAGCCGGGCGCGCTCCGGAGCGTGGCGCCTGTCCACGGATCTGATGGAGTCTGTCTCGCAGGTTCTCCAGCAGAAGGCCGACTGGCAGGTCAAGGCCGAAACCAATGCCGCAGGAAACTACGACCGTGACGGGGAACTCATCCACCAACGCACCTCTGACCCCAAGTGCATGCTAATCATCGGAGGCGACGGCGCCTTCTCTGGGAACAATGCGGAGCGGGAGACGAAGTTCCGGACCTTCGAACTCTTCAGAAGGGACTCCCGGAACATGGATATCCTGACCTATAGCGAACTCTACGAGCGGGCCGCCTTCGTCGTCGGACGCTCGACACGGCAGGCGGATGCGTATCGGGATAATACGTAAGTCGGCAGCAATCTCTGGATCATTCTAGGAATAGTCCTCGCCGCACTGGCGGCTGCGATGGGGTTGACTGCTGACCGACTGCTTCATGTTTCTGCGCCCCCGTCCATCGTCACGACCACCCTTGGCGGCGGATCGTTTCGCCCTTCACCTGTCTTTGCACGCCACGGCACTACTACGCCCTTGACCTTGTTGCCTCGGCCTCATTCCTCCCTTTTCTTCTTATCCCTGATCATGGGCCGCCGGTGCGGTCCCGCAGCAAATAGGGGACATGATGGCCTTCCAGCAATCTGAAACACTATCCCGCAGCGCGCGCATGCTGCGCACTGCCCTGGGGCCTGCCATCGGCGCCTTCCTCGCCGACCCGTCCGTCATCGAGGTGATGCTGAACCCCGATGGCCGGCTATGGGTCGACAGGCTCTCCGAGGGGCTCGCCGATACGGGCGAAGAGATGTCGGCGGCGGACGGCGAACGCATCATCCGCTTGGTCGCGCATCATGTCGGCGTCGAGGTGCATGCGGGCAGCCCGCGGGTGTCCGCCGAGTTGCCGATTACCGGGGAGCGGTTCGAAGGCCTGTTGCCGCCCGTCGTGATGGCGCCCGCATTCGCCATCCGCAAACCTGCCGTCGCGGTCTTCACACTGGGCAACTATGTCGCCGACGCGATCATGGCCGAACACCAGGCCGAATTTCTTCGCGCGGCCGTGGCCGCGCGCAAGAACATCCTCGTCGCCGGCGGCACGTCGACCGGCAAGACCACGCTGACCAACGCACTGCTCGCGGAGATCGCGCAGAGCACCGATCGCGTGGTGCTGATCGAGGACACCCGCGAGTTGCAATGCACGTCGCCCAATCTTGTAACGATGCGCACCAAGGATGGCGTTGCCACTCTGTCGGACCTTGTCCGTTCGTCACTGCGATTGCGGCCCGACCGCATTCCCATCGGCGAGGTACGCGGCGCCGAAGCGCTTGACCTCCTGAAGGCATGGGGCACCGGCCACCCCGGCGGCATCGGCACCATTCACGCCGGTACGGCGATCGGCGCCCTGAGGCGGCTCGAACAACTCATCCAGGAAGCGGTGGTTACCGTCCCGCGCGCCCTGATCGCCGAGACCATCGACGTCATCGCCGTACTCGCCGGGCGTGGCAGCGAGCGCCGCCTGGTCGAACTGGCCACCGTCGAAGGCCTCGCCACCGACGGCGACTACCACCTCAGCCCCGCGATCCCTCAACATCCTGGAGACCTCCCATGACCTGCCTGCTTCGCCGTAGCCGTCATCGTGCCGTCCAAACCTGCGCTTTCCTGTTCGCCAGCGTGATGCTCGCGCCGGCCGCCCATGCCGCCGGTTCCTTCATGCCTTGGGAAGCGCCGCTGCAATTGATCCTCGAATCCATCGAAGGCCCGGTCGCCAAGATCATCGCGGTGATCATCATTATTATCACCGGCCTGTCGCTCGCCTTCGGCGACACGTCCGGCGGCTTCCGGCGCCTTATTCAGATCGTCTTCGGTCTGTCGATTGCCTTCGCGGCGTCCAGCTTCTTCTTGTCCTTCTTCTCGTTCGGCGGCGGGGCGCTGGTCTGATGGATGACGTGCCCGGCTTCGCCGTTCCGGTCCACCGCGCCCTGGCCGAACCCATTCTGCTCGGTGGCGCGCCGCGCGCCGTCGCAATCCTGAACGGCACGCTGGCGGCTGCCCTCGGGCTCGGCCTGCGGCTCTGGCTCGTCGGGCTGATTCTCTGGGCAGTCGGCCACGCCGCCGCCGTCTGGGCGGCGCGGCGTGATCCCCTCTTCGTCGATGTCGTGCGCCGTCATCTGCGCATCCCCGCCAATCTGAGCGTGTGAGGTCGCCGAGATGATGAACCTTGCCGAATATCGCCAAACCGCCACCCGACTTGCAGACTTTCTGCCCTGGGCGGCGCTCGTCGGCGAAGGCGTGGTGCTAAACAAGGATGGGTCGTTTCAGCGGACGGCCTGCTTTCGCGGCCCAGATCTCGACAGTGCGGTGGCGGCCGAACTGGTCGCGGTGGCCGGCCGTCTCAACAACGCCTTCCGCCGGCTCGGCTCGGGTTGGGCGATCTTCGTGGAAGCGCAACGCGTGCCAGCGCGCCACTATCCCGACAGCGTCTTTCCCGATGCCTCATCCGCGCTGGTCGACGCGGAACGCAAGGCGATGTTCGAGGAGGAAGGGGCGCATTTCGAGTCGCGCTATTTTTTGACTTTCCTTTACCTGCCACCGGCCGAAGAGGCGTCGCGTGTCGAGCGCCTGCTTTATGAAGGCCGCGAACGCTCCAACGACGCCGATGCGCATCAGCAGCTTCGCGGTTTCATCGACCGCACGGGCCGCGTACTGCAGCTTCTCGACGGCTTCATGCCGGAATGCGCTTGGGCATCGGACGCTGAAACGCTGACCTATCTGCATTCCTGCATCTCGACCAACCGCCACCGGGTGCGCGTACCCGAGATACCCATGTATCTCGATGCGCTTCTCGCGGATCAGCCACTCACCGGCGGCCTCGAGCCGATGCTGGGCCGCGCGCATCTGCGGGTTCTGACCATCGTCGGCTTTCCCGGCATGACGACGCCAGGCATTCTCGACGAGCTCAACCGGCTCGCCTTTCCCTATCGTTGGTCCACCCGCGCGATCCTGCTCGACAAGGTCCACGCCACCAAGCTGTTGACCCGCATTCGGCGGCAGTGGTTCGCCAAACGCAAGTCGATCGCGGCGATCCTCAAAGAGGTGATGACCAACGAGGCCTCGGTGCTGGTCGATTCCGATGCCGCCAACAAGGCAGCCGACGCGGATGCGGCCTTGCAGGAACTCGGCGCCGACTTCGCCGGCCAGGCCTATGTCACCGCCACCGTCACCGTATGGGACGAGGATCCCCGCATCGCCGACGAAATGCTCCGTCTCGTCGAGAAGATCATCCAGGGCCGCGACTTCACGGCGATGATCGAGACGGTCAACGCTGTCGAAGCTTGGCTCGGCTCCCTGCCGGGTCATGCTTACGCGAATGTCCGTCAGCCCCCAATCTCCACACTCAATCTCGCTCACATGATCCCGCTGTCGGCGGTGTGGGCGGGGCCGGAACGGGACGAGCACCTGGCAGATGCCCCGCTGCTGTTCGGCAAGACCGAGGGTTCGACCCCGTTCCGGTTTTCCCTCCATGCTGGCGATGTCGGTCATACCATGGTGGTCGGCCCGACCGGCGCCGGCAAATCCGTGTTGCTGGCGCTGATGGCGCTACAGTTCCGGCGCTACGCCGACGCTCAGGTTTTCGCCTTCGATTTCGGTGGCTCGATCCGCGTCGCAACCCTCGCCATGGGTGGCGACTGGCATGATCTGGGCGGCGGTCTGACCGAAGGGTCCGACGCCAGTGTTGCTCTGCAGCCGCTCGCCCACATCGAGGACGTGCCCGAGCGCGCCTGGGCCGGCGACTGGCTGGTCAATATCCTGCGGCGCGAGGGCGTGACCATCGACCCGCAGGCCCGCGAGCATCTGTGGACCGCGCTCACCTCGCTTGCCTCGGCGCCCATCGCCGAGCGCACCATCACCGGCCTGTCGGTGCTTCTGCAATCGCAGAGCCTCAAGCGCGCCTTGCAGCCTTATTGCGTCGGCGGTCCCTATGGCCGGCTGCTCGACGCCGAAGAAGAGCGCCTCGGCCTGGCGCGCGTGCAGGCTTTCGAGACCGAGGACCTCATCGGCCCAAATTCTGGTGGAACTGGCGCCGCGCCGGCCGTGCTTGCCTATCTCTTCCATCGCATCGAGGGACAGCTCGACGGCCGGCCGACCCTGCTCATCATCGACGAGGGCTGGCTTGCCCTCGATGATGAGGGCTTCGCGAGCCAACTTCGCGAATGGCTCAAGACGCTCAGAAAAAAGAACGCCTCCGTCGTCTTCGCCACCCAGTCACTTTCCGACATCGACAATTCGGCGATCGCGCCGGCCATCATCGAGAGCTGCCAGACCCGCATCCTATTGCCAAACGAGCGCGCGCTTGAACCGCAAATTGCGGCTATCTACGCGCGCTTCGGCCTGAATGCGCGCCAGGCCGAAATTCTCGCTCGCGCGACTCCCAAGCGCGACTATTACTGCCAATCGCGCGCCGGCAACCGCCTTTTCGAGCTGGCGCTGGGTGAAGTCGCGCTGGCGTTCTGCGGCGCCTCCTCCAAGGCCGATCACGCCGCCCTCGAACAGCTCATCACCGAACACGGCGCTGGGCAATTCGCACAAGATTGGCTGCGCCAGCACGACGCCGCATGGGCGGCCGATCTCGTTCCCACCCTCGACAATCTGGAGACCGCATCATGAAGCGCTTCCGTCCCCGCGCGGCGTGGCTCGCCGCATCAGCACTCGCCGTCACCCTCGCGTTCTCACCGCTGGCGACGCAGCCGGCCTATGCACTCTTCGGCTTCGGCGACATTGTCTATGATCCGACCAATTACGCGCAAAACCTGCTGCAGGCCTCGCGCGCGCTGGAGCAGATCAACAACCAGATCACCGGCCTGCAGAACCAGGCGCAGATGCTCATCAATCAGGCCCGCAATCTGACGAGCCTGCCGTTCTCCTCGCTGCAGCAGCTTCAGCAATCCGTTGCACGGACCCAGCAGCTTCTCGCCCAGGCGCAAGGCATCGCCTATAACGTCCAGCAGATCGATCAGGCGTTCCGCACCAATTACGGCAACGTCTCGATGACGGCCTCCGACCAGCAACTGGTCGATCAGGCCCGCACGCGTTGGCAGAACACCGTCTCCGGCCTGCAGGACGCCATGCGCGTGCAAGCAACCGTCGTCGGCAATCTCGACACCAACCGCAGTCAGATGGCTGCATTGATCGACCAGAGCCAGGGCGCTACCGGCGCGTTGCAGGCGAGCCAGGCCGGAAATCAGCTTCTCGCGTTGCAGGACCAGCAGCTCGCCGACCTCACCGCTGTCGTGGCCGCCAATGGGCGGGCGCATGCGCTTGCTGACGCCGAACGCGCGACGGCAGCCGCGCAAGGGCGCGAACAGCGGCGGCGCTTCCTCACGGCGGGTTCGGGCTATCAGCCCGGCAACGCGCAGATGTTCTACGGCAATTGAGGGCATGACGATGGACGGGGCCACGCTTGCCCGGATCGGCGCCATCATCTTCATCGCCTTCGCGATCACCGCGGCGGTGCTCGAACTGCGCGACGACAAGCAGCCCTCCGACACAGACTTCACCATCCACGCGGCGCGCCCGAGCGCGTCCGACCTCCTGCACGGAGAGCTTCTGCGCTGCCAGCAACTCGGCGAAGCCGCAACGCGTGATTCCGATTGCCTGAAGGCCTGGGCCGAAAGCCGCCGCCGCTTCCTGTCGCCGTCGTCGTCAGAAGAGGCCGCGCAGTGACATGAACAACACCGGCGTCATCGATCATTTCCTGGCGGTCTTCACCCGCTATATCGATTCCGGCTTCGGCCTGCTCGGCGGCGAAGTCGCGTTCATCGCTACAACCCTCATCGTCATCGACGTGACGCTGGCAGCACTGTTCTGGTCCTGGGGCGCTGATGACGACATCATCGCTCGTCTCGTCAAGAAGACGTTGTTCGTCGGCGTCTTCGCCTATCTGATCTCCAACTGGAACAATCTCGCCCGCATCATCTTCGAGAGCTTCGCCGGCCTTGGCCTCAAAGCGAGCGGCACGAGCTTCACCGCGGCAGATCTCCTGCATCCCGGCAAGGTCGCACAGACCGGGCTCGACGCAGGCCGCCCGCTGCTCGATTCGATCTCCGGGCTGATGGGCTATTGGTCCTTCTTCGAGAATTTCATCCAGATCGCCTGCCTGTTCCTCGCTTGGGCTCTGGTGCTCCTCGCCTTCTTTCTGCTCGCGATCCAGCTCTTCATTACATTGATCGAATTCAAGCTGACGACGCTTGCGGGCTTCGTCCTCATTCCCTTCGGCCTCTTCGGCAAATCCGCCTTCATGGCCGAACGCGTGCTCGGCAATGTAATCTCCTCGGGCATCAAGGTGCTCGTGCTTGCCGTCATCATCGGCATCGGTTCGACGCTCTTCTCCGAATTCACCGCAGGCTTCGGAGGCGCCCAGCCCAATATCGACGACGCCATGGCCATCGTGCTCGCTGCCCTGTCGCTCCTCGGCCTCGGCATCTTCGGACCCGGCATCGCCAATGGTCTCGTTTCCGGCGGTCCGCAGCTTGGCGCCGGCGCCGCCATCGGCACGGGGCTCGCCGCCGGTGGAATGGCGGTCGCCGGAGGCGCCGCCCTCGGCATGGCCGCGAGGGGTGGAGCCGCCGCCCTGTCCGGTGGCGCCGCCGCTGTGCGAGGCGGCACCGCGCTCGCTGGCGGAGCTGCCACCTCCTATTCCCTTGCATCGGCCGGTCAGTCCGGTGCGTCCGGGGTCGCAGCCGGTATTGGTGGTGTCGCACGAGCCGGTGCGGGCGCCGCAATCTCGCCACTGCGCCGGGCCGCCGCCCGCGCCGCTGACAGTACGCGACAGAGCTTTGCCGCCGGCGGCCGTGCGGCTGTCGAGGCGACGGGCGGACGCTTCACCGGATCTGCGCCGGCCCCCACCGCCGATGCTGCCGCGGCGAGCGGATCTGAGCCCGCCTGGGCGCAGCGCATGAAACGTCATCAACGCCTTAGCCACGGCACCACGATCGCCGCGCACTCCATTCGTTCGGGCGACGCCCATGGCGGCGGCCATTCCGTCAATCTCTCCGAAAGAGACCAATGATGTTCAAGCGACCCGCCACGCACTACGGCAAGACGCCCGAACCCGAGACACCTTATCAAAAGGCCGCACAGGTCTGGGACGAACGCATCGGCTCGGCGCGCGTCCAGGCCAGGAACTGGCGGCTGATGGCCTTCGCCTGCTTGGCGCTGAACACGGGCTTCGGCGCCGCACTCGTCTGGCAATCGGCCCGCGGCACTGTGGTGCCCTGGGTCGTTGAGGTCGACAAGCTCGGCCAGACACAAGCGGTAGGGCCGGCCGATGCCAGATACAAGCCAACCGATGCCGAGATCGCCTGGCATCTCGCCCGCTTCATCGAGAATGTCCGCGCCATCCCCGACGACCCGATCGTCGTGCGTCAGAACTGGCTGCGGGCCTATGACTTCACCACCGATGACGGTGCGCAGGCGCTGAATGCCTATGCCCGGGCCAATGATCCGTTCGCCAAGATCGGCCACGAGCAGATCGCCGTCGATGTCAACAGCGTCATTCGTGCCTCGCCCGACAGCTTCCGCGTGTCATGGACCGAGCGCCACTACACCAACGGCCAGCTCTCCGGCACGGACCGCTGGGCTGCGATTCTGACCATCGTCATACAGCCGCCGCACGACGCCGACCGGCTGCGCAAGAACCCGCTTGGAATCTACGTCAACGCCATCAATTGGTCGAAGGAGCTCGGACAATGACCCTGCCGTCTTTCCGTAAAGCCGGTTGTCCGGCTTCCCGTATCATCGCATATCCATGTCTGCGCAAAGCCGGCTTCACGGCAATGCTGCTTTCCGCAACGGCGCTGGCCGGTTGCGCGACGACTCACGTGCCGCCCGCGATCTCCTATGACAATGCGCAACCGGCCGTGCTGCAGACCGATCCGCCGAAGCCGATCAAGGTCGTGCAGTTGCCGAAGCCCCTGCCGCTGCCCGGCCAGTTGAAGCCGGTCGAAGGCGACAAGCGGAAACCGCAGGCGAAGGATCCGAAAGACCGGGTCGACAATGCCAACACCGCGGCCCGCATCCAGCCCGTGCGCGACGGCTTCATCAATGCCATGCAGGTCTATCCCTTCACCGACGGCGCCCTCTATCAGGTCTACGCAGCCACGGGCGAGATCACCGACATCGCGCTCCAGCCCGGCGAGCAGCTCATCGGAAATGGCCCGGTCGCCGCCGGCGACACCGTGCGCTGGATCATCGGCGACACAGAAAGCGGGACCGGTGCGGCGAGGCAGGTCCATATCCTCGTCAAGCCGACCCGGCCGGATCTGTCGACCAATCTGGTCATCAATACCGACCGGCGCACCTATCACATGGAGCTGCATTCGACCGAGAAGACCTACATGGCCTCGGTGTCTTGGCAATACCCGCAGGACCAGCTCATCGCCTTGCGCCGACAGAATGCCGAAGCGGAGACAGCACGCCCCATCGCCGGCAGCGTCGATTTGGGCGCCATCAACTTCCGCTACGCCATCGAAGGCGATCGGCCGCCCTGGCGACCGCTCCGCGCCTTCGACGATGGCCGACAGGTCTTTATCGAATTCCCCACCGGTATCGGTCAGGGCAAAATGCCGCCGCTCTTCGTGGTCGGACCCGAGGGCAAGACCTCCGAGCTCGTCAACTACCGCGTTCGCGGACACTACATGATCGTCGATCGTCTGTTCGCCGCCGCCGAGCTGCGCTTCGGCGCGGGCAAGAAGCAGCAGCGCGTCCGTATCGTGCGCACCGACGGAAGGCGCCGGTCATGAGCGATGACGATCGCACCCCAGACAACGAGGCGGCGCCCGAGGGTTCCGCCCCCGAGCAGGTCGCCCCGATGCGCCTGCGCGGCGCGCCTCCGCACGTCACGCGGCTCTCGCGCAAGGTGCTCGCGGGCCTCGGCGCCGTGGCGCTCGTCGGGATCGGCGGCGCGCTCGTCTACGCGCTCCAGTCCGCACGGACCGTGACCGCACCGACAGAGCTCTACAACACCAACGGCCGCAACACCGCCGACGGCCTGCAAGCGCTGCCGCATAACTACGGCGCGGTTCCGCAACTCGGCCCGCCGCTCCCGGGCGATCTGGGCCGGCCCATCCTGAACAGCGCATCGCCGACGCCGCCGCTGGCGCCGGTGCAACCTGACACGGCCGAGCGCCAGCGCCAGCAGGAGATGGATGCCGCCCGGACAGCCAAGCTTTTCGCGCAGACAAGCGCACCTTCCAAACCCTCGACCACGCCGGCAAAGCCAGCATCGCCGCAACCGCCACCTCCGAATCTCGCGTCCCTGGGGCTCGCGCCACCCACAACGACGACGCCGACCGCGCAGGAGCGCCAACTCGCCTTCCTCAATGCCTCGATCGATCGCGACACGGTGAGCCCCGACCGTGTGCAGCCGCCGGCCTCGCCGAACATTGTCCAAGCGGGCTCCGTCATCGCCGCGGCGCTCATCACCGGAATCCGCTCGGACCTGCCCGGTCAGATCACCGCCCAGGTCACCGAGAACGTCTATGACAGCCCGACGGGACGCATTCTTCTGGTGCCCCAGGGGACCCGGCTGATCGGCGAATACGATAGCGGCGCGGAGTTCGGGCAGAGCCGCGTGCTGCTCGTCTGGACGCGGCTGATCTTCCCGAATGGCAGCTCCATCGTGCTGGAGCGCCAGCCCGGCGCCGATACGCAAGGCTATGCCGGTCTCGAGGACGGCGTTGACTATCATTGGTGGAACCTGGCGAAGGCCGCCGGCCTCTCGACGCTGCTCAGCGTCGGGTCCGAGCTTGCAATCAACGATGACCAGAGGCTTCTACGCGCGATCCGCGACGGCGCCCAGGACACGATCAACGACGCCGGTCAACAGATCGTCCGCCGCCAACTCAATGTGCCGCCAACGCTGACGATCCGTCCGGGTTTCCCGGTCCGTGTCATCGTCACGCGGGATCTCGTCCTCAAACCTTATGAAGGCTGATCCATGAGCCCGAAACTGAAGCTCTCATCCATTCCCGACGACAAGCCCATCAAGCTGACCGTTGAGCTGTCGGGGCCGGTTCACCGCGACCTTCTTGCCTATGCCGAGGTCATTGCCCGCGAGTCCGGGCAGCCAGCGCCTGCCCCTGAGAAGCTTATCGCACCAATGCTGCAGCGTTTCATGGCGACCGATCGCGCATTCGCTCGGTTGCGGAAAACGAGGCAGCCGCCCCAATAGTGTTCGTGATCGGCTTGGAAAATCGCGATATCTCGATTAGTTCCCGAGACCAATCGGAGGCACCGCAACGAACACGGCCGGCCAGGACATGGGCCGCACTGATTAAACGCCGTAACGCCGGATTGTCGTTTTGAGCCGACCACACTGCGCTGAACGGCACCATGTCTTCATCGCGGGTAAGCGGTCGCAGCACAAGTCCAGGAAACTTTACATGGGACCATGCTGCCGACACGAGTGTTATGCCTTGGCCAAGGCTTACGAGGTTCAGCAGCGTTTCTCGATTCACATCCTTGATCTCGATTTTAGGATACGTGCTGTAGTCGGCGATTCGCCGCGTGATGTAGTCATGCACCTCCGGACCGGGGGCGATCCGCGTCACGATGAAATGTTCGCCATGCAAATCCGGCCAATCGAGCTTACGTCGTCGCGAAAGGGGATGCTCCTTCATCAACGCAACATATACCCGCTCGCGCCATAGCTCGGCGACTTCACATCGCAGAACCTTTCCGGCGCCAGTCAGGAAAGCGATGTCGAGCCGATGTTGCTGAATCGCAGCCAAGTGATCGTCACGCCCACCATCGTGGATATCGATCACGACCTCGGGATGATGATGTGCATAACAAGACACAAGCTCGCGCAAGAAGCCACCGGCCAGCGATGTAAGTATGCCTACGCGAACAATTCCAATTTGCGCGCGCCCTGCGGCGAGCGCCATTTTTTTTGCTACTTCGAGTTGATCCAATGCGGTGCGCGCCTCCGCGAGAAACCGCTCGCCGGCGTCTGTAAGCCGCACACCGCCCTGACTGCGTTCGAACAGCGAGACACCAAGTTGATCTTCAAGCCGACTGATGCCTCGACTCACACTGGATTGACGGACTTGTAGAGTTCTCGCGGCTTCCCGAAAACTCCCGCTCTCCGCGGCAGTAAAGAGATAGTGAAGTTTGTTTACATCAATCACAGGCACTCTTTTGGATTCCGACAATCCGCTGTGACACCCATTCAGCGATCGCAAATTGCGACTATCAAACGACGTCAGTGATAACCTATGTCAGATCTTACCTTTCCCCGGAAAACCCAATACGACCATGCCGTATAGAGAAGGATGACCGGAAGAAGAACTAGCGTCCCGATAAGCAGAAATGCTTGCGTGCTCTGAGAAGACGCAGCTTCCCAAAGTGTATAGCGATGAGGGACAATCATGGGCCAAAGGCTGATTGCAATGCCGATATAAGACATCAAAAAGAGCCCGAGCGAACCAACGAATGGTCCGGCTTCGCTTTGACCGCCGAATGCCCGCCACACAGAAACGGCGAGCAAGGCGGAGATGATCGGAACAGGCGCCAAATAGGCGATATTAGGCCAAGAAAACCAGCGATGGGCGATGCCAGTATCGGCGAGAGGAGTCCAGATGCTGACCGCGGCGATCGCGGCGAGCACCCCGACCAGTGCAATCCGACCGTGGACCCGCGCGTGCTGTTGAATATCGCCGTCAGTCTTGAGCACCAACCATCCGGCCCCCAGCAGGGCATACCCAAACACCAACGCCAAGCCCGTCAATAGCGAAAACGGCGTGAAGCAGTCGAAGCTGCTGCCAACGAAATGGCGCCCGTCCACCTTGAAGCCCTGGATGAAAGCGCCAAGCACGATGCCCTGCGCGAAGGTCGCAACTATCGAACCCCAGGAAAACCCGTGATCCCAGAATCCTTTGTGCTCAGCGTCCCGATAGCGGAACTCGAAGGCCACGCCGCGGAACACCAGCGCCAGCAGCATGATGGCGATCGGAAAATAGACCGCCGGGATGATGATGGCGAAGGCCAGCGGAAACGCGGCAAGGAGACCGACGCCTCCGAGGATCAGCCATGTCTCGTTGCCGTCCCAGATGGGCGCGATGGAATTCATGATCAGGTTGCGTGAGGCCGTGTCGGGCGCGAAGCCGAACAGGATGCCGACACCGAGATCGAAGCCGTCCAGGAGCACGTAGAGAAACACGCCAACCCCGAGAATAAAGGTCCAGATCGGCACCAGATCGAGCGCGAACGCGGTCATGGCTGTGCTCCCTCTTCGCGTGTGCCGGGTAGGGCGACCACGGGCAAGTCGGGGCGGCCTGCCTCGACGGGGCCCTCGGCGGCCGGCGTTTCCACGCCTCGGCGCACGATCCTGGCCATCAGCAGGATGCCGGCCGGAAACATCACGAGATAAGCCGCTATGTATCCAGCGAAAGACAGCGCAACATCGAGACCGGTCAGTGATGGCGATACGGAATCTGCCGTGCGTAGCAGGCCGTATACCGTCCAAGGCTGTCTTCCGACCTCCGTCGTGGTCCAACCGGCCAGCACCGCGATGAAGCCAAGCGGCGCCACCCATTCGCAGATGCGCAGGAAGGTTGCGCTGCTATAGAGCCTTCCGCCCTTTCGCAGGATGTTTCCCACGATCACCACGGCGAGCATGATCAATCCGATCCCCACCATGATGCGGAACGCGAAAAAAGGAATCGCGACAGGCGGACGCTGGTCAGGCGGCACCTCTTTGAGACCGGGAACGACACCGTTCGGATCATGGGTCAGGATGAGGCTGCCCAGCACCGGCACATCAACGGCGAAATGATTGGTCTCGTGCTTCTCGTCCGGAATCGCAAACAGCGCCAAGGGCGCACGCGCCTCCCTGTTCCAATGCGCCTCGATCGCCGCTAGCTTCGTCGGCTGGTATTTCAGCGTGTTCAATCCATGGAGATCGCCGAGAAATATCTGCAATGGCACCAAAGCCAGCAGCACCCAAAGCGTCACCGACAGCATGGTTCGGGCTTCATCCGCGCCGCGTCCCTTGCGTATCAGCCACGCGGCGACGCCAACCACCACGAACCCGGTGGTGACGTAGAACCCGGTGACCGTGTGCGCGAGCCGGTAGGGGAAAGACGGACTGAAGATAATCTCCATCCAGTCCTTCGGAAAGAACCGGCCGTCGATCAACTGGTAGCCAACCGGAGTTTGCATCCAGCTGTTCACCGCCAATATCCAGAATGACGAGAACAACGTGCCGGCTGCTACCATAAGGGCGGCGAAGAAGTGCACCCAGCGGGGCACCAGACTGCGTCCGAACAACAGCACGCCCAAGAAGGCGGCTTCGAGAAAGAAGGCTGTCAGGCCTTCATAGGCCAACAGCGGTGAGATGATGTTGGCCGTAGCATCCGAGAATCGGCTCCAGTTCGTACCGAACTGGAAAGGCATGATGATGCCGGACACCACGCCCATGGCGAAGGAAACCGAGAAGATCTTGGTCCAGAAGCTCGAAATACGGAGATATCGTTCTCGACGCGTCGCGAAATACAGCCCCTCCATGAAGGCAATGAACGAAGCCAGTCCAACGGTAAAGGCCGGCAGCAGGATATGCCAGGCGATTACCCAGACGAATTGCAGCCGCGAGAGGAGTAAAGCTTCCTGAGTCATTTCATTTTGTCCTTTGATCCCCTTCGCGCCGATCACGCGTCTGACTCAGCGCGAGACCTTCTGCTGGATTCATGAAATATCGCTGCCCTTTATTCAGTAGAATTCCGTGAGCATTGGCGATCCCCAGCTCAAGGCTCTCGGCCACCCGCTGCGACAAAAGGATGAAGCGCTCTGCGGCCGCCGGCGGGCAGAGATCGCGGGCCGCCTGAGCGAAGAGCGCCAGCCAGCGATCGAAATGCCGCGCGTCGACGGGCAGTGGGAGATGCTTGGCCATGGGTTGGCCGTGATAACGGCCGCTCATGAGCGCCACCGACGACCAGAAGGCAAACATCTTTTGCAGATGCGGCTCCCAATCCTCGATTTTCTCGGCGAAGATTAGGCCGAGGACATCGTCATCACGCACCTTCGCATAGAAGCCACGCACGAGGCGCTCGATCATCGCCTCATCGATCCCGGTCTCCGCCTGGATTTGCGCAGTGATCGCAGCGCGGCGTGCGGCGGCAGTCTGCGCACTTACGCTCATGACGCTCCTCCTAGAGATTCAAATGCCGGGATTTGCGCCGTCACTTGGTCGATGTTGCGCTCGTGGGAAGCGAGCATAGAGGCTAGATCGGCATGTATGTCCGCATCGCGAATCGCTGGAAGAAGCTCCCCGAGTCTGCGAACCACCCAATCTTGGCCGCGATTGAGGAAAGCCAATCGGTCTGTCAGATCCGCGATCGCCAAAGCCTTGTCGTAAAACGCACTAGTCTTCGACGATGGGACACCTTTCAGATGCTGGATCGCTTTGGTGAGCACACCGCACCAACGTGCCTCGTCGCGATGAATGGTCAGGATGAACGCCTTGTGGCCGCTCTCTGCTTCTCTGGCCATAGCGAGCGTTACACGCGCGCCGGCGCGCTTGGCTTCGAGCAATTCGTTCAGCGCGACCACAAGTTCTTCACGGCGAGCAAAGCCCATATAGCCGTCGTCCGCTTCATGTGCGAAGCAAACAGGCGATGCCGGTTCAGCGGATTCGCTCGGTCGCGTGACGTTCGTGTCGAGGAGGCGTTCGGCCTCGCTGGCGATGGCTCGCACCTTCTCCGCCGCACCAGCGATCTCCGTGATCCGGCCGACGCCCATGCCGGCATAGAGTGCCATCGCCTCCAACGTGCCGGTCATCGAACGCAGCGGCGACTCGGTGCTGAACAGATAGATGGGGCGACCGGCCTCGTCGCCGATGATCGACGGGGCGTTCGCCGTTGAGTTGCCATGCTCGCCACGGGTCACGCCATTCTCAAGCACGCGCACCTTGGCGCCCCGAGGCCAGTTGATATGGAAGACGTCGGTAAGAACGGTGTCGGTGCCGTCCGCGTCCAACAGCCGCTGCTTGTGATAGTTGTGAGCGTAAGATTCCGGCGTGGCGATCAGCGCGGTGCCGAACACCGCGCCCTGGGCGCCGAGCGACAGAACTGTAGCGAGATCGCTTCCATCTATGAGTCCCCCCGCCGCCAGCACCGGCAGTTGGGTCTCGGCAACGATCTCCGGAACGAGATCATGCAGTCGTCGGCCCCCTCGCACATGACCTCCCGCCTCGACGCCCTGGGCGATGATGATCTGTGCGCCAGCCTGTTCCACCGCCTGCGCCTCTGCGCGCGAGCCCACTTGGCAGGCTACGACAATCCGAGCGGCACGCAGGCGTGCCACAACCTTGAGAGATACGTCCCAGAAGAGACCAACGACTGGCACTCTGAGGTCGATGCAGGCCGAAACCTGTTCTTCAAAAAGCCGTGGATCGGTTGCAGCCGGAACTAAATTCACGCCGAAGCGCTCGACCCCGCGGCCCCGCAACGCCGCCACTTCCGTACGGATCAGGGACACCGGTTCACGCACCATGCCGAGAAAGCCGAAGCCGCCGGCGTCCGTGACGGCGCCGACCAGCTCCGACCTCGCGACACCCCCCATACCGGCAGACACGATCGGTATAGTGCAGCCGAGGATATCGCAGACCGGTCTATGTAGAGTGGTGACCATCGAAGTCCTTTCGGTGACGGCGCATATAGTCGGCCAGTACGAGGGCGTGGTTGTGTTCGGTGTCGTGCGCGGCGTAGAGCAGCGTCATTGGTTCGCCCTTCGACAATCCGGCAAGCTTGGCGACCGCGTCGTGATTGCGTGCCAATTCGGAACGATAACGACGGCTGAATTCCGCCCAGCGCGCAGGGTCGTGCCCAAACCATTTGCGCAATTCCGAGCTCGGCGCGAGGTCCTTGAGCCACGCCGTGACAGCGGCACGCTCTTTACGCAGACCACGCGGCCATAACCGATCCACGAGTATGCGGACGCCGTCGCCCTCCTCGGGCGGATCATAGACGCGCTTGATACGGACTTCGAAAGGGGGACGGGCCATATTCTCGACTCGAGCTCAATGGTATCCAATGCCCATCACGTAGTCGCGAAGAAGGTCTTCTTCATACTCTACCTCCCCGAGCAGCGCCTGGACGGCGTCGTGGGCAGAAAGAGTCCCAAGCGGATGGCCTTCCGTATCGACGACGGGGACATGCAAGACGCCCCTTTCTTTCATCAATGCCCACGCCTGTTGCAGCCTGTCGCCGGGACGACAGCAAACCACGTCCCGCGTCATGACCGACGCAACCATCATCGTGCAGGTATGTCCTTGGCATTGACTGATGCGCGAAACGATGTCCGTTTTACTGACTACGCCTACCATCTTGTCCTCAGAATTACAGACGACGATGAGGTCGGCTTGGTGCTGGCCAAACAGGGCGGCGGCTTGAGTAAGCTGCGAAGCCTCGCTTATCCGCACAAGACGGTTTCGAGCTGCCGGCAATACAGCCTCGACGTTCATGGATACCTCCTTAAGCGGCCACTGGGTCGTCGTTTCCTGGCCCGGTTTCATCGTGGCCATTGCTCATTCTCCTTCTCTAGAAACATCATCATGCGAATACCCTGACGAGCAAATTATCTGACTACGTGATCATTTGGAGAATGGAAACGATGCCTGCTATTGCAAAAACAAAGCATGCGAACTGGACCGCAACTACTGATAAGAGTTTTATGCGATTGGTGTGTAGATAGTCTTCGATAATAACCTGAAGTCCAAGTGACATATGAAAGAAGAGAATGATCACCAATGTTATCGTGAGAACGGCATTGAGCGGCGAAGCGATCCACTGCGAATAAGCCTGGTAATTATTGTGAATGAGAACAGTGAACGAAACGACGAACCAAATGGTTAGCGGCGCTAATGCCAAAGCGCTGACTCGCTGCAGCCACCAATGACGCGAACCAGTCCTCGCGGAGCCAAGGCCTCGCGCGCTTGCGAGTGGTGTTTGTTTGACGGGCTTCATGATTTGCCTGCCGTAAGTAAGAGACCAACCATCCAAAGGCTGACGGTCAGGATTCCGCTCGCCGCTATTACCGACCAACCGGACGCGTAAATCGTTCTCAGGTCAAAGCCGAGACCAGCATCCCAAAAGAGATGTCGCAGGCCATTGCAGAGATGGAAGAAGATAGAGAACGTCCAGACAAACAACAGAAAAAGTCCGATCCACGAACGCATGAAACCTAAGAGTTCGTGATAGGCAGTCGGACCAGCGGCACCGGCGATCAGCCACGCGACGATCAACAGCGACCCGAAGCTCAAGGCGACGCCTGTAAGGCGGTGGGTGACCGACAACACAGACGTCAACTGCGGCCGGTAGATTTGGATATTCGGCGAAAGCGGGCGATCGTGTGTCATGTCTACGCCTCCCGCTGGATGATCGTTTTCTTAATTTCGGCGATCGCCTTCCCAGGATTCAGGCCCTTGGGGCAAGTTCGCGTGCAGTTCAGGATTGTATGACATCGATAGAGCCGGAAAGAATCTTCCAGATCGTCGAGACGCTTTCCTTTCGCCTCGTCGCGGCTGTCCGCCAGCCAGCGCCACGCCTGCAATAGAACGGCAGGGCCAAGAAACCGATCCCCGTTCCACCAATGGCTCGGGCATCCCGACGTACAGCAGAAACACAGAATGCACTCGTAATAGCCATCAAGCTGGTCGCGATCTTCGGGCGCCTGTAGCCGTTCCCGTTCAGGCGCCGGCGTCGTCGTTTGGAGCCAAGGCTCGATGGACGCGTATTGCGCGTATAAGTGTGTGAGGTCCGGAACGAGATCCTTTATCACGCGCAGGTTATTGAGGGGGTAGACGGTAACGGGGGTCATGGTCTCGGATATCGATCGCGTGCAGGCCAGCCAGTTCGTACCGTCGATATTCATCGCGCAGGAGCCGCAAACCCCTTCGCGACAGGAGCGCCGGAAGGTGAGCGTAGAATCGATCTCGTTCTTGATCTTGGTAAGTGCGTCGAGCACCATCGGCCCGCAGCCGTCGAGATCGACCTCATAGGTATCAATCCTGGGGTTTGCACCCGTATCCGGATCATAGCGATACACGTCGAAGCGCTTTACGCGCTTTGCATCGGCCGACGCCCGCCAGGTCTTGCCGCGGCGAATACGCGATCCAGAGGACATGCCGAATCCTCTCGGTATCGGAAATCGTTTGAGAAGCGTGTGCCGCGGCACCTCGTCTGATGAACGGATCAGCATGTGATGGCCCTTCGATGGATATGCTTTATGTCTTGCGCGCGCCGGGAAATCTCTCGTCGGGTGCCGGCGCACCGCCCTCGTTTTCCCAGCGCTCCGGACATCCGCACGTGTAGTCCTCGTGGACTATTTGTCCGCATCGCGGGCAGGTTTGCTGGTTCCCATTTGAGGGAGACGGCGCTTCTTCGGAAGGTTGATTGATAGGGCGCTTGACAGTTGACATGGTGCTTCTTTTTCCTGGCCTCAGAGGCGTTCGCTGCTCATCTTTGATGTGGCTCGCCGGCCCAGGAAGATCGTCAGCAAGACCGATGAATCCTCGATCGCCTTGACCGAATGCGGTGCGCCGCCCTCAAGATAGACCCATTCGTTAGCCTTCAGGGCGATGGGTGCGGGGTCCACACCGAGTTCGACATGGCCTTCCAGGCAATGCAGGGTGATTTCGCCGGCAACCTGGTGCTGTGGGATTTCCGTACCCGCATGGACGATCAGCCGGATAGTCTCGAAATGATCGGCCTTGATGATGGCCGCGGTCCGAGCGTCCGCCAGCTTGGACCCCATCGGTGCGAGGTCGACGATTTCACCCGGTTTCGCATGATGCAGCGCCATAAACCGTATCCTCATTCCTTTCCGTCGCCGGTCGGGCCGGCATAATGAACGCCCGTCTCGATGATCACTCTGCCGCCTGGCTCGCCGGCAGGGGCTTACGGAAGACCAGCCTGTCGATGACCTGCGGATAGAGCGGGCGTAGCTTGACGATGAAGTCCCAAGCCATCAGCACCGCGCCGGCCGCGAACACCACGTCACCCGGCAGACGCATCCACTGCCAGAACAGCGTCGTGTTATAGAACGCGCTGCTTCGGGCATAGGCGAGCCCGTGCTCATAGACGGCGTCGAGCTGCGGCCAGCCGATCGGGAAGAAGTTCAGCAATATCCACAGCACGAGCCCGCCATTGTAGAGCCAGAACGCCCAAAGCCCGAGCTTCTCGCTGAAGCCAGGCCGATCGGCATGGATATAGCGCAGACAGAAATAGATCAGTCCGATCGCCAGTTCGCCGAACGCGCCGAACAGCGCGGTGTGCGCATGGTTCAGCGTCAGGAAAGTCCCGTGCTCGTAATAGTTCACCAACGGCGCGTTCAGCGTGCCGCCGCCGAACACGCCGGCGCCGACGAAGTTCCAGAAGGCCGCGCCGATGACATAGGTGTAGGCGAGCCGGTACTTGAACTCGTGGTGGGCCTTGATCAGCCGGTAATTGTTGATCGCCTCGATGATCAGGAGCACCAATGGCAGCACCTCGATGAAGGAGAACATGCTGCCCATCGGCACCCACATGCTGGGCCCGCCGGCCCAATAGAGATGATGGCCGGTGCCGATCACGCCGCCGAGGAAGATTAGGATGATCTCGAAATAGGTCGCCCGCTCGGCCAGCTTGCGCGAGACGAGGCCGACCGCCATCAGCAGGTAAGCGCTCATCGCGGCGGCGAAGAATTCGAACGATTGCTCGACCCAGAGATGAACCACCCACCAGCGCCAGAAATCGGTCAGGGTGAAAGACTTTTCGATGCCCGTCAGCGGGATCATGCCGAACACGTAGAGGACCGCGATGTTGATAGTCGACGCCCAGATCAGGTGTTCGAGCCGGATGCGACCCGTCCAGAACTGACCTGCCGCCTGCCACCAGCGCGCTTTGCTCGGCCACAGCGCCCGCATCACCAGCAGGCTCCACAGGGCGAGGCCGATGAAGAAGCCTATCTGCCAGAAACGGCCAAGCTGGATGTAGGAGAGCCCCTGGTTGCCGAACCAGAACCAGTTCTGGTCGATCACTCCCATGATGCCGAGATAGTCGCCGATCAGCGCGCCTGCGACGATGAACAACGTCACCCAGAACAGCAGATCGACGAGCCAATGCTGACCCTTGGCCTCCTGACCTCCGGCGATCGCGGGTGCCAGGAACAGCGCCGCACCGATCCAGGACAAACCAATCCAGACGATCGGCGCCTGGATATGCACGTCACGCAGGAAGTTGAAGGGGAAGAGCTGGTTAATGTCGTATCCGTAAAAGCTGGTACGATCGTAATAGGAATGCGCCATGATCGTGCCGGCAGCGATCTGGACCAGGAGCAGCGCCGCAACGACCAGAAAATACTTCCAGACGCGCCTCTGGCTTGGCGTCAGCGGCCGGAAGCCCGAGAGCACCGGGTCCATCGGCGCGTCGTCCGGATCGTTGAGGAAGAACTCATAGATGAACAGCACCACGCCGAAGCAAAAGAAAGTGAAGCAGAAGCTAATCCAGGTCCATTTGAACGTGTTGGTCGTCGGCGTGTTGCCGACCAGCGGCTCGTAAGGCCAATTTTCGGTCCAGGACCAGGTGACGCCCGGTCGCCGCGCGACAGTGGTGAGCGCGGAGAAAACGAGGAAGTCCGCCGTCTGGCGGGCGAGCTGCGGATCGAGGCTATAGGCCGGTGTCCAGCCGATCGCCGGATTGGCCGTGTTGAGTGCCTTGGCGAGATCATTGCGCACGCTCACGACGGCGGTCGCGAGCGGTTGCGGCAAGGTGGCCTCCTCCTTTGTGAGATCGATGCCCTGCAGCTCGCGCTGCATCGTCGTGGTCGCAGCCGCCTGCTGCTCGGCCGAGAGGCTCGCGAAGGCCTTGCCGGCCGTCGCCTGGGCGATGTTTTCACGCGCAGCGGTGGCGAGCCGCACCAGCGTCGAGGCTGTGTAGTCCTCGCCGTAATAGGACCCCATGCCATAGAGGCTGCCATAATCCATCAGATCGGCTTTCTGGAAACCGCCCTTGCCGGCAACGATATCGGCGTTTGTCATCAGCACCGTGCCGTCCGCGCCGACAAAGCGATCCGGCTGTGGAGGTGCCAATCGGTAGGTCGCCATCGTTGCCCAGGCCATCAGCGCGAAGGTGACGATGGCGACGGCGAGCAGCACCCATTTCAGGACACTACTGACTGGATCTCTGACCGGCGGATCAATCCGTTGAGCCTCCAAAGTCATTCGCGCTATCCCCCTTCAGCTTGTCTTGATCCGGCGCTCGTCATGCGCGGGCGGCTCGTCTCGGATTTCAGAAAATCGACCATCCATGGCTTCCCGCGACCGCGCCAAGGATTGTCACGATACTCAACACCAGCAGCACCCAATGCGCACGGTGCAGCCAGGCAAAGGCAGCTTGTGGCCGTTCGCTCGCCCAACGCCGGAAATGACGGTGGAGGATGAAAGGCTCGGCAATGAACAGAACGAAAGCGAACAGCAGCCAAAGGCAGACCATGGCATGCATCCACCAGAATCCGGCGCTGCGGAACTGGTCCCAGAGATCGAGCCGCCACGTCATGTAGACCCCAGTCAGGCCGACCAGGATAACGGCGGCCCGTGCCTGCCAGACGAACCGATGTTCAATCGCTTCAAACGCCCGCAGCCTGTCTTCTCCGAGATCACCCCGCCGTACCGCCGGCAACGCGACCGTCGTCGCCATCGACACCCCGCCGATCCAGACTACGACGCCGAGGACATGGAGTGCCCGTGCGATTACCACGTCCTCCATAGCTCTATACCGCTCGATTCGGATCGAGGCGCCCCGCTGCATTGGCGAAAATTGGGAGAATTATCATAGTCAAGTCCCACCAGTTGGGAGGACTTTACCGCCAATACACATTTACCCGTTTGCGCTAGCGCAAACGGGCTCCCCTTCTTCAGTCTGTGCGGCTAAACTACAAACATGCCTGCCGATCCTCATATCTGCGCGGAAACGCTTGCCGCGATGGACATCTTCCAAGGCCTCCCCGCGGCGGCATTGGAAGCGGTCGCAGCCTCAACCCGGCTGCGTCGTCTGCCTAAAGATCAATGCATCTTCAGCCAGGGCGATGATGGGGTGCGAGCCCATGCCGTCATAGAAGGCGCTGTGCGGATCGGCCAGTCCGGCAGTGACGGTGCCCAAGTCATTATCCGCTTCATCGGACCAGGAGAAATGTTCGGCACCGTTGCGCTCTTCACAGACCGCCGCTATCCGGCCGATGCCGTCACATTGGCAGAGACCCTCGAGGCAAGCTGGAGTGAAGCGGAACTTTTGAATCTCATGACCATCTATCCCCCGATCGCGATCAATGTCATCCGCATTATCGGTAAGCGCTTGCAGGAAGTGCAAGAGCGTGTCCGCGAGATTGCCACACAAAAAGCCGAGCGGCGCGTTGCGCACGCTGTGCTGCGATTGGCGCGCCAAGCTGGGCACAGCACCATCCACGGCACTGCGATCGAATTCCCGCTAAGGCGAAAGGACGTGGCCGACGTCGCGGGCGTCACGCTGCATACGGCCAGCCGCATCCTCACCGCCTGGGAAAAGAACGGGCTCCTCGTTAGCTGCAACCAACATCTCACAATTCGCCGGCCCGCGCAGATCCTGAGCATCGCGGAGGACAGCGGAACCTGAAGCGAAGATCCGGAGAGGATTTGCGCGGGCGCAAACTCTTCCGCCCGTCCGTCGCGTATCGTTGTTCGATGGTACGGCAAATTCTAATCATGACGCCGCCCCGTTCGCGGCCGAGCCAGGCCAAGGCTCAGCATTCCGGGCGAGGGGTGCCATGGCGGTAGAACTGCACAATTTGGAGCATAAGCACCTCGCCGCCCTGTGGACGCTGGCGTTTCGTCCCTTCTTTCTCGCGACCGCACTTTGGGCGGCGCTGGCGCTTGCCGTGTGGATCCTCCTCTTCCTTACCGACAATGCATTACCCAGCCGGTTCGATCCCCTCACATGGCACATCCATGCGATGCTGTTCGGGTTCGTGCCGGCCGCTATTGCGGGCTTCATCCTGACTGCCGTCCCTAACTGGACGGGGCGCCCGCCGATCCAAGGCACGCTGCTGATCGGCCTTGTCGTCCTGTGGTTGCTTGGACGCATCGTCTGTCTGATCTCTGCGGTGCTGCCGCTCTGGCCGACAGCCGCCATCGACGTCGCTTTTCTTGTCGCGCTCTGCGCCGTCGTCGCGCGAGAGGTCGTCGCCGCACGCAACTGGCGCAATGTGATGATGCCGTTTCCGATCGGCGTTCTCGCGATCGCCAACCTGCTGATGTATCTTGAACTCGCGCAGGTCCGGGTGCCGGCAGGCATAGGCTGGCGGATCGCGCTTGCCGCGATCATCGCGCTCGTGTCGGCCATCGGGGGACGCATCATTCCCGCCTTCACGCGGAACTGGCTCGTGGCGTGCCGGGCCGCTCGCCTTCCCGCCGCACATGACCGAATCGACAGTGCCGCCCTCGCGAGCCTTCATACCGGTCTGATTGCCTGGGCCTTTTTTTCGCATTCCCAACTCGTCGGCATGGTTTTGCTTCTCGCGGCGGTGCTCAATTTCTCGCGTCTTGCTCGTTGGCGAGGGACGGCGACGCTGCGCGAACCGCTGCTGGCGATTTTACATCTCGGATATGGCTGGCTGGCGTTGGGAGCCGCGTTACTCGGCGTCAGTTTGCTCTCAAGTCTCGTGCCGGAAGCCGCAGCGATCCACGCATTCACCACCGGGGCAATTAGCATAATGATCCTCGCGGTGATGACCCGCGTTGCTCTCGGCCATACCGGACGGCCTCTCAAAGCCGACCGCATTACGGCCCTGATCTATGGCGCGATCACGCTGGCGGCAGTTACAAGGATATCGGCATCCTTTGCCGGCGGGTTTTACTTCGTCCTGCTTGTAATTTCGGCGCTGCTGTGGATCACGAGCTTCCTCGGGTTCGTCTGGAAGTACGCGTCGATCCTAGTTTCGCCGAGAATAGATGAGCGCACCGGGTTTGAACAGAATTGATCCTTGGCTTTTAGCAACGCGTGTCGCGACCGATGCCATATTTAAGAAGATTATACGATGACCCATGTCGTTACTGAGAATTGTATCAAATGCAAATTTACCGACTGCGTAGAGGTTTGTCCCGTGGACTGCTTCTATGAAGGGGAAAACATGTTGGTAATACATCCGGACGAATGCATCGATTGCGGGGTCTGCATCCCGGAATGTCCGGCCGAAGCGATCGTTACGGACACGGACCCGGCTGCTGAACCGCGCTGGCTTCGTTTGAACGAGGAGTATGCCGCTCAATGGCCGAACATCACTGTGAAAAAGAACCCATTGCCCGATGCCGACGCGGCGAACGGCCTTCCAAACAAGTTCAGCGATTTCAGCCCTAATCCCGGCGATGGAAATTAAATAAGCGCCGCAACGTTTTCGGCGTGGTCCCGTCGCGGGGTTGGTTGGAAATGAGGGTGGCGTAGTCTCCGGGGTGATCAACCTCGAATCATCCGGCGTTGAAGCCGTCGGACTGGAGACCACGCCATGACGAGCATTACCACGAAGCCTGATTCTTCGCAGCCTACAGCCGAGATGGCTGTTGATCTTTTCGACAACTGGTTCGATCCGATCGAGACCGAGGTGCGGGCTCGGGCGCGCGGGTTTATCGAAGAGCTGATCCGCGGCGAGCTCGACGCCGTGCTGGCGCGCCCGCGCTACGGGCGAATCCCGGCGGCCGGCGATGAAGAACGGGCGGGCGTTGTGGGCCACCGCCACGGCAGCCGGAGGCGCTCGCTGACCGGCACTTTCGGGCCGATCGAGGTGGACGTGCCGCGCGCCCGGCTGAACACGCCCGAGGGCAGGACGGCAGAGTGGAAGAGCCAGGCGCTGCGCGCCTATCAGCGTCGCACGTTGGCCGCCGACGCGCTGATCGCAAGCACCTATCTCGCCGGCACCAATACACATCGGGTTCGCCGCGCACTGGCAGCGCTGTTCGGCGGCGCGGTGGGCAAGGACACGGTGAGCCGGACCTGGCGCAAGGTAAAGAGCGACTGGGATGCCTGGAACGCCCGTTCGCTCGCCGACGAACCGATCGTGCGGCTCATTCTCGACGGCACCGTGGTGCGCGTGCGGCTCGATCGCAAGGCCACCTCCATCTCGCTGCTCGTGGTTCTCGGCGTGCGCGCCGACGGTCAGAAGGTGTTGCTGGCGATCAAGAGCATGGGCGGCGAGAGCGCCGAGGCCTGGCGCGCGGTGCTCGACGATCTCATCCGCCGCGGGCTGCGGGAGCCTGAGTTCCTCATCGTCTATGGAGCACCCGGGCTCGACAAAGCCATCGCCGCGGTCTGGGACGGCGTGCCGGTGCAGCGCTGCACGGTTCACAAGCATCGCAACTTATTGGTCCATGCACCCGAACGCCTGCATGACGAGGTCACCGCCGACTACAACGACATGATCTACGCGGCGCGCGGAGAGATTGAAGCTCGCCGCAAGGCCTTCATCCGCAAGTGGCGGCTCAAGCACCGCGCCGTCGCCGATAGCCTGGAGGAAGCCGGCGAGCGCTTGTTCGCCTTCACCCGGCTGCCGCCGAGCCAATGGCGCAGCGCGCGCACCACAAACGCGATCGAACGGCTGCATGAGGAGTTCAAGCGGCGGATCAAGACCCAGACCATTCTGCCATCCGCAGACACCGCCGCCATGCTGTTCTGGGCGCTGCTCGCCTCAGGACAGATCAACATGCGCAAGATCGACGGTTGGCAGACGCTCGCCACAAAACCCATCGATCAGCCAATTGACCTCGCAGCCTGAAACGGTACCTTCATGTTACCGGAGATCGCGCCACACCGAATTCCAACCACTTCGCGGACGGCACCTTCGGCGTTGCAGGAATATTCTCAAAAAAATGGTGCGGGTGGTCGGAATCGAACCGACACTCTGTCACCAGAACTGGATTTTGAATCCAGCGCGTCTACCAGTTCCGCCACACCCGCACTATCGCCGCCGATTCTATCCTCCGCGCTTGACTCCTATACTGCACCTAGCGCGATTCTCCAGTTTCGGTTTGTCCTACTCCCGCCGTCACAACCCTCTGAAAATTCGACGTTTTCAATTCGTCGTGATTTTCTCTCGCATGGTAGAAAAACCACTTTTTGAGTCTGGCGCGTCTACCAGTTCCGCCACAGGGGCCCTTGGGCTTTGCCTCAGGGGGCGCATGATACCGGCGGGTGGCGGGGCGTCAACAGATTTGTCGGGCGCCGGCGGCGCTGGTGCAGGCGGTTCTCAGGCGCTCCATCGCGGCCTTGAAGATGCCGGTGTCATCCAGGGCGCGGGAGAGGACGATGGCGCCCTGGATGTCGCCAATCACAGCGCGGGCGAGACGGGCGGCCTGCGGGGTCGCGACGCCGGAGCGCTCCAGCGCGGCCTGCAGCGCCGTGATCCAGCGCCGGAAGTAACCGCTGACGGCGACGGCGAAGAGGTCGCGGCTGCTATCCAGCGCGAAGACGCCCACCAGGCAGGCGCGGCGGCCGGAGTGGAAATAATCGGTCACGGCGTCAAACATACGCGTCAGCGCTACCACCCCCTCGGCAGGGGCCTCCAGCGGGCGGAATATCTCCTCCTCGAACCAGGTGGAGACATGCTCCAGCGCGGCTTCGGCCATCTCCTCCTTGCCACCGGGGAAGAAGTGGTAAAGGCTGCCTTTGCCGAGTCCGGTGCGCCGGCCGATCAGGGTCAGGCTGGCGCCCTCATAGCCGTGTTCGCGGAAGACCTCGGCGATGAGGGGCACCACGTCCGCCCGTTCGCGTATGGTGCGGGCCATGGGATCAGAGGCCGAGATCGGACAGGCCGGGATGGTCGTCCGGGCGGGGGCCCGAGCGGTCCCAGTAGAACTTGCGCTCCTCTTGGGCGATGGGCAGGTCGTTGATGCTGGCATGGCGCGCGCGCATGAGGCCTCGTTCGTCGAATTCCCAGTTCTCGTTGCCGTGGGCGCGGTACCACTGGCCTGCATCGTCCCGCCATTCATAGGCGAAGCGCACGGCGATGCGGTTGTCTTGAAAGGCCCAGAGCTCCTTGATCAGCCGATAGTCCAGCTCCTTCGCCCATTTGCGCTTGAGGAACGCGGTGATCTCGGCCCGACCGTTGAGGAATTCCGCGCGGTTGCGCCAGCGGCTGTCCTCGGTATAGGCCAGAGCCACCTTCTCGGCGTCGCGCGTGTTCCAGGCATTTTCCGCGGCACGGACCTTCTGACGGGCGGTCTCCTCGGTGAAGGGGGGCAGGGGCGGGCGGCTTTGGGACATGGGGGGCTCCAGAAAAGTGTACTTATCGGTACATGATGTACCATTTGGTACAGTGTGCCGTCAATCCGGCCTTGGATCTCAGCCCGCGAACCCGCTCGTGAACAGGAAGACCATATAGGCCGCATAGGCGGCGAGCATGACCCCGCCCCAGAGGCGGCCGATGCGCCTTGTTGCGAAGAGCAGGGCCAGGAGCAGGGCGCTCGCCCCCAGCATGACCAGCGTGTCGAATTCTCTGAAGCGCGCGCTCACCTCCACGGGCTGGATCACCGAGGTGACGCCCAGGATGGCCAGCACATTGAAGATGTTGCTGCCGATCACGTTGCCCAGCACGACGTCGCTCTGCCGGCGGATGGCGGCGACGATGGCGGTGGCCAGTTCCGGCAGGGACGTGCCCACCGCCACGAGCGACAGGCCGATCACCGCATCGGGCACGCCGAGGAAACGGGCGATGGAGACCGAGCCCTCCACCAGCAGGTTGGCGCCGAAGACCAGAAGGGCGATGCCCCCGATGGCGAGGCCGAGGGCCAGCCAGAGCCGGCGCGCGGGCACGTCCTCGAACTGTTCCGTCTCCTTCTCGAACACGGTGCCCTGGGAGTCATGGCGCTCCAGCCAGTAGCTCGCCCCCAGATAGGCGGCCAGGATGACGAGGAGGACCGTCCCCTCCACGCGGCCGATCTCCTGGCCCTGCACCAAACCGTAAAGGGCCAGCCCCACCATGCCGGCCACCAGCGCCTCGCGCACTGCCGTGCGCTGCCACCCGGTGATGGGCAGGAGCAGGGCGGCGACGCCCACGATGAGCAGGATATTGGCGATATTGCTGCCCACGACGTTGCCCAGAGCGATCTCCGAGGCGCCGTCCAGGGCGGCGCTGACCGAGACCAGAAGTTCCGGTGCCGATGTGCCGAAGCCGACCACGGTGAGGCCGATCAACAGCTTGGAGAGCCCCAGCCGCTCGGCGATGGCCACGCTGCCGCGCACCAGCGCCTCGCCGCCCAGAAACAGCAACAGCAAGCCCCCCGCCACGAAAACAAGATCGCCGGTCATTCCGATCACTCCTCCAACTGGATGCGCCCCCTGCCTGAAGACTGCATGATATAGACCGATGACGCTGAACCGCCAACGGCAATCGGCGAACAGGATGTCGCAGGACACGGCGCCGTTCATTGAGTTTTCAGAGAACGCCTGCTATAGCCGGTAGGACATTGTGCCAGAGGGGCGTATGCTACGCAGATTGTACGACTGGACCATGGCCCTGGCGGCGCATCACAGGGCCGACCGCGTTCTGGCCTTCATCTCCTTCATCGAGAGTTCCATCTTTCCCATCCCGCCGGATGTGCTGCTCATGCCCATGGTGCTGGCGCGCCGCGACAGGGCCTGGTATCTGGCGGGCATCTGCACGGTGGCTTCCGTGGTGGGGGCGCTCCTTGGCTATGGGCTGGGTTATTTCGCTTTCGAAACGATAGGGCGGCCCATATTCGAGACCTATGGCTATCTCGAACAGTTCCATGAATTCCAGTCGGCCTTCAACGAATGGGGCTCCTGGCTGGTGTTCGTCTTCGGCGTCACCTTCTTTCCGTTCAAGGTGATCACCATCGCTAGCGGCGTCACGCAGCTCAATATCGGCGTCTTTCTTCTCGCGTCCATCGCGTCGCGCGCACTCCGCTTCTTTCTGGTGACGGCGCTTCTCTGGAAATTCGGCGAACCCATCCGCACCTTCGTCGAGAAGCGGCTGACGCTCCTGACCAGCCTTTTCGTCCTGTTGCTGGTTGGCGGCTTCATCCTCGTCCGGTATATGTGAGCCATGCCTGATTTCCTCAAAAATCCCGTTCAGGCCCCGCTGGTCCTGCTGTTGGGCACGCTGGCGGTGATTGCCGGTTTCCTCTGGTTCCAGTACGGCATGGGCCTGGCGCCCTGCAAACTGTGCAACTGGCAGCGCATTCCCTATTACCTGGGGGGCTGGGCCTTCTTCATTGCCTGGCTTTTCCACAGGCAGGGCGGGCATGCCACCCGGCTGGGGCGGGGCCTCATGCTGGGAGCGGGCATTGCCTTCCTGGCGGGGGCGGGGGTCGCGGTTTACCATGTGGGCGTGGAGCAGGCATGGTGGGCCGGGCCGGACAGCTGCTCGGGCGGCATTGCGGCCGGAGCGTCCATCGAGGAGACGGTGCAGCGGCTGATGGCAGCGCCCGTGGTCCGCTGCGACGAAGTGGCGTGGTCCCTGTTCGGAGTCTCCATGGCCGGGTACAATGTGCTCCTGTCGCTGGCGTTGGGCCTGGGGGCCCTGATCTCCGCCGGCCGCATGAAACCGAGGTGAGGCGCATATGACTCTGGAAACAGGCGGCAAGCGGCCCGCCATGCCGGGCGATCCGAGCCGCGAGGCCGTGACCCATCGCATGATCCGCGTCGACCAGGCGGGAGAATATGGCGCCAGGCGCATCTATGCCGGGCAGATGGCGGTGCTGGACCACACGCGCAGCGGCCCCACCATCCGCCATATGGCGGCGCAGGAGGAGGCGCATCTGAAAGCCTTCGACAGGCTGATGGTGGAGCGGCGCGTGCGCCCCACCATGCTGGCCCCGGTCTGGCATGTGGCCGGATTCGCCCTGGGGGCGGCGACCGCGCTGATGGGCGAGAAGGCGGCCATGGCCTGCACCACGGCCATCGAGGAAGCCATCGACGAGCATTACACCCGCCAGCGCGAGACGCTGGGGCCGGACTCGCCCTATGAGGACGGGGAACTGCTCGGCGTCATCGAAACCTGCCATGCCGACGAGCTGGAACACCGCGATACGGCCTATAATCACGGGGCGGCCGAGACGCCGGCCTACGGCCTCCTCTCCGGCCTCATCAAGGCCGGCGCCAAGACGGCCATCTGGCTGTCGGAGCGCGTGTAGGCGGGCCAATTTGTCCACCACCTCTTCGTCACTCGCCGACTTGATCGGCGAGTCCAGAATAAGCGGAGACGCGGACACCGGATTCGCCGATCAAGTCGGCGAATGACGACAGCAGTCATCCCACTTGCGGTAGACGACAGCAACCGCCGCAGGCATGGAGTCAGTCTTGGGCGGGGGTGGCGTGGGCGGCTTCGTCCAGGGCTTTCTTGAAGGCTTCCACGCCGGCCGCGCCGGAGACGGGCACCTGGCGGTTGAGCACCATGAAGGGCACGCTCTTGACACCCATCTGGCGCACCATCTGTTCCTCCTGCAGCACTTCGCTGGCGCCGTGGTCACTGTCCAGGAAAGCGCGCACCTGGGCGTCGTCGAACCCCGCGTTCACGGCGATCTGGCACAGCACCTCGGTATCGCCGATATCCTTGCCGTCGGTGAAATTGGCCTGGAACAGGCTTTCGGCGATCAGGTTATGCACATGGGTGGTGGAGGCCAGGCGGGCGAGCCGATGGGCCTTCAGCGTGTTGGGGATATGGGTCACCCGGTCGAAATTGATCTGCAGCCCTATGGCCTCGGCCGTGGCAGTGACGCGCTCCTGCATCTCCCTCGGCCGGCTCTCGCCGAAATGCTGGAGGAAGAAGACCTCGGCCGGCATGCCCTCTTTCGGCATGTCGGGGTTGAGCTGGAAGGGCAGCCAGCGGATTTCCGCCGCGATGTGCGGGCTCTCCGCCAGGGCCTGTTCCATCTGCCGCTTGCCGATATAGCACCAGGGGCAGACATAATCTGCGATGACATGAATATCCATGGGGCAAAGAGTAGTGCGGCAAAAGGGAGCGGTCAAACGCCGACGGGGCTGACAGGAGATCAGGGCTCCAGTTCGCTGTCCCAGTAGAGATAGTCGCCCCAGCTTTCGTGCAGATAGTTGGGCGGGAAGGTGCGGCCGTGCTGTTGCAGCCGGTGGACGGTGGGCCGGTAGGGCGGGGTCATGGGGTGCATGTGGCTCTCGGCCGGCGTGCGCCCGCCCTTGCGGAGATTGCAGGCGGCGCAGGCCGTGGTCACGTTTTCCCAGGTGGTGCGGCCGCCCTGGCTGCGCGGCACCACATGGTCGAAAGTGAGCTCGTGCCGGGTGCCGCAATACTGGCAGATGAACCGGTCGCGCAGGAACAGGTTGAATCGTGTGAACGCCGGATATCGCGCCGGCTTCACATAATTCTTCAGGGCGATGACGCTGGGCAGGTGCATCTCGAAATTGGGCGAGTGGATCACCCGTTCGTAGCGCTCCACGATGTTCACGCGGTCCATGAACACCGCCTTGATGGCATTCTGCCACGACCAGAGCGACAGCGGAAAATAGCTCAGAGGCTGGAAATCCGCATTGAGTACTAGGCACGGGCACTGTTCAAGCGATGCATGGGGCTGCATCCCGACGGCTCCTGGCTTGTGGCTCAAAATCCCGGTCGCTCAGTACCTATACTATATGAAGTGCGACACATATGTGTCACCTCAAAACTTTGTAGGGGTGCGGGTCGCCTGTCAGGGATGCAGGATGCGGCGGAGAAAGTCTCCCCCGAGCTCCATTCCCTCGGGCGAAATGCCGTGGCCCACGGCATTGCAGATATGAAACTGCGCCGGTACGCCGAGCGTTCCCAGGAGCTCCGCCGCGTCGATGGCGGCGCGGGCCGGAATCAGATCGTCGGCGCTGCCGTGGATGAGGAAGACGGGCGGCGTGGAGGCGATGGCCTCCTCCAGCTCGTCGGCCGCCACCAGCATGCCGGAATAGCCGAGAATCCCCGCCAACTGCCGGCGCCGCCTGAGCCCCACGAAGAGGGACATCATGGTGCCCTGGCTGAAGCCCACCAGCGCCAGGTCCTCTTCGCGGAGCCCGTAGCGGGCCAGTTCCTCGTCGATGAAGCGGTCGAGAACGGGGGCCGCGGATTGCGCCCCGGCATAGCGCTCGCCGGGCTCCAGCGTGTTGAGCGGGAACCACTGATAGCCCATGGGCGCCATGTCACAGCGCGTGGGCGCGTTGGGGGCCACGAAGGCAGTGTGCGGCATCAGGGGCGCCCAGGCCTCGCCGAGCGCGATGAGGTCCCGCCCGTCCGAGCCATAGCCGTGGCTGAGGATCACCAGTTTTCGAACGTCTCCGTCGGCGGGCAGCAGGCGGGGGCCGTCGAGTTGGGTCATGGTCGCTTCTTCCTCGGATATCTGGAGGCTGGCTAATGAATTGGCGCAGTGGTCATTTTTGTCGGTAGATTTCGGAAATGACAAGGGCTTTAATCCCAGCATGATCACCCGGCGTCCGCTCATCACGCGCTTCGCGCCCAGCCCCAACGGATATCTGCATCTTGGCCACGCCTACGCGGCCATGGTGGCGCATGGCGCGGCACGGGGAAGCTGGGGGCGCTTCTTCCTGCGCATCGAGGATCTGGACCTCTCGCGCTGCCGGCCCGAATATGAGCAGGCCATCTTCGAGGACCTGGCCTGGCTGGGCCTTAGCTGGGAGCGCATCGTGCTGCGCCAGTCGCAGCGCTTTGCCATCTATGCGGAAGCGCTGGGGGCCCTCAAGAGCAAGGGGCTCCTCTATCCCTGCTTCTGCACCCGCCGGGACATCGCCCGCGAGATCGAACGCTCGGGCGTGGCGCCGCATCTGCTGCACGGCCCGGAAGGTCCCCTCTATCCCGGCACCTGCCGGCACTTGAGCGAAGCCGAGCGGACGGACCGCATGGCCGCCGGCGGGGCCTATGCCCTGCGCATCGACATGGCACGGGCCATCCGCGTGGCGGGCCCGCTCACCTGGTATGACGAGATCGCCGGTGAGCAGGAGGCCCATCCCGAGCGGCTGGGCGACGTGGTGCTGGCCCGCAAGGATGTGCCGGTGAGCTATCATCTGGCGGTGGTGGTGGATGACGCCACCCAGGGCATCAGCCTGGTGACGCGCGGGCGGGACCTCTTCGAGGCCACCCATGTGCACCGCCTGCTGCAGAAGCTCCTGTGGCTGCCCACGCCCAGCTACCGCCACCACGCCCTGGTGGTGGACGCCGGCGGCACCCGCCTGGCCAAGAGCGCCGCGTCAACGCCCATCCGGGAGCTGCGCGACCAGGGCTTCAGCCCCGACGAGGTGCGGGAAATGGCGCTGGCGGGTGTGGAGACGGTTTGACGAGGCCCCGGCGTTCGTCCTGGGCTCGTCGAAGGACGGCCGCACCCTGAGCGCCGGCCGCCCGCAGGCAAGCTCAGGGCGAACGGGACGGTTCAAACGCTCAGGTCGACGAACTGGCCGAGCTTCTGGAAGGCGGGGCGGCGGGGGGTGACGGCCTCGCGGCGGAAATCTTCCGCCACCTGCTGGCGGGGGGCGTTGCCGTTCTCCGGCGTCTCCGCCGTATTCCGGCCCGCGGCCTCGCGGGGCTTGCCGCCGTTCTCGACCGGCTGACGGCGGCCCTGGCCGGTTTCCACATGGCCCGCATCCACCGCCGGACGCCGCACGCCCTGCGCCGCCGTGCGGGGCAGGGGCCTGGCGATGTCGGTGAGCGACAGGGCCGTGAAGACGCTGGAATTGGGCGTGATGGGCATGGTTGGGCCAAGCTGATTCAACGTTGGCCGACTGTAGGGGCCCGCCCGTTAAGGGAGGTTTAACGCCGGAAGACGCCGGGGCCTTTCTAATTCTGCTGCGGGGGCTGATCGGTCTCGGGGGCCGGCAGGTTCGGCATGGGCTTGCCGATCTTTTCGGAAATGGTCTGCAGGTCGCCCCTCAGCATCTCGTTCCAGGGGGCGCCCGGCGGCGAATTCTCGGCGAGGACCTTCCATACATTGTAGGCGTTCTCATAGTCGCCCTGCTGCATGTGGCCGAGGCCGAGATAGTAATAGGCCATGGGCTGCTTGATGCCGGAATCGATGATGTCCTGGAAGAGCTGCATGGCCTCGGGCGGCACGGTGCCGGCGGAATTGGCGATGAGCAGCCCGCCCAGCGCCGCCTTGGCGGTGGTGTTGGTGGGGTCCAGCGTCACCACGTTGCGGTAGGCATCCATGGCCATGCGCACTTCGCCCATGCGGGTGTAGGCCCGCGCGAGGAGCAGCCAGCCCTCGGGGTCGTTGGGGTTCTGCTGCATCACCTGTTCGAGCTGACGGATCATGGCCATCACCTCCTTGCTGACCACCGGCTGCGGCGGGTTGGCCACATAATCGGGCTCGCCGAATTTCTCGTAGAGCGCGAAGGAGGACACGCTGACGGCGATGACGGTCACGGCGAGGAACGCCATATGGCCGCGGGTCAGCTCCGTCTTGGTGAAGACGAACGGCTTGACGATGGCGGCGATGGCCACCAGGACCATGAGGCCGAGAATGATCCAGAACAGGGTCATAGGATATCGTCTCCACTGCCGGCCTCGGGCGCGTTCAGGCTCTCGCCGCCCTCGCGCCTCAGGCGCCGGGCGGAGAGGAACAGCACGGCGCCGCCGGCGATGAATATGGCAAGAGGGCCGAGCCATAGCAGGACCGTGGAGGTCTTCACCGGCGGCTTGAGCAGCACCCAGTCGCCATAGCGCGCCTGCATGTAATGCTTCACCTCATCCGGCGATTTGCCGGCGGCCACCTGTTCGCGCACGATGATGCGCAGGTCGTGCGCCAGGTCGGCGTCGGAATTGGCGATGGACTGGCCCTGGCAGACCAGACAGCGCAGGTCTTCCATGATGGAGCGGGCCTTGGCTTCCTGCTGCGGGTCGGGCAGGAACTCCTCGCTGCGGGTGGTGATCCCCATCAGGCAGCAGGCTGCCAGCAGAATGGCTAGAATGCGGAATACGGTCATGACTGGGCGGCCTGCCCGTTATACTTCTCGGCCATGGGCAGGATGATGTCCTCGATGGTCTTGCGGGTGATCTGGCCGATGATCCGGTAAAGCACCTTGCCGTTGCCGTCAACGATATAGGTCTCCGGATATTTGTAGACTCCCCAGTCGATGCTCACCCGTCCGTCCAGGTCCGCCCCCACGCCGTTGTAGGGATTGCCGTTCTGGGTGAGGAAGCGTTCCGCGTCCTCCGGCTTGTCCTTGACGTTGATGCCGTAGATGGGGATGTCCGTCTCGCGCTGCAGCTCCATGAGGAGCGGATGCTCGGCATGGCAGGGCACGCACCAGGAGGCGAAGGCGTTCACCAGGCTCACCTTGCCTTTGTGCAGGTCCGCCGTCTTGAAGCCCGCGTCGGCCCCCTTGGGCGGTACCAGGTCGAACTGCGGCGCCTGCTGGCCGATGAGCGGCGAGGGCAGCTCCTCGGGGTTGAGGGACAGGCCCTTGTAGAAGAAGACCGCCAGCAGCGCGAACACCAGCACCGGCAGGATGAGATATATCTTCGTGCGCATGCTCATTCCGCGGCTCCGGCCGGTTGGGCTTCGGTTCGTGCCGGGGCCTGGGCGATCACCGGCAGCCGGCGCCGCCCGGCGAGGGCGATCGCGCCGCCCAGCGCCATGATGATGGCTCCGCCCCAGATCCAGGAGACGAGCGGCTTGTAATAGAGCCTGACGGCATAGCCGCCGCCCGGCGCCGGTTCGCCGATCACGGCGTAAAGGTCGCCCAGGGGGCCGGTGCGGATCGCGGCTTCGGTGGTCTGGGTCGGCGGCGCGGTGTAGAAGCGGGTCTCGGGATTCATGACCTTCACGAGGTCGCCGCCCTTGGTGACGGTGAAGGTGGCGCGCCGGGCCTCGTAATTTGTTCCTTGCGCGTTCTCATCCACAGTATCGAGATGGAAGCTGTAGGCGCCCACGTCCACGCTGTCGCCCACATTCATCTTGCCCTCGAAATCGCTCTGCCAGGCGCCGGACATGGTGACGCCGATGGTCACCACCGCCACGCCGCCATGGGCCAGGATGAGCCCGTAGCTGGCCCGTGGAATGCGCTTCAGGCGGGCGAGCACACCCGTGGCGTCCTGCAGCCTGAACACCCGCCAGGCATAGAGCAGGGTGCCAAGGCCCACCCATGCGGCGAGCGCCAGGCCCAGCGTGCCGACGAACGTGTGGTTGGGCGCCAGGAACCAGTTGCCGATATAAGCCAGCACGGCGACGACGGCGGCCGGGACCAGATATCTGAAGATGCGGCCCAGCCTGGAGCGCAGGGTCCAGGGCATCAGCGGGCCGACCACCATGGACAGCATGATGATGAAGGCGATGGGAATGGCCGTGGCCTCGTAGTAGGGCGGGCCAACGGAGATTTTCTGGCCGGTCAGCCCGTCCAGGAACATGGGATAGAGCGTGCCCAGGAACACGATGAAGGTGGCGATGAACAGCAGGAAGTTGTTCAGCACCAGCCCGCCTTCCCGGCTGATGGGATGGAACGGCTTGCCCAGCTCGAAGCGGCTGGCGCGGATGCCGTAGAGCAGGAGCGAGCCGCCCACCGCGAGGATGAGGAAGGCCAGGATGAAGAGCCCGCGCTCGGGGTCGTTGGCGAAGGAATGCACCGAGCTGGTGAGGCCGGAGCGCACCAGGAAGGTGCCGGTCAGGCTCATGCCGAAGGCGAGGATGGAAAGCAGCACCGTCCAGTGCTTCAGCGCCCCCCGCTTCTCCACCACCTTGACGGAGTGCAGGAGCGCCGTGCCCGCCAGCCAGGGCAGCACGGAGACGTTTTCCACCGGGTCCCAGAACCAGAAGCCGCCCCAGCCCAGCTCGTAATAGGCCCACCAGGAGCCGAGCGCGATGCCGATGGTGAGTAACGACCAGGCGGTCAGCACCCAGGGGTACATGTAGCGCGCCCAGCGGCCGTCCACCTTGCCCTGGATGAGCCCGGCCACGGCAAAGGCGAAGGCGACGGAAAAGCCCACATAGCCGAGATAAAGGAAGGGCGGATGGAAGGCGAGGCCCGGGTCCTGCAGCACGGGGTTGAGCCCGTTGCCGTCGAGCGGCACGGGGTTCACCCGGATGAACGGGTTGGAGGTGATGAAGGAGAAGGCGAAGAAGCCGAGGGCGATGAACGCCTGGACAGAGAGCACCCGCGCCTTGAACTCGGCATCGATGACGCGGCTGAGCGCGATCGCCGAGCCGAAGAGGCTGAGCACCAGCACCCAGAGGAGGAGCGAGCCCTCGTGATTGCCCCACACGCCGGCGATCTTGTAAAGGAGTGGCTTGTCGCTGTGGGAGTTCTGCACGACGTTGAGCACCGAGAAGTCCGACTGCAGATAGGCGGTCATCAGCGCGAAGAAGGCGACGGCGGCGAAGAGACACTGGGTCAGCGCCAGGGGCGGCGCCATCGCCACCATCTGGTCATCCTTGCGGAACGTGCCGATGAGGGGCAGCACGGCGCCCAGGGCGCTGACGATCAGCGCCATGATGAGCGCAAACTGGCCGATTTCAGGTATCATGGCAACTTCCCTGCGTCCGGCCGCCATTCGCCGGACTTCTTCAACGCATCCGCCACTTCGGGCGGCATGTACTTTTCGTCATGTTTGGCGAGGATTTCCGTCGCCTGGAACTCACTTCCGCTCATTTTCCCTTGAGCGACCACGCCCTGCCCCTCGCGGAAGAGGTCGGGCAACAGGCCGGTATAGACCACGGGAATGGTGTTCTTGCCGTCGGTGATGGTGAAATGCACCGTGCGGCCGTCGTCCTGATGCATCACCGAACCGGCCTCCACCAGCCCGCCGACGCGGATCGACTGGTCGGGCTTGACGTGCATCTCCGCCAGCTCCGTCGGGCCGTAGAAGAAGACGATATTGTCGTTGAGCGCGCTCAGTGCCAGGCCCACGGCGCCGGCCAGGATCACCAGGCCGCCCAGGATGATGCTGAGACGTTTGTATTTCGGGGTCATCGATCCGCCTTTCCGGAGAGACTGTCCTCGATCTCTTTGAGAGCCTCCTCCTGGGCGTGCAGGAAACGATAGGCCATGACGCCCAGGAGAACGAGTACGGCTATGCTCAGGATATAGGACGGCCAGACGAAAACGGCATAGCCGCCCATGTTCAGGAAATCCGCCATATCAACTCTCCATCATGCGCAACTGCTGGGTGCGCACACGCCGGACCAGGACTTCGGCCTTCAGACGTACCAGAAAAATCCACACGAAATATAGAATATATGCGAGCGCCATCACAGCCAGAGGCCAGAGCATGCTCGGGTCGATGGAGGGGCCGCCCTTGGCCATCAGCGATGAAGGCTGATGCAGCGTGTTCCACCATTCCACCGAAAACTTGATGATCGGCACGTTGATGACGCCGACCAGCGCCAGGATGGAGCTGGCCTTCGCTGCCTTGGCCGGGTCCTCGAACGCCTGCCACAGGGCAATATAGCCGAGATAGAGGAAGAACTGGACCAGCATGGAGGTCAGCCGCGCGTCCCATACCCAATAGGTGCCCCACATGGGCTTGCCCCAGAGCGAGCCGGTGACGAGGGTGAGGGCGGCAAGCCCGGCACCGATGGGCGCCGCCGCCTTGGCCGCCAGGTCGGCCAGCGGATGCTTCCAGATCAGCGCCACGGCGCTGGCCACCGCCATGAAGACGAAAATGCCCTGCGCCAGCACGGCCGCCGGCACATGAATGAACATGATGCGCACCGTGTCGCCCTGCTGATAGTCCTCGGGCGCGGCGACGAGGCCCCAATAAAGGCCCACCGCAAAGGCGATCAGCGCCCCCCATTTCACCCAGGGCAGGATTGCGTTCGCCAGCCGGATAAAGCGGACTGGATTGGCCAAAAACATCATTCTATCGGTCTACCTTCTGTTCCCCCAAGTCCTTAGCTCTGGCTGTTAAACGTACGACAAGGCTCATTCCGCCGCCATTTTCAGGGCGGCGACGCTGGCCACCGGGCCCAGAACCGCAGCTAACAGGACGATTGCTCCCAACAGTTTAATATGGGGCCACGGCGAGAGCCCGGCAAGCGACGCATCGACGCAGGCCACCCCGAAGATGAGCACCGGCACGTAAAGCGGCAGGATCAAAAGCGGAATCAGCAGTCCCCCGCGTTTCAGGCTCACCGTCAGCGCCGCGCCGATGGCCCCGATGAGGCTGAGAGCCGGCGTGCCGAGGACGAGCGACGCCAGAAGCCACCCGAAGGCGGAAGCCGGCAGGTTGAGCTGCAGCGCCAGCAGAGGGGTGGCGATGATGAGCGGCAGGCCCGTGGAGAGCCAGTGCGCGCAGATCTTGGCCACCACCATGGCCGGCAAGGACATGGGGGACAGGCGCAGGAGATCAAGGGTTCCGTCCTCGAAATCGCTCTGGAAGATGCGGTCCAGGCTGATGAGGACGGAGAGGAGGGCCGCGATCCAGATGAGCCCCGGCGCCAGGCGCGCCAGCAGGGCGGTATCGGGGCCGATGCTGAAGCCGAAGAGCGTGGAAACGGTGATGAAGAAGCCGATGGGCAGCCAGCCGCTCCCGCCATGGCGCATGGCGAGCACGATGTCGCGGCGGATGAGGGCCAGGAACAGGGTCATGGCGCGCCCCCGGTGGTCGACCTGCCCCTGCGAGATACTTCCTCCCCCTTGATGGGGGAGGATCGAGGTGGGGGTGATGCCTGCCCCATAATCCATAGTGGAATATGGGGATACATCACCCTCCCCCAGCCCCTCCCATCAAGAGAGGGGGGTATGATTGCCGGCGCTGCACTTCCTGCCGTCCTGATCGTCACGCTGGGCCTCCCAGCGTCAGCACCCTGGCGTCCGCCGGCTCTTCCGGGTCGTGCACGGCGGCGATGACCGTGCCGCCCCGGGCGCGGTGTTCGGCGATCCTCTCCCACAGCCAGGTCTTGCCGGCGTCGTCCAGCGAGGTGGCGGGCTCGTCCATCAGCCAGGGGGCGCCGTCGCCCGTCACCATGCGGGCCAGCGCCACGCGCCGCCGCTGCCCGGCCGAGAGATCGCCGACCGCGAGGTTCATCAGCGGCCGGATGCCCAAGCTCTCGACATTGCGGCTCGTGTCGATGCCGTAGAGCGCCTCCAGGAAGCGCAGATTCTCCCGCACCGTCATGGGGCGCTTCAGCCCGTCCTGATGGCCCAGATAGCGCGGGCGCGGTATACCCGGAGCCCATGTGACGGTGCCGGCTCCAGGGGGCAGGAACCCCGCCAGCACGCGCAGCAGAGAGGATTTGCCGGTACCGTTGGCGCCGCGCAGCAGCAGCAGGTCGCCCCGCGCCACGGTGAAGCCGAGGTCGCGGAAGAGCATCCGCAGGCCGCGGTTGAGGCTCAGCGCTTCGACGGAGAGGAGGGGAGACGGCGTGCCGGACATGTCAGCGGTTGGCCTCCGGCGGGGCGGGTGCCGGGGCCTCTTCGGCCTTGGGCACCGGCTGGGAAAGCGAGGCCGTGTAGACCCGCTCCAGGTTGTATCCGTCCTCCGCCATATGGGCCATGTATATCCAGATATCGCTGATGCCCCGGTGCGCGCCCGCCGTCCAGGTGCCGGGATTGCAGGCGCCTTCGAGGCCCAGAGGCGCCCAGCCCGTCGGCTCCTCCATGGCGGCCCGGACGTTCTCGGGCGTCACGCCGCCGGGCATGAGCGTGGCGCGGTCCATGGCGTCCTTCATGAAATAGACGGAACAGACGCCCTGGATGTAATGGATGGATTTGGGGCCCGTGTCGCCGTTGAAGGCGGCGATATCCCTCAGGAGCCGCATGCCGGGGACGTTCTCGCCCCAGGCGGCGGTGGCCATGACCCACACCACGCCGTCGCCGGCCATGCCCAGCGACTGGAGCATCTGCTCGTCGAACCCCCAGATATTGGTCATGAAGCGGGTGGTGACGCCCATGTCGCGGCAGGTCCGGATGAGGGGGGCGTTGGAGTCGCCCGTATCGGCCAGATAGGCATAGTCGATCCCCTCGGCCGCCAGGGCCTGGCAGGCGGCCTTGTTGTCCTCCGGCGTGCCGTAGCGCAGGGGGGCATAGACCTGGAAGCCCAGCTGCTTCGCCCGTTCCTCGCCCGGCGCGCGGCCCAGGACGGCGAAATCCGAGCCGTCGCCCATATGGACATAGAGGGGCTGGCCCGTCTGCCCGGTCGATTGCCAGTCATGCGCCGCCCAGTCCAGCAGGGCATAGAGACCGTCCACCGCCCCCGGCCCCACGAAAAAGTGATAGGAGTCGTTGGTCTCCTCCGCGGCGGCGTCCTCTCCCGCGAGCCCGGTGCGGAAGCTCGCCGAGAAATAGGGGATATGATCGCGCGCCACCAGCTCGCCGAGGCCCCTCACATCGGCCATGCCCCAGCCCTGGATGGCGGCCACCCCGCCATCCCGCATCCAGGTATTATAGGCGTTCACGGCCTGCGGCAGTACATAGGCATAATCCATGGTAAGGAGATCGATCATCAGCCCGCGCACGCCGCCATGATAGTTGATGTAGGCGACCGCATCCTCCTTGCCCTGGCCATACTTCCTGCCGAGCACGGAAGTGCGCCCGGAATAGTCCACCAGGTTCCCGACGCGGATGGACCCGTCCCAGTCGGCGGCGCCGGCCGGGGCGGTCAGGCTGGCGAGAAGTGTTGTGAGGGCGATGATGCGGTGTGTTCTGCTCAACAGGCGGTCCATTTCCACAGGCCGGGCAAAGGAGATGACTGCTCCCTTCGTACTGGCATCGGTGCCCGACTGCAAGCATTGCCGCGCTGCGACCATCCGCCCCCGGCTGCGGGAAAACCCCTTGAGAGTATCGGGGATTTGCGGCAGAAAAGGGGGGATTTCAAGCGCCCCCATTCCTGCAACATGGGCGGGTGCACCGGAACGACGTATCTCACGATACCACGAACAAGGAGAGAGCCTGTGGGACAGGACAGCTTTAAATCTCGCCGCAGCCTGGAGGCGGCGGGCAAATCCTATGATTACTACAGCATTCCCGCCGCGTCGCAGACGCTGGGAGACATGTCCCGCCTGCCGTACTCCCTCAAGATTCTCCTTGAGAATCTGCTGCGCTTCGAGGACGGCAGCACCGTCACCAAGGACGATCTGAAGGCCATGGCCAAGTGGCTGCACGACCGGAGCTCGCAGCGCGAGATCGCCTATCGCCCGGCCCGCGTGCTGATGCAGGATTTCACCGGCGTGCCCGCCGTCGTGGACCTGGCCACCATGCGCGCCGCCATGAAGGAGCGCGGCGGCGATCCGAGGAAGATCAACCCGCTGGCCCCGGTCGACCTGGTCATCGACCATTCGGTTTCTGTGGACAAGTTCGGCGGCCCGAACGCCTTCAAGGAGAACGTGGAGCTGGAGATGAAGCGCAACCGGGAACGCTATGAGTTCCTGCGCTGGGGCCAGTCGGCCTTCGACAATTTCCGCGTGGTGCCGCCGGGCACCGGCATCTGCCACCAGGTGAACCTGGAATATCTGGCCCAGGGGGTCTGGACGCAGGAGCAGGACGGCAGGACCATGGCCTACCCGGACACGCTGGTCGGCACCGACAGCCACACCACCATGGTCAACGGCCTTGGCGTGCTCGGCTGGGGCGTGGGTGGCATCGAGGCGGAAGCCGCCATGCTGGGCCAGCCCATCTCCATGGTGATCCCCGACGTCATCGGCTTCAAGCTCACCGGCAAGCTGAAGGAGGGCACCACCGCCACCGACCTGGTGCTCACCGTCACGCAGATGCTGCGCAAGAAGGGCGTGGTGGGCAAGTTCGTCGAGTTCTACGGCCCCGGCATCGCCGACCTGCCGCTGGCCGACCGCGCCACCATCGGCAACATGGCGCCGGAATATGGCGCCACCTGCGGCATCTTCCCCATCGATGCCGAGACCATCAATTATCTCCGCCTCTCCAGCCGCCAGCCCGAGCGCATCGCGCTGGTGGAGGCCTATGCCAAGGCGCAGGGCATGTGGCACGACGCCTCGACGCCCGAGCCGGTGTTCACCGACACGCTGGAGCTGGATATCTCCACCGTCGAGCCGTCGCTGGCCGGCCCCAAGCGCCCGCAGGACCGCGTGGCCCTCTCCTCCGCCGCCAAAGCCTTCGAGACGGAGCTTACGGAAACCTTCAAGGTGGCCGACGGCACGGCCTCCGTTGCCGTGGAGGGCGCGGACTACAGCCTGTCCCATGGCGATGTGGTGATCGCGGCCATCACGAGCTGCACCAACACCTCCAACCCCAGCGTCATGCTGGCGGCGGGCCTGGTCGCCCGCAACGCCGTGGCCAAGGGGCTGAAGGTGAAGCCCTGGGTGAAGACCTCGCTGGCGCCCGGCAGCCAGGTGGTGACCGATTACCTCGCCGCCGCCGGCCTGCAGGACGATCTGGACGCGCTGGGCTTCAACCTGGTGGGCTATGGCTGCACCACCTGCATCGGCAATTCCGGGCCGCTGCCCGAGTCCATTTCAAAAGCCATCCACGCGGCGGACCTGGTGGGCGTCTCCGTCCTCTCCGGCAACCGCAATTTCGAGGGCCGCGTGAACCCCGACGTGAAGGCCAACTACCTGGCCTCGCCGCCGCTGGTGGTGGCCTATGCCATCGCGGGGAGCATGCTGGTGGATATCACGAAGGACGCGCTGGGCGAGGATGCGCAGGGCAACCCGGTCTATCTCAAAGATATCTGGCCCACAAACCAGGAGATCCAGGACGTGGTGCGCCAGTCGGTCACGCCGCAGATGTTCGGCAGCCGCTATGCCGACGTCTTCGCCGGCACGGCGGCCTGGCAGCAGATCGAGGTGACGGGCGGCCTCACCTACGAGTTCGACCCGGAGAGCACCTATGTGCGCCTGCCCACCTTCTTCGTGCCGCAGGCTGCTCCGGCCGATGCCAATATCCGGGGAGGCCGCCTGCTGGCGCTCCTGGGCGATTCCATCACCACCGACCATATCTCGCCCGCCGGCTCCATCAAGGAGGATAGCCCCGCCGGCATCTACCTGAAGGAGCATGGGGTGGCCAGGGCCGACTTCAACTCCTACGGTGCCCGGCGCGGCAACCATGAGGTGATGATGCGCGGCACCTTCGCCAATATCCGCCTGCGCAACGAGATGGCGCCGGGCACCGAGGGCGGCTGGACACGGCATATGCCGGACGGCGAGCAGATGTCCATCTACGACGCCTCCATGAAATACCAGGCGGCGGGCGTTCCGCTGGTGGTCATCGCCGGCAAGGAATACGGCACCGGCTCGTCCCGCGACTGGGCGGCCAAGGGCACCAAGCTCCTGGGCGTCAAGGCCGTGGTGGCGGAGAGCTTCGAGCGCATCCACCGCTCCAATCTCATCGGCATGGGCGTGCTGCCCCTGCAGTTCACTGATGGCATCAACCGCCAGACGCTGAAGCTGGACGGCACGGAGGAGATCGACATCACCGGCCTGGAAGGCGGCATCAAGCCGCGCATGGCGGTGAAGATGAAGATCACCCGCACCGACGGGTCCACCGCCACCGCCGAGCTGCTGTGCCGCATCGATACGGAAGACGAGGTGCAGTATTACCTCTCGGGCGGCATCCTGCACTATGTGCTGAACCGTCTCGCCGCCGAATAAGGGCGGCTTTCCCTTACGGTTCCGGCTACGGGTTCGGCTGGTTGCCGAACCCGGGCCCACACTGGCAAGGAACGGCTGGTCCCTCAGTGGGGCAGGACCTTCCTGAGCGTCCGTTCCAACTGCTCCGCCATCACCGGCTTGACGAGGATGGCCGCCGGGTTGCTCTCGTTCATGCGTTTCATGGTTTCCGGCTCGTTCGATCCGGTGATGTAGATGATGCGCGGCTCGTCGCCGGCTTCGCGGATGGATTCCGCGGCGTCGATGCCATCCCGGCTGCCGCGCAGGCGGACATCCATGAGTATGGCCGCCGGATGCGTGTTCGCCGCCATGGCGATGGCCTGTTCCGCCGTCGCGGCCTTGCCGCATACCTTCAAGCCCATGACCTCCACCACCGACGCGTAGTAAAGCGCGGTGATCATGTTGTCCTCCACGACGAGGACCTGATGCTGGTCATTGCTCATAAATCCACTCCCGCCGGTTGGCCGATGGTGACTTCGATCCGGGTGCCGTTCTCCGCGGTTTCCTTCAGGCTGCCGTCAAGCTGGGCAACGAGCGCCCTTATGATATCCGATCCCAGGGAAATGCGTCCATTTATGGGCCGTCCACCGCGACCGACGCCATTATCGGCCACCGTCAGCCTGAGAAAGTCTCCCCTGGCCGTCAACGTTACATCCACGCGTCCCGACTCGCGGCCTTCAAAGGCATGCTTGAACGTGTTGGACATGAGCTCGTTGGTCAACAGTCCAAGCGGAATGGCTTCCTCCAGGGTGCAGCGGGTGGGCTGGCCCCCGTAGGTCACCTGGATGCCGCGTTCTCCGGCGCCGAATGCCCCTGCCAGACTATGCACCACATCTTTAAGAAAGGTATTCAGGTCCACCGAGTCATAGTCTCCTCCCTCCAGGATCATCTGATGCACCATGCCCAGCATGTGGATGCGCTGGCGGGTCGTGTGGATGGCATCCCGCGCCTGCTGCGATTCGATCTTCTGCGATTGCAGGAGCAGGAGCGCCTCCACAAGCTGCAGGTTGTTCTTGACCCGGTGGTAGACCTCGCGCAGCAGCAGGTCGCGCTGGGCGACGGCGGTTTGCAGATCGACGAGCGCCTGGGAGCGCAGCGCCGATACCAGGTTCTGCCGCCGGCCGTTGATGAGCAGCACCGCCAGCAGGACGACGATGCAGGCGGCGGCCACCAGGACGAGACGGAAATTGGGGGTGAGCAGCGCCCGGTTCGAGGCCTGGAGCCCCAGCCAGCAGAACAGCCAGGGCACCAGGATCGCCGCCGGCAGCATGCGCCGGAAGGCGGTGCTGCCATTCAGCGGCCCCGTCGCCACGGCCATCCAGGACCATGTCGGGCGTCGGCACAGAAGGGCAAGGAAGATCAGCAGGAAACAGAACGCGGCATGCACCGCCATGGCGCGGAACAGCTCCACCGCGTAAAGCGCCTTCACGTCGAAACTGTAGGCGATGAGATCCATCAGCGCGATGCAGAGACCCAGCGCCGCGACCCCGGCATAGAGATGCTCGACCCGCCGGCCGGGCCCCTGGTCCAGCGCCACGCAGAGGACGGCGAGGCAGAAGCAGAAGGCGGCCGCCGGCGACATGCTGCCAAGGCCCGCCGGGTCGGCCGTGCGGTAGAGATACAGTTCGAGATTGATGCCGCTCCAGAAATAAAGGCCAAGCTGGGCCACCGCCACGGCGCCGGTAACCGCAATCAGCGTCAGGGGTATGATGCGCAGGGGCCGTCTGCCGCCCGACGTCAGGTAGACGGCGGAACAGACGAGGACGATCAGCAGCGCCGTGCTCGGTGCCATGTGGCTGAAATCGGGGAAGACCTGGTGCAAGGCGGGAATGCCCAGGAGCGTTCCGCCGATCAGCGATACGGCGGCGATCAGCGCGGCGGCGACGGCCATCCAGCGCGCCGCGCGGCGGTATGCCCGTACGGTGGCCGGCGTGATGGTCAGGCGGTCGCTGAGTGGATCTTCCCATCGTGGATTGCGGTTCAAGGGACGAAACGAACCCCGGCCGGCCATGAGCGGTGCCCCTCCTGCACTGTTCTGTTCTTCCCCCTGCGCGCCATGACCATTCTATCAGTGAGACAATAGGTTGGAACCGGCAATCTGGTTCCGCCGCTGACGCACGCGCCGGGATTTTCGGACCCGAATTGCCGCTCCCCGCCCATGGACTCCTGGGCTATAGTGGACGGCATGACGCAATCGGCGCTTCTCACATACGACCGCATCCGTGAGTTCTTCCGTCTCGAAGCCGCGGGCGGCATTGTGCTTGGAGCGGCGGTCCCGCTCGCCATCATCCTCAACAACAGTCCGCTGCGGGAGCTTTACGACGCGCTCCTCGACCTGCGGCTGACCGTTTCCGTCGGGGATGCGGGCATCTCCAAGCCCTTGTTCCTCTGGGTCAATGACGGGCTGATGGCCATCTTCTTCCTGCTTGTCGGCCTGGAGCTGAAGCGGGAGGTGCTGGAAGGGGAGCTCTCCTCCAGGGATCAGATCGTGCTGCCGGCGCTTGCGGCCGTCGCCGGTATGGCGCTGCCCGCGCTCATTTACCTGGCGGCGACCTCCGGACAGCCGGAGCTGGCCGACGGCTGGGCCATTCCGGCGGCCACGGATATCGCCTTTGCACTGGGCATATTGAGCCTGCTGGGGGACAAGGTGCCCGTCTCCGTGAAGGTGTTCCTGACCGCCATCGCCATGATGGACGATCTGGGGGCCATCATCGTCATCGCCGCCTTCTATACCGACACGCTGGGCTGGTTCGAGCTGGGGCTGGCGGGTCTGGCGACCGCCGGGCTGGTCATCCTCAATCGTTTCGGGGTCACGGCGCGCGGACCCTATATGCTCATCGGCCTGGCGCTCTGGGTATGCGTTCTGAAATCCGGCGTGCACGCCACGCTGGCCGGCGTGCTGGTGGGCCTGGCGGTTCCCCTCAGGGCTACGGATGCGGACGGGCATTCGCCGCTGCGGCATCTGGAGCACCAATTGCACCCCTGGGTGGCGTTCGGTGTGCTGCCGGTCTTCGCCTTCGTCAATGGCGGCCTGCCGCTTCTCGACATGCAGCCGGCGGACATGGTGGCGCCGGTGCCGCTGGGCATCGCTCTGGGCTTGATTCTGGGCAAGCAACTGGGCATCTTCGGCATGACGTGGCTGGCGGTGAAAACCGGCCTCGCCAGGTTGCCGAGAGGCATGGACTGGCGGTCCGCCTACGGTGTCGCCCTGCTGGCGGGCGTGGGGTTCACCATGAGCCTTTTCATCTCGTCGCTGGCCTTTGATGCGCCGGCCCTCGTCATGCAGACCCGTCTTGGCGTTCTGGCCGGATCGCTGGTCTGCGGGGCCTTGGGATACCTGGTCCTGTCGCTCAGATTCCGCAACACCGACAGCGCTGACATGCCAGCCAGGGAGCCGCATTCGCAGTGACGAAACTTTTACCGATCAGTGACTCGCCCTCCAGGGGGCTCTCGGTTAGTCTGGCACGATGATGATGTCCCGAATCCTGGCAATCTGCGTCGCTTTCCTGGGGCTGGCGGGCATGTTCACATCCGCCGGCGCCGCCCAGGAACAGCCTCCTGTGGTCGTGGAGCTGTTCACCAGCCAGGGCTGTTCGGCCTGCCCGCCGGCCGATGAATTGCTGACCCGCATCAGCCGGGACCCGTCCATCGTCAGCATCAGCTGGCATGTGGATTACTGGAACGATCTGGGCTGGAAGGACACGCTGTCCCGCCCCGAATTCACCGCCCGGCAGAAAGCCTATCAGGACAGTCTGGATGTGCGGTTCGTCTACACGCCACAGGTCGTCGTCAACGGCTCCTGGGAGGGGGTGGGCAGCAAGGAGCACAAGGTGGAGGCCCTCATCGACAAGGGCCGCCAGTCCGGCCTGCCGGTGCCCATCGCCTATGAGGCGCGGCAGGGCGGCGTGGAAGTGCGCATCGGGCAGGGCAAGACGCAGGCTCCCGCGACCCTCTGGCTGGTGACCACCAGGGCCAGCGAGGCCGTGAAGATCGGCGGCGGCGAGAACAGCGGCCGCTCGCTCACCTATACCAATGTCGCCAAGGGCATGCGCAAGCTGGGCACCTATACCGGCGAGGCGCAGACGCTGATGATCCCGGCCAGCGACATCCAGGCCAACGGCGCCGACGGCTGCACCCTCCTGGTCCAGGAAGACGGCACCGGCCCCATCATCGGCGCCCTGGCCATCGACACCTCGAAAGTGAAATAGCCCGCCGGCTCAAATCCGTTCGTCCTGAGCCTGTCGAAGGACGGCCGGCGCTCAGGCTGCGGCGGCGCTTCGACAGGCTCAGCGCGAACGGTCGTGGCCGGGGGCGGTGCCGGCGTTACTCTCCCAGGCTCTTTTCCATCGCCGCAGTCATGCGGGCGATGAAGGCCTTGGGGTCGGGCAGGGGCTCGCCTTCGAAGATGCGGGCCTGGTCCAGGAGCAGATGGGCCGGGTCCTCAAGGGCGTCGGCAGCGCCGTCCTTCGCGGCCAGGGCGGCGAGGCTCCTGACCAGCTTGTGCCTGGGGTTGATCTCCAGGACGCGCGGAATGTCGCCCGCCCGGTTGTGGGCCTTCAGGATCTTCTGCAGGTTGATGTCCATGTCGCCGTCGTCGGCCACCAGGCAGACCGGACTGTCGGTCAGGCGCCTGGAGAGGCGCACGTCCTTCACCGCATCCCCCAGCGCCAGCTTGATGCCGGCGATGAGCGCATCCATGTCGCCCTTGGGCGCGTCGTCCTTGTCCTTATCCTTTTCCGCTTCCTCCACATCGTCCAGGTCCGCCGCACCCCGGGTCACGGACTTGAGCGGCTTGCCGGCATGTTCGGTCACGGCCTGGAGCCAGAAATTGTCCACCGGGTCGGTGAGCAGCAGCACCTCGATGCCCCGGGCCGTGAAGCCTTCGAGCTGCGGGCTGCGCCGGGCGGCGGCGAGGTCGTCCGCCGCCAGGTAATAGATGGCCTTCTGGTCCTTGCCCATGCGGGCCACGTAATCGTCCAGAGAGACCAGGCTGTCGTCCTTCGAGGTGCGGAAGCGGGCGAGCTTGAGGAGCATCTCCCGGTTGCCCGCGTCCTCATAGATGCCCTCCTTCAGCACGGCGCCGAAGGTGGTCCAGAACTCGCGGTAACGGTCGGCGCCCTTGGCCTCCTTCTCCAGCTCGGACAGGACGCGCTTGGTGACCCCCTGGCGGATCTTGGCGACCACCGGGTTGTTCTGCAGCATCTCGCGGCTGATGTTGAGGGGCAGGTCTTCCGAATCGATGACGCCTTTCAGGAAGCGCAGATAGCCGGGCAGGACGTCCTCGCAATCGTCGGTGATGAAGACGCGGCGGACATAGAGCTTCACGCTCGGCTTGCGCATGGGGTCAAAGAGGTCGAACGGCTGGGCCGAGGGGATGAACAGGAGCCCGGTATATTCGATCACCCCTTCCGCCTTGAAATGCAGGCGGTGCCACGGGTCGTCGAAGGCCCGGCCCACATGGTGGTAGAATTCCTTGTATTGCTCGTCGGTGATCTCCGACTTGGGGCGCGCCCAGAGGGCCGAGCCCTGGTTCACCCGCTCGTCCTCTTTCTCCTCCTGGCCGGCTTCGTGCAGGGCGATGGGGAAGGCGATATGGTCGGAATAGGTCTTGATGATGTGCCTCAGGCGCACGGCCTCCAGATATTCATTGTCCTCCTCGCGGATGTGCAGGATGACGTCGGTGCCGCGCGCGGCCTTCTCCGACGGGGCGATGGTGTAGGCGCCCAGCCCGTCGGATTCCCACAGCCAGGCCGTATCCTCGCCCGCCCGGCGGGTGAGCACGCTCACCTTGTCCGCTACCATGAAGGCGGAATAGAAGCCCACGCCGAACTGGCCGATGAGCGAGGTGTCCTTGCGCGAGTCCCCCGAGAGCTGTTCGAGGAAGGCCGCGGTGCCCGAGCGCGCGATGGTGCCCAGATTCTCCACAAGGTCATCATGGTTCATGCCCGAGCCGTTGTCGGAGATGGTGACGGTGCGGGCCTTATTATCCAGGGTGACGGTGATGCGGAACTCGCTATCGCCGCCCAGCAGGTCCGGCTGGGTGAGGGCCGTATGGCGCAGGCGGTCGCAGGCATCGGACGCATTGGAGATGAGTTCGCGCAGGAACACCTCTTTCTCGCTGTAGACGGAATGCACCATCATGTGCAGCAGGCGGGAAACCTCCGCCTGGAATTCATGATGTTCCGTTTTGGGGGTGTTGGCCGTGTCGCTGGTGCTCATCGTGCGGACGTCCTCTTCTTGGTTGTCTCCATGGGTGATCCGCATATAGGCATTCGCCCCATCGGATCAAGAGGTTCGGTTGGCGGCTGTCGCCTCGGTCCCGGTTGGAGCGGGCGTCCGGTGCGGCCGTGGGCCGCAGCGCGCCATTGGCGCGCCCAGACCCCCGCTCAAGGCGGGGGTGACGGGCTGATTGGGCGGGATTGATTGCCAACGCGCACCAACCGTTCGCGCTGAGCCTGTCGAAGCGCGGCCGCGGCCTGAGCGCTAGGCCTTGTGGACAATTGGCATGAGGAAGACTTTGGCTCTGGCCAGGCCTTTTCTGCGTCACCCTGAACTTGATTCAGGGTCCATTCCTGAGTGCAGCCGGGATCGCTGCCGCAGACGGAGAGTCTCAGGATTGGATGCTGAATCAAGTTCAGCATGACGACGGAATAGGC